>Ga0316613_10000011_pt1 | contig 314551 bp, 299 predicted proteins | sample OWC_soil_day10_C_2_FD_207647 | JGI IMG/M metagenome (GOLD analysis project Ga0316613, IMG submission 207647) | Wetland soil microbial communities from Old Woman Creek delta, Ohio, United States - OWC_soil_day10_CT_b | ecosystem: Environmental > Terrestrial > Soil > Wetlands | place: USA: Ohio... | reverse complement strand
TCATGATGAACAACGCCATCGGCCTGATCACACCGCCGGTCGGCACCGTGCTCAACGTGGTGTCGAGCGTCGCGCGCGTCAATCTCGATACCGTGATCAAAGGCATGTGGCCGTTCCTGATCGCTGAGACTGCGGTGATGTTCCTGTGCGTGCTGTTCCCCGAACTGATCACCGTTCCGGCGCACTGGTTCTATTGATTCAAAGAGGGGCGGGAGGCGCAATTCCGGCTTCCCGAGTGCTTGAGTTCGATGGCAGTCGTAATGGTTGTTGCAGTCCTATCTATCACAGGAGAAGTAAAATGAAACTGAAAAAGGCTTTGTTTTCATCGCTGCTGGCCGCTGGTTTGATCGCTGGCGCATTGGGTGCGGCGCACGCTGAGACCTTGAAATTTGCTTCCGAAGCGCCGCGTTCAGACACGCAATTCACGGCTGGCGAGAAGTTCAACGAATTGCTCAAGGCCAAGACCGGCGGCGCGCTTGACGCCAAGGTGTTTGCCGATAGTTCGCTGGGCGCCTTCCAAGCGGCGATTTCAGGTGTGCGCGGCGGCACCATCGACATCGCCGTTTCCGGCTCGGCCAACTTCAGCGGCCTGGTTCCTCTGCTCGGCGTCTTCGATATCCCGTTCATGTTCAAGGATTCGGCGCACGCTTATCGCGTTCTCGACGGCAAGGTCGGTCAGGAAATGCTCGACAAGCTCGGCGAGTTCGGCATGAAGGGCCTGGCCTTTTGGGACAACGGCTGGCGCGAGCTGACCAACAACAAGCACCCGGTCAAGACGCCTGACGACGTCAAGGGATTGAAGGTCCGTACCACTGGCAGCCCGGCGCACATCGAAGCGTTCAAGCTGCTCGGCGCCAACCCGGTACCGATGCCCTTGGCCGAGCTCTACACCGCGCTCGAAATGAAGACCGTCGATGCCCAGGAGCACCCGCTCGGCGTGTTGTGGTCGGCCAAGCTCTATGAAGTGCAGAAGTACCTGACGCTGACCAACCACGCCTACAGTGCGTTGATCGTCGTCATGAACAAGGCCAAGTACGATGCACTGCCGCCGGCGCAGCAAAAAGCGCTGGTCGAAGCGGCGCGTGAAGCCGGCCAGTTGCAGCGCAAGCTCAACGCCGACAACATGGCCAAGATCGTCGCCGACGTCAAGAAGGCCGGCATGCAGGTCGTCGAGACCGTTGATCCGGCCCCCTTCCTGGCCGTCACCAAGCCGGGCCGCAAGACCTTTACCGACAAGTTCGGCGGCGACAACTACATCAAGCAAATCGACGCCGTTCGCGACGTCAAGTAAGCAGGACTGCGTTTTCCCGCTACCATCACACCCCTTGGGCTTTCGTTCCAAGGGGTGTTTTTTTAGGCTGGACGAAATTTAATGCTAGGGCGGGTGTTTTGCGATGAATGAAAAACTCAACTCCAGCGTCGACAAGACTCTAAGCATTCTCGAGGCGATCTCGCAGAGCGCCAAGGGGCTGTCGCTGGCCGAAGTAGTCAAGTCGGTCGGCATACCCAAGACCACGGCCTTTCGCATTCTCGAAATCCTCTCGGCACGCGAGTACGTGAGCTGGGACCAGGACAAGGAAAAATACACGATAGGGATCAAGGCGCTAGAGATCGGAATCAGTGGGCTGGTCGGACAGGATATCGTCGACGTTTCGATCCCTTACTTGCAGGAATTGTCGGCGACGGTCGGCGAAACGTCTTTTCTCGCCGTATATAACAGCGGTGACGTGGTTTATCTCTACAAAGCCGAAGGCACCAGCTCGATTCAGACTACCGCGCGCTTGGGCAGTCGCCGCCCGGCCTACTGTACGGCGTTGGGAAAGGTCATCCTGGCCAATCTGTCGATCGAAGAAACCGACCGTATTTTTGAAAAGAAACTGACCAAGTTTACCGAGAAAACGGTCACCGACCGGCTCAAGCTGTACGAGGAGTTTGCCCATATCCGCAGCGACGGCTACGCCGTCGATGACGAGGGAATCGAGTATGGGCTGTATTGCCTGGCGGTGCCGATTTACGACTTTACCGGCGGCGTCATCGCGGCGATCAGCGTATCCGGGCCGATCAAACGCGTTCATGAGAATCAGGACCGAATCGTCGACGAACTCAAGCACGTCGGCGGCGTGATCTCGCGCCGCCTGGGCTATGTCAATGCCATGAAGATTCGGCACTGAGGCGCTGCCGGCGCGCTGTTCGGCCGTTGGCCTCCAGCTTCAGTGGCTGCGGCCAGACACTTGCGCGCCTGCGCCGCACATTGACCGCATTCGCTGGAAACGCCCAGCTCGCGCCGCAAATCCTTGAGCGTGGTGGCGCCGGCGCGCGCAGCCTCATGGATCTGGCGCTCGGTGACGGCCATGCAGACGCAGACATACATCGCAATGCTCCTGCCGACTAAGCTGGGCGATCAGCCGCCGCTCGGCTCAATGTGCGCCTGCAGATAGTTCGGCAGCGTGACCTGGGCAATCAGGCTGTGCTGCGTCTCCAGCCAGTCGATGGCGTCTTCGCAGTGTTCGAGCAGATCTTCGAGCAGATCGCGGCTCACGTAGTCCTGCAATTCCTCGCCCAGCGCAATCGCCTCAATCAGCGCCGGACGCTGGATCTCGCGCTCGTTGGCGAGGTCGCTTTGCAGGCACTCGACGACGTTTTCGCCGACCTGCAGCTTGCCCAGGCTCTGCAGGTTGGGCAATCCTTCGAGGAAAAGCACCCGGTCGATCAGCTGGTCGGCTTCCTTCATGACGCGGATCGACTGCCGGTAGCGGTAGTCGTTGAGCTTTTCTAGTCCCCAGTGGCGGAACAGGCGGGCATGCAGGAAGTACTGGTTGATCGACGTCAGTTCGTTCTTCAGTACCTTGTTGAGGGCGCCGATGATTCGTTTATCGCTTTTCATCGTGCTCTCTCCTAAGCCTGCGCGCCAGAGCCGATCTGGCTCTGTTGATAATTTTGCAGGCCGGTAAGTTCGATCAGGCGGATCTGCTTTTCGAGGAAATAGGCGTGATCCATCTCGGTGTCCTCGAGCTGGACGCCAAGCATGTCGCGGCTGACGTAATCCTGGGCTTTTTCGCACGCCGCCATCGCCTTCTTGAGGTGGCCGGCGACCTTGTATTCGACCGAGAGATCGGCTTCGAGCATTTTCGGTACCGTCTTGCCGATTTTCAGCGCGTCGCGCTTGGCCAGATTAGGCGTTCCTTCGAGGAACAGGATGCGCTGGATCAGGGCGCTGGCGTGCTGGCGCTCGTGTGCCGATTCGTGCAACGCCTTGGCGGCCAATTGCGTGAAGCCCATGTCCGCATACATCTCGCCGTGGATCAGGTATTGGTCTACCGCGGTCAATTCTCCGGCCAGCAGCTCGTTGAGGATGTCGATGATTTGTTTGTCGCCTTGCATGGTGCTCTCCGGAGTGCGCTGGGTCGATCGGGCGGGCTGGTAAACCGAAGCCTGGATCAGCGATGGCTGGGTGGGCAACGGTAGTAGACGAACTGACAGTATTTTTTCCCGCCGGTTCAACCGGCCCCGATCCGACCAGCGATGGGGCCATCCCGTCGGTTTTCGCACGGGATTCCGAATGCCCCTTATAATGGAGCCTGGCTTGGGGCCGCACGATTTTAGGTGGGATTTTCAGTTGCTTGTCGTCCGATTCTCACGAGTTCGCGAGGCAGGACCACCGTTTCCAGAAGCCGGCCGCTTGCCGGTTTTTTTGTTTTCCGTATTTATGGGGCGCTATGCGAATTTTGCTCAGCAACGATGATGGTTATTTTTCGCCGGGGATCGAATGCCTGGCGCGCGTTCTGGCTCAGGTCGCTGAAATTACGGTGGTGGCGCCCGAGCGCGACCGCAGCGGCGCCAGCAATTCGCTCACGCTCGATCGTCCGCTTTCCTTGAAGCGTACGCCCAACGGCTTCTATCACGTCAACGGAACGCCGACCGATTGCGTGCATCTGGCGGTGACCGGGATGCTCGATGAACTGCCCGACATGGTCGTTTCGGGGATCAACCTGGGCGCCAACATGGGCGACGACACGATTTATTCGGGGACCGTCGCGGCGGCGACCGAGGGCTTTCTGCTCGGCGTTCCGTCGCTTGCCGTTTCGCTGTGCAGTAAGGCCGGCGTGCATTTCGAGACGGCCGCGCGGGTGGCGCTCGAGTTGGTGCAGATGATAGAGCGCGAGCCGCTGCGCGAGCCGCTGCTGCTTAACGTCAATGTTCCCGACGTGCCCTACGAAGAATTGCGCGGCCGCGTCGTCACGCGGCTCGGCAAGCGACACAAGGCCGAAGCCGTGGTGCGCACGCAAACGCCGCGCAACGAGACCGTCTATTGGGTCGGCGCCGCCGGTGCGGCGCAGGACGCCGGCGAGGGAACCGATTTCTACGCGGTCGCCAACAACCAGGTTTCACTGACGCCCCTGCAGATCGACCTGACGCATAACGCGCAGCTGCCGCTGATCCGCGACTGGCTGGCGCAATGAATCGAAGCGTTTCCGGCATCGGCATGACCTCGCAGCGCACCCGTGCGCGCATGATCGATCGTCTGCGCGAGCGTGGGATTGTCGATGAGCGCGTGCTGGCGGCGATTGCCGCGGTGCCGCGTCACGTTTTCGTCGAGGAGGCGCTGGCTTCGCGCGCCTACGAGGACACCGCGCTGCCGCTCGGTTTTTCACAGACGATCTCGCAACCGTATATCGTCGCGCGAATGATCGAGGTGCTGCGCGAGGGCGGGCGAGAGCTTGGCAAGACGCTCGAAATCGGCGCCGGTTGCGGTTATCAGGCCGCCGTTCTGGCGCAACTGACGGGCGAGGTTTATGCCGTCGAACGCATCGAACTGCTGCTCGCCAAGGCCAAGCTCAATCTGCGCGCGATCCAGCAGTTCAAGGTTCGCCTCAAATATGCCGATGGGCAATTCGGTCTTCCCGAAGCGGCGCCTTATGATACGATCATCGTCGCAGCGGCGGCTTCTGGCGTTCCCAATGCGCTTTTGCAGCAACTCGCGCTTGGTGGCAGAATGCTCTTGCCGGTGGGGAGCGGCGACCAGTTCCTGTTGCTGATTGAACGCCGTGCCCAGGGCTACGTCGAAACCCGTCTGGATAGTGTCCGTTTCGTTCCGTTACTCTCAGGACTCGAATGAAGAAAAATTGTTCTTTTATCAAGCCGGGTCTGGCGCTCGCCGCCCTGCTTGTGCTGGCTGCTTGTGCCAGCAAGTCGCCGGCGCCGGTGTCGGGCGGCAGCCAGCCGACGGCCGTCGCCGCGCCGGCCAATGATACGTATACGGTCAAGAGCGGCGATACGCTCTACAGCATCGCGCGCGAACACGGTATGGATTTTCGCGAACTGATCACGCTCAACGCCATCGACAGCCCGAACCGGATTACCCCGGGCAAGGTGCTCAAGGTCAGGCCGCAGAGCGCCCCGGGAGGGGCTGTTGCGTCGACGGCGCCGGTCACCTCGGGCGTGGTGCAAGCGCGGCCGATCGGTGGCGAGTCGGGCGTCGAGCAGCGGCCGCTGCCAGGTGGCGCGACCGGCAGCACCGACGCGCTCAAGCGCGAACCCAAGGCCGGCAAGGAAGCCTACTCGGATCAGGCGCTGGCCCGCGCGCAAGGGGCGGGCAAGGCGGTCGAGCCGGCGGCAGGCGCCGCACCGACTGTGGCGAGCGCCGCAGCTGCCGGTGCGGCCAAACCCGCTGAGCCCGCGTTGAGCGGCGACGACGTCGCCTGGATCTGGCCGGCCAACGGCAAGACGATCGGCAGTTACAGCGAAGGTGGCAACAAGGGCATCGACATTGCCGGCAAGGCCGGCGATCCGGTGGTCGCGGCCGGTGACGGCAAGGTCATCATCGCCAATTTTCTGCGCGGTTACGGCAAACTGGTGATCGTCAAGCACAACGCCACCTATGTTTCGGTCTATGGCCATAATCAGACGCTGCTGGTCAAAGAAGGTCAGATGGTGACGCGCGGTCAGAAGATCGCCGAGATGGGCAACACCGACGCCGACCAGGTCAAGCTGCACTTCGAAGTGCGCAGCCAGGGCAAGCCGCTCGATCCGATGAAGTATCTGCCCGCGCGCTGATCATGTCCGGCGATCCCGACTCGGTTGACCCCGCTGATGCCGATTTCGAGGGCGGTGAAGTGCCGCATGAAGAGTCGTCGGAAGAGCCGTTCCTGAGCGAACCCGAAGAAGAGGTGGTGGCACCGACGCCGGAAGTCGAGTTGCTCAACGACGTTACCCAGCATTACCTCAACGAGATCGGCGCCAAGCCGCTATTTACTCCCAAGGAGGAGTACGACTGGGCGTGCCGCGCGCGCGGCGGCGAGTTTGTCGCGCGACAGAAGATGATCGAGCACAACCTGCGGCTGGTCGTCAATATCGCCAAACACTACCTCAATCGCGGCATTCCGCTGCTCGACCTGATCGAGGAAGGCAATCTCGGCTTGATCCACGCGATCGAGAAGTTCGACCCGGAGCGCGGCTTCCGCTTCTCGACCTACGCGACCTGGTGGATCCGGCAGAGCATCGAGCGTTCGATCATGAACCAGTCGCGAACCATCCGTCTGCCGGTGCACGTGGTCAAGGAGATCAACCTGGTGCTGCGCTCGTTCCGGCACCTGGAACTGGCCAACGGCAAGGAGATCCACCTCGAACAGATCGCGCACCTGATCGACCGTTCGGTCGAAGAGGTGCGCCGCGCCTTGGCGCTCAACGAGCACATCGCTTCGCTCGATGCGCCGCTCGACATCGACCCCAACCACACCATCGCCGACGCGATTGCCGACGAGAATGCCGTCGATCCGGAGAACCTGCTGCAGAGCAACGAAATCGGCGATCTGGTCGGGCGCTGGGTCAGTCAGTTGCCGGACAAGCAGCGGCGCGTGCTCGAACGCCGTTACGGCCTGGGCGGCGTTGAAATCAGCACGCTCGAGGAGGTCGCCGCCGATCTCAACCTGACGCGCGAGCGCGTTCGCCAGATCCAGATCGAAGCGCTCGACCAGCTGCGCCGAGTCATCAAGCGCGGCGGCGTGACGCGCGACAGCCTGCTCTGAGCGCCGGTTGTCGGCGCGCTGATTTCACTGGATAATCGCCCGCTGGTTTGACCGCCGGCCGCGATCAATAGCAACCGACCGACGCGCGATCGGTTGGTCGGCATACCCCTTAAGGATTTTTGCAATGGGCAAGAAAGTAGCGATCTTCGATTCATCATTGCGCGACGGCGCACAGGCCGAGGGGATCTCGTTTTCGGTCGAGGACAAGCTCAAGATCCTGGTGCTGCTCGACGAGCACGGCGTCGATTACATCGAGGCCGGCAACCCGGGGTCCAACCCCAAGGATCTCGAGTTCTTCGCGCGCGCCAAGAGCGTCGTTCTCAAGCACGCCAAGCTCGCCGCTTTCGGCAGCACGCGCCGGCGCGGCATCACCGCCGAAGCCGACGACAACGTGCAGTCGATGCTGCTCGCCGACACGCCGGTCATCGTGATCTTCGGCAAGAGCTGGGATTTCCACGTCACCGACATCATCCGCACGTCGCTCGACGAAAACCTCGCGATGATCAGCGATACGCTGGCTTTCTTCAAGGCGCGCGGCAAGGAAGTGATCTTCGACGCCGAGCACTTCTTAGACGGCTACCAGGCCAACCCGGAGTATGCGGTCAAATCCTTGCAGGCCGCCGTCGACGGCGGCGCCGATGCGCTGGTGCTGTGCGACACCAACGGCGGCACTTTCCCGTCGGTCGTCGCGGCCATCGTCAAGCAGATGGCCGACAAGTTTTCGGTGCCGATCGGCATTCACGCACACAACGACTGCGGCATGGCGGTCGCCAACAGCGTGATGGCCGTCGAGAACGGCGCGCGCCACGTGCAGGGCACCTATATCGGCTTCGGCGAACGCTGCGGCAACGCCAATCTGTCGACGATCATCGCCAACCTCGGCGTCAAGGCCGGCTACGATTGCCTGCCGGCTGACCAGTACAAGAATATCGCGCGCGTCGCGCGCCACCTCGCGGCGATTTCCAACGTCGCGCTCAACGAGCGCGACCCCTTCGTCGGCAACTGTGCCTTCGCGCACAAGGGTGGCATGCACATCGACGGCGTCAACAAGGCGGCGCATTCGTTCGAGCACATCGACCCGGAGCTGGTCGGCGGCCAGCGCCGCTTCCTGATGAGCGAGGTCTCGGGCCGGCGCATGATCCTCGAGAAGATCTGGGAGGTCGATGCTTCGGTCACCAAGGACGACGCGGTGACCGACAGCATCATCCGCCGCCTCAAGGAACTCGAGCACGAGGGCTATCAGTTCGAGGGCGCCGAGAGTACTTTCGAGCTGGTGATCCGCAAACAGCTCGGCAAGTACCGCCCGTTCTTTTCGCTCGAGCACTTCAAAATCATCGGCGAGCATCCGACGACCAGCGACTACGGGTCGTCGGCGATCATCAAGGTCAAAGTCGACGGCGCCGAGGAAATCACCGCGGCCGAAGGCGACGGTCCGGTGCATGCGCTCGACCGCGCGCTACGCAAGGCGCTCGACCGCTTCTATCCGGAACTGTCAAACGTCCACCTCACCGACTACAAGGTGCGCGTGATCAACGGTAAGGACGCGACCGCGTCCAAGGTCCGCGTGCTGATTCAATCGACCGACGGCGATTCGGTGTGGACGACGGTCGGCGTGTCGACCGACATCATCGAGGCGAGCTGGATCGCGCTCGTCGATTCGATCGAGTACAAGCTCCTCAAGCTCGAAGAGGAAAAGGCGGCCAAGGTCGCGGCCTAGGTTTTTCTGCTGACGAGGCCGCTGTTCGCCAGGCGATTTCTGGATGCCTGTTTCCCGCAAGGGAAAGAACCGCAGGACACTGATCTTGCCGAATCTTTGTCTTGACGATGGAAAACGAGGTCTGTAGCATCCGCGGCTTGACTGAATTCGGTCGCAAAATCACCAAGGGGGCTCCCATGAAAAAGACTATTTCCCTGCTGAAGCTTGCCGCTGCTCTGGCGGCAGGCGTTTCCCTCGTCTCTTGCTCGAGTCCCAACGTGGACAACGATGTCATAAAGATCGGCGTGTTTCAGCCGCTCACCGGCGCCAACGCCGCGGGCGGCGCTGATGAATACGATGGCGCCAAATTGGCCAACAAGCTGGTCCCGAAAGTGCTTGGCAAAACCGTTCAACTGGTTGCGGTCGATAACAAGTCGGACAAGGTCGAGGCCGCCAATGCCGCGACCGTTCTGGTTCAAAAGGAAAAAGTCAAAGCCGTGATCGGTTCCTGGGGCAGCTCGCTGTCGATGGCTGGCGGTCCGATTTTTGCCGAGGCCAAGATTCCTGCGGTAGCCGTGTCGGCGACCAACCCCAACGTGACCAAGGGCAACGACTACTATTTCCGCGTCTGCTTCCTCGATCCCTTCCAGGGAATCGTTGGCGCCAGCTACGCGTTCAATACGCTGAAGGCCAAGAAAGTCGCGATTATCCGCGAAGTGTCGAACGATTATTCGGTCGGTCTGGCCAAGTTCTTCGTCGATGAGTTCGTCAAACTCTCGGGCAACAAGGATTCGATCGTCGCGGTTTCCGACTACAACACGGGCGACCAGGATTTCTCGGCTCAGCTGACCAATATCAAGAAGTTTGAACCCGACGTGATTTTTGCCCCGGGCAATTACACCGAATCGGCGCTGATCATCAAACAGGCGCGCGCGCTTGGCATGAAGGCCCAGTTCATCGGTGGCGATACCTGGGACTTCGGTGCCTTCCTGGATATCGGTGGCGAGGCTGTCGAGGGCGCCGCGTTCTCGACTTTCTTTGCCAACGACGTGCCGATCAACAAGACTTCCGAGGTTTTCCTCAAGGCTTTCCGCGAAGAGTTCAAGAAGGAGCCGTCGGCGGTTGCTGCGCTGGGCTATGATGCCTACTTGGTGATCATCGACGCGATCACCCGCGCCGGTTCGGCCGAGCCGCAGAAGATTCGCGATGCCTTGGCCCAGACCAAGGGCTTCGAGGGGGCGGCAGGGGTCATCACGATCAATGCCGAGCGCAATGCCGACAAGGATGCCGTGTTCAAGACGGTCAAGGATGGCAAGTTTGTCTTTCTGACGACCGTCAAGCCCTGAGCGAAGTTGCGGCCGAGGTAAATGTCGTTAAGGATCCGAATGTGCCGTAGCTTTTGCTACTTTCACATTCGGATTTTTTCTTGCCTGTTCGCTTCTTGCCTTTCGCTGCCAGCGAGGCCGTTCGATTTTTGCTCCTGCCTATAGCAGTCGCTCCGCTCAACTTAGTCAAGCAATGGCTCTGGTTTTCTTGACTGAGTAGGTGCTACTGCAGTTCCAGAAGGAACTTCATGGATTTTCAAACTTTTCTCCAGCAGTTCGTCAATGCGCTGTCTTTGGGCAGCCTGTACGCGCTGATTGCCATCGGCTACACCATGGTGTACGGCATCCTGCGTCTGATCAACTTCGCTCATGGCGACATTTTCATGGTCGGCGGCTATCTGGCCTTTTACGGCGTCAGTACTTTTCTGATGCCGTGGTGGATGGCGGTCATCGTGGCCATTGCGCTGACCACGGTTTTTGGCGTCGGACTCGAACGGGTGGCCTATCGTCCCTTGCGCGATTCGCCGCGCATCTCGATCATGATCAGTGCGATCGGCGCCTCGTTCCTGCTCGAAAATCTGGCCATCGTGCTGTTCAACGCTCGCCCCAAAGCCTTTCCGGTTCCCGAGTTTTTCGCGCGCAATTTCATTCTCGGCGGCGTGCATATCGCCAGCGTCAGCTTGATTATTCCGCTGGTCACCGCGGTTATCCTGGCGGCCTTGCTGTGGATCGTCCATCGCACCCGGGTCGGGATGGCGATGCGCGCGGTGTCGACCGACATCGAGGCCGCCCGCCTGATGGCCATCGATGTCAATCGGATCGTCTCGATCACCTTTGCCATCGGCAGTGCCTTGGCGGCCATCGGCGGCATCCTTTGGGCGCTCAAGTATCCCCGGCTCGAACCGCTGATGGGTATCATGCCGGGCCTCAAGTGCTTCATCGCCGCGGTCATCGGCGGCATCGGCAGTATCGGCGGGGCGGTGCTCGGCGGGCTGTTGCTCGGCGTGATCGAGCTGATGACGGTCGCTTTCATGCCGGAACTGACCGGTTACAAGGATGCCTTCGCTTTCGTGTTGTTGATCGTCGTTTTGCTGGTCAAGCCAACCGGCCTGCTGGGCAAGAACCTGGGGGAGAAGGTCTGATGAATACGTCCAAAAAACTGCCGATGAGCCGCAATACGCTGCTGACCCTCGGTGCGGCGGTCATCGGCCTGGTCCTGCTGTTCGTCTTTGACGAGCTGTTCGATCGCTTCACCATGCAGATCTTCAAACTCTGCGCGATCAACATCATTCTGGCCTTGTCGCTCAACCTGATCAACGGTTTTACCGGCCTGTTCAGCCTGGGGCACGCCGGCTTCATGGCGGTCGGGGCTTACACCTGCGCCATTCTCACCATGTCGCCTGAGCAGAAAGAGGTCAATTACGTCATTCAGCCGATCGTCCCCTGGTTGGCCAACGTGCAGTTCCCCTTCCTGCCGGCCTTGCTGATCGGCGGCTTGCTCGCCGGTCTGATCGGCTGGCTGCTGGGCGTGATTTCGCTGCGTTTGCGCGACGATTACCTGGCCATCGCGACGCTCGGATTTTCCGAAATCATCCGCGTGATCCTGACCAATGCCATGACGTTCACCAACGGCTCGCTCGGGCTCAAGGGCTTGGCGCGTTTCACCACCATGTGGTGGGCCTGGGGATCGGCCATTTTGACCACGCTGTTTCTGGTGCTGTTGATCAAGTCGAGCTACGGGCGCGCCTTCAAGTCGATCCGTGACAATGAGATCGCCGCCGAGTCGATGGGGATCAATGTTTTCGGCATGAAGGTGTTGTCGTTTACCATCTCCAGTTTCCTGGCCGGGATCGCCGGCGGGCTGCTGGCGCATTACCTCACCACCATCGACCCCAAGCAGTTCATTTTCCTCAAGACCTTCGATATTCTGCTGATCGTCGTTCTGGGCGGCGTCGGCTCGATTACCGGTTCGGTCGTCGCGGCGATCGTCGTGACCATTTCGATGGAGGCGTTGCGTTTCCTCGACGGTCCTCTGAACCTGGGGTTCATGGTCACCTCCGGGGTGCCCGGGCTGCGCATGGTCTTTTTCTCGGCGCTGCTGATGGTGGTGGTCATTTATCGCCAACAGGGCTTGATGGGCAAAGCCGAGTTCAGTTGGGATGCGCTGTCCAGAATCGGGCTGTTGCCACGACGCAAGTCAAAATCCGAGAAAGGGGGCCGCTGATGAGTGCCCTGTTGCAGACGATCGGCGTCAACAAGAGTTTCGGCGGTCTGGCCGCAGTCACCGCGCTGAGCATGGATGTCCAGCCGGGTGAGATCGTCGGTCTGATTGGCCCCAATGGCGCCGGCAAGACCACTTCGTTCAACCTGATCACCGGCGTCTACACGCCGACCAGCGGCAGCATCCAGTTCGAGGGGCAGGAGATCGCCGGAATGAAGCCGCACGCGATTACCCGCCTGGGGGTGGCGCGTACTTTCCAGAACATCCGTTTGTTCAAGGAAATGAGCGTGCTCGAAAATATCCTGGTCGCCCAGCATATGCGGATGGGGACCAATCTGTTCGAAGCGACGCTGCGCCTGCCTTCGTATATGAACAAGGAGCGGCACGTGCATGAACGCGCGCGCGCGCTGCTCGCCGAAGTCGGCTTGAGCGAGCATGAACAGGCGCCGGCGACCAGCCTGCCGTACGGCAAGCAGCGCCGCCTGGAAATCGCCCGCGCGCTGGCGACCGAGCCGAAGCTGCTGTTTCTCGATGAACCGGCGGCCGGAATGAATCCCCAGGAGTCGGTCGAGCTGATGGACTTCATCCTCAAGATTCGCGACCAGTTCAAACTGACCATCGTGCTGATCGAACACCATATGCAAGTCGTCATGGGCGTTTGCAAGCGCATGTACGTGCTCGACTACGGGGTGACCATCGCCCACGGTACGCCCGAGGAAATTCAGAAAAATCCGATGGTCATTGAAGCCTATCTGGGAGCAGGATAATGTTGTCGATCAAGAACCTTTCGGTTCATTACGGTGGAATTCACGCGCTGCGCGGCATCAGCCTGGACGTGCCGGCTGGCAAGATAGTCACCTTGATCGGCGCCAACGGTGCCGGCAAGAGCACGACGCTCAATGCGATCATCGGCCTGGTCAAGGCCGATTCGGGATCGGTCAGCTGGAATGGCCAGGACATCTATGGTGGTCAGACCAAGGCCATCGTCGAGTCCGGCATCGTTCTGGTTCCGGAAGGCCGCCGGGTATTCCCCAATCTTTCGGTCGACGAAAACCTGACGCTCGGCGCTTATGCGCGCAATGACCGGGCGGAAATCGAAGCCGATCGCGAGCGCGTCTTTGGCCTTTTCCCGCGCTTGAAGGAGCGTCACAAACAGAAGGCCGGGACCTTTTCGGGCGGCGAGCAGCAGATGTTGGCGGTCGGTCGCGCGTTGATGTCAAAGCCCAAGGTGCTGATGATGGACGAGCCTTCGCTCGGCCTCGCGCCGATCTTCGTCGGAATGATTTTCGACATCATCCGGCAGATCAACTCGATCGGGGTCACGGTGTTGCTGGTCGAGCAAAACGCCAAGGTCGCGCTCTCCGTCGCCGATACCGGCTATGTCATGGAGACCGGGACCATCAGTTTCTCGGGCAGCGGCCAGGAATTGCTCGCCGACGACCGGGTGCGCCGGGCCTATCTCGGCGAGTCCTGACCGAGGCGAGGCGTTGGCTGACGCCAGCGCCTCGTGGCCTTACTTGAGCATCGCCTGGATCACGTGCTCGCCGCAGGCAATGCGTTTGAGCAAGGCTTCGCTCGGCTTCTGGTCGAGGACCAGCGAGCAACAGGCGGCCAATTCACCTTCGAAAATGGTGTTTTCCATTTCCTCGATGTTGATTCCTTCGCTGCGCAGTTCGTGCAGCACATTGGCCAGCACGCCGACGCGGTTGTAGTGACGAATGATGCAGCGCACGCCGGTATGCAGCTTTCTCGGATTGACGGCGTTGGGCGGCTTGCCGGTCGCCATGAAGGTCTTGGCGATGCGCACGGTTTCCTCGGCGATGGCCTCTTCCGCCTGATCGGTCGAGGCGCCGATATGGGGGGTGGCGGCAGAAAGCAGCGACGCCATTTCCTGGTCGATGAAGTCGGCTTCGCCGCTGCTCGGCTCGTTTTCAAAGACATCGAGTGCGGCCCTGATCCGGCCGCTACGCAGGGCTTCCTTGAGCGCTGCACTATCGACGACCTCGCTGCGCGCCGTATTGACGAGCAGCGCCCCCTTTTTCATCAGGCCGAGGAAATTGCTGTTGATGATTCCGCGCGTTTCCTTTGAAAGCGCGAGATGCAGGCTGATCGCGTCGGCTTGTTCGGCGACCGCGTCGGGCGACGCGCAAAAGCCGACGCCAAGTGACTTGGCTTTTTCCGGCGTCAGGCTTCTCGACCAGGCGACGACGTTCATTCCCATCGCCTGAGCGCGCTTGGCGACGGCGCTGCCGATGTGGCCCAGGCCGACGATGCCCAGCGTTCTGTCCTTGAGGCCACGGGCTTTGCCGTATTCCTTCTTGCGCCATTTGCCGGCGCGCAGGTCGATCAGCGCGTCGGCGATCCGGCGGTCGGCGGCGATCAAAAGACCGATCGCCAATTCGGCGACAGCGTCGGTGTTCTTTCCCGGGCAATTGGCGACGTAGATCCCTTTTTCGCTGGCCGTCTTGATATCGATCGTGTTGGTTCCCGCGCCGGCGCGGATGATCAGCGACAGCGAGGAGCCTGCCGCAATCGCTTCGGCGCTCACCTTGGTCGAGCGAACAATCAGGATTTCGACGTCGGCCAGTGCCGCGGGCAAGGATTCGGCGCTCAAGTCCGGGTTGAGAACAACTTCGCAACCCAGGGATTTGAGGTCGGAAATCATTTTTGCGGACACCTTGTCAGCCACCAGAGTTTTCATAAGACCCCCTAAATTTTATAAATTGATCGAGGTCGCAAGGACCTTGGTGGTGATGGTGTTCGATTTTACGATGGCCGTCCAGTCTGTCTTGCGGCGGCGCTTCAGTTGGCCGCCTGCGCTTCGCGCAGCGCTTCGGCGAGCTGGAACACCGACATCGCGTAAAAGCTCGAGCGGTTGTAGCGCGTGATCACGTAGAAATTGTCGAAGCCGACCCAGTATTCGGTCGGCTGGTCGGGGCTCACGAGGTCGATCAGCGCCGCTCGCCATTCGCCGTCCGGCGCGAGCTGCTGGGCCAGCAGCGGCGAGACCGTCACGCCCTGTTGCGCGAGCTGTTGCAAGGACTCTTGCGGCTTGATTCCGGCCGCGACCAGCGGCGCCGGGTCGCCGTCGACGGCAGCCGGCAGCGCGACCGGCGCGCCGGCTTGCCAGCCGTGCATCTGCAGAAAGCGCGCGACGCTGCCGATGGCGTCGATCGTGCTTCTGCGCAGGTCGATACGCGAATCGCCGTCGAAATCGACGGCGTAGCGGCGCTGGCTGCTCGGCATGAACTGCGGGATGCCGATCGCGCCGGCGTACGAGCCCTTGATGTCGAGCGCGCTGACCTTGTTTTCGCGCGCCAGCAGCAAGAGCTGTTCGAGTTCGTTGCGAAAGAATGCGGCGCGCGGCGGGTAGTCGAAGGCCAGCGTCGCCAGCGCTTCGAGCGCGCTGAATCTGCCCATGTTGCGGCCGTATTCGGTTTCGACGCCGATGATCGCGACGATCACCTGCGCCGGAACGCCGTAGATCGCCTCGGCGCGCGTGAGCTCGGCGGCGTTTTCCTGCCAGAAGCGCAGGCCGTAGCGCGTTCGCCGTTCATTGACGAAGCGCTCGCGGTAACGCGGCCACGAGCGCTGCAACTCGGGAACCGCGGCCGGGCGGATCGCGCGCAGCACGGTGGCGTTCGAATGGATCTGCGAGAACTCGCGCGTCAGTTGCTCGACGTCGAAACCGTGCTGCTCGTGCATCGCCTCGATGAAGTCGCGAACTTCGGGCGAGGCGCTGAACGGCGGTGTTTGCGCTGAACTCTTGGGCGCGGCGGCGAGTTTTTGGGCGTTCTTTGGCGTGCTTTGCTGGGCGCTCTTGGCGGCGGCGTCGCCGGGCGACAGCGCGGCGATCGAAATGATCGACGCGACGGCGAGTTGTCCCAGGAACAGGCCGGCGCTGCGGGTGGTTTTGCTCAACGTATCTTTCTCCATGATGACGGCAAACGCCGCGTACAGTCCTTCAATTCTTGCAGTTGCGCGGGTGTTCCCGTGCCGTAGTGCAGTTGCGCGAAGAGGCTGGCGGCCTTGAAGCAAATCGTTGCCAGCGGCGGTTTTTCGCGCGCGACGCGCGCCGCGAAGGCGAGCGGCCCCTCCCAGTCTTCGCGCGCCATTCCTTGCTTCTTCAGACGCGTACAAAAGCGTCGCCAGGCGCGTTGCGCCGGCGTCGCACGCTGGCGCTGGCGCAGCGTCGCGATCGCGACGATGGTGAGCGCGATCGCACACAGGGTGGCCAGCGCCGCGCTCATGTTGCGCCAGTCTGGGTCGGTGAAGCCTAGCCTTGACAGCAGCTCGCGCTGACGTTGTGGATTGTACCCGAGCACCCACTGGTTCCAGCGGTTGTTTGCCGCTTCATAGTGGTTGCGCAGCTCGCGCAGCCAGTCGGAATCGATGCGCACCAGCGCCGGCAACGGGTCGCTCGCCGGCAGCGCGGCGTCGATGCCGCGTTCGATGCGCGACGGTGCGACCGATGCCGTCGGGTCGACGCGCTGCCAGCCGCGCCCGGCGATCCAGATCTCGGCCCAGGCGTGGGCGTCGGACTGGCGAACGGTGAGATAGCCATCGACCGGGTTGAGTTCGCCGCCCTGATAGCCGGTCACCACGCGCGCCGGAACGCCGGCGGCGCGCATCAGCACGACGTAGGCCGACGCATAGTGTTCGCAGAAGCCGCGCCGCGTCGCGAACAGGAAGTCGTCGACGGCGTTTTGCCCGAGCAGCGGCGGACGCAGCGTGTAGATGAAGTCGTTGTGGGCAAAGAAGCGCAGCGCCTGGTCGGAGATTTGCTGCGGCGAAGCGAACTGGGCGCGCCAGCTTTGCGCCAGCTTTCGGCTGCGCGGATTGAGCTGCGCCGGCAGGCGCAAGGATTGCAGCAACAGCGCCGGGTCTTCGTCGCGGTTGGCAATAAAGTCAGGCGCCGAACTGAAGGCGAAGCGAGCGCGTGTGCGCAGCGGTTCGCGTGCCAGCGTCTCAAAGCGGCGCGCCAGCATGCTGCCGGCCGGTCGTTCGAGCGGCAGATCGAGCGCCAGCAGCCAGCGCTGGTTGTTCGCTTCGAGCGTGCTGACGTAGCGGTAGTTCTTCCCGCGCGATTCGATGAGCGGCGCCGTCGCCGGTGGCCGCGCGCCGCTCGGCGGCACGCTCCAGGTCAAGCCGTCGTAGTCGTCGAGCACCGGGCCGCGCCAGTAGAGGCTAGTCTGCGGCGGCAGTTCGCCGGCAAATTCGACGCGAAAGGCGATCGAGCCCGATTCGATCAGTCGGTTGAGCGATCCGGGCGACATCCGGTCGGAAAGTCCGCTGAGCCCGGCGTGGGCATCCTGCGGCAGTCCCCAGAGCGGGCCGGCAACGCGAGGAAAGAGCAGAAACAGGATCAGCATCAGCGGCAGCGACTGCGCCAGCAACAGCGCGGCGTCGCGCACGATCACGCGCGCCGGCTGGCCGCCGCCGTGCAGGCGGATCAGCGCCGCGACGAGCAGCGTCGTCGCGGCGAGCAGCCACAGACCGGTGACGATGCTTTGCGAGTAGAAGTAATGCGTGAGCAGCAGGAAGAAGCCGAGCATGACGAGCGCCGTCGAATCGCGTCGGGTTCGCATTTCGAGCGGTTTCATGGCCATGAAGAAGACGATCAGCGCGACGCCGCAGTCGCGCCCGAGCAGCGTGCGGAACTGCCAGCCGATCGCCGCGACGCCGGTCAGCGCGACGACCGCCAGCAGAGCGCGCGGTGGCAATGGCGAGTCCGTTCGCCACAACCAGGCGCGCCAGAGCAGCGCGGCGCCGACCGAAAGGCTCAGCCACAGCGGCAGATGAGCGGCGTGCGGCGCCGCCGTGGCGAGCGCTGCAGCGAGCAGCCAGGGGATGGCGCCCGGCTCGAGCGGCGCAGACTTACTGCGCGCCATAGAGCGCCAGCGCTTCGAGGCAGGCGTCGCGCTGCGCGTCGCCGTGATCCGGTGCGAGCGCAAGACCCGGCAGGCGCAAACCGTAAGGCGCGCCGCCTTGCTCGGCGGCGAGCACCCAGCCGGCGAGCAGCGAGAGCCGCATTTCGATCCCGCTGTCCGCGGGCGTTGCTGACCAGTCGAGCCAGAGCTCTGGCGCCGCGCCGCCGGCGAACTCCTTGACCAACAGCGGCCGGTGGTCGATGTCGCGAGCGACCGCCTTCCAGGCGATGTGGCGCGGCGAATCGCTGGGCTGACGCAGGCGCAGCCCGGTGAAGTCTTCCTCGCCTTGTTCGCCGTAGCGTTGGCCGTCGTGCGCGGCGGCGCCTGGCGGTGGCAGCGGCGATACGATCGGCTGCGGATAAACCAGGCACGAGAGCGGTGGGTGCGGATAGCTCCAGGCGCGGAAGAAACCCAGCGGATAGCGCGTCGACAGCGTGATGCGGCCCGGGTCGAGACGGCCGCGGCGCGGCGCAGGACAAGCGATGCCGACGCTCGCCCGGCCTTCGGCGGCGACGTTGATCGACACCGTTTCATTCTTGCCGAAAGCCAATTCGAGCGCGCAGCGTGCCTGGCGGTGGGTGTTTTCAAGATGCACGGTGAAGCGCGCGAGTTCGCCGGCAAAGACCGGCTCGGCGCGCCCCGGCGTGACGCGCAGCGCAAGCAGATTGCGGAAGGTATGGATCATCGCCACCAGGCCGATTGCGGCGAGCAGGAAGACCAGCGCGTGGCCGAGTGCAAGGTCGTAGTTGATGGCGCCGAGCAGCATCACGACAAGGACGATGGCAAACAGCAGGCCGCTCGCCGTCGGCATGATGAAGATGCGGCGCTGCGTGAGAACGATCGGCAGCTCCTGGTCAACGCCGAAACGCAGCAGCCACGGTTTGAGCCGATCGACGATCGACATCAACTCACCGCTACGGCGCGGATCAGTTTGACGATGTCTTCGGCGCGCGCGTGGCTGGCGCTGTTGGCCAGGCGCAGCCGGTGCGCGGCGACGCCGGGTAGCACCGCCTGCACGTCCTCGGGTAGCACCATCGCGCGCCCGTCGATGAACGCCCAGGCGCGCGCGGCGGCAAGCAGCGCCAGCGCCGCGCGCGGACTTAAGCCATGGACGAACTGCGCGCTGGCGCGCGTCGCCTCGACCAGCGCTTGCACGTAGTCGAGCAGCGCCGGCGAGACATGGACGGCGGCGGCCTCGCGCTGCAGTGGGATCAGCTGGTCGGGCGAAAAACACGCGGAAAGCGTCGGCAGCTGCTCGCGGCGGCCGCCGCCTTCGAGCAGCGCGCGCTCGGCCGCGTGATCCGGGTAACCCAGTTCGATGCGCAGCAGGAAGCGATCGAGCTGCGATTCGGGCAGCGCGAAAGTGCCGATCTGGCTCGACGGGTTCTGCGTCGCGATCACGAAGAACGGCTCGGGCAGCGCGCGCGTCTGGCCGTCGGTGGTGACCTGGCGTTCTTCCATCGCTTCGAGCAGCGCGCTCTGGGTTTTGGGCGTCGCACGGTTGATCTCGTCGGCGAGCAGCACCTGCGAGAACAGCGCGCCGGGAAGGAAGCGGAAGTCGCTGCGTTCGCGGTCGTAAATCGAAATGCCGATGACGTCGGCCGGCAGCATGTCGCTGGTGAATTGAATGCGCGAAAACTGCAGGCCGAGCAGGCGCGCCAGGGTATGCGCCAGCGTCGTCTTGCCGACGCCGGGCAGGTCTTCGATCAGCAAGTGGCCGCGCGCCAGCAGGCAGGACAGCGCCAGACGGATTTGCGTGTCCTTGCCGAGGATGACCTGGTTGGCGGCGTCGATGACTTGGGCGATGGTCGATGGCTTGGTGGTCGATGACATGGCGGCGGTTGTGGTGGTGAGGCAATTGGGCCGATAATAGCCGATCAGCAGGGGGCAGGATTCGCGGCCGGGATTGGCGAGCGGGATCGATTGGCGATTTTAGCGCGTTATCCCGTCTTGATAGACGTCAGGGAGGTTACCGTGACCAGCACTGCATTCATCACCCACCGCGACTGTTCTCTGCACGACATCGGCGCGTATCATCCGGAGAGTCCGGCGCGCCTGGCGGCGATCAGCGATCACCTGATCGCCCAGGGGCTCGACCATTATTTCGTTTTTCATGATGCGCCGCTCGCCAGTTTCGAGCAACTGATGCGCATCCATCCGGCCTCGCATCTGGAGCGCCTCAAGCGCGCCTCGCCGGCCCTCGGCGTGGTGCATATCGATCCCGATACGGCGATGAATCCGCATACCTGGCAGGCCGCGCTGCGCGCCGCCGGGGCCGGTGTGCTGGCCGTCGATCTGGTGATGAGCGGCGAAGTCCAGAATGCCTTTTGTTCGGTGCGCCCCCCCGGTCACCATGCCGGGCGCGAGAACGCGATGGGATTTTGCTTCTTCAACAACATCGCGGTCGCCGCGATGCACGCGCTCAAGGCGCACGGCTTGGCGCGCGTGGCGATCGTCGACTTCGACGTGCATCACGGTAACGGCACCGAGGATTGTTTCAGCAATGACGAACGGGTGTTGATGGTCGGCATGTTCCAACACCCTTTTTATCCTTATAGCGGCACCGAAAACCCGGCGCCCAATATGGTCAATGTCCCCTTGCCCGGCGGCACTGGCAGCGACGAGTTCCGGCAGATGGTCACTGAGGCTTGGTTGCCGCGGTTGCGCGAGTTTGCGCCGCAGCTGATTCTGGTCTCGGCGGGTTTCGATGCGCACGGCGAAGACGACATGGGCAGCATGAAACTCAGCGAGAAGGACTACGCCTGGATCACCGGGGAGATCAAGTCGGTCGCCGAAGAGAGCGCGCAGGGACGCATCGTGTCGATGCTCGAGGGGGGCTATGTGCTGTCGGCGCTGGCGCGCAGCGTCGCCGCCCACCTGCGGGTGCTGGCCGGTATTTGACGGTAATGCCGTTTACTGAAGCCGTTCGTGGTGAGCCTGTCGAACCATGAACGGCTTCGCTACGAAGCAAAAGCCGCCATCCACCCTTCGACAAGCTCAGGGCGAACGGCGATTTTTCTCTTGACTGAACGGTATTACGGCATTTGACGGCATTTTTTAGACGTTGATGTCAGCCGAATTGCCGTCACTGCGTTTTACGTGGTTTGGCGGCACTTTGCCACGCCTTCGGTTAAAATCCCAAGTTCAATTTAATGGTGCGTTACTCATGACTACGATTACTGGATCCATTGTTGCAATTGTCACCCCCATGCTCGAGGACGGCAGCCTTGATTTGCCGGGCATGCGGCGCCTGGTCGACTTCCATGTCCAGGAAGGCACCGACGCTATCTGCGTGGTCGGCACCACCGGTGAGTCGCCGACCGTCAATGTCGAAGAGCATCACGAGCTGATCCGGCTGGTCGTCAAGCAAGTGGCGGGCAGAATTCCGGTGATCGCCGGCACTGGCGCCAATTCGACGGCGGAAGCCATCGAAATGACGCAGTTCGCCAAAGAAGCTGGCGCCGACGCCGCGTTGTCGGTCGTTCCGTACTACAACAAGCCGACGCAGGAAGGTATCTACCGGCATTTCCGGGCGATCGCCGAAGCGGTCGATATTCCGGTCATTCTCTACAATGTTCCCGGCCGAACCGTCGCCGACATGAGCAACGAGACGACGCTGCGTCTGGCCCAAATCCCGAACGTCGTCGGCATCAAGGATGCGACCGGCAACATCGATCGCGTCGGCGAACTGATTGCGCGCGCGCCGCAAGGGTTCTCGGTCTATAGCGGCGACGATGCGAGCGCCTGTGCCGCGATGCTGATGGGCGGGCAGGGCGATATCTCGGTGGTCGCCAACGTCGCGCCGCGCTTGATGCACGAGCTTTGCGCCGCAGCGCTTGGCGGTGATCTGGTCAAGGCGCGTCAATTGAACTTCCGTCTACTCGGCCTGCATCGCCAGCTCTTCTGCGAAGCGAATCCGATCCCCGTCAAGTGGGCATGCCAGCAACTCGGGCTGATCAAGGACGGCATACGCCTGCCCTTGACGCCGCTGTCGCCGGAGTATCATGAGCGTGTTCGCGCGGCGATGCGCGAGGCGGGTTTGCTCGCTTAATTGCAGAATTACAGGAATGCCCGATGAAATTTGCCCAGTTGCGTCTGATTTTTTGTTCGTTGGCGGTGGTGCTGGCCGGTTGCAGTTCGATCGGTCTTGAGACCAAGAAGATTGACTACAAGTCGGCATCAGCAGTCAAAGTGCCGACGCTTGAGATTCCTCCGGATCTGACCTCGCCGGCGCGTGATGACCGTTTCGCCGTTCCCGATACCATCGGCAAGGGCTCGGCGACCTTCTCGGAGTATTCCGGCGAGCGTTCGCCGCAGGCCCGCGCGCAGCAACAGAGCGATATCCTGCCAACGGTCGACAAGGCGCGCATCGAGCGCTCGGGTAGCCAGCGCTGGCTGGTCGTCGCCGCCAAGCCTGACGCGCTCTGGGGGCAGGTCAAGGATTTCTGGCAGGAAACCGGTTTCACGATCAGTCTTGAACTGCCGGAAGCCGGTGTGATGGAAACCGACTGGGCCGAAAACCGCGCCAAGATCGGGCAGGACATGCTGCGCAACCTGCTCGGCAAGGTCATCGACTCGCTCTATTCGACGGCTGAGCGCGACAAGTTCCGCACCCGCCTCGAACCGGGCAGCGAGCCGGGCACCACCGATATCTTCATCAGCCATCGCGGCATGTACGAAATCTATGTCAACGAAGGAAGGACCGAGACCAAGTGGCAGCCGCGCGAACCCGATCCCGAACTCGAAGCAGAAATGCTGCGTCGCCTGATGGTGCGCTTCGGCAGCGATCAGAAGCGCGCGGACGCGGCGATTGCGCAGGCCAAGGCCAAGCCAGTCGATCGCGCCAAACTGACGCGCGGCAACGATGGTGCCGGTACGCTCGAGGTGCAGGAATCGTTCGACCGCGCCTGGCGGCGCGTCGGTCTGTCGCTTGACCGCGTCGGTTTTACCGTCGAGGACCGCGACCGTTCCAAGGGCCTGTATTTCGTGCGTTATGTCGATCCGGAAACCGACGGGCAGAACAAGGATCCGGGCTTCCTGTCGAAACTGGCGTTCTGGAAGGGGAAAGGACCCGATCCGCAAACGAAATACCGTATCTTCGTCAAGGACGGCGGCGCGCTGACGACGGTGCAGGTGCTCTCGTCCGAGGGCGGGATCGACCAGTCCGAGACGTCAAAGAAGATCCTGAGCCTACTCTACGATCAGCTCAAGTGATGCGCTGAAGCAATGCGATTCGCCTCGCTGGGCAGCGGCAGTCAGGGTAATTCCCTGATTGTCGATGGTGGCGATACCAAGCTGCTGCTCGACTGCGGCTTTTCGGCGCGGGCGACGGTTGAGCGGCTGGGACGTCTGTCGATCGCCGCCGAGGACATCGACGGCGTGCTGGTGACGCACGAGCACAGCGATCACATCGCCGGCGTCTTCAAGTTCGCCAGTCGTTTCGCGATTCCGGTCTATCTGACGCACGGTACCCACCTTGCCGTTGCGCACGGCAAATCGCCTTTGCCCGAATGCCGTCTGATCGACAGCCATTCGTCTTTTACCGTCGGCAGCCTCGAGGTTCAGCCCTTTCCGGTTCCGCACGATGCGCGCGAGCCGGTTCAGTATTGTTTTTTCAACGGGACGCAGCGCCTCGGCGTGCTCACCGACAGCGGGTCGATCACGCCGCATATCGCCCAGATGCTGCGCGTTTGCGATGCCTTGGTTCTCGAATGCAACCACGATCAGCAACTGCTTTCGGCGTCAGGCTATCCGCCGATGCTCAAGCGTCGGATTGCCGGCAATTTCGGCCATCTGGAAAACGACCAGGCGGCTTTTCTGTTGGGGCAGATCGAGACCCGGCAACTGCAGCACGTGGTCGCAGCGCATCTGTCCGAGCAGAACAATCGCCCTGAATTGGCCGCGGGCGCCCTGGCGGCGGTTCTTGGCTGCTCTCCGGACTGGGTTGGCGTCGCTTGCCAGCAGAGCGGCTTTGGTTGGCGCGAGCTGCGCTGATTTGCGCACCTCCCCGCGATTCCTTGGCCGGTATTCGCGCCACTCCGAAGTCGGTGTTAATCTCGCAGTGGCCGCATTTGTGCCGGGCTGGTGATTGAAAACAAACGGGTTTTTCCTTGACCGATGGTCGACTTTCAACTAGCATCGCCGCTGTTTTTTTGTTGTTCAAACTTAAATTAAAAAGAGACTGTTTCGATGCAAAAGACGACGCTGGTCAAATTCCTTGCCGCGCTGCTGGTGACGGCACTCGCCGTTCCCGCCTTGGCTGCCGACACCATCAAACTCGGCGTTGCCGGCGCGCATTCCGGTGATCTGGCCGCTTACGGCCTGCCGACCAAGGACGCCGCCGAGATGGTGGTTGCCGAAATCAATGCCAAGGGAGGCATCAACGGCAAGAAGGTCGAGTTGATGATCGTCGATGATCAGTGCAAACCGGAGATCGCCACCAACGTCGCGACCAAGCTTGTCTCAGAAGGCGTCAATATCGTCATCGGTCACATCTGCTCGGGCGCGACCAAGGCCGCGATCGGAATCTACAAGGGCGCCAAGATCATCGCCATCAGCCCGTCGGCGACTAACCCGCCGCTGACCAAGAGTGGCGAGTACGCCAATTTCTATCGCACCATCGCTGCTGACGACGATCAGGCGCTGCTCGCGGCGGCCTTCGCCACCGATACGCTCAAGGCCAAGAAGATCGCCATCCTGCACGACAAGGGCGACTACGGCAAAGGTTTCGCCGATTTCGCCAAGGCCGCGATCGAGCAGGGCGGCAAGGCCAAGGTAGTGATGTACGAAGGAATTCAGCCGGGCGCCATGGACTACTCGGCGGTCATCCAGAAGCTGCGCAACGAAGGTGCCGACCTCTTGATCTTCGGCGGCTACCACCCGGAAGCGTCCAAGCTGCTGTCGCTGATGAACAAGAAAAAGATCAAGGTGCCGTTCATCGGTCCCGACGGGCTCAAGGGCGACGGTTTCCTCAAGATCGCCGGCAAGGACGCCGAAGGCGTCTACGCCACCGGTCCCAAGGATGTTTCCAAACTGCCGCTCAATACCAAGGCGCACGCCGATTACAAGGCCAAGTACGGCAAGGAGCCCGGTACCTTCTTCGACCAGGCGATGGCCGCCACGGTCGCCGCGCTCAACGCCGTCAAGGTCGCCGGCGGCACCGACTACGACGCGCTGACCCGCGCGCTAAAGACCAGCCTGGTCGACACCACCATCGGCAAGATCAAGTTCGACGCCAAGGGCGATGCCGAAGGCGTCGGTTTCTCGGTTTATCAGGTCAAGAACGGCGCTTTCGTCGAGGTCAAGTAGGCACGGTCTGCAGCACCGAGGCGCACACTGAAGGCGGTCGTTGACCGCCTTCGGGTTTTTTACTCGATGCTTTTCGTCTCCCGGCATCAATTTTTCGCACCCTCATCGATAACGGGCTAGCCATGGATTTTCAGTATTTGTTCGAGCTGCTGTGCGGCGGAATAGTCAAGGGCAGCATCTACGCACTGATCGCCCTCGGCTACACCATGGTCTACGGCATCATCCAGTTGATCAATTTCGCCCACGGCGAGGTGTACATGATCGGCGCCTTTGTTGCCTTCATCGTTGCCGGGGTCATGACGCTCAGCGGTTACAGCGGCCTGACGGTGCTGCTGCTGGCGGCGGTGGTGGCGGTCATCTATTCGGCGGCCTACGGCTATACGCTGGAGAAAATCGCCTACCGGCCGCTACGCAATGCGCCGCGCCTCTCGCCCTTGATCAGTGCGATCGGCGCGTCGATTTTTCTGATGAATTACGTGCAGCTGGCGCAGACGCCCGACTTTCTGCCTTTTCCTGAACTCGTCCCGGAGTTCGAATTCATGGCGCCGATCGAGCGCTATCTGAGCTCGGCCGACCTGGTGATTTTGATCGTCACCACGCTGACCATGGCCGCGCTCACCGTGCTGATCAAATACACGCGCATCGGCAAGGCGATGCGCGCCACGCAGCAGGACCTGGTGATGGCGCGGCTGGTCGGCATCAACGTCGATCGAGTGATCTCGGCGACCTTCATCATCGGCTCGGTGCTGGCCGCCATCGCCGGTGTGCTGATCGCTTCGCGCACCGGCCAGATCAACGCTGCGATCGGCTTCGTGGCAGGCATCAAGGCGTTCACCGCGGCGGTGCTCGGCGGCATCGGCAATGTTCCGGGCGCCGTGCTCGGCGGGCTGGTCCTCGGTATCGCCGAGACTTTGGGGGCTGGCTACATCTCGAGCGCCTACGAAGATGTCTTTGCCTTCGCGCTGCTCGTGCTGATTCTGATTCTGCGCCCTGCCGGCCTGCTCGGCAAAGCCGTCAAGCAAAAGGTCTAAACCATGGCTCATTTGAAACGCTCTTTCGGCATCGGACTGTGGTTCATGTTTTTGACGCTGCCGCTGGTCGTGGTCAGGGTCAATACGCTCAGCCAGGAGGTGCAGTGGCGCTGGTCGAACCTGCTGTGGGTCGGCGTCGGCGCTTTTGCCATCGCCTGGTTCTGGCAGTTTTCGATCAACCGTCGCGCTGCGGGTCGCGCTTCGACCGTCGCCGACAAACCTTCGCTGGCGCAGCGACTGGCCGACGACCCGGTGCTCAGCCGACGCGTACTGCTCGGCGCTGCGGCGGTGGCGATCGTCTTTCCCTGGCTGGTGTCGACCGGGCAGAACTTCTACCACGTCAATGTGATGGTCAGCGCTTTGATCTTCGTTGTCCTCGGTCTGGGCCTCAACATCACCGTCGGACTCGCCGGGCTGCTCGACCTCGGTTATATCGCTTTCTTTGCGGTCGGTGCCTATACCTACGCGTTATTGTCCAAGAACTTCGACCTCGGCTTCTGGACCTGTCTGCCGCTTGGCGGGCTGATGGGGATGCTGTTCGGCGTGATCCTCGGCTTTCCGATCCTGCGCCTGCGCGGCGACTACCTGGCGATCGTCACCCTCGGTTTCGGGGCGATTACCAAGATCGTCCTCGAAAACTGGGATACGCTGTTCGGCGGCGCCGCGGGGCTCGCCAATATTCCGCGCCCGGAGCTCTTCGGTTTGCTGCTCGACGGGCGTCAGAAGTCCGTCTATAGCTACTACATCGTGCTGGCGCTGGTGGCGCTGACCATCTTCGTGACCAACCGACTCAAGAACTCGCGCATTGGCCATGCCTGGATGGCGCTGCGCGAGGATGAAATCGCCAGCGTTGCGATGGGCGTCGACATGGCGCGCACCAAGCTCTCCGCCTACGCGCTCGGCGCCTTCTGGGCGGGCCTCGTCGGCGTTGTTTTCGCCGCGCACAACAATTTCATCAACCCCGACAGCTTCACCTTCATGGATTCGGCGATGGTCCTGGCGATGGTCGTACTCGGCGGCATGGGCTCTATCCTCGGGGTGATCATCGCGGCGCTGGCGCTCAAGTTGCTGCCCGAATACCTGCGCGCCTTCGCCGAGTACCGCATGCTGGTCTTCGGCGCGGTGATGGTGTTGATGATGATCTTCCGGCCGCAGGGACTGATCAGCGATACGCGGCGCAAGTACGACTACGATGGTGCCGATGGCGCCAACGGGGAGGGCGACCATGGCGGAAAATAAGCGATCGAAGCTGCTTGAAGTGCGCGGCCTGACGATGGACTTCGGCGGTCTGCGCGCGATCGACAGCGTCGACCTCGATATCTTCGCTGGCGAGATCGTCGCGCTGATCGGGCCCAACGGCGCCGGCAAGACGACCTTCTTCAACTGCGTCACCGGGATCTACGAGCCGACCGCCGGCGACGTGCTGATTCATCCGCCGGGCGGCGTCAGCCGCCGCATCAACGGCATGAAACCGAACCGCATCACGGCATTGGGGATGGCGCGCACCTTCCAGAATATCCGCTTGTTCCCGGCGATGACGGTGCTCGAAAACGTCATGATCGGCCGCCACTGCCGGACCGCTACGACCATCATCGACGCCATTCTGCGCAGCCGCCGGGCGGTTCGCGAGGAGCGCGAGACGGTCGATCAGAGCTACCGACTGCTCGAGAAGGTTGGCCTGGCTGATTCGGCCGACGAGTTTGCTCGCAATCTGGCTTACGGCGCGCAGCGGCGCCTGGAAATAGCGCGCGCGCTGGCGACCGATCCCTTCCTGCTGCTGCTCGACGAACCCGCTGCCGGAATGAACCCGCAGGAGACCAGCGAACTCGATGAGCTGATCGTACGCATCCGCGCCGAGGAGCAACTCGCGATCCTGCTCATCGAGCACGACATGAAGCTGGTGATGAACATCTCCGACCGGATCTACGTGATGGAATACGGCAAGGAAATCGCTCAAGGGACACCGCGCGAGATCAAGGAGAATAAAAAGGTGATCGAAGCCTATCTTGGCGAGGAAGTCCATGCTTGAAGTACGCCACATCGAGACCTTTTACGGCAACATCCGTGCGCTCAAGAACGTCTCGCTCTCGATCAACGAGGGCGAGATCGTCACGCTGATCGGCGCCAACGGTGCCGGCAAGAGTACGACGCTGATGTCGATCTGCGGCGTGACGCCGCCGCGGCACGGCGAAATCCTTTTTCGCGGCGAGCCGATCCAGGCCTTGAGTGCCGAGAAGATCGTCACGCTCGGCATCTGTCAGGTCCCCGAAGGACGCCACATCTTTCCGCAGATGAGCGTGCTCGAAAACCTGGAAATGGGGGCTTATCTGCGCCACGACAAGGCGGCGATAAAATCCGACATCGACGAAGTCTTCGGCCGCTTTCCAATCCTCGAAAAACGCCGTCAGCAAGCCGGCGGAACGCTCTCGGGAGGCGAACAGCAGATGCTCGCCATCTCGCGCGCGTTGCTCGCGCGGCCCGCCTTGCTGCTGCTCGACGAGCCGTCGCTGGGACTGGCGCCGCTGATCATCAAGCAGATCTTCGAAATCATCAAGAAGATCAATGACGAGAGCAATACCACGGTATTTTTGGTCGAACAGAACGCCAATCAGGCGCTCAAGATCGCCGATCGCGGCTACGTGATGGAAAACGGCGCGATCACCCTCGAAGACCGTGCCGAGAATCTGCTCGCCAACGACCAAGTCAAGAAGGCTTATCTTGGCATCTAATTCATTGTTTTTGTTGGCGGAAGCGGTGAGATTCGAACTCACGAAAGGTTGCCCTTTGCCGGTTTTCAAGACCGGTGCAATCGACCACTCTGCCACGCTTCCATTTTGCATCCGCCGGGCTAGCCCATTGCGGCGGCGCGTATCATAACACGTTACAATCAGTTACCCCTTGTGTTGCAACTTGTGGCAACCTAGCGCAGTCGTAGTGCTGCAGTAAATCGATTTTTTTGGAGGACGAACATATGCAACCGCAATTTCAGATGACAGGTCAGACCGCACAGGACGTATCGGTGCAGCAGAACAAGGTCTTGCGCAACACCTACATGCTGCTCGCCTTGTCGATGGTGCCGACGGTCGCCGGCGCGCTGCTCGGCGTACAGACCGGATTCTCGCTGTTCGCCGGTAGTCCGATGCTTTCCTTCCTGGTGTTCATGGGAATCGCCTTCGGCTTCATGTGGGGTATCGAGCGCACCAAGGACAGCGCCATGGGCGTCGTGCTGCTGCTCGGCTTCACGTTCTTCATGGGCTTGATGCTTGCCGGGATTCTTCGTGTCGCGCTCGGCTTTGCCAACGGCGGTTCTTTGATCGCCACGGCGGCCGGCGGTACCGGTGCGATTTTCTTCACGCTGGCGGGGATCGCGACGGTCACCAAGAAGGACTTCAGCTTCCTCGGCAAGTTTCTTTTTATCGGGCTGGTCGTTCTTATTCTGGCTTCGCTGGCCAATATTTTCTTCCAGATTCCGGCGTTGTCGCTGACCGTCTCGGCCGTTGCCGTGCTGATTTTTTCCGGATACATCCTCTACGACATCAGCCAGATCGTCAGTGGCGGCGAGACCAACTACATTTCGGCAACGCTCAAGGTTTACCTCGATGTGTATAACATCTTTGTCAATCTGCTCAATCTGCTGATGATCCTTAGCGGTCGTCGCGACTAAGATCGTTTCGCAGCGATAACGACGGGGCGGCTACGGCTGCCCCGTCTGTTTTCAGCGGTGCAGGAATTCCGCGCCCTGCGTCATTCTCGGGCCGCGCCGGCCCGGCGTCTCGATGAAGTTCACCGCATGCCTGGGCAGCGCCTGCGGATCGAGCGTCGAATGAATGTCGCGCAGCGCGACGAGTTGATAGCCCTTGCTCTGCCAGCCACTGATCAGGCGTTCGATCGAGCTTGCGAACTTCATTCCCTCAAGCTCGGCGCGCAGCGTGAAGACGTGGTCGCCGGCAATCGCGCTCGCGAGCTGCAGAATCCGGTCGGCGGCGCCGTCGGGCGAACACCCGGGTTCGAGCGTCAGGATTTCGTCGAGCGTCGGCAGCGTCGTCGGCAATTGCGGACAGGCGACAATTTCTCCGTCGATGACCGGAATGAAGGGGTGGCTGCCGCGGCTGTCGCTGGCGTAGTCAAACCCGAGCCGCTGCGTCAGGCGCAAGGCATGGCGATTCATTCGCCAGCCGGCGGCGCCATGGGCTTTTGCCGGTTGCGCGAAAACTTCCTCGAAACGCGCGCGGGCTTTTGCCATTTCGGACTCGATCCACGGATTATCGGCGAGTTGGACTTTCTGCTCCCAGCCGACGCGATCCCAGGCGTGAATGCCGACTTCGAAGCCAGCGTCGCTGGCGCTGCGCAGCGTCTCGGCGCAGCGGCCGCCGATGTTCGGGCAGGGCAGCAGGCGTCCGCGCAAGCGGGTGCCGAGTCCATAGTAGCGATACAGCGAATCGGCACGTTTTTCCAGGCCGCTGCGGTCCGGGCCGAGCGAAAAGAAGAAGGTGGCCTGCGCCTCGTGTCGCTGCAGCAGTTCGATCAGTGTCGGGATGCCTGACAGTGTTCCACGGTAGGTGTCGGCGTCGATCTTAAGCGCGATACGTTTCATTGAAAGGAGCAGTCTTGGCTGGCCATGCAAGTTGGCGATTGGAAAAAACGAACGATCAAGGTCAGGCGAAAAGCAGCGCGGCAGCGACCCTTCGCCCTTCGCCGATCAGGACGTTGTAGGTTCGGCAGGCCGCCTGAATGTCCATCACTTCGAGGCCTTTTTGCGCCTTGATCAGCGGCTGCAATAGCTCCGGACGCGGAAAGCGCAGTTGATCGCCGGTGCCGAACAGGACGATCTCGGTATCGAGCGTCGCCAAAAATTCGAAATCGGCGATGCTGAGCGTTTCAAAACGCGCCATCGTCCAGTCGCTGATCAGACGGTCGGGAAGCACCACCAGGTTGCCACTGTGGCGCACGGCGTTGACGCTGACATAGCCCTCGCCATACGCAGTAACGGTGTTCTGACCCTCGGTTTGAGCGATTTGAAGCTTCATAAAATTGCGGTGCACCATACGATAAAGTAGGATTATAACTTTTTGCTGCTCGCAATTCGAAGGCGCGTGGCTTCTGCGTCAGTGGCGGCACCCAGGATATGTTCAGAAAGGACGGCTTGCGCGAGTGCAGCCGCAAAGGGAAATCGACATGAAACCCGTACTCAAATCCAACAAGCTGGCCAACGTCTGCTACGACATTCGCGGACCGGTGTTGCAGCAAGCCAAGCAGATGGAGGACGAGGGGCAAAAGATCATCAAGCTCAATATCGGCAACCTCGCGTCGTTCGGCTTCGATTCGCCCGAAGAAATCCAGCTCGACATGATCCGCAACCTGCCCAATGCGGCGGGCTATTCCGATTCCAAGGGGATCTTCGCCGCACGCAAGGCGGTGATGCACTACACGCAGCAGAAACGCATCAAGGGCGTGACGCTCGAAGACATCTACATCGGCAACGGCGTCTCGGAACTGATCGTGATGGCGATGAACGCGCTGCTCAATGCCGGTGACGAGGTGCTGGTGCCGGCGCCCGACTATCCGTTGTGGACGGCGGCGGTCAGCCTGTCCGGCGGGACGCCGCGGCACTATCTGTGCGACGAGGGCAACGAATGGCTGCCTGATCTCGACGACATCCGCGCCAAGATCACGCCGCATACGCGCGCCATCGTCATCATCAATCCCAATAACCCGACCGGCGCGCTCTATCCCGACAGCGTCCTGCTCGAGATCATCGCCATCGCGCGCGAGCACGGGCTGATCATTTACGCCGACGAGGTCTACGACAAGGTGCTTTACGATGGCGCAACGCATACGGCGATGGCTTCGTTGTCGGATGACGTGCTGACAGTGAGCTTCAACGGCTTGTCCAAGAACTACCGCTCGTGCGGCTATCGCGCCGGCTGGATGGTCGTCTCCGGCGATCTGCGCGAGGCCGGCGACTACATCGAAGGGCTCAACATGCTCGCTTCGATGCGTCTGTGTGCCAACGTGCCGGGGCAATACGGGATTCAGACGGCGCTCGGCGGTTATCAGAGCATCGACGATCTGGTCGCGCCAAGCGGGCGCCTGTGCCGCCAGCGCAACCTGGCGCACGAGCTGATCACGGCGATTCCCGGCGTCACCTGCGTCAAGCCGAAAGCGGCGCTCTACATGTTCCCGCGGCTCGATCCGGCGATCTATCCGATCAAGGACGATCAGGCTTTCATCGCCGAACTGCTCAAGGGCGAGCGCGTGCTGCTGGTTCAGGGCACCGGTTTCAACTGGCCGGCCCCCGATCACTTTCGGCTCGTCTTCCTGCCGCACGAAGACGATCTGCGCGAGGCGGTGGTGCGCGTGGCGCGCTTCCTTGACGGTTATCGCAAACGCCATGGCCGCTAAGCTGCAGGTCGTCGCGGTCACCGATGATCAGGGCGTGATTGTCGAGACCTCGTGGCTGGCGCACGCCGAAGCTGTGCATCGGCAACTGCGGCCACAATTGCCGTCCGACTACGTCGGGCGGATGGCCGATGTATTTGCCAAGGGCGCGCAGATGGCCCTGGTCGTTGATGGCCCGGCGGTGCTTTGCGTCGCGCTGTGGCGGGTGATCGAAAACACCGCCGACGGGCGTCGTCTGTACGTCGACGATCTGGTCAGCGACGAGGCCGCGCGCTCGCGCGGTGCCGGCAAGATGCTGTTCGACTGGCTCGAAACGAAAGCCAAGGCGCTTGGCTGTACGGCGTTGTCGCTCGATTCCGGCGTGCAGCGGCAGCGCGCGCACCATTTTTATTTTCGCGAGGGCATGCATATCGCCTCGTTTTCTTTCAAGAAGGCTCTCAAATGAAACCGATCAACGTTGGACTTCTCGGCATCGGCACTGTCGGTGGCGGCACCTTTACCGTACTCAAACGCAACGCCGAGGAAATCGCTCGCCGCGCCGGACGGCCGATCCAGATTACCGTCGTCGCCGACAAGAACCTCGAGCTGGCGCGCGAGGTTACCGGCGGCGCCTGTCGGCTCACCGACGACGCCTTTGCCGTCGTCGCCGACCCGGGCGTTGACATCGTCGTCGAGCTGATCGGCGGCTATGGCGTCGCCAAGGAATTGGTGCTCAAGGCGATCGCCAACGGCAAGCACGTGGTGACCGCCAACAAGGCGCTGCTCGCCACGCACGGCAACGAGATCTTCGCCGCAGCGCAGGCCAAGGGCGTGATAGTTGCCTTCGAAGCCGCCGTCGCCGGCGGCATCCCGATCATCAAGGCGCTGCGCGAAGGCCTGTCGGCCAACCGCATCGAGTGGATCGCCGGAATCATCAACGGCACGACCAACTTCATCCTCTCCGAAATGCGCGACAAGCAGCTTCCTTTCGCCACCGTGCTCAAGGAAGCGCAGCAGCTCGGTTACGCCGAAGCCGATCCGACCTTCGATATCGAAGGCGTCGACGCTGCGCACAAGCTGACGATCATGAGCGCCATCGCCTTTGGCTGTTCGATGAGCTTCGACAAGGCGCACATCGAGGGAATCAGCAAGCTTGAGGCCACCGATATCAAATACGCGGAACAGTTGGGTTATCGTATCAAGCTGCTCGGCATCACCAAGCGTACCGCCGAAGGCGTCGAGTTGCGCGTGCATCCGACGCTGATCCCGGCCAAGCGGCTGATCGCCAACGTCGAAGGCGCGATGAACGCGGTGCTGGTCAAGGGCGACGCCGTCGGTCCGACGCTTTACTACGGTAAAGGCGCTGGCGCCGAGCCGACCGCGTCGGCGATCATCGCCGATCTGGTGGACGTTACCCGCATGCATACGGCGGACCCCTGGCATCGCGTGCCGCACCTTGCCTTCCAGCCCGAAGCGATGATCGATCTGCCGATCCTGCCGCTGTCCGAGGTGATCACCAGCTATTACCTGCGCTTGCGCGTCGAGGACAAACCCGGTGTTTTGGCCGACATTACACGCATTCTTGCCGACCAGCAGATTTCGATCGACGCCATGGTCCAGCGCGAACCCGACGAAGGCGAACTACAGACCGACATCATCATGCTCACGCACCAGACGCGCGAAAAGAACGTCGATGCCGCGATCGCCAAGATCGAAGGCTTGTCGGTCGTCACCGGCAAGATTACCCGGCTGCGTCTCGAAGAACTGTTGTAGCGTCGCTCCGGGTCGGGAAGGGCCGTCGGGCCTCTGCCGAAATAGCCCTGAGTGACCAAGGGAGATCACCGGTCTACATCAAGGAAGTGGGACGCCAGGTCGAAGACAATGGCGTTCCCACCGCTTTGGTGTTTTTCAGGAGATCTTCATGCACGCTTGCGACCAGCCTACCCCCGCGGCGCTCTATCCCTTCGACGCGCGCGGCATCGCCAAACGCTTTCGCCATGCCGCCATTTTCGGTGCCTTCGACGCGCTGATTCCCGGCGAGACGATGCGCTTTTGCAACGACCACGATCCTCTGCCATTGCTCGGGCAGCTGCAGGCGCGTTACGGCCAGGCCATCGCCATCAACTATGTGCAGCGCGAAGCGGGCGCGATCGTCATCGATTTCTCCAGGCTGCCCTGAGGGCGCCGAGGCATGTTGATCTACCTCGGCGTTTCCACCTTTGCCGTCTTTTTGCGCTGGATCGCTCAGGCGTGTGTGTGATTTTGTTTTTTAATTGTTTAAAAACAATTTGTTATGTGTTGTACTTAAAAAATATTTCAAGATATCCCGGCGCTGTCCGTTAGTGTATCCAAGGCATCGATTCTCGCATGCACGCGACGGAGCAGGGGGCTATGAACCACACACCAGCTGGATATTCGAACCGACCGGCATCACGGCGGCTGCATCGCCGTCTTGCCAGCGGCGTCGAATCGTCGTGCGTGCACCGCGCCGATCAGCCGAGCATGGCGCCGATCGTGATCGGCAGCCTGCCGCAGAGCGTCGTTCGGGAAGCCGGAATGTACGAGTTGCTGGCTGCCGAGATGCGCATCGCCGAGCTCGAAAAAGCGTTGGCCGAGGCCAGTGCCGTGGCCTGCATCGACCCCCTGACTGGCGCCCTCAATCGCCGTGGTTTTGACCAGGCCTGCCGGCGCGAGCTGGCGCGGGCGCGGCGCAGCGGCACTTGCCTGGCGCTGGCGCACATCGATCTGGACGATTTCAAGCGGCTCAACGACACGCTGGGTCATCAGGCCGGAGATCAGGTTCTGGTGCGTCTGGTCGAGCTGTTGCACCGGTCGATGCGTCCGTCCGACGTGCTGTGCCGTTTTGGCGGAGAAGAATTCGTGCTGATGCTTTCGGTCAACGCGATCGAAGAAGCGGCGGGGGCGGTTGCGCGTTTTCTGCGCGAGTTTTCGGCGCAGCGCATTTCAGGCGCCGACTGGGCGATGAGCTTCAGTGCCGGGGTGACCCTTTTGCGACTCGATGAATCGCTCGAACAAACGATAGAGCGCGCCGACGCAGCAACCTATGCCGCCAAGCGCGCCGGCAAGAACCGCGTCGTTTCCTGCTGAGCCGTCCCGATTTGCAGCCGGGCAATCGTCCGCACGGCGGGTGATGGTACACTCTCGGCTTGGCTATTCCTGACGTTTCGTCTTTCTGCCCATGACCATGCACTACATCTCGACGCGCGGCGCCGCGCAAAGTTCGCCGACCTTCACGCAAATCTTGCTCGGCGGGCTGGCGCCCGACGGCGGTCTTTATCTGCCGCAAGCGTATCCGCAGGTCAGCCGCGCAGAACTCGATCAATGGCGCAGCCTGGCGAATGTCTCGTACGCCGATCTGGCGTTCGCCGTCTTGTCGAAGTTCATCGACGATATTCCCGCGGCCGATCTCAAAGCGCTGGTCGACAAGACCTATACGGCGAAGGTGTATTGCAACGGTCGCGTCGCCGCGCAGGCCGCCGATATTACGCCGCTGCGCTGGCTCGAGCCGGGGCTCGGGCTGCTCGAGCTGTCGAACGGGCCGACGCTGGCGTTCAAGGACATGGCGATGCAGCTGCTCGGCAACCTGTTCGAGTACGTTCTCGACAAGCGCGGCGAAGAGATCAACATCCTCGGCGCGACTTCGGGCGACACCGGCTCGGCGGCCGAATACGCGATGCGCGGCAAGCGCGGCGTTCGCGTCTTCATGCTCTCTCCCGATGGCCGAATGAGCGCCTTTCAACGCGCCCAGATGTACTCGTTGCAGGACGCCAATATCTACAACATCGCGGTGCGCGGCATGTTCGACGACGCGCAGGATATCGTCAAGGCGGTGTCCAACGATGCGGCTTTCAAGGCGAAATACAAGATCGGCGCGGTCAATTCGATCAACTGGGCGCGCGTCGCGGCGCAGGTCGTCTATTACTTCAAGGGCTATTTCGCGGCGACGAGCGCGAACGACGAATTGGTCGATTTTTCCGTGCCGTCGGGAAATTTCGGCAACATCTGCGCCGGTCACGTCGCGCGCATGATGGGTTTACCGATCGGCAGACTGGTGATGGCGACCAACGAGAACGACGTGCTCGACGAGTTTTTCCGCACCGGCGTCTATCGCCCGCGAGCCACCGCCGAAACCCGCACGACGTCGAGTCCGTCGATGGACATCTCGAAGGCGTCCAACTTCGAACGTTTTGTCTTTGATCTCGTTGGGCGCGACCCGGCGGTCATTCGCGAGCTGTGGGCCAAGGTCGACGCCGGCGGCAGCTTTGACCTGTCGACGACGACGCACTTTTCCGCGTTGCCGAAGTTCGGCTTCGTTTCCGGCAAGAGCTGCCACGCTGACCGGCTGGCGACGATCCGCCGGACCTTCGAGCAGTATGGCGTGATGGTCGATACGCATACCGCCGATGGCCTCAAGGTGGCCGGCGAGCAGCGCCGCGCGGGCACTCCGATGCTGGTGCTTGAAACCGCGCTGCCGGCCAAGTTCGAAGAGACGATCGTCGAGGCGCTGGGCCGTACGCCGCAGCGTCCGGCGGCGATGCTCGGCATCGAAAACCTGCCGCAGCGCGTCGAGGTGATCGACGTCAGCGTCGATGCGGTCAAACGGTTTATCGAGCTTAAGGTCGGCGCCTGATCAGGATGCTGCGGTAAAGCGCATCGACAGGTCGGTCGCGCGAACGTCCTTGGTCAGCGCACCGACCGAGATCCGGTCGACGCCGGTTTCGGCGATGCCGCGCAGCGTTTCGAGCGTGACGTTGCCCGAGGCCTCAAGAACGGCGCGACCGGCGGTGATCGCCACCGCTTCGCGCATTTGTTCGAGCGTCATATTGTCGAGCAGGATCATCGTCGCGCCAGCCGCCAGCGCCTCTTTGAGTTCGTCGGCGGTTTCGACCTCGACCTGAACAAACTTGCAGCGTCCGCCAGTCGCCGCGGCGACCTCCTTTGCCGCAGCCATCGCCGCGCCGATGCTGCCGGCGGCCAGGATGTGGTTCTCCTTGATCAGGATCGCGTCGTAGAGGCCCAGGCGATGGTTGCCGCCACCGCCGCACTTGACTGCGAACTTCTGTGCCAGGCGCAGGCCAGGCAGCGTCTTGCGCGTATCGACGACTTGCGCGCGGGTACCGGCGACGGTGTCGGCGTAGCGCCGCGCCTTGGTCGCCACGCCCGACAGCAACTGCAGGAAGTTGAGCGCCGTGCGCTCGCCGGTGAGCAGTGCGCGCGCCGGTCCTGCGAGCTCGCACAGCAGCTGGTCGGGAACGACGCGGTCGCCGTCGTTGGCGTACCAGGTGATCGTGATCGCCGGGTCGAGCGTCTTGAAGCAACGCTCGAACCAGGCCGTGCCGCACAGCACCGCGTCTTCGCGCGAGACGATCGTCGCACGCCGGACGGCGTTGGCGTCGACCAGTTGCGCCGTGAGGTCACCGTTGCCGACGTCCTCGGCCAGCGCTACGGTGACGTTGCGCTCGATTTCAGCGTCGAGCGATGCAAGGTCAGTGGGGGTCATGAGAAATCCAATCGTAAATAAACTAGCGCAGCACGTTGCGGGTGAGCTGCTTGCCGTCCCAGCTTAACGCCTCGCCGCGGTCCTCGTGCCAGTCGGCGAGCACCCAGCGCTCGACGTGGATGCCATCGACCAGGTGGTCGTGCGTTGCCGGCCGGTGGGTGTGGCCGTGAATGAACGTGGCGTAGCCGTGCTGGCGCAGGAAGTCGTCGGTGTCGGCCGGGTTGAGGTCCATCAGCCGTGGTGCCTGCAGCTTCTCGCGCTTTGCCTGCTCGCTCTGTTGACGCAAGGCGCTGGCGATCGCCTGGCGTTCGGCCAGCGGCTTGTTGAGAAAGGCGACGCGCCAGGCCGGGTCGCGGACCTGGGCGCGAAAGGCCTGGTAGTCGGTGTCGTCGGTGCACAGTCGGTCGCCGTGCGCGAGGACGAATTGCCAGCCGGGCAGCGACAGCACGTAGGGGTCGGGTAGCGCCTTGGCACCGCTGCGCCGAGCGAATTCGTCGCCGAGCAGGAAATCGCGGTTGCCGTGCATCACCGATAGACTGACGCCCGAATCGGTGAGTTCGCGCAAGGCATCGACGATCATCCGGTTGAAGCCGTCGGGCGACTCGTCGATGCAGTCGTCGCCCGGCCAGACGTCGAAGAGATCGCCGAGGATGAAGAGGTGGCCGGCGCTGCGCGCCGGACCGCCGAGAAAATCAAGAAAGATTCGCGTCGCGCCCGGCGCCTGCGGCGATAGATGCAGGTCCGAGATGAAATGGATCACGGTCGCAACGGTGCGTTAAAGCGCGGGCAGGCGAGCCGCTGACTTAGCAGACTTCGGCGCGCTCGATGATGACGTCCTCTTTGGGAACATCCTGATGGAAACCGGCGGTACCGGTCTTGACGCCCTTGATCTGGTCGACCACCTCGCTGCCTTCGACGACCTTGCCGAAGACGCAGTAGCCCCAGCCGTTGGCGTTGGGCGCCTGGTAGTTGAGGAAGTCGTTGTCGGCGATGTTGATGAAGAACTGCGCGGTCGCCGAGTGCGGGTCCGAGGTGCGCGCCATGGCCACCGTGTAGGCGTCGTTCTTGAGGCCGTTGTCGGCTTCGTTCTTGATCGGATCCTGGCACGGCTTCTGTTTCATTCCCGGTTCGAAGCCGCCGCCCTGAATCATGAAGCCCGGAATGACGCGGTGGAAAACCGTGTTGTCGTAGTGTCCGGCCTTGGCGTAGGCGAGGAAATTCTTGGCCGTTTCCGGTGCCTTGTCTTCGTCGAGTTCGAGAGCGATGACGCCGAAATTGGTGTGCAGCTTGATCATGAGGATTCCTTACTTTTTATCGGGGGTGATTTTGACTGATACGATGACGACCGGCTCGGTCGGTACGTTCTGGTGCATGGCGCGGTTGCCGGTCGGCACCTTGGCGATCTTGTCGACGATATCCATGCCCGAGACGACCTTGCCGAACACCGCGTAACCGCCGCCGTTGCTCGGGTAGTCGAGTTGGCCGGAGTTGTCCTTGTGGTTGATGAAGAACTGCGAGCTCGCCGAATTCGGTTCGGCGCGGCGCGCCATGGCGATCGTCCCGCGCCGGTTGGAAAGGCCGTTTTTCGATTCGTTGGCGATCGTCCCGCTGGTCGGCTTTTCAGCCATGTCCTTGCCAAAACCGCCGCCCTGGATCATGAAGCCGTCAATCACGCGGTGAAAGACCGTACCGTTGTAAAAGCCGTCTCCGGCGTATTGCAGGAAATTCTTGACGGTGATCGGCGCCTTCTCCGAGTCGAGTTCGATGACGATCGTTCCCATCGTCGTCTGCATTTCAACCGTGGGCGAGGCCATCGCCGCCGCTGCAGCGAGCAGCCCGGTGGCGAGCAGTAGATTGCGAATGTGCTTCATCAGCCGGCTCCTTCAAAGATGATCTTCCAGGCCCCGTCTTCGTTGACCCAGTACTGGCGCTTCTTCATCTGGTTGCTCAAGTTGTTGCTCTGGTAGTCCTGTTCGAAGGTGACGATCACCAGCTCTTCCTTGCCCGGGTTACGGAACATCGAGACGTTGGACAGCTTGACCTTGATCCATTCCTTGCCGGCGTTGACCTGTTGCTTCTGCTTGGCGAACTGTTCGAGCGTCTGGTCGGCGGTCTTGAACTTGCTCGAGTAATGCTTGAGGTAGCGACCCACGTCGCGGCTTTCCCAGTCGCTGCGCCATTCGTCGATCTTCTTGTTGAGTGTGCTGCGTTCCTTCTGCCAGTCGTCGAACGACAGCCATTCGATCGAATTGCTGATGATCACCGGAGTCAGTCCGATCTGCAGATTCTTGGCCAGCGCGTTGAGGTCGACGTTGGACAGCACGACGCAACCGTCGGACGCCTTGGGCGGGCGCGAGAAGGTGTCGGATGGCGTACCGTGCAGCCAGATGCCGTGCCCGTTACGTCCCTGGCGTCGATCCCACTCGTTGGGGTAATTGATCGGGAAAGCGCCGCTGCCGTAGAGGTCGGCGAGCTTCTGCGGCGGCAGGCTGGAGGTGACGTGATAGACGCCGATCGGCGTCCGCTTGTCGCCTTCGCGCGTCTTGTCGGCGCCGAGCTTGCCCTGCGAGATGTAATAATCGGCGACGAAGCGCGGCCGGCCCTTGTCGTTGCGGTAGAGGTAGAGGCGCGACTTCTGCGTGTCGACGACGATCGCGTGTTCCTGGTCGGGCTGCATCTGCAGCAGATAGCGTGGCACGTAGTCGGCAGTCGTTTGCCGGCTGCGGTAGGCCTTGAGGCGGGCAATCGCCTCCTCGCGCAGATCGGCAAGCTTGTCTTGCGGCGCATTCTTGGCGTTGCCGAAAGTCGATAGCGGCATGCTGCGCGCCAAGAGAAGGTCGCCCTTGATCAGGTGCGCCAAGCGGAACTTGGGGTACTGCGTGAGCAGCGCCTCGGTCTGTTCGAGCGCGATGTCAAGACGGTTGTTCTCGATCTCGGCGAAAATTCTCGACAGTTGCGGTTCCGGCCCTGAGTCCGAGAAGGTTGGCGGCTGTTTGCCGTCGCCGCCGGGGACGCCCATCGATCCCGCGGCGCCCACCGCGAGCACCGTGAGCAGGACGATCAGCGCAATCGCCGGTGCTGCTTTGCGCGTCAACTGATGCGTTCCTGCGAGATCAGCCACTTGTTTCCGGATTTCACGAAAACAATGGTCTTGCCGGCCGACGACTTGAGCGTTGCCGAGGTGTAGCTTTGGCGAAACCTGGCCGTTGCCTTGTCGCCGGCGAACGTAATCTTGATCTCGTCAACCTTGACCTGCAGCTTGCCCGGCTTGTCGATGCGCTGCGTGCGTTCGGCTTCCCAGGCCTTGCGCGTCAGACCATTGGGCGGCTGGAAATCGCTGGCGTAATAGGCGAGGTAGCTCTTGACGTCCTTGCGTGACCAGGCATTGGCCCAGCCGAGCAAGGTCTTGGTCACTTCCGCCTCGGGCCCGGTGGCGAGCGGCGCCTTTTCCGCGGTAGCGCTTTCGGCCGGCGCCGAAGCCGGCTTGGCTGCGGCGACCGGTTCCGGCGTTTTCTCAATGGCCTTGGCTGGCGCGGCGGCGGGCGGTGCGGTGACGGCGGCGGGCTTGGGCGCTTCGCTGGCCGCGACCTTGGCCGGCGGCAGCTCGGTGGCCGGCCGCGCCGACGTCGTCGCGGCCGGCTTGACGCCGGGCTTGGACGAGGTGCTGATCAATTCCTTGATCATCGACAGCTTGGTCTGCGTCGCCGCGTTCGACGAGTCGAGTTGCAAGGCCTTGTCGTAGGCCTGACTGGCGAGCTTGGCGTAAACGTCGCCGAGGTTTTCGTGCGCGATCGAGTAGCTCGGATGCGTGCGGATCGCCATCTCAAGCGCGCTACGCGCCTTGTCGTATTGCTTCTGCTGGGCGTAGAGTACGGCCAGATTGTTGTAGGGCTCGGGCAGCTCGGGGAAATCCTCGGTCAGCTTGGTAAATACCGCGATGGCTTCAGCCGGACGCCCCAGATCGGTGAGGATCAGTCCGCGCAAAAAGCGGCCTTGAGCGTCCTTCGGCTTGCTCGAAATATAGACGTCGACTTTTTCAAGAGCTTGCGGCAGCTGGTTCTGCTTGATCAGGCGCTGGACGTCTGGTAGCGATTGGGCATTGACAAGGGAAACGGAAGCGCTCAGGACAAGGCCGACAATAATGGCTGAAAGGCTCGCCAGTGAAGGCGTTTGGGGGTTTGGACGCATCGTTATGGTATACTTTGCAAGAGTTGATGACTTAACTGGCGAATTCTAACAAGAAGCGCGTCGAATCCAAAATGTTCATTATGTTCCGGTTTTTCGACCGGTCCTTCTCGTGAGCCGAAAAATGCTGAAAATCTACAACACCCTGGTCAGAGAAAAGCAGGACTTTGTCCCCATCGAAGCCGGTAAGGTTCGCATGTACGTCTGCGGAATGACCGTCTATGATTACTGCCACCTCGGCCATGCCCGCGTTCTCGTCGTCTTCGACATGGTTCAGCGCTGGTTGCGGGCCAGCGGCCTCACCGTCACCTACGTGCGCAATATTACCGATATCGATGACAAAATCATCAAGCGTGCGCAGCAGAACGACGAAACCATCGGCCAGCTGACCAATCGCTTCATCGGCTTCATGAACGAGGACTCGGCGTCGCTTGGCGTCGAGAAGCCGACTTTCGAGCCGCGCGCCACCGAGTATGTGCCGCAGATGCTCAAGCTGATCGGCGAACTTGAAGCCAAGGGCCTCGCCTATAAAGCGGCCGACGGCGACGTCAACTTCTCGGTGCGCAAATTCCCCGGTTACGGCAAGCTTTCGGGCAAGTCGCTCGACGACCTGCGCGCCGGCGAACGCGTCGACGTCGAACTTAGCAAACAGGATCCGCTCGACTTCGTTCTCTGGAAGCACGGCAAGGTCGGCGAGCCGTCGTGGGAGTCGCCTTGGGGAGCGGGCCGTCCGGGCTGGCACATCGAGTGCTCGGCGATGAGTTCCGACCTGCTCGGCGAGCATTTCGACATCCACGGTGGCGGCCAGGATCTGCAGTTCCCGCATCACGAAAACGAGATCGCGCAGTCCGAGGGCGCGCACGACTGCCAGTTCGTCAATTACTGGATGCACAACGGTTTCGTCCGCGTCGACGACGAGAAGATGTCGAAATCGCTCGGCAACTTCTTTTCAATCCGCGAAGTGCTCAAGAAATACGATGCCGAAGTCGTTCGCTTCTTCATCCTGCGCGCGCATTATCGCAGTCCGCTTAACTACTCGGATGCGCACCTTGACGACGCGCGTCAGGCGCTGGCTCGGCTCTACACCGCGCTCAAGGCGGTGACGGCCGACGAGGCGGCGGTCGACTGGAACGAGGCGCACGCGCAGCGCTTCGCCAAGGCGATGGACGACGACTTCAATACGCCCGAGGCCTGCGCCGTGCTCTTCGACCTTGCCTCCGAGGTCAATCGCAGCAAGTCGCCAGCGCTCGCCGCGCAGTTGCGCGCGCTGGCCGGCCTGCTCGGATTGCTCAAGCGCGACCCGCAGACCTTCCTGCAGGCGACGCCAACGGCCGGCGATGAGGGCGGTGACGGCCTGTCGGCCGAGGCCATCGAAACGCTGATTGTCGAGCGCGTCGCCGCCAAGAAAGCCAGGAACTTCGCCGACGCCGACCGCATTCGCAGCGAGCTTCTGGCCGCCGGCGTCGTGCTCGAGGATGGCGCGCAAGGAACGACCTGGCGCCGTGCCTGATCTGCCGTATAACCTGACATTGGGTTTGAGTGCGGCGTCGAGGGTCGCTTTCTGCGCTGCAAATGACCTTGGTCACGAAAGGCTTGTTTTTTTTCGCAGACTCGTTTCTAATCACTTCTCTCGTTTCTTGCCCTGAGCTTTCGACCATGACTTTTTTTGACGCCCACGCCTTTGAATTGTTTATCGCGCTAGCGATGGCGACGGTGTCGCTGGTCATTGCACGCTCCCTGGTACCGGTAGTACGCGTAGTACGGGTAGTACCGCGCGCACCGTCGAGGGCCAAGCGAAGATAAGTCGAAACTGAAACGACCGAAGATTCCAAAACCCCCGCCGGTACAAACCGGGCGGGGGTTTTTTTATGCGCCTCCCGATCGGTCAAACCGCTAACCGCAGCCGTTCCTTGAAGGAGATTTTGATGCCCAGACCCACCACCGAAACGCTCACCGGCGCGCAGATCGTCGTTCGCCTGCTCGAAAGGCAGGGCGTGCGCACGCTGTCCGGAATCCCGGGCGGCGCCATCCTGCCGATCTACGACGCCTTGTCACAGTCGAGCCTGATCCATCACGTGCTGGCGCGTCACGAGCAGGGCGCCGGCTTCATCGCTCAGGGAATGGCGCGGGCGAGCGGCGAAGTGGCGGTGTGCATGGCTTCCTCCGGCCCTGGTGCGACCAATCTGCTGACCGCGATTGCCGATGCCAAGCTCGACTCGATTCCGATGCTGGCGATTACCGGTCAGGTGCCGACGCCGATGATCGGTACCGACGCCTTCCAGGAGGTCGATACCTACGGCCTCTCGATCCCGATCACCAAGCACAATTTTCTGGTCGGGTCGGCGCAGGAGCTGCTCGATATCATTCCGCGCGCCTTCCGGCTGGCCGCGTCGGGACGCCCCGGGCCGGTGCTGGTCGATATTCCCAAGGACGTGCAGAACCAGGCGGTCGAGATCTCCGAGTGGCCCGCACCCGGCGTCGCCGACCCGGTGCTGGCGGCGCCGGCCGAGCTGATTGAGCACGCCGCGGCGATGATCAACGCGGCAGCGCGTCCGATCCTGTACTTGGGCGGCGGCGTCGTTCATTCGGGCGCCTCTGAATTGGCCGTGGCCTTGGCCGAGAAGGCCAGCCTGCCGACCGTGATGACGCTGATGGCGCTCGGCGCGATGCCGGTCGATCATTCGCTGTCGCTCGGCATGCTCGGCATGCACGGCGCGCGCTGCACCAATTTTGCGCTTGATGAGTGCGATCTCTTGATCGCGCTCGGTGCGCGCTTTGACGATCGCGCGACGGGCAAGGTCGCCGCTTTCTGTCCGCAGGCCAAGATCATCCACATTGACATCGATTGCTCCGAACTCGACAAGATCAAGACTGCCCACGTCGGTATCTGCGGTGACGTCGCTGCGGTGCTCAGGCAACTCGCACCGCAGGTCGGCGCTCAGTTGCGCGCGCCGTGGCTGTCGCGGGTGGCCGTGCTCAAGGCCGAGCATCCGCTGCGCCTGCCGGGAGTCGACGACGCGCGCACGCCGTACGGCTTGATCCGCGCCGTCGCCGACGGCCTCGATGAGTTTGGCGATCAGGCAATTGTCGCCACCGACGTCGGCCAGCACCAGATGTGGGTGGCGCAAGCGTATCCGCTGCGCCGGCCGCGTCAGTGGCTCACTTCGGGCGGACTCGGAACGATGGGTTTCGGGCTGCCGGCGGCGATCGGCGCATCGCTCGCACAGCCCGAGCGCACCGTGGTCTGCTTCTCGGGCGACGGCAGCATCCTGATGAACGTTCAGGAATTCGCGACGGCGGCCGAGGAAGACGTCAACGTCAAGGTCGTCCTGATGAACAACGCTTCGCTCGGTCTGGTCTTCCAGCAACAGACGATGTTCTACGGCGAGCGGATCTTCGCGTCGAAGTTCAAGGGCGTTCCCGATTTCGTCAAGGTCGCCGAAGGCTTCGGCTGGCGCACGCTCGATCTCGACCTGACCGACGATCCGCGTGCGGCGCTGCGCCGCGCGCTGGCGCTGCGCGGCCCGATGCTGATCCACGCCAGCATCGACATGCGTGAGCAGGTGCTGCCGATGGTCGCGCCGGGGGCTTCGAACAAAGACATGATCGGAGGCTGAAAAATGAATGCCATCAACAAACCCGAAAAGCAGGCGCTGGCGCGCACCGTTCTCGAGCTTGACGTCAATAACCATGCCGGCGTGATGTCGCACGTCGTCGGCCTGTTTTCGCGGCGCGCCTACAACGTCGAGGGAATCCTCTGCATGCCGGTCGGCGACGGCGTAAGCAGCCGCATCTGGCTGATGGTCGGCGAGGACATCCGGCTCGATCAAATGGTCAAGCAGGTCGAAAAGCTCGAAGACGTTCTGGCGGTTCGCCGGCACGGCGCTGAGCACCAGGTCTTCGAACGCTTGGAGGAGTTCTTCCGCTAAACTGAGACCGGGCGCCGCACTGCCTTGAACTTTATGCCGTTGTTCTCTATCCTCAACGGATAGCGTTTGCCGACGCCGCCCAGGCGCTGCCTGGTGCGGTCCGCTTGCCACCGGGGCTAGTCAGATGAGGCTGGGTTCCTTCTGCGAATCCGCGTTGCGCGGCTCCCTGCGAAGATGAAAGGACGTCGTTCATGAACCCAGAGCAACCTCTCGCCATGCTGCAGAGTCTTTTCCAGTCGGGTCAGTCATTGACCCAGAGCTACCTCGACCTCGTCACCAAGCAGCAGTTGTCGATGTTGTTGCCGGCGGCGCTATCGGCGCCGGCGCCCAATCTCGAACCTTTCGCCAGCTTGCAGGGCGAACTGGCCGCCCAGCACGCCGCATTGTGGCAAGCGATGCTGCTGCGTCAGAGCGGCGAGGCCGCCGAGCCGATGGTCAAGCCGGAACCGGGCGATCGTCGCTTCAGCGCGCCGGAGTGGGGCGAGAGCCCGATTTACGATTACCTGCGCCAGAGCTATCTGCTCAACGCCCGTTATCTGAGCAAAGTCGCCGACGCCATGCCGATTGCCGATGGGCCGGCCAAGACCCGTCTGCAGTTCCTGACGCGTCTTTACGTCGAGGCCATGGCGCCGTCCAATTTCGCGGCGACCAACCCGGAATTCATCAAGACCGCGCTCGAGACCGGCGGCGAAAGCATCACCGAGGGCGTCAAGAATCTGCTCTCGGATCTCGAAAAGGGGCGCATCTCGATGACCGACGAGTCGGCGTTCGAAATCGGCCGCAATATCGCGATGACTCCCGGCGCGGTGGTCTTCGAGAACGATCTGATGCAATTGATCCAATACGCTCCGAGCACCGAGCGGGTCGCCGAGCGGCCGATTCTGCTGGTGCCGCCTTGCATCAACAAGTACTACCTGATGGATTTGCAGCCCGAAAACTCCTTCGTCCGTTACCTCGTCGAGCAGGGCTTCACGGTTTTCCTGATCTCCTGGCGCAGCGCCACCGAGGAACAGGGGCACTACGGCTGGGACGATTATCTCGAGATGGGGCCGATCAAGGCGCTCACGGTGGTCCGCGAGATTAGCGGAGAGGCCAAGCCCAATGCGCTCGGTTTCTGCATCGGCGGCCCGCTGCTATGCTCGGCGCTGGCGGTGCTACTCGCGCGCGGAGAAGACCCGGTCGAGAGCCTGACGCTGATGACCTCGCTGCTCGATTACTCTGACCCGGGAGAAATCGGCGCCTTGGTCACCGAGTCGATGGTTGCCGCCTACGATGCGTCGATCGGCAAGGGCGGCGTGATGCACGGGCGCGATCTGTCGAGCGTTTTCTCGGCGCTGCGCGCCAACGACCTGATCTGGCAATATGTCGTCGGCAATTACCTCAAGGGCAAGAAGCCGGCGCCGTTCGACCTGCTTTACTGGAATTCGGACAGCACCAACTTGCCAGGCCCCTGTTTTACCTGGTACATCCGCAATACCTATCTGAGCAACCAGCTGCGCGTTCCCGGCAAGCTCGAAATGCTCGGTGAAAAGATCGATCTGGGCAAAATTACGGTACCCGCCTACATCATGGCGGCGCGTGAAGACCACTTGGTGCTGTGGCAGGCGGCCTATCTTTCGCGCAAGATTCTCGGCGGCCCGACGACCTACACGCTGGCGGCCAGCGGCCACATCGCGGGCTCGATCAACCCGGCTTCGAAGAACCGCCGCAACTATTGGATCAACGACGCCGAAGGCTCGCTGACGCCTGATGAATGGCTGGCCGGCGCCAGCGAAAGGAAGGGGAGCTGGTGGCCGCATTGGACCGAGTGGCTCGGCGCGCGCAGCGGCAAGCAGGTCGCCGCGCCAAAGAAGCCTGGTAGTCGGCGCTACAAGGAGGTCGAACCGGCCCCCGGTCGCTACGTCAAGGCCCGGGCTTAAACGGCGGTTCGGTCTTGGCGGTGCGTTTCGGTGCTTCTTGAATTCGTTGGAGATGGGGGCGTTATCATGTTGACCTATGAAGATTGCCTTGAACTGAGTGATCTGACCGAGGAAGAGGTCGAAGCCATTGCCCAGCATGAGCATCTTCCGGAGATCGTTGCGCTGGAAATGGGCAGTTATCTGGTGCATGGCCCGGATGGCGTGCCAATGATCAAGCGCATCATTCTCGATGACATCGAGGAGCAGCTCAGGCGCGGTCACGCCGACAAGGCCTTGCATTTGAAACTGGTGCTCAGGCACTTTGTGCACACCCATCCCAAGCATCTGGCCAATCAACAGCGGTGAGCGGAGCGTGCCGGCAATCAGCGCGTCTGCCTGCTGATTTCGCCGTTGCACGAACTGGCCACGCGTGCGTATTCCTCCGGGCTGTCGATCAGCGCCTGGTCGGCGTCGACGCGCTTGATTTCGCGCTGGATGTAGGGCAGCCAGCGTTCATTGAGTTCGCGCTCAAGCTGGGTACGCGCCTGGCCGATCGGTCCCCGCCACGGGCTGCCGGTCGCGAAGCGGCGGCTGAGCGTAGCGGCCAGCTCGTCCTCGATGCTGACGAGATGCGCCTGGTAGGTTTTGACGTGGCGCAATTCGTGCTGATAAATTTCGTTGAAGGCACAACTGCCTTCAGCAAACTCCTTGGCTATGTAGACCGTCATCGGGCTGAAGCCGAAGCTCACGGTGATCTGCGGGCTGGCGCACTCCCAGCGTCCGCTATCGTCGACATGCCGGCTAATGCTCGTCGAAAATTGGCTGGAGGCCTTGCCGCGAGTCAGTCCGAGCACCTGCTTGCCCGGTTGCGCGAGCGCCGACCCGAGGTGGGTCAGTTCGCGGTAACCGTACTGCGTGTTGACGGTGATTTGCTCCGCAAGCCGCTTGACGGTAACCGAAGGCTTGGGCAACTGGTCGCAGGCATCGGCCCACAGCGGGCCGGCAAAGAGCAGGGCGAACAGCGTGGCGAGGGGGCGCATCGGGAGACCGGGTCGAATCGCCGAAACCTACTTGCGACCGCCGCGCGCGCCGCCCTTGTCCCAGCCATAACGCACCGTTCGCTGCCAGCGGCTGGCGGCCTGTCGCAGCGGGTTGGCGGCCGGCTGGCGCGGCTTGGGCGCGGCAGCCGGGCGGGTCGGGGGCTTTGGCTTGGCGTTCATGGCGATGAGAAAGGCATTGGCAGTCGGCGCTATGGTAGACTTTCCGTTCATTCTATCGTTCCTTCTGGAAAACCATGTCCGGCAATACCTTTGGCACCTTGTTTACGGTCACTTCGTTCGGCGAATCGCATGGGCCGGCGATCGGCTGTGTGGTCGATGGTTGCCCGCCGGGACTCGAACTTTGCGCAGCCGACATCCAGGATCAACTCGATCGCCGCAAACCGGGGACTTCGCGTCATGTGACGCAGCGCCGCGAGCCCGATATGGTCGAGATCCTGTCCGGCGTCTTCGAGGGGAAGACGACCGGGACGCCGATCGGCCTGCTGATCCGCAACGAGGATCAGCGCAGTCGCGACTACGGCAACATCGCGCAGACCTTCCGCCCCGGTCACGCCGATTATGCGTACACGCAGAAATACGGCTTTCGCGATTACCGCGGCGGCGGCCGTTCGTCGGCGCGTGAAACGGCGGTGCGCGTCGCCGCCGGAGCGATCGCCCGCAAGTGGCTCAAGGAACGCTATGGCGTCACGATCTTCGGCTGGATGAGCCAGCTGGGACCGATCGAGATTCCCTTTGTCGATGCCGGCGAGATTGCCGAAAACCCCTTCTTCGCACCCAACGCGTCGCTCGTTGCGCAGCTCGAATCGTATATGGACGCGCTGCGCAAGTCGGGCGATTCGGTCGGCGCCAAGATCAGCGTCGCCGCCAGCGGCGTTCCGCCGGGTTGGGGCGAGCCGGTCTATGACCGCCTCGACGCCGAAATCGCCTACGCCATGATGGGAATCAACGCGGTCAAGGGCGTCGAGATCGGCGCCGGTTTTGCCAGCATCGTGCAGAAGGGGAGCGAACACGGCGACGAGATGACGCCGCAAGGCTTCCTGTCCAACAACGCGGGTGGCGTGCTCGGCGGTATTTCGACCGGGCAGGACATCCTGGTGAGCCTGGCGATCAAGCCGACGTCGAGCATTCGTCTGGCGCGTCGCTCGGTTGATCTGTCCGGCGCGGCGGTGAGCGTCGAAACACTGGGTCGTCACGACCCGTGCGTCGGCATCCGCGCGACGCCGATCGCCGAAGCCATGCTGGCGCTGGTGCTGATCGATCATGCCTTGCGCCACCGCGCGCAGTGCGGCGACGTGGTGTGTGCCACGCCGCGTTTGTGAGGGAGAGGGCTGGCCGTTTTGTAGCAAGCTGCGTCATCAGCCGGACAGGCCGTCTGGACTGTCCTTTGTAACCACACTGGCCGTACCGTGAGGTGGCCAGGAACATCGAGAGGGCACGATCATGCAAGTTGAGCATCACGAGCTGCACCACGATTTCCCCGAATTTCTGGATGTCATGCAAGCGCTGCGAACCTCGGATAGCAACTTCAGCCAAATGTTCGACGAATATCACCGCCTCACCAGCCAGGTCGAGCGCCTCGAAGAAGAAGACGTTCCGGTCGACGATTTTACGATCGAGGAAATGAAAAAGGCGCGCGCCAAGCTCAAGGACAAGATGTACAAGCTGCTCGTCACCTACCAGAACAGCAACTGATTCCGAAGCGCACGCCAGGCATCCGGTAAAATTGCCGGATGCAGCGCTTTGCCTACTGGCGGCTTTCCGCCTACTACTTCGCGTATTTCGCCTTTATCGGCGTTTATTCTCCCTACTTCGGCCTTTACCTTCAGTCGCTGTCGTTTTCCGCTTGGGACATCGGTCTGCTGATGTCGCAGGTCCAGCTCACGCGCGTTTTCGGGCCGTATCTTTGGGGTCTGCTCGCCGACCGCAGCGGGCAACGCTTGCCGATAATCCGCCTGTCCGGCGTGGCGGCGTTGATCGCCTTTTCTGCCTTTTTCTTCATCAGCAGTTTCGCCACCGTCTTGCTGGCGATGGCGGTCTTCTCGATCTTCTGGGCGGCGTCGCTGCCGTTGGTCGAAGCCTTGACCTTCGATCATCTGCGCGACAATCCGGCGCATTACAGCCGGGTCAGGTTGTGGGGATCGGTCGGTTTCATCGTCGTCGTGATGGGGGCCGGCGCCTTGCTCGATCAACAGCCGCTGTCTGCCGTGCTGTGGATCGGCGTCGCGGCGCTGGTTTGCATCGTGTTCTTTTCAATGCGCCTGCCCGACGCGGCGGGGCACGTCCCGCAGGCGGTTTCGGCGCCGCTCGGTGACGTCCTGCGTCAGCCGCGGGTGCGCGCGTTGCTTGTCGCCTGCTTCGCGATGGCCGCAGCGCATGGCGCCTTCAACATCTTTTACTCGATTTTTCTGGCCGCTCACGGCTACAGCAAAGCGCTCGTCGGCGCGCTCTTCTCGCTCGGCGTTCTGGCCGAAATCGCGGTGTTCCTGTTCATGCCGCGAGCGCTGCGACGTTTTTCGCTGCGCACCATCCTGCTCGCCTGTTTTTCGGTCGGCGTCGCGCGTTTCGCGTTGATCGGCTGGGGCGTCGATAGTTTGGTGCTGATGGTGGCCACTCAGTTGATGCATGGACTGACTTTCGGCGCATTTCATTCGGCGGCGATCTCCGCCGTCAACCGCTGGTTTTCCGGGCCGACGCGAGCGCGCGGGCAGGCGCTTTATTCGAGTCTGTCGTTCGGCGCCGGCGGTCTGGTCGGCGGCTTGGTCAGCGGTTGGAGCTGGGGGCGCCTGGGCGGCGAACTGACCTTCGCCTTGAGTTCGCTTTACGCGCTGGTCGGCTTGCTGCTGGTGGCGATCTGGATTACGAAAAAGGATGTCAGCGAAACCGGTGGGTCGTGCGTTAGTAATAACCCTGACGGCGTTTAGGCGGCTTGGGCGCGGCTGACAGCGTCGGTCAAGCCGTGAGATAATCGGCAGCTTGCGCTGGGCGCCGCGGCAGCGATTGCCGGGCATTCCGCAGATGTTGGTGAGCTGCTTTAAGGAGATCGAGATGACTAAAATTGTTTTTATTATTTTTGTTTGTGCAGCGTCGCTGTCAGCCTGCAATACGGTGCAAGGGATGGGCAAGGATATCGAAAAGGGCGGTCAGGCCATCGAGAAGGTTGCCAAATAAGGCGCTGAACAAGGGAAGTCATGAATGTTCGCCGGCCAGGGCTGGTCGCCGCGCCATGACGAGAAAATTCGCGTGTTCGAGAAAACTCGACGCGTCCAGCAACCGTGGTTGTTTGCTTAAGAGGGATGGGTATGAAGATCTGTGTTTTGCCGGGTGATGGCATTGGTGTCGAAATCATGGCGCAAGCCGTTCGTGTGTTGAAGGCGCTTGACCTCAAGTGCGAACTGGAAAATGCCTTGCTCGGCGGCTGCGCCGTCGATGCCACCGGCTCGCCGTTTCCGGAAGTGACGCAGAAGCTCGCCAAAGAAGCGGACGCCGTGCTGCTCGGCGCGGTCGGCGGGCCGAAGTGGGACGTGTTGCCGCGCGAGCAGCGCCCGGAGCGCGGTCTGCTCGGCATTCGCAAACATCTCGGGCTGTTCGCCAACCTGCGCCCGGCGGTGCTCTACCCAGAACTCGCCAACGCCTCGACGCTCAAGCCCGAAGTGGTTGCCGGACTCGACATCATGATCGTCCGCGAACTGACCGGCGACATCTATTTCGGTCAGCCGCGCGGCATCGAAATGCGCGACGTCGACGGCAGCAAGCAGCGCGTCGGCTTCAATACCATGATCTATTCGGAAACCGAGATTCGCCGTATCGGTCGCGTCGCTTTCGATGCGGCGCGCCGGCGCAACAAGAAGCTGTGTTCGGTCGACAAGATGAACGTGCTCGAGACGACGCAGCTGTGGCGCGACGTGATGATCGAACTGTCTGCCGACTATCCCGATGTCGAACTTTCGCACCTGCTGGTCGACAACGCCGCGATGCAACTGGTGCGCAACCCCAAGCAGTTCGACGTGATGGTCACCGGCAACATGTTCGGCGACATCCTTTCGGACGAGGCGTCGATGCTCACCGGTTCGATCGGCATGCTGCCGTCGGCGTCGCTCGACGAGAACAACAAGGGGATGTACGAGCCTTGCCACGGCTCGGCGCCCGACATCGCCGGCAAGAACCTGGCCAATCCGCTGGCGACGATCCTCTCGGTGGCGATGATGCTGCGCTATACCTTTGCGCTTGAAGAGCGCGCCCAGCAGATCGAAAGCGCCGTCAAGAAAGTGCTGGCGCAGGGTTATCGCACGGGAGACATCTACGAACCCGGGACGACCCGGGTCGGCACCAAGGAAATGGGCGACGCCGTTCTGGCAGCGCTGTAATTTGATCGGTTGATTTTTTGGGGCAATTGAAATGAAGAAGGTTGGACTGGTTGGATGGCGCGGAATGGTCGGCTCGGTGCTGATGCAGCGCATGGTGGACGAGGGTGATTTTGCTGATATCGACCCCGTTTATTTCTCGACCTCGGCGGTCGGCGGCCAGGGGCCGACGCTCGGTGGCAAGGACGGCGGCGTGTTGCAAGACGCGATGTCGATCGATGCGCTCAAGCAGATGGACGTCGTGATTACCTGCCAAGGCGGCGACTACACCAAGGCGGTTTTCCCGAAGCTGCGCGCGGCGGGCTGGAACGGCCACTGGATCGACGCGGCATCGACGCTGCGCATGGAAAAGGACGCGGTGATCGTCCTCGATCCGGTCAACCTCAACGTCATCGAGGCGGCGCTTAGCAAGGGCGGCAAGAACTGGATCGGCGGCAACTGCACGGTGTCCTTGATGTTGATGGGGCTCGGCGGCTTGTTCCAGAACGATCTCGTCGAGTGGGTCAGCGCGATGACTTATCAGGCGGCTTCGGGGGCCGGCGCGCAAAACATGCGCGAGCTGATCGCCCAGATGGGCGCGCTGCACGACGCAGTCAAGTCGGATCTCGCCGATCCGGCGTCGGCGATTCTCGAGATCGACCGCAAGGTTGCCGAGACGATGCGCGCGGCGAGCTTCCCGACCAAGAACTTCCGCAACACGGCGCTCGCCGGCAGTCTGATCCCGTGGATCGACGTTCCGGTCGAGCACGGGCAGTCGAAGGAAGAGTGGAAGGGCGGCGCCGAATGCAACAAGATTCTGGGTCGTGCGCCGTTCCGCTCGCCGGGCAGCATTCCGATCGACGGCCTGTGCGTGCGGATCGGCGCCATGCGCTGCCACTCGCAGGGATTGACCATCAAGCTCAAGAAGGACGTGCCGATCGACGAGATTTCGGACGTCATCGCCAACGGCAACCCATGGGCCAAGGTCGTTCCCAATGAGCGCGAAATCAGCGAGCGCGAACTGACGCCCGCGGCGGTGACCGGGACGCTCAACGTGCCGGTCGGCCGCTTGCACAAACTGGCGATGGGGCCCGAGTATCTCGGCGCCTTTACCGTCGGCGACCAGTTGCTGTGGGGCGCCGCCGAACCGCTGCGCCGCATGCTGCGGCTGTTGCTTGACAACTGATTGATTCGCTGAAAAAAATCCGGGGCCGGTGCCCCGGATTTTTTTTATTTCAGTTAATTGGCACATCACAAGAAAGTTTAGCTTGCATGGCTAACTTCCTGATGTTATTTTAATAATTCCGATTTCGACGCTCAGGGTGGCGCCGTGGCCAACAAGACAGATATGACAAAAAAATATATTGGGTTGCGTACCTCGGTGATGGCGGTGGCTTCCTGTCTGGCACTTTCCGGAATTCCGCTCGCCGCGCATGCCGCGGGGCTGGGCAAAATTGTCGTGCTTTCGGCGCTCGGGCAACCGCTGCGCGCCGAGATCGAGGTCTCCGCGACGCGTGAAGAGCTCGCCGACATGAAGGCGCAACTGGCGTCTCCCGATGCCTTCAAACAGGCGGGGCTGGACTATGCGACGACCTTGCTCAGCATCCGTTTCAGCATGGACAAGCGAGCCAACGGGCAGTCGGTGATCAGGCTCAGTTCCGATCGGCCGATCAACGATCCCTTCGTCGATATGCTGCTCGAACTCAACTGGCCGACTGGCCGGCTGGTCCGCGAGTATACCTTCCTGCTCGATCCGCCCGAGGTCGCCGCCAAGGCGGTGCCGCCGGTGGTCTCGGTGACGATCAGACCGGCGGCTGGCAAGCCGGCGGCAGCGACGCCGGCTCCGGCCCCTGCACCGGCGCGGGCCATCTCGCCGATCGACGACGAGTTGCGCAGCAAGGCGGTCGCCAATGTTCGTGCGCAGCAGCAGAAACCGGCTGAGCAGCCCGCTGCGCCGGCCGCGCAGAAGCTCGAGAGTCGCGAAGTCAAACGCGGCGACACGCTCAACAAGATCGCCAGCGAAACCAAGCCGCAAGGCGTTTCGCTTGAGCAGATGCTGGTCGGCCTGCTGCGCGCCAACCAGGACGCTTTCGACGGCGGTAACATGAACCGCTTGAAGGCGGGCAAGATCCTTTCGTTGCCCGAGAAGTCTGCACTCGAAGCCGTGCCTGTTGCCGAAGCGCGGAAGATCGTGCTGGCGCAGTCGTCCGACTGGAGTGCTTATCGCAACAAACTGGCGGGTATCGCTGCGCAGACGCCGGTCAAGGACGAGACGGCCAGGCAGGCATCGGCCGGCAAGATCACGGCCAAGGTTGAGGACAAGGCGGCGCCGGCGATCGAGCCCAAGGATAAACTCACGGTTTCGGCGAGCGAGACCGCCGCCAAGTCGGGCGCCGCGGCCGCCAAACGTAGCGAAGAAGATCAGATCGCCAAGGAGAAGGCGCTCGCTGAAGCCAAAGAGCGCATGCAGGCGCTCGAAAAGAATGTCGCCGACTTGCAGAAGCTGGTCGAGCTCAAAAATCAGAATCTTGCCGAGTTGCAGAAGCAGTCGGCGGCCAAGCCCGAACCGGTCGTTCCCGCGCTGGCCCCGCCGCCCAAGCCCGAGCCGGTGGCAGCACCTGCCGAGGTGAAAGCCGCCGAACCGGTGAGCAAGCCCGAGGAAAGCAAGCCGGAAGTGGCGCCCGTTGCACCGCCGGTTGAAGCGCCAAAACCCGTTGCGCCGCCCAAGCCGGTACCGCCACCACCACCACCGGTGCCCGAGCCTGCGCTGCTCGACCAGCTGCTCGACAATCCGCTGGCGCTGGCCGGTGGCGGCGGCATCCTGGCGCTGATCGCCGCGCTGCTCGTCATTCGGCGGCGTCGCGCCAGCCAGGGCGAAACGCCGCTCGAACTGGGTACCAGCACGTCGCAGCAGTTCAGCGGGCTGACCGCCAATTCGGTGTTCCGCAGCACCGGCGGGCAGAGTGTCGACACCTCGCACGGGCCGGCGCAAACCGATTTCAGCCAGGCGGGACCGGGTAGCATCGACACCGATGAGGTCGATCCGGTCGCCGAGGCCGACGTCTATATGGCGTACGGCCGCGACGTGCAGGCCGAGGAAATCCTGGTCGAGGCGCGGCAGAAAGATCCGACGCGCTACGCGATCCACCTTAAGTTGCTCGAGATCTATTCGAATCGCAAGGATCTGCAGCAATTCGAGACGCTGGCGACCGATCTTTACGGTGAGACCGGCGGCGTCGGCGCCGACTGGGAAAAAGCCGCCGCCATGGGCCTCAAGCTCGATCCGGGCAACCCGCTGTACGGTGCGTCAGCGCCGGCTGCGCTGCCATCGGCTGAACAGCCTGTGGCCGAGGCGCCATCGTTCGAAATGCCTGCGGCTGAGGCGCCATCGGCCGCGGCAGCTTTTGACGCCAACGCCACGCTGATCGTTACGCCGCAGCAGATGACGCAAGCGGTCAGCGAGCGCGCCGAATTGCCAGCCGACGTCACCGCTGAGGCGCCGGTCGCGCAAGAGCTTGCCAGTCTCGACTTCGATCTGGGTCTGGACGAAGGCAAAGCCGCGCCGGCTACCGCTGCGGCGAGCCCGGAAGGTCGGCTTGAAACGCCCAGCTTGCCTGAGCCAGAGCCCACCTCGGCGCTCGATTTTGACCTCGCGGCCGACCACTTGGCGACGCCTGCGGCGGTCGCCGAGGAGCCGCTTGCCGGCCTGGATTTCGATTTTCCCGATCTTCCGGCAGCGGTGGTCGCACCGGATGAACCAGCTCCTTCGCTCGCCGATCTCGATTTCGATCTCGGCGCCGACACCAGCGCCCAGGAAACCACCGAGTTTGCGCCACTGACCGCGACGAGCTCGGACGACGTCGCGCCCTTTGACGACGACCTCGACGCCAAGCTCGACGTCAGCCTGACCGAGTCGACCTTCCTTGGACAGTCGATTCCCGAGTCATCGCCATTCGACATGTCGGCGATCGATCTTGACCTCAAGGAACCCGAAGTCGAGCTTCCTTCTTCGGCCGCGGTCAGTGCGCCCGAAGCGGTGCCGGATGTCGAATTGGAGAGCGTTCAGGCGTCGACCGTGGTCAATCCGAATTTTGAAAGGGAGCAGGCTGAAACGCTGATCAGCCCGCGGCCGATGGTCGAGCCCGAAGCCGACAAGGATTTTTCGCTCGCTCAGGGCGAGACGCTCGTCGATCCGCATTTCGGCGAAGCGGCTGAGTCTGAGTTTTCGAAATTTCCCGATGTCGTTTCCAGCGAAGAAGTGACGACCAAGCTCGATCTGGCCAGCGCCTACGAGGAAATGGGCGACTTCGAGGGGGCGCGCGAACTGCTGCAGGAAGTCTTGAATGAGGGCGACGCAGCGCAACGCGAAAAAGCCCAGGCGATCCTGACCAAGATTGGCCAATAGACCGCCGCAGAGGTAGACTCGGGCCGCAGCGCTGCTGGCGCTGCGGCCTTTTCTTTGGCGTTTGCCTCTTCAACGTACCGGATGCACCGATGTTCCGCTTTTCCGTTCACCCGACGATTCGTCTGCTGGTCTGGCTGGCGCTGCTGGTCGGCGTGCAAGCCTTGAGCGGCGCCGCGCTGGCGATCGCTTTTGCCGCGCTGCCGCTGTGCGGCGCGCGGGCGCTGCGACGCGGCGCGTTGCTGGTCTGGCGCGCACGCTGGTTGCTCGCCTCGCTGCTGGTCATTTTGTCCTGGGGCGTTGCTGGCGAACCGCTGTGGCAGGGCGCCGCGGCGCCGACCTACGAAGGCTTGCGCGAAGCGCTGACCCATTTTGGACGATTGCTGCTGCTCCTCTTTGTCGTCGCCGCTTTCCTTGAAGCGATGCCGCTGCCCGACTTGCTTTCGGCGACCCATGGCCTGCTTGGGCCGCTGCGCCACTTTGGCGTCGACCCCGAGCGCGGCGTCGTTCGTCTGATGCTGGTGCTGCGCTACGTCGAAACGCTGCCGCGTCCGCGCGACTGGCGGGTGCTGCTCAAGGCGCCGGCGCCTGTCGTCAGCGAACGCGTCGAGGTCGATTGCCAGGCGCTGCGCTGGACCGATGGTCTGGTCTGCGTGGCCCTCGTTGCGGCCGCTTTTTGTTTCTTGAAGTAAGGACACGGATGCGAGTCGCCCTCGGCGTCGAATACGACGGTAGCGCTTTCCACGGCTGGCAGACGCAGCCCGGCGGCGGCACCGTTCAGGACGCGCTGGAAGCCGCGCTGCAACAGATCGCCGGGGTGCCCGTCGCGGTCGTCTGCGCGGGACGAACCGACGCCGGCGTGCATGCGAGCGCGCAGGTCGTGCACTTCGACGCGCCGGTCGAGCGTCCGCTCACCGCCTGGGTGCGCGGCGCCAATACCTTTCTGCCGCCGGCGGTGTCGGTGCGCTGGGCGCAGCCGGTCGCCGATGATTTTCACGCGCGCTTTTCGGCCTACGGGCGTTGCTATCGCTACCTGTTGATCAACCGGCCGCAGCGCCCCGGGGTATGGCACGGGCGCGCCGGCTGGTATCATCACCCGCTCGACGTCGAGACCATGCAGCAGGCGGCATCGTTGCTGCTCGGCGAGAACGATTTTTCGGCTTTCCGCGCCGCCGACTGCCAGGCCAAGTCAGCGGTCAAGACGATGCGGCTGGCGACGGTTAAGCGCTGCGGCGAGCTCATCGTCTTCGATTTCGAGGCCAGCGCCTTCCTGCAGCACATGGTTCGCAATCTGGTCGGCAGTCTGGTCTATATCGGTCAGGGCAAGCATCCACCGGAGTGGATCAGCGAGTTGCTCGCCGCGCGCGAGCGGCGTCTGGCGGCGCCGACTTTTTCAGCTGCCGGGCTCTACCTGGTCGGCGTCAGGTACGAGCCGCACTGGCAGTTGCCGGTTGGCGACGATGCCTTGCTGCCGGTCGAGGCTGGCTTTTGAGTACGAGGAGCTTTTTGCCAATGAAACCGCGCATCAAGATTTGTGGGCTGACCCGTCTCGAAGACCTGCGTTCGGCGGTCGACGCCGGTGCCGACGCGATCGGCCTGGTGTTCTATGCCAAGAGTCCGCGCCATGTCGATCTGGCGTTGGCGGCCGAGTTGGCGCGTGCGGTTCCGCCGTTCATTACCATCGTCGGCCTGTTCGTCAATGCAGACCCGGCGCTGGTCAGGCAGACGCTGGCGGCGGTGCCGATTCACCTGCTGCAGTTCCACGGTGACGAAGACGAAGCGTATTGCCGGCAGTTCGATCGCCCGTTCGTCAAGGCTGCGCGCGTCAAGCCGGGAATGGATTTGGTACAATACGCCAGTGCTTTCCCTTCGGCGCAGGCGATTTTGCTCGATGCCTTCGTCGACGGCTATGGCGGCGGCGGCAAGGTGTTCGACTGGACGCTGGTACCAAAGGACTTGAAAACGCCGATCATTCTCTCGGGCGGGCTCGATTCCGGCAACGTGGCCGACGCCATCGCTCGCTTGCGGCCGGCGGCGGTCGATGTGTCGTCGGGAGTCGAGTTGAACGATGGTGCCAAGGGAATCAAGGACGCCGAGAAAATTCGCGCGTTCGTTGCCGCCGTGCGGGCGGCTTGAGTGATGGCGACTGATCGATTCGGCAAGCGCGATCGATCGATGTCGGAACAGGATGACTGATGCGCAAGACTTGTGGTGGATTGACCCGGACCTGCTGGCGACGCTTCTTCGCCGACCATAGCTGGCGTTGCTGAGGCTGATGTCTCGTTTCGCCCGTCCGTCTGTCCCTTGCATCTGTCTTTAGGAGAAATCATGGTTGCCCCCCGTTACGACTTGCCCGACGCGCTTGGCCATTTTGGCCGTTATGGCGGTACCTTCGTCGCCGAAACGCTGATCCCGGCGCTCGCTGAACTCAAGGAAGCTTACGCGATCGCCCAGCGCGACCCGCTGTTCATCGCCGAGTTCGAGTACGACCTCAAGCATTACGTCGGTCGCCCGAGTCCGCTCTACCACGCCAAGCGCTGGTCCGAACTGCTCGGCGGCGCGCAGATTTATCTCAAGCGCGAGGACCTCAATCACACCGGCGCGCACAAGATCAATAACTGCATCGGCCAGGCGATGCTGGCGCGGCGCATGGGCAAACCGCGCGTCATCGCCGAGACCGGCGCCGGCCAGCACGGCGTCGCCACCGCCACCGTCGCCGCGCGCTACGGCATGGAATGCGTGGTCTACATGGGGTCCGAGGACATCCGGCGCCAGGCCGCCAACGTTTATCGAATGAAGCTGCTCGGCGCCACCGTGGTGCCGGTCGAGAGCGGTTCGAAAACGCTCAAGGACGCGCTCAACGAGGCGATGCGCGACTGGGTGACCAATGTCAGCAACACCTTCTACATCATCGGTACCGTCGCCGGTCCGCATCCGTATCCGCAGATGGTTCGCGACTTCCAGTCGGTGATCGGCAAGGAAGCGATCGGTCAGATGCACGACCAGTGCGAGCGTCAGCCCGATGCGGTGATCGCCTGCGTCGGCGGCGGCTCGAACGCGATGGGGATTTTTCACCCCTATATTGCGCACGAAAACGTCCGTCTGATCGGCGTCGAAGCGGCCGGCGACGGCATCGAAACCGGTCGCCATTCGGCGTCGCTGACCGCCGGTCGTCCCGGCGTGCTGCACGGCAACCGCACCTATCTGCTGCAGGACGAGAACGGTCAGATCATCGAGACGCATTCGATTTCGGCCGGCCTCGACTATCCCGGCGTCGGCCCCGAGCACGCCTGGCTCAAGGATTCGGGCCGCGCCGAATACGTCACCATCACCGACGACGAGGCACTCGCGGCGTTCCACAATCTCTGTCGCCTGGAAGGTATCATCCCGGCGCTCGAATCGAGCCACGCCGTCGCCTACGCCGCCAAACTCGCGCCGACCTTGTCGAAAGACAAGATCCTGCTGGTCAATCTCTCGGGTCGCGGTGACAAGGATATGCACACCGTCGCCGAAAAATCGGGGATCACATTCTGATGTCAAAAATACAAACCACCTTCGAGCGCCTCAAGGCGCAAGGGCGCAAGGCGTTGATTCCGTTCATCACCGCGGGCGATCCCGATCCGGCACTGACCGTGACGCTGATGCATGCGCTGGTCGAGGCCGGCGCCGACGTCATCGAGCTCGGCGTTCCTTTTTCCGACCCGATGGCCGACGGGCCGACCATCCAGCGCGCCTCGGAGCGCGCTCTGCTAAAGGGTGTGAGTTTGCGCCAGGTGCTGGCGATGGTCGCCAGTTTCCGTACTGGCGACAGCGAAACGCCGGTGGTGCTGATGGGCTACGCCAATCCGATCGAGGCCATCGGCGTCGATCAATTTGCCGCCGCAGCGCTTGCCGCCGGCGTCGACGGCGTGCTGGTCGTCGATTACCCGCCCGAGGAAAGTGCCGAGTTTGCGCAGGCGATGCGCGCCAATTCGCTCGATCCGATCTTCCTGCTCGCGCCGACGTCGACGCCTGAGCGCATCGGCGAGGTCGCGGCGCTCGCTTCAGGCTACGTCTATTACGTCTCGCTCAAGGGCGTCACCGGTTCGGCGCAGCTCGACGTCGCCGCGGTCGCCGCGCGTATTCCGCAAATCCAGGCGCAAACGGGTGTTCCGGTCGGCGTCGGTTTCGGCATTCGCGACGCGGCCACTGCCGGCGCGGTCGCGCGAGTCGCCGACGCCGTCGTCGTCGGCAGCCGGATCATCGAAGAGATCGAGCGTTCGTCGGCCGACAACGTCGTCGCGCGTGTTGGCGCGCTGGTCGCCGAACTGCGGCGCGGCATCGACGAAGCTTGCCGAGGTGATGCATGAGCTGGCTCAACAAACTGCTGCCGCCCAAGATCAAGCGCAACGAGTCCGGCGTCGCGCGCAAGTCGTCGCTGCCCGAGGGGCTGTGGAGCAAGTGCCCGTCGTGCGAAGCGGTGCTCTACGCGACCGATCTTGAGAAAAACGCCAACGTCTGTCCCAAGTGCGCGTACCACAATCGCCTCGATGCGCGTGCGCGGATCGACCTGCTGCTCGACGCCGAGGGTCGCTTTGAAATCGGCGCCGAAGTGCTGCCGGTCGATTCGCTCAAGTTCAAGGACAGTCGCCGCTATGCGGAACGTCTGCTCGACGCTGCCGAGAGCACCGGCGAGACCGACTCGCTGGTGGTCGTCCAGGGCGCGATCAAGACGCTGCCGGTGGTCGTTGCCGCGTTTGAATTCGGCTTCATGGGCGGTTCGATGGGTTCGGTGCTCGGCGAGCGCTTCGTTCGCGGCGTGCAGGCCGCCGTCGAGCAGGGGCTGCCGTTCATCTGCGTCACCGCCTCGGGCGGCGCGCGCATGCAGGAAGGGCTCTTTTCGCTGATGCAGATGGCCAAGACGACGGCGGCGCTGACCAAGCTTTCCGAGGCGCAGTTGCCGTTCATCTCGATCCTCACCGACCCGACGATGGGCGGCGTCTCGGCGTCGTTCGCCTTCATCGGCGACGTGGTGATCGCCGAACCGGGTGCGCTGATCGGCTTTGCCGGGCCGCGCGTGATCGAGCAGACGGTTCGCCAGACGCTGCCCGAGGGTTTTCAGCGCGCCGAGTTCCTGCTCGAGAAGGGCGCCATCGACCTGATCGTCGACCGCCGCGCAATGAAGGACAAGCTCTCGCGGCTGCTCTGCTTGCTGCAGAAGTTGCCGGCTGCCGCCTGACGTTCCTGAACCGCTGATGCAATCTGGCCGGCGGCCAGATTGCATCACGCGGCGTTCTTGCCTTATGCTGTCCATTCCGGGCTTCGCTGGTGCCGACCTTTCTTGATGCGCGAGTGGCAACCAGTCGTCGCGGGGGAACGGAGCGGGCTATGGCACTTTACGAAATGCGAAAGTTTGTCGCACCCGAGTTCATTTTCGGCGTCGGTGCCAGGCACCGCGTGGGGTTTTACGCGCGCAACATGATGGCGCGCCGGGTGATGGTGGTCAGCGACCCGGGAGTGATCGCCGCCGGCTGGCTTGACGGCGTTCTGGCCGACCTTGCCGAAGTCGGCATCGAGGCGGCGGTCTTCAAGGACTTGACGCCCAATCCCAAGGACCACGAGGTGATGGCCGGCGCGGCGTTTTACGCGCGCGAGCGCTGCGATGTGATCGTCGCGCTCGGCGGTGGCAGCGTCATCGATTGTGCCAAGGCGATCGGCATCGTTCATACCAACGGCTGCAGCGTTCTCGCCTTCGAGGGCACCGATCAGGTCGAGGTGCCCGGGCCGCCGCTGATCTGTATCCCGACCACCGCCGGAACGGCAGCCGATATTTCGCAGTTCTGCATCGTCGTCAATTCCGATGAGCGCTACAAGATGGCGATCATCAGCAAGACCGTGGTTCCCGATGTCGCGCTGGTCGATCCGGAAACGACGCTGAGCATGGACTCGCGACTGACCGCTTGCACCGGCCTCGACGCGCTGACGCATGCGATCGAGGCCTACGTGTCGACGGCCAGTTCGCCGGTGGTCGATGTCCATGCGCTGGCGGCGGTCAAGCTGGTCTGGAACAACATCGAGACGGCGCTCGCCTTGCCGGGCGATATGCCGGCGCGCGAAAACATGCTGCTCGGCAGCCTGCAGGCCGGGCTGGCCTTTTCCAATGCCAGCCTGGGCGCCGTGCATGCGCTGGCGCATTCGCTCGGCGGTTTCCTCGATCTGCCGCACGGCGAGTGCAATGCGCTGCTGCTCGAGCACGTGGTGCGTTTCAACATCGCGACGGCGCCCGAGCGCTATCAGCAGATCGGCGAAGCGATGGGGCTCGACCTGCGCGGCATGAACGAGCGCGAACGCGCCAAGCGGATCACGGCCGAACTGGGAGCGCTGCGCCAGCGCCTCGGGATCGCCGACAGCCTGGCGGCGCGCGGCGTGCGCAGCGCCGACATTCCCGAACTCGCGCAGCATGCGATCAACGATGCCTGCATCGTGACCAACCCGCGGCACGCCTCGGTCGCAGACGTTAAGGCGATCTATGCCGAAGCCATCTGAGCGCGACGACTGGGAGACACGCAAGGATCGCATCATCGGTCTTGGCGAACGCTCGTTCCGCAAAAGCTATTACCCGCAGTTGCGGCACAACCTCGACCGGCTCGAGCGTTTTCATACGCTGCTCGATCACACCTCGGATTTCGTCGTTCTGCTGTCCTTGCCCGAGGGCATCATCACCGACGCCAATGCGGCGCTTGGCGAGCTGCTCGGCGAGCCGGCCGAAGCGCTGGTCGGCCGCTCTTTTGCTTCGCTCGGCCTGGGCGACGCGGCCGCCGTGCTCGATACGCTACGCCAGGAGATGTCGCTGCTTGGCGAACGCACGCCAACGCCGAGCCATTCGGTGGTCACCGAGTTCTGTCGCGCCGCTTCCTTGCTCTGGCTCGAGTTCTCGTATCGTGTCGCCGGGGTTGACGGAACCTGCTACGGCGTCATGGTCGGGCGCGACGTCACCGAGCGCAAGCGCAGCCACGAGATGGTCGCTGCGCTGCTCGCCGAAAAAGAGGCGCTGCTCGAGAACGCGCTGGTCGGCATCATCATGGTTCGCGAGCGGCGGGTCGTCTCGTGCAACCGGCGCTTCGAGGAGATTTTCGGCTATCCGGCCGGTTCGATGATCGGCCAGTCGACGCGGGTGCTTTACCAAACCGACGAGACCTTCAGCTCGTTCGGCGAGGAGGCTTATCGTTCGCTGGTTTCCGGCGAGGGCTTTACCGCTACCGTGATGATGGTGCATGCCGATGGCCACGCCTTCTGGTGCGATCTGACGGGGAGTGCGCTCGATCCCCTGCATCCCGAGAACGGTGCGATCTGGATTCTGACCGACGTGACCGAGCGCAAGCTCGCCGAAGACCGCGCCAAATTCCTTTCCTACCACGATGCGCTGACCGGCTTGCCGAACCAGTCGCTGCTGCAGGACCGCTTGCAGCAGGCAGTGGCGTTTTCGCATCGCGGCGGAACCAAGGTCGCGCTGATGGCCGTCGACCTCGACCGCTTCAAGGCGGTCAATGATTTTCTTGGACACCGCGCCGGTGATGAGATGCTGGTCGAAGTCGCGGCGCGCTTGAAGAGATGCATGCGCAGTACCGATACGGTGAGCCGTCAGGGGGGCGACGATTTTCTGCTGTTGCTGACCAATATCGCCGAGCCCGATACGATCATCACCTTCCTTGGCGAATTGTTGCGCCATTTTCTTGAACCGTTCCAGATCGACGGCAAGGAGGTGACAACCTCGGTTTCAGTCGGCGTCGCCATCTATCCCGAGGACGGCGCGGATTTCGAAACGCTGCACCGCAAGGCGGACATGGCGATGTATCGCGCCAAGGACGCCGGGCGCAATACCTATCGTTTCTTCAATGAAGAAATGAACGGCGACGCGCTTGAAAAAATGACCATGCATTCGGGCCTGCGGCGCGGGCTTGAAGCGCAGCAGTTCGTGCTTTATTACCAGCCACAGATCGAGATCGACAGCGGCCGGCTGGTCGGCGCCGAGGCGCTGATCCGCTGGAATCATCCCGATCTCGGCCTGGTCTCGCCGGGACGCTTCATCCCGGTCGCCGAAGAAAGCGGTCTGATCGTCGAAATTGGCGACTGGGTTCTGCGCGAGGCTTGTCGGCAGGCGGTGAGGTGGCGGCAGGCGGGGATGCGCGCGCCTTTGGTGGCGGTCAATATGTCGGCCTTGCAGTTCAAACGCGGCGACATCGAAGCGTCGGTCGCCGGCGCCCTCGAATCGTCAGGACTCGACCCGGCGATGCTCGAGCTCGAACTGACCGAGTCGATCCTGATCGGCGATACCGAGAACGTTCTGGCCACCGTCAAGCGTCTCAAGCAGATGGGCGTCAAGCTGTCGATCGACGACTTCGGTACCGGTTATTCGAGCCTTTCTTACCTCAAACGTTTCGAGGTGGACAAGCTCAAGATCGACCAGTCGTTCATCCGCGATCTGGCGACCGACGCGGAAGACGCCGCGATTGTCCGGGCGATCATCCAGATGGCGCGCAGTCTCGGTCTGCGCACGATCGCCGAAGGCGTCGAGACAAAAGAGGTGCTCGATCTGCTCGCCGTTCATCGCTGCGACGAAGCGCAGGGTTATTTTCACGGCCGCCCGATGCCGGCTGACGACTTCATGGCCTTCATCGCGGCGCGCCTGGCGAACGGCGAAATGGCCTGAGCGCTCGCCATGATTTGCCGCGCTGGCCGCCTGATGGTCTAATCGGCGAGTTGGTGAGTCAGTTTCGCTGCGCCGCACTTTCCAGGCCAGGCGTGCTTGGCTTCAATCTTCGTTGCTCCCGGTATTGAAAGCATTCTTATGAACTCGTTCGCTGATTGGTTGACCCACCTCGAAAGCCTGCACCCCAAGGGGCAGGCCGGGATCGAACTGGGCCTTGAGCGCGTCGGCCGCGTCAAGACGGCCTTGCAGCAGAAGCCATGGTGTCCGCTGATCGTCGTCGGTGGAACCAACGGCAAGGGATCGACCTGTGCTTATCTGGAAGCCATCTACACCTTCGCCGGTTACCGCGTCGGCTGCTACAGTTCGCCGCATTTGCTCGATTACAACGAACGCGTGCGCATCGACGGCGTCGCGGTCGACGACGCGTCGCTGTGCGCGGCGTTCGCTCGCGTCGAAGCGGCGCGGCAGTCCGCCGGACCGGTCGCGCTGACCTATTTCGAGTTTGGCACGCTGGCGGCGTGGGAAGTTTTCGCGGCGCGCCAGGTCGACGTGCTGATCCTCGAAGTCGGCCTCGGTGGCCGGCTCGACGCGGTCAATGTCTACGACGCCGATTGCGCCGTGGTGACCGGGATTGCGCTCGATCACACCGACTGGCTGGGTTCGACGCGCGCCGCGATCGGCTTCGAGAAGGCGGGGATCTATCGCGCCGGCCAGCCCGCTTTCTGCGCCGACCCCGAGCCGCCGCAGTCGCTGTTCGATCACGCCGCGGCGATCGGCGCCGACCTGCAGCTGCTCGGCCGCGATTTTGGCTATTTCGGCGACCAGACGCAATGGACTTTCTGGGGGCGCGACGGTCAGCGCCGCGGCGGTCTGGCCAACCCGGCGTTGCGTGGACGCTTCCAGTTGCGCAATGCGGCGGCGGTGCTGGCCGTCGTCGAGTCACTCAAGGATCGGCTGCCGGTATCGATGCAGGCCGTTCGCCGCGGGCTGCTGGAGGTTGAGCTTCCCGGTCGCTTTCAGGTGTTGCCGGGGCGTCCGTCTATCGTTCTCGACGTCGCGCACAACCCGCAGGCGGTTGCCGGACTCGCCGACAACCTCGGCGAGATGGGTTTTTTCGAGCGCACCATCGCCGTCGTCGGGATGCTCGGCGACAAGGACATACCCGGTGCGCTGGCGGCGCTGGCGGGAAAGATCGACGTCTGGCTGCTGGCCAGCCTCGATACGCCGCGCGGCGCGCCGGCGCAGGCGCTGGCGGCGGTGATCGCCGAACAAAAGCTGGGTGGCGCCGTCGAATCGTTCGACACGCCGGCCGAAGCATTTGCGTGCGCCGCCAAGCTGGCCGGGGAAAATGATAGAATCCTGGTCTTTGGGTCGTTCTACACGGTGGCGGCGGTGCTGCGTGCGCTGCAACTCCGTCGCTGATTCCGGCCCCTCGTCGCAACCCTCTCGACTCTAGCGAACCCGATGTCCGATTCTCCTGATCTGCAGTTGCAGTTGAAAAAGCGGGCGCGCCGTCGCCTGATTGGCGCGATTGCGATTGCCGGTCTGGCCGCGGTGGTGTTGCCGATGGTGATGGACGAGGAACCCAAGCAGCAGGTTCAGGATGTCCAGATCAGAATTCCCGGTCAGGATCAGACGCCTTTTTCCCCCAAGGTGAGCAAGCCGAACGCCGCTCCGGCGGCGAGCGACAAACCGGTCGCGCCGGTGGCCGCCGAAGTGCCGGCCAACAAGCCGGCAGAGAAGCCGGCCGAGAAGGCAGTCGAAAAAACAGTGGAAAAAGCTGCTGAAAAACCGGCGGAAAAGAAACCCGAGAAAATGCCTGAAAAGGCCGTCGACAAGCACGCTGACAAGCCGTCGCCCAAACCGGCGGAGAAGCCGGCCGAGAAGTCGGCCAAGGCCAACGACAAGGCTCACGAGAATGGGCAGTATCTGATTCTGATCGGCGCTTTTTCCAACCCGGCCAACGTCAAGCAGTTGCAGACCAAGATCGGCGAACTCGGAATCAAGGTCATCACCGAGCCGCTCGACTCGCCCGAAGGCAAGAAAACGCGCGTTCGCGCCGGTCCCTTCGCGACTCGTGAAGCGGCCGACAAGGCGCTCGAGAAGATCAAGCGAATCGGCGTCGGCGGGGTCGTCGCGGCCCGCCAATGACGGCTTTTGATTACGTCGTGATCGCCGTCGTTTCGGCGTCGGTGCTGCTCGGTGTCTGGCGCGGCGTGGTCGGCGAGGTCATCGCGCTGGTCGCCTGGGTGCTGGCCTTCTTCGCCGCCAAGTGGTGGGGCGGCGAGGTGGCGCAGGTCGTCTTTGCCGGCATCATCGCCGACCCGGCGCTGCGCATCGTCGCTGCCTGGGTCGCGGTGTTCGTCGTCGTGCTGCTGCTGATGGCGCTGTTGCGTCTGGCGGTGCGCGGCCTGCTCAGGGCGCTCGGATTGAGTCCGACTGATCGCTTGCTCGGGGTGATTTTTGGCCTGGCGCGCGGTCTATTGATCGTGCTGGTGCTGGTTGCGCTCGGCGGCATGCTGTCGATGGCGAAGGAAAAGTGGTGGAGCGACGCGTATTTCTCAGCGCCGCTCGAAACAGCGGTGCTGGCCGGCAAACCCTGGCTGCCGCCGGAAGTGGCTAAACGGATTCGATTCAGGTAGGAATTACTATGTGCGGGATACTCGGAGTTGTCGCGACCTCACCGGTCAATCAGCTGCTCTACGATGGCCTGATGGTGCTGCAGCATCGCGGCCAGGATGCGGCGGGAATCGCCACCGGCCAGGGCGATGCGTTTCACATGCACAAGGGCTCGGGACTGGTGCGCGACGTTTTCCGCACGCGCAATATGCGCGCGCTGCCGGGCAGCATGGGAATCGCCCATTGCCGTTACCCGACCGCCGGTTCGTCGTCGGATTCGTCCGAATCTCAGCCTTTCTACGTCAACTCGCCGTTCGGTCTGGTGCTCGCGCACAACGGCAATCTGACCAACACGGAACAGCTGCAGGAGGAGATGTTCAGGCAGGATCTGCGCCACATCAACACCAATTCCGATTCCGAAGTGCTGCTCAACGTGCTGGCGCATGAATTGCAGGAGTCGGCCAAGAGCTTCCGTCTCGACCTGGATACCATCTTTGCCGCCGTCGCCGGCGTGCACCGTCGCTGCAAGGGTGCTTACGCGGTGGTGGTGCTGATCGCCGGCTATGGCCTGCTCGCTTTCCGCGATCCGCACGGCATCCGCCCGCTGGTGATCGGGACCAATGAAACTGACAAGGGTACCGAATACCTGTTGGCGTCCGAGTCGGTCGCGCTCGATACGCTGGGTTTTCGCGTGCTGCGCGACGTCGAACCGGGCGAGGCGATCTTCGTCGATATGGCGCATCAGATGCATTCCCGTCAGTGCGCGCAGAACCCGGTGCTCTCGCCGTGCATCTTCGAATACGTTTATCTGGCGCGCCCGGACTCGGTGATCGACGGCGTCTCGGTCTATGAGACGCGTCTGCGCATGGGCGAGCACCTCGCCGACAAGGTCGCGCGCGAAATTCGCATCGAGGAGATCGACGTCGTGATCCCGATTCCCGATTCAAGCCGTCCGTCGGCGATGCAGCTGGCGCAGCGCCTCGGACTTCCGTATCGCGAAGGCTACGTCAAAAACCGCTACATCGGCCGCACCTTCATCATGCCCGGCCAATCGACGCGCAAGAGCTCGGTGCGGCAGAAACTCAATACCGTGGCGCAGGAATTCAAGGGAAAACGCGTGCTGCTGGTCGACGACTCGATCGTTCGCGGAACGACCAGCCATGAGATCGTCGAAATGGCGCGCGCCGCCGGCGCGCTCAAGGTCTATTTCGCTTCGGCTGCGCCACCGGTGCGTTACCCCAACGTCTATGGCATCGACATGCCGACGCGCAGCGAACTGATCGCCACCGGCCGCGATGTCGAAGAGATCGCGCGCGAGATCGGCGCCGATGCGCTGGTCTATCAGGATCTGGACGCGCTCAAGGCGTCGGTGCGCGAACTCAGGCCATCGCTCAGCGCGTTTGACTGCTCGTGCTTCGACGGCCTGTACGTGACCGGCGACGTGACGCCACAGTATCTCGACGCGATCGAACAGGCGCGCGAAGGAAAAATCGCGACAACCAAGACGGACGACGGCGATTCGCGGCAGTTGCACCTCAATCTCAAGTCGGCGGGTTGAAAGCGACGACTGGATCGACGCGAAGCGCCCGATGATCGGCGCCGGTGCCGACCCGGCGTCGATTCAGCCGGCGCTCTTGAACGACCGGGGCAGCATCAACCAGGTCAGCAGGCTCGATCCGGCGCAGAGCAGCCAGAACATCAGAAAGCCGATCGAGTAGGTGGCCATCGACGACAGCGCAACGGGCTGGCCAAACAGAAAGAGTTGCTGCGGATCGATCACGGTGAAGAAAACGATCTCGCCGATTCCCGCGGCGACGAACGCCGGCCAGAGTACCCAGATGATGTGTTTCATGATGCCCTCCCGGAAACGGACCTGTAGCGCACAGCGCTGCTGACTCAGAGTCGTCGCCAGCGAGCAGGTTCCCCGCGCATGCCGGGTGGCCATGAAAAACGGGAGACCTGTCTGGCCTCCCGTGCTGACGCTCGGCGATTGCGGTGCCGATCAATATTCCATGAAGATGCGCTGCAGTTCGCGGCTGTCCTGCGTCGAACTCAGCGCCACCGACGCCAGGATGCGCGCCTTTTGCGGGTTGAGGTCATGGGCGACGATCCAGTCGTACTTGTCGTCGGGCTGTTCGGCGTTGCGCAGAACGAAGCCGCCGGCATTGACATGCGACGAACGGATGATCTGGATTCCCTTGCCGCGCAGTTCCTGCAGTACCGGAACCAGCGGGCCGGCGACCGAACCGTTGCCCGGGCCGGCGTGAATGATCGCCTTGGCGCCGGCATTGGCAAACGCGCGATAGGCGGTGTCGCTGACGTTGCCTCCGGCGTAGGCGATTTCGACGAGCGGCAGCGCGCTGATCTTCTCGATGTCGAATTCGGAGTTCATGGTGTGCCGCTTGTCGAGCTTGCGGAACCAGTAATTCTTGCCTTCGACGACCAGACCGAGCGGGCCCCACGGACTCTTGAACGCTTCGACCTTGATATTGACGGCCTTGGTGACGTCGCGACCGCTGTCGATTTCGTCGTTCATGACGACCAGCACGCCTCTGCCGCGCGCATCCTTGCTGCCGGCCACGCTCACTGCGCTGTACAGATTGAGCGTGCCGTCGGCCGACATCGCGGTTCCCGGCCGCATCGAGGCGACGACGACGATCGGTTTTTCGGTGTGCACGACGAGGTTGAGGAAGTAGGCGGTCTCTTCGGTCGTGTCGGTACCGTGGGTGATCACGATGCCATCGACGTCGTCCTGCTTGGCGAGCGCCGCGACGCGTTTGCCGAGCGTCACCAGGTTGTCGTTGCGGAAGCTTTCCGAGGCGATCTGGAAGACCTGTTCGCCGCGTACTGCGGCGACGTTGTTAAGCTGCGGAATTCCGGCGATCAGTTTGTCGACCGGTACCTTGGCGGCCTGATAAGTGGCGCTGTTGGTGACGTCGGCGCCGGCGCCGGCGATGGTTCCGCCAGTGGCCAGGATGACGACGTTCGGTTTGCTCTGGGCGATCGCCGTGCTGCTGACGATGATCGCTGAAGCGATCGCCAACAGCCAACGCATTGCGGATTTTTTCATCATGGTATTGATCCTCGGGTTGTTTTCGACAAAGGCTTTCCGGAAGCGGTGCTTTCCGACCGCGCGACGGTTTTGTCGCCACGGCGCGTGGTCGTATGCAAGTATCGTGCAATGAGACGATTTTGCAAGCCGTTGATTTACTGTTGTCGCTTCCACCCCCGTGGCGTGCGCCGGTCGGGTTTCCGGGCAATTGGCCTGGCCGGCGGTTCGGCTATCCGAACGAGCTGCGGCAGGCGGCCGGCTGATCAAGCGCGCACCGTCAGTGGGCGCCGTCGATCAACTCGGTGCGCGCTGCAGCGCCAGGCTCAGGCACGAGGCGCCGATGATCACCATGCCGATCGTCGTCATCAGGTCGGGGAGCTGGCCGAAGACCAGCAGGCCGAGCAGCATCGCCCACACCAGCTGAACGTAGAGCAGCGGTGAGAGCGTCGACGCCGGTGTTTGGCGGAAGGCGCGGATCAGCAGGAAATGGCCGACGCCGGCGGTCAGCCCGAGCGAGACGATGAGCAGCCCCTGGCCCGCTGTCGGCAGCAGCGCGTTCCAGTAGGTCGGAACGATCAGCGACATGGCGAAGGCGCCGACGAGCGCGGTGTAGAAGAGCTGGCGCATCGCCGGCTCGGTCGCCGAGAGCTTGCGCGTCAGGATCTGGTAAGCGGCGTAGCACAGCGCGCTGCCGAGCGCGTAGGCGACGCCGCTGGCCGACATCACGCCGCCCGGCCGGGCGGTCAGCAAGACGCCGCAGAATCCGGCGATGGTCGCCAGCCAGCTCTTGAGGCGGACCTTTTCGCCGAGCAGCGGTCCGGCGAGCAGCGCGACGAGCAGTGGCGTGATGAAGATGATCGCCGTCGTTTCAGCAAGCGGTAGCGCCTTGAGCGCGTTCTGGAAAAGCAGCGAAACGCCGACCAGCGTCAGCGCGCGTAGCGTCATCAGCCACGGACGAGCGGTGACGAAGAGTTCGCGCCCCATTCCCGGGGCGACGGCGATCAGCATGATCGAAAGGTGTACGACGTAGCGCGACCAGACGAGCAAGGGAATGGCGAAGAAGGCGATCAGATACTTCGAGGTGGCGTCGTGGATCGCGAAAAGAAGCGTTGCCGTGAGGAACAGGATGATGCCTTGAAGTTTAGCGTTCACTGGCGGCGTAGATCCATTGGTTGAGGCAGGCTCGGGCGCTGTCGATCAGTTCGCCGGCGGTGAGTCCGAGCGGGCCGCAGCCTTGGGCGACCAGAGCGTCGGCGGCGGCGCCGTGCAGGTGCACGCCGGCGAGCAGCGCGGCCTGCGGCGGCCAGCCCTGGGCGAGCAGCGCGGTGACGATTCCCGAGAGCACGTCGCCGCTGCCGGCGGTGGCGAGCCCCGGGTTGCCGGTGGTGTTGATGAAGCGGCTGCCGTCCGGCGCGGCGACGATCGTTCCGCAGCCCTTGAGCGCGACCCAGGCGCGGTAGTGACTCGCCAGTTCGCTCGCCGCGGCGAGCCGGTCGGCCTCGACGGCGGCGACCTGACAGTCGAGCAGCCGCGCCGCTTCGGCCGGGTGCGGCGTGAGCAGCGTCGGCGCGTCGCGCGCAGCGAGCGCGACCTGCAACTCGCCTTCGCCGGCGAGCAGGTTGAGCGCGTCGGCGTCGAGCAGCAGCGGCAGTTCGAGCCGGCAGGCGTCCTCGAGCAGCAGGCGCGCCTGCCGGCTGGTTCCCATTCCCGGTCCGCAGGCCAGCGCGCTAAGTTCGGTGGCGAGCAGCGCTTGTGGTGCGCGCAGCATCAGTTCGGGTTGCTGCGCGTCGAAGGGCGGCGCGTGCTCGTCGAGCAGGCCCAGATAGACGCGGCCGCTGCCCAGGCGCAGCGCGGCACGCGCCGCCAAGAACGCGCCGCCGACCATGGTCGCTGCGCCGCCGAGAATGCCGGCATTGCCGTTCGTTCCCTTGTGGCTGTTGCGCCGACGCGGCTTGAGGTAACTGGCAAAGAGCTCGCGTCCGACGCTGCGCCCCGCGTTCGCCGCCAGCGCCTTGGCGTCGAGGCCGAGCGCGGCGATCGAGATCTCGCCGCAGCAGTCGGGACCGTCGCCGGTGAGCAAGCCGGGCTTGCTGCCGATGAAGGTGAGCGTGTGGCTGGCGATGATCGTCGCGCCGCGTCGCGCCCCGGTATCGGCGTCGAGCCCGCTCGGGCAGTCGAGCGCGAGCAGCGCGCAGGCGTCGCGCGCGGCCAGCGCGTTGGCCTGCGCGATCAAGCCGGCGTAGGGTTCGCTCACCGTGCGAGTCAGGCCGATGCCGAACAGTCCGTCGATGATCAGCGACCAGCGTGTGTCAGCGGGGATCGCTGCGAGCGTCGTACCGCCGCCGTCGACAAAGCGTTGCCGCGCAGCGGCCGCATCCGGCGGCAGCTTGTCCGGTGCGCCGACGAAGACCACGCGGACGTCGAAAAAGCGCTGACGCAGCCGCGTCGCGGCAACAAAAGCGTCGCCGCCGTTGTTGCCGGGGCCGGCGAGGATCAGCATCGGCGCGCCGCTAGCAATGCCGATGGCGCTGGCCAGCTCGGCTGCCGCGAGGCCGGCGCGTTGCATCAGCGGCTGGCCGGCGGCGGCCGCTTCAATGCGGCGCAGATCGGCGGCGCGGAAGAATGGCGTCGAACGCATCGCTCAACTCAGCGGGCGCCGCAGCGTCAGCAGCGCGGCGCCAAAAGCGATGAAGACGCTGCCGACCACGCGTTTGCCCCAGCGCGCAAAGAGCGGCTGAACGAAAAGATGGCGGGCGCGCCTGGCGACGAGCGCGTAGCTCACCAGCGACGAAAATGAAATGGCCATGAAGATGCCGGTGAGCACCAGGAACTGCGCGAGCAAGGGCGCATGGGCGTCGATGAATTGAGGGAACAGCGCGGTGAAGAAGAGGATCGCCTTGGGGTTGGTGGTGGCGACCAGGAAGGCCTCGCGATAGAGCCGCTGCGCCGCCGGAACGGTCGCGCTGGCCGACGCATCGATCCCGGCGTTGGCCGTGCTCGTGCGCGCCAACAGTTGGCGCAGGCCGATATAGAAGAGATAGAGCGCGCCCAGCGTCTTGACGGCAGCGAAAAGCAACGCCGACGATTTGAGCAAAACGCCTACGCCGAGCAAGGTTGCCGCGGAGACGCAGAACAGGCCCGAGACGTTGCCCAGCGACGACCAGATCGCGGCGTGGACGCCGAACGCCGAACCATTGCGCACCGCCAGCAGCGTCGCCGGGCCGGGACTGACAATGGCGATTCCGGCCACTGCGGAAAAAGTCAGCAGGGTTTCGAGAGTCATGGGAACTCGCAGTCTACAACGACGATTGAGGGGCAACACACCCGAGCATCGTATTGTAATCGAGACGCGATGAGCGCAACGCACTGGATCGGTCGAAGGTCTGCGGATTGCGCCGTCGCCGAAGCTGTCGTTGGCAGCGCCGTGGGCTGAGCGATCAGGTGACCGCTCAGCCCTTGGGCGGGAGATTGACGACTGGGGCGACGCCGGCGCTTGTCGACCAGCCTCTATTCGTTGATCGGTTTCTTGAGCACGACCAGCACCAGCGCGGTGATCACCGAGCCGGCGGCGATGGCGCCGATGTAAGGCAGCAACTCGCCGACCGCATTCGGAATGGCGAGCACGAAGACGCCGCCGTGCGGCGCGTGCAGCGTGCAGCCGAAGAACATCGACAGCGCACCGGTCGCCGCGGCGCCGGTGATACAGGCCGGAATCACGCGCAGCGGGTCCTTGGCCGCGAAGGGGATGGCGCCTTCGGTGATGAACGAGATGCCGAGCACGGCGGCGGCCTTGCCGGCGATCTGTTCGTCGGCGGTAAAGCGGTTCTTGGCGACCAAGGTGGCCAGTGCGATGCCCAGCGGCGGCACCATGCCGGCGGCCATCACCGCCGCCATCGGCATGAAGCTGTTGCTGGCCAGCAGGCCGACGCCGAAGGTGTAGGCCGCCTTGTTGATCGGTCCGCCCATATCGACCGCCATCATGCCGCCGAGCAACAGCCCGAGCAGCACGGCGTTGGTTCCGCTCAAGCCTTTGAGGAACTGCGCGAGCCCGTCCATGATCGCCTTGGCCGGACTGCCGACGACGTAGATCATCAGCAGGCCGACGACGAGCGTGGCGAGCAGCGGAATGAGCAGCACCGGCTTCAAGCCTTCGAAATGGACCGGCAGCTTGATGTGGTTGCGCAGCCAGAGGGCGATATAGCCGGCCAGAAAGCCGGCGATGATGCCGCCCAGGAAGCCCGCCTGCAACTGGCTGGCGAGCATGCCGCCGATCAGTCCCGGCGCCAGGCCGGGGCGGTCGGCGATGGAAAAAGCGATGAAGCCGGCGAGCACCGGAATCATCAGCGCGAACGCTGCGCCGCCGCCGACGTCCATCAGGCTGGCGGCGAGCGTTCCCTTCTCCTTGAACGCCTCGATGCCGAAGATGAACGACAGCGCGATGAGCAGACCGCCGGCGACGACGATCGGCAGCATGTACGAGACGCCGGTGAGCAGGTGCTTGTACGGCCCCGCCGGCTTTTGCGCCCGCGGAGCGGTGGCTTTGGCCGCGCCCTGTGCGCTGGCCGCCGGTGGCGGTAGCGCCAGCGCTTCGTCGATGACCTTGGCGCTTTCCTTGAGGGCACGGCCGACCGAGGTTTCATAGACGGCTTTTCCGGCGAAGCGCGCCTGGTCGACGTGCGTGTCGGCGCCGATGATGACCACGTCGGCGGCGGCGATGTCCTCGACGGTGAGCGCGTTCTTGGCGCCGACCGAGCCCTGGGTTTCCACCTTGATCTCGTAGCCCAGGCTGATCGCCGCCTTCTTGAGTGCCTCGGCGGCCATGAAGGTATGCGCGATTCCGGTCGGGCAGGCGGTGATGGCGACGATCTTTTTGGCGGCTGCAGGCTGGGCGGGCTGCGCCGCCGGGACGGCTTCCACGCTAGGCGGGCGCTCGGCAGCGATGCCGATCAGCGCCAGCGCCGCCTCGATGACGCCCCGCGTATCGCGGATCGCCGCGCTGGTGGTCGTTTCATAGACCGGTTTGCCGGTAAAGCGCAGCATTTCGACGTGCGTGTCGGTGGCCAGGATGAGCACCTGCGCGGCGGCCAGGTCGGACTCGCTCAAGCAGTCCTTGGTGCCTGCTGAGCCCTGGGTTTCGACGCTGATCGAGTGGCCCATCAGCGCGGCGGTTTTCTTCAAGGCCTCGGCCGCCATATAGGTGTGCGCGATTCCGGTCGGGCACGAGGTCACTGCAATGATCTTTGCCATTCGTTTGTCTCCTTGACTAGTGATTCGCAGATTCGGATTGGGCGGTGCCGGAAGCGGCCAGATCGATCACCGTGACTTGCGCCATCAAGGACTCGATGATCGGCGCGGGCGGCAGTTGCGGCCCGAGCTGGGTCAGCGCGCCGAGCGCGCTGGCGGTCGCCAGGCGCGCGCAGTCGGCGAGCGGCAGGCCGCGCATCTTGGCGGCGACGAAACCGGCGACCATGGCGTCGCCGGCGCCGACCGTGCTCTTGACTTCGACCGCGGGCGGAATCGCGAGCAGGCACTGGTCGCTGGTGACGAACAAGGCGCCGTCGCGGCCCATCGACACCACCACGCAGCCGATTCCTTGCGCCAGCAAGCGGCGCGCCGCAGCGACCACCGCCGCGCGGTCGGGCAGGGGCGTGCCCACCAGTTCCTCGAGTTCGGCGATGTTCGGCTTGATCGCCCAGGGCGCCGCTGCGATGCCCAGGCGCAGCGGCTCGCCGCTGGTGTCGAGCACCACCTGCTTGCCCGCCGCGTTGAGCTGGCCGATCAGCTTGGCGTAATAATCGACGGGGACGCCGGCCGGCGCGCTGCCGGACAGCACGAACCAGTCGTGATCGGCGAGCAAGCTTTTGATCGCCTGCTCAAGTCGGACAAGGTCGTCGGGCGTCGCGGCGGGGCCGGGAAAGTTGATGTCGGTGATGGCCTGGCTGGTCTCGTCGATGATCTTGACGTTGACGCGGGTCTTGCCCGCAATGCGAACGAAGGCGTCGGCCATCGCCTTGCGCGCGAAGAGTTGCTCGAAGAGGTTGGCGTTGTCGCGGCCGAGCAGGCCGCTGACGGCGACGCGAAACCCCAGGTCGGCGAGGAACGAGGCGACATTGACGCCCTTGCCGCCGGGGTCGGACTGCTCGCTCAGCACCCGGTTGACGCTGCCGGCGGCGAAGCCGGGAATCGACACGCTCTGGTCGATCGCCGGGTTCAAGGTGACGGTGGCGATGGCGGTAGATTGATTCATGCTGGTTTCCTTTTCTTCAAAGGGCGCGCACTTGCGCGGCGTTGGTGCAGGCGAGCGCACGCTGGGCGAGCAGCTGCATCTGCGCCAACGACTGGGTGCGCAGCCGGGCCTTGATCGCGGCGACGCTCGGAATGCTCATCGAGAGTTCGGCGACGCCGAGGCCGGCGAGAATCGCCGCGCCCTTGGGGTCGCCGGCCATGCCGCCGCAGACGCCGACCCACTTGCCGGCGCCCTTGGCCGCCTTGACCGTCATCGCTATCATGCGCAGCACCGCCGGATGCAATGCGTCGGCCTGGCGCGCCAGCGTCGGATGCAGGCGGTCCATGGCCAGCACGTACTGGGTCAGGTCGTTGGTGCCGATCGAGAAGAAATCGGCGTGCGCCGCGAGTTCAGGCGCCATCAGCACCGCCGACGGCACCTCGACCATGATGCCGATGTCGACCGAGGGGGCGTTCAGCTCGCGGCGAACTTCCTCGGCGATGGCGCGTGCGGCGAGCAGTTCTTCGAGCGTGGCGATCATCGGGAACATGATCTTGACCGGACCGGTCGCCGCGGCGCGGTAGATGGCGCGCAGCTGCGGCTTGAAGAGGTCGGGGCGGGCCAGGCACAGACGGATGCCGCGCACGCCGAGGAACGGGTTCTGTTCGGCCGGCAGGCACAGATACGGCGCGTCCTTGTCGCCGCCGATGTCGAGCGTGCGGATGATCAGCGGCAGGCCGTTGAGCGCGCGGGTCATCGCGCTGTAGGCGGCGAACTGCTCGTCCTCGCTGGGCGGGTCGGCGCGCTGCAGGAAAAGGAATTCGCTGCGCAGCAGGCCGACGCCTTCGGCGCCGGCGGTGACCGCCTGTTCCGCTTCTGCCGCGCTGCCGATGTTGGCCACCACTTCGATGCGCTGGCCGTCGGTGGTGATCGCCGGCTGATAGCAGGCCAGCAGTTCGGCTTCGCGCCGCGCCTGCCATTGCTGCTGCGCCTGGCGTGCCAGTGCCAGATCGGCTTCGCCCGGTTCGAGGTAGAGGTTGCCTGAATCGCCGTCGAGAATGCACTGCGTGTCGTCGGCCTGATGCATCAGCGCCGGTCCGGCGCCGACGATCGCCGGAATGTCGAGCGACCGCGCGATGATCGCGGTGTGCGAGGTGGGGCCGCCGCCGGCGGTGCAGATGCCGATGATCAGCGCCGGGTCGAGGCGCGCGGTATCCGACGGCGAAAGGTCTTCGGCGACCAGGATCACCGGCGTGTCGAACGAACCGGGTTCATCCTCCAGCGTGTCGGCGAGCAGGCGCAGCACCCGGCGACCGACGTCCTGGAGATCGACCGCGCGTTCCTTGAGCAATGCGTCGTCGAGCGCCGACACCTCCCTGGCGCGCTCTTCGATGCTCTGGCGCCAGGACCAGCCGGCGCTGTGTCCGGCGCGGATCAACAGCAGCGTGGCGTCGATCAGATCGGGGTCGTCGAGAAACTCCTCGTGGGCGCGGAAAATGGCGGCGCGCGCGGCACCGCAACGCGCCTTGAGCTCGTCGTGCAATTCGCGCAGTTGCAGCTTGGCGGTGACGATCGCCTGGCTCAGGCGCGTTTGTTCCAGGGCCGCGTCGCTGGCCGTCGCGGCGACGACGATCTTCTCGCGACGGAAACGGCGCAACGGGCCGATGGCCAGCCCCGGCGAGGCGGCGATGCCGGGAATCGAACGCGCCTCGAGCAGCAATGCCGGACCGGCGGCGCTTGCCTGCGTCGCTTCGGCTTCGTCTTCGAGCCCGTGTTCGACGGCCGCCGCCAGGGCTTTGAGCGCGGCATCCTCGTCGCTGCCGCGGGCCATGATGCGCAGGCTGGCGTGCTTGTCGGCGCCGAGCTTCAAGAGCGAAACCAGGCTCTTACCGTTGGCCACCTTGGTCTGATGGCGGACGCGGATCTCAGATTCGAACTGCTTGGCGATCTCGACGAAAGTGGTCGCTGGCCGCGCGTGCAATCCGGCCGGGCCGCTCAGCGCGACATCGACGCCTTTTTCGAAATCTTCGGCGGCCGGGGCCGCGTTGCTCGCCGCTGCGCCATCGCGCGCCTGGGTCAGCCGCTCGATGATGTCCTGCGGCGAACTGGTGCGCGCCAGGCGCTGCACCGTCGTCGGGTCGTCGAGCACGTCGGTGAGGTTGGCCAAAAGTTCGATGTGTTCGTCGGAACGCGCGGCGATGGCCACCACCAGGTACACCGTCTCGCCTTGATTCCACTGCACGCCGGCGGGAAACTGGGTCACCGAAATTCCCGTCTGGATGATCAGTTCTCTATCCTTGGGCAAGCCGTGCGGGATGGCGATGCCGTTGCCAAGATAAGTATTGGCCACCTTCTCGCGCAACAGCATGCTGTCGACGTAGCCTGATTGCATGTTGCCGCTGTCGACCAGCAGACTGCCGGCGATGCGGATGGCCTCGGTCTTGTCTCGGGCCTGGGCGTTGAGGCGGATGTTTGCCTGGGTCAGCTTGATCATCATTGCTCTCCTTGGGTCGCCCTGGTTCCGGGGTGCCGGCCGTGCGGGCGGATACGATTAAGGGGTACTGCCAGGTGGCGCTCGCTTACAGTCCGTCGGCGTAGGTCAGCGCGATGCCGGCCGCCCTGGCCGCCTCGACGCCTTCTTGCGCCAGGCCGCGATCGACGATCCAGCGCTTGATACCGGCGAAGGGGACGATCGGCGCGAACGAGCGCTGGCCCCACTTGGCGCTGTCGCAGATGGCGACCACGTCCTTGCTGCGGGCAATGACCGCGCGCTTGATCTGCGTCTCGACATGATTCGAATTGGTCCACCCCTGCTGCGCGTCGACACCGCCGGCACCCATGAAGAAGACGTCGATGTCAAGGTCGCCGATTTGCGCCAGGGCGACCGGGCCGACCGTGCTCAGCGCGTTTTGATAGACCTCGCCGCCAATCAGCTGCAGCTGGTAGGGGGTTCGTCCGGCAAGCTCGCTGGCGATGCTGATGCCGTGGGTGACGATGTGCAGATGGGTGACCAGCGGCAGGCCCTGGCCGATCGCCCGCGCCATTTCAAAGCCGGTGGTGCCGGCGTCGAGATAGACCGTTTGTCCGCTTTTGAGCAAGCGGGTCGCCGCGCGGCCGACCAGCTGCTTCTGGGCTTGACCGAGCTCAAGCCGTTGGCTGTAATGCACATCGCGATTGAGCGCCACCGCGCCGCCATGCACCCGGCGCAACAGTCCGCGCGTTTCCAGTTCGAGCAGATCGCGGCGCAAGGTCATCATCGACATCTGGAAGCGCTCGGCCAGTTGCTGCGTGCGACATTCACCGTTGGCCGACATGGCCGACATGATCAGCTCAAGTCGATGCTCAGCAAGAGGATTGACCATGCTTACCAGCCTCCTTGAGAGGCAAGCTGGGCTAAGGAACTGGCAGAAGGACTTTTCACTGGCGGCCTCTCTTGTGACGTTAAGTGTTAGTTTGTGTGCGTTTATGTAACATTACAGCACATAAAATAACATTTGCAAGGAAATTTTTTTGCAAGGATCAACGACGAGCGCCAGCAAATGCGTCGTCGGGTTTTGCAATCACGATGCGGCGTCTTGTCGGCAAGCCGATGCATCCGCCCGCCGTCGATCAGGCGTTGGCGCAAGGCAGGCAGCGGGCGTTTTCTGGCTCGCGCTCTCAGACCCGGTACGCGTTGGCGGCCCGCAAGTCGGGGAAGGCTTTCCGGAAATGCGAAATTACGTGTCTTGACACCGCGTCGGCCGCTGGTGGACTGTCGGCGCGAAGCGGCGAGCGCCTACATCTCAGACGCCTGCCGCGCGGTGTCGCGGGTCAGTAGCCCGCCGCCAGGCCAGTGTTGCGGCGCGGGTCGTTGGCGCCGTAGAAGCGGTTGTCACCGACCGGCTTGCCGCCGAGCGACGGCGCGCCGATCATGATCGCGACGACGTGGTTGGCCGGTTGCGGCGCGCCGAACTGGTGACCCATCGCTTCGAGCAGCTTCTGCGTATCGGGGCTCACTGCGAAGCGCTCGAGGTTGGTCGCTGCGGGCAGCCACTGCTGGTGGAAGCGCGGCGCGTCGACCGCTTCCTGTACGGTCATTGCGTAGTCGACGACGTTGATGATGGTGTGCAGCACGGCGGTGATGATGCGGCTGCCGCCCGGCGTGCCGACGACCAGCAGCGGCTGATCGTCGCGGCTGACGATGGTCGGGCTCATCGACGACAAGGGACGTTTTCCGGGAGCGATGGCATTGGCTTCGCCCTGGACCAGACCGTAGACGTTCGGGACGCCGACCTTGACGGTGAAGTCGTCCATTTCGTTGTTGAGCAGCACGCCGGTGCCGGCGGCGGTGACCTTGGCGCCGAACCATTCGTTGAGCGTGTAGGTCACCGAGACCGCGTTGCCGTGAGCGTCGGCGATCGAATAATGCGTTGTGTTGTTGCCTTCGTGCGGCTCGACGCCGGGCTTGAGGTCCTTCGAGACGGCGGCCCGGTCGGCGGCGATGACGGCGCGCAGCTTCGCCGCGTAGGCCTTGTCGGTGAGCCGCGCGATCGGGTTCTTGACGAAGTCGGGGTCGCCGAGGTAGCTGTTGCGGTCGACGTAGGCGTGACGCATCGCCTCGATCTGGTAGTGCACCGCCTGCGCCGAGCGGAAGCCCAGATCCTTGAGCGGATAGCCTTCGAGGGTATTGAGCATCTCGCAGATGACGACGCCGCCCGAACTCGGTGGCGGCGCCGAAACGACGTGGTAGCCGCGGTAGTCGCACTCGATCGGCGCCAGCTCACGCGGGCGGTATTGGTCGAGGTCGGCCTGCGTCAGGATGCCGCCGCCGCGCTCGCTGGCGCGTACCAGTGCCGCACCGACCGGTCCCTTGTAGAAACCGTCGGTGCCGCGCGCGCTGATCGCCTTGAGCGTCCTGGCGAGGTCTTTTTGCTTGAGCTTCTGGCCGGCTGCCAACGGCTCGCCGTGCTTGAGGAAGATCGCCGCGCTCGGCGCGTCCTTGGCAAAATCAGCCGTCGCCGTGTGCAGCAGGTCGATGTCGCCCTGCTCAAGAACGAAACCTTTGTCGGCGAGCGCGATCGCCGGAGCGATCAGCGTGCCGCGCTGCATCGTCCCGTACTTGGCGCGCGCGTACTCGAATCCGGCAACGCTGCCGGGAACGCCGACAGCGAGGTAGCCGCGCGTGCTCAGTCCCTTGATGACGTTGCCGTCCTTGTCCAGATACATGTTGGCGCTTGCCGCGAGCGGCGCTTTTTCGCGAAAGTCGATGAAGGTCTTGCGCCCGTCGGCGAGCTGCAGCGTCATGAAGCCGCCGCCGCCCAGGTTGCCCGCTGCCGGGTAGGCGACGGCGAGCGCGTAGCCGACGGCGACGGCGGCGTCGACGGCGTTGCCGCCGCGCTTCAGGACGTCGACGCCGATCCGGGTCGCCAGGTGTTGCGCGCTGACGACCATGCCGTGCGGCGCGGCGATCGGGGCGAGCGACGCCGCCTGGGTGAGCAGGGAAGACGATGCCAAGAGCGCTGCGCCAAGCAGCTTGAGCGAGCAATGCCTTTTCATCACTGTGCCTCGTGGGTAAACAAAAGCACGACTATATACTCGACTTGCCTGCGCTTCGAAGAGCAAACGCGGAATCGACTATTTGGCCTGGTAGATCAGTACGGCGCGGTCGTCAAAACTGACGTTGCCTTGCTGCAGCCCCTTGGTTGACGGGTATTTGATTCGCTGCGGGTCTTCCTTGAGGAAATTCGCGAAATCTTCCTCGTAAGCCTTGACGTTGCTCGCCGCCGGGTAGTTTTCGTAGCCGTCGCTGCTCAGCTCGATCAGCTTCGGCGTCTGGTCGAAACGCCAGACCAGAACTTCCTCGGCGGGGACGTCAAAACCGTCGATCGCCCAGTATTGAAATGCCTTGGGCGCTTTGGGGTTGTTCTGGTAATCGGACTGGCGCTCGAGCAGCGGCAGGATGTAGAAGCGGCCCAGGTCGTTCTGGGCGATGTCGGCCTCGCTGAGCTTGAGCTGCTTGATCACCCTGACGCGCAATTCGCTGTTGAGGTCATCGACCAGTTTGCTTTTCTTGTTGATATTCACGCCGTCGATACGGGCCTTGGAGTCGCCGATCGCCACCAGCTCGCGGCGCGCGAAGCTGTACCAGATCAGCGTGGCGGTCGGGCGCCAGGTGGTGTTCTTGACGAAGTCCATCTCCGGATGCGCCTTGTAGAAGTCCTGATACGATCGATTGATGCGCGCCAGCGTCTCTTCCTTGCTGGCCTCGGGCGGCAGGCCCTTGAACACGTTTTCGATGATTTCCTCGGCGATACGCCCGCCTTTCTTGCCGTTGTACGATTTGCCCGATTTGTCGGTGGCGCCGTCGTAAAGGGCGATGAAGTGGTCGTTGTAGAACAAGCCATCCTCGCAGGCGGCATTGCCCTTCGGCGTGGCGCCGCCCTTGCCTTGAATAAAATATTCGATGGCGCCGGAATCGATTTTGTCGTTCACCGGCCGGTCATAGACCAGTTCGGCAAAGGCGCCGCTGGAAACCAGCAGCATGGCGGATAGCAGCAAAGATTTCATTTTTTCTTCTCCGGTGTTTTCATGAGTGCCGAGATCGCAAGATCATCGGCGTCGATGCTTGTGCAAGCGTCTGCGCCGTCAAATTCGTCAGCGATGAGCTGTTGAAGCCCGGGCTGTTGCCAAAAGCACGTTGGCGTCATGCAAGACTGTCGTCCACTCTGCGGCGTGGCAGCGTGATCCGAAAAACCGAGCCTTTGCCCAAGGTGCTCGACGCCACCAGGCTGCCGTGGTGGCGCCGGATAATCCCGTAGGCCAGCGACAAGCCGAGCCCAGTTCCCTTGCCGATGGGTTGCGTCGTAAAGAAGGGCTCGAAGATCTTTTCCAAGTGTTCTGGCGGGATGCCGCGGCCGCTGTCTTCGATTTCGACCCAGGCTTGGCTTTGGTCAAAGCCGGTACGCAGCGTGATGGTTCCGCTCTGCTCAATGGCCTGCGCCGCGTTGAGCAGCAAATTCATGAAGACTTGATTGATTTGCGAAGCGATACATTCGATTTCGGGCTGGCCGCAATAGCGCCTGACAATCTCGGCCTTGTCCTTGATTTCGTCGCCAAGTATCTTGAGCGTACTCTCGAGCCCATTTTCAAGGCTGACATACTGCCACTCGGCAGAGTCCACGCGCGAAAAATCCTTTAGGTTGTCGACGATATTCTTGACGCGGCCGACCCCTTCGAGCGACTCGTCGATCAGGTTGTTGATGTCCTGTTGCAGAAAACCCAGATCGGCGGCGTCCTTGGCCCGGTTGATCGCATCCAGCAGGTCGGGGAACGCGGACAGCGCCGTTTCGGCCTGCTGATACGCGGCGAGGACTGACAACAGGTCGGCGATCTGCTCCTTGAGCGTGTGCAGATTGGAACTGACAAAGCTGATCGGGTTGTTGATCTCGTGCGCGACGCCGGCCGCCAGATGCCCCACCGACGCCATTTTCTCCGCCTGCAACAAGCGGCCTTGCGCCGTTTCGAGCACCTGGTTGAGCGTGTCGCGATCGGCGAAAGCCTTGAGCAAGGCGGCCTGGCTTTCCTTGCGCTCGGCAATGTCGGCCAGCAGGACGATGGCGCAGGTCTCTGAGTCTTGTTGCGGCAGCGCGAGTGCTGAGATTTCGAGATCGACCGTACGGCCGTCCTTGCGCAGGAAGATGTCCTCGATGAAGTACAGTTCGCCGCGGTCCTTGAGCCAGGCGAACGGACTGCCGCTTTCAGGGTGGACGCCGCCGTCACGCTGGCGCGCTTGCAGAAAATCGCTCACCTCCCGGCCAATGAGCTCTTCGCTGGTCCAGCCGAGCAGGTGCTCGGCCGAGCGATTGGCGCTGGTGATCCGCTGCTCCCGGTCCAGCCCCAGAACGCCTTCCGCCATCGTGTTGAGCACCGTGGCGAGCCATGGGCTGATCGATCGTGCTTCGTTCATGTCGCTAATCGCTCCGGCGTCTGGCGTTGGCGTTCGACCATGGCGAGGAAGCTGCGCACGTTTTCGGCGCCATAGATTTCGCCAAGCTCCGCATAGACAGGCTTCATCAGCGCCTTGAACGGCGCCACGTCGGGACGGTCAATCTGCATTCCCTGCCTGGCGAACTCGTCGAGTTGCGCCGCTTCGTGAGAACGGGCAAATTGGCGCGCGAGTTCTGCCGCCTTGATCGACTCTTCTTTGAGTATGATTTGCTGCGACTCGGTCAGGCCTGCGAGGCAGTCGCTGTTGACGACGTGACCGAGTAGTCCATAGATGTAGTTGAGTAGCGAAAGATATTTCTGGTCGAACTGCAAGCCCAGCGAGTGGATCACCGACACCGGGTTTTCCTGTCCATCGACCAGGCCTCGGCGAAGGGCGCGAACCAGTTGCGAAAATTCGACCATCACCGGGATGCCTCCGAGCGCCACCACCATAGAACGGAAGGGCGGCACCGGCGGCAGGCGGATCTTCAGATCTTGAATATCCTCGGGGCGCAGGATCGGGCGGCGGGAATTGGATAGCTGACGGAATCCCCATTCCCAGCCAGCGAGCAAGGTGACGCCCAAGGCCACCAGGCTGGGTCGAGCCCAGGCATCGAACTCGGCGTCGAGCACGCGGTCGGCGTGGGCGTAGTCGTCGAACACGAAAGGCATGCTGACGCAGCCGAATTTCGGCGCGTACAGACCAAGGCGCTCGTACGGCAGAAGCGCCATATCGGCCGAACCGTCGATGACCAGGCGAAGCAATTGTGGAATGCTTCCCAAGGCGCTGTTCTGGACGATGGCGATGGCGATCTGGCCGTTCGTTCGCTGCGTCACATTTTCGGAGAATTGCCGGACGGCAAGCGAAATCGCGTGGTTGTTTCCGCCATGGTAGGCCAGCAAAAGGGTTTTGAATTTGCTCATCAGCTTCCTGCTGTTTTCGCTTTGGCCGATCGCGAACGCTGTGCGGTCAATCGCTCGATCACAGCGTCGCGGTCCGTTGAAATCGGAAAACCCATTTGGTTTTCATGGTCGAAGTAGATCGCATCGCGACGCCTCTCGTCAAGAGGCGATCAGCACGGCGTCGAAAGCGTCGCTTGGGCGCCTTGCGGCATCGCCGATCGGCCTGGTGTAAACTGCGGCGTATGAAAGCGATTTTTGTCCTGCTGCTGTTCGTTTTGGCTGGCGCCCCGGTCCTCGCGGCGAACGCTTCTGGCGCGGTGCATTCGCCCGCCGGAACGCGGGTGGCGAACGCCGAGGTCGATAGCGCGAAAATGGAAAAAGACTTGCAGCGCCTGCCCTGGAAACAGTTCAGGTCGGTCGTCGAAGCGGTGCCCAAACTCAAGGCCGGAATCGACGCCTATGGATCGGCGGGATGGCAATTCGTCCAGGCCAACTACAGCAACTACGGTTGGAAGAAAAACATCGACAAGCTCGACGAGGACCAGAAAAAACAGCTCGCCGAGCTGATTCGTCGCGCCAAGGGCGGCAAATAGCCGCCGGCCGGCTGCTGACGCTCAGTCGAGCGTCTTGCGGAAAGTCTTGAGGCCGATCGCCAGCACGGCGGCGATGAATAACATAATCGGCCAGCTGTGATCCCAGAGCTGCTCGATGCCGTTGCCCTTGAGCATGATGCCGCGCACCAGCACCAGGAAGTGCGTCAGCGGCAGCGCGTTGCCGACCATCTGCGCCCACTGCGGCATGCCGCGGAACGGGAACATGAAGCCCGAGAGCAGCATCGACGGCAGGAAGAAAAAGAAAGTCATCTGCATCGCCTGCAACTGGTTGCGCGCGATCGAGCTGAAGGTGATGCCGAGCAGCAGGTTGGCGCAGATGAACAGCAGCACCACCGCGTAGAGCAAGAGCAGGCTGCCGTGCATCGGCACGTCGAAGATCCAGCGCGCCGCAGCGAGGATCAGCGTGACCTGGATCAAGCCGATCAGGATGTAGGGGACGATCTTGCCGGTCATCACCTCGACCGGCGTCGCCGGCGTCGCCAACAGATTCTCGAAGGTGCCGCGCTCGCGTTCGCGCGTCATGGCGAGTCCCGTCATCAGCACCAGGGTGAGCGTCAGGATCACGCCGAGCAGGCCGGGGACGATGTGGTACGCGGTCAGCCCCTCGGGGTTGTAGCGCCGGTGTACGCGCAGTTCGAGCGGCGCTGCGGTGGGCCTTTCGAGCCCCGGCAGGTCGGGTGCGAAGACCTCGGCGCCCAGATGGTTGAGTACCGCGATGGCGCCGCTGGTCGCCATCGGGTCGGTGGCGTCGGCCTCGACCAGCAGCACCGGCGACTTGCCGCGCACCAAATCGCGGTGAAAGCCCGGCGCGAAAGTGACGACGAACTGCACCTCGCTGCGGTCGAGCAAGTCGTCGGCCTGTCTTTCGTCGACGCTGCCGACGATCCTGAAGTAATCGCTGTTTTGCATCGCCGCGACGTAGGCGCGCGCGAAAGGTCCCGGGTCGGCCATGACGACGGCGGTCGGCAACTGCTTGGGGTCGGAGTTGATGGCAAAGCCGAAGAGCAAGAGCTGGATGATCGGGATGCCGACGATCATGCCGAAAGTCAGCCGGTCGCGCTTGAGCTGGATGAACTCCTTGAGCATGATGCCGAGCCACCGCGAAAAACTAAACCCCGAAAAACCCGAGAAGCGCTTCATCGCCTCACTCCTTGAACTGGTCCTGGCTGCCCTGCATCAGGTCGATGAAGGCGTCCTCGAGCGACGGCGCGACGCGGCTCATGGTCAGCGGCCGGTCGCTCAGAAAATCCGTGAGACTCGCCTCGAGCGCCGCGCCGTCGCGGCCGCAGACGTGCAGCGTCGCGCCGAAGCTGGCGACCAGGTCGGCGCCGGGCAGCGCGCGCAGCGCTTGGCCCAGGCCCTGGAGGTCGGCGCCGGCAATCTCCCAGGTCTGCAGCCGCTGGCCGGCGACCACTTCGGCGGCGGTTCCCGACGCCATCAGCGTGCCGTAGGCGATGTAGGCGAGGCGGTGGCAGCGCTCGGCCTCGTCCATGTAGTGCGTCGATACCAGCACCGTGATTCCGGCCGCCGACAGGCGGTGGATCTCCTCCCAGAAGTCGCGCCTCGCCTTGGGGTCGACGCCGGCGGTCGGTTCGTCGAGCAGCAGCAGCTGCGGTTCGTGCAGCAGGCATGAAGCGAGCGCCAATCGCTGCTTCCAGCCGCCCGACAGCGTTCCGGCGAGCTGGTCGCGGCGGCCGGTAAGTCCCAGTTCATCGAGCGCGCGGTCGACGACGACGCGGCGCTTTTTCATGCCGAACATTCGCGCGACGAAGTCGAGGTTCTCGCCGATCGTGAGGTCGTCCCACAGCGAGAATTTCTGCGTCATGTAGCCGACCTGGCGCTTGATCTGGCTGCTTTGCGTGAGCACATCGAGGCCCAGGCAGCTGCCGCTGCCGCTGTCTGGCGTCAGCAGTCCGCAGAGCATGCGGATCGACGTCGTCTTGCCGCTGCCGTTGGGTCCCAGGAAGCCGAAGATCTCTCCGCGCCGCACCTGCAAGGAAAGATCCTTGACGACGTGCTTGTCGCCGAAATGCTTGTTGATCCCGGCGACGTCGATGACGAGCGGCGCGCCGCCTTTCTCAATCTTCATATCCGTTTCCATCTCAGCGCCCGGCCCGGCGAACGTCGACCGGCAGTCCCGGGCGCAGGCTTGCCGCCTGCCCCGCGGCGGGCGCCGCCTCGACGCGGAAGACCAGTTTTTCGCGGCTGCCGCGGCTGTAGATCACCGGCGGCGTGTATTCGGCTTGCGCGGCGATGAAGTCGATGGTCGCGATTATCGGCGCGGCGCAGCCGTCGCAGCTCGCTTCGACGCGCTGACCCGGTTGCAGCGCGGCGATTTCGCGTTCGCCGACGTAAAAGCGCAGGCGGCGGCGCGCGTCGGGCAGCAGGCTGGCGACCGCGGCACCGGCCGGCACCCATTCGCCGGGGCGGTAATAGGTCTCGGCGACTTCGCCGGCGGCCGGCGCGCTAACCGCTTTGCGCTCGACCAGCCAGCGTTTCTGTGCGACCAGCGCCGCGGCCGCCTGCAGGTCGGCTTGCGCGCCGCGCACCTCGGCCTGCCGGCCGAGCGTCGCGCGGTACGTCGCCAGCTGTTGGCGCGCCGCTTCGGCTTGGGCAACGGCCTGGTCGTGCGCGCTTATCGCCTCGTCGAGCGCTGCCTGCGAGACGAACTTGGCGCGCGCCAGTGCCTGCTGCTGCGCGAGGCGCGTTCGCGCCAGCCGCAGCGTCGCCTGCGCCGCCTGCAGGTTGGCTTCGAGCGCGGCGATCTCGGGCGCGCGGCGCGGCTCCCTGAGGTTCTCGACCTTCTCGCGCGCCGAACCGGCGCGTGCTTCGGCCTCGTCGAGCGCCTGCGCGTCGGGGTCGCTGGCGATCGCGAACAGCGCTTGGCCGGCGGTGACGCGCGAACCGCGCGCGGCGTCGATCGACTTGAGGTAGCCCGCCTGCGGCGCTGAAAGGTAGAGGTATTCGCCTTCGACATAGCCTTGGTAGGCTGGCACGGCGTCCTGGTCGCAGGCGGTCAGCAAAGCGGCCAGTGCGATGGCGGCAAGCGTGGCGGTGAATCGCCGCGAGATCATTGTCGGCGTAGTTTTCATGATTTCTCCGCGATTGGCGTCGGCGGCGCGAGCAGGCGCAGGATGGCGGCGACGCCGTCCTTGACCTCGCGTGCCGACTCAGGCGACAGCCGCGCCTGGTGCATCACGGCGAGACCGACGATGGTGGCGTGGAAGAGCAGTAGCGCATCGGCGTCGGCGGGCAGTCCGGCAGAGGCCAGCACGTCGCGCATGCGTTCGCGCACGGTCTTGATGAATCTGGTCAGCGACTCGCGGATACCCGGCTCGGCGTCGGCGGCGACGATCAGTCCGATGATCAGCCGCGGCGGAATCCCGCCGATCATCAGCTCGGCGATGACGCTGGCGATCGTCGCCGGTTCGGGTCGGTCGCGCAGGCGCGCGCCGACCTGCGCCATCGTCACGCCGATCGAATGCTCGGCGACACCGAGCAGCAGGTCGGCGCGCGTCGGAAAATAGTAGGTCAGGTGGCTCTGCTTGATTCCCGCGGCGCGCGCGACCTGCGGCTGGGTCAGCGCGGCGATTCCCTTGTCTTTGAGCAGTTCGACGCTGGCGTCGAGGATGGCGTCTTTGACGTTCAAGGGATACTCCTGCTGGCCAATGATGACCCGCTGATTATGCCTCTTTTTGGTAGCTCTACCAAATGGCCTTTCGCGGCGGCGCTAAGGCAGCCGCGCCAGCCTCTCGCCGAGCAGCGCGTAGAACCCCGGCGCGTCGACCGAGCGCATGAAGGTGGCGTTGGCGGGCCGTCCACTCACGCTCCACCAGTCGGCGACGCTCATCCCCATCGTCAGCGCGCTGCCGGTTTCGATCTCGACGTTGATATGGCGGCCGCCGAAGAGATCGGGGCGCAGCAGGTAGGCGACGACGCAGGGGTCGTGCAATGGCGGCGCATCGCCGCCGTAATTTTCGACGCCGGTGCTGGCGGCGAAAGACAGCAACTGCGCGACGGTCTGGCCGGCGCGGTTGCCGAGCTCGCCGATCGCCGCGATCCGCGCGCGAGTCGATAGCACCTGGTGCGTGACGTCGAGCGGCAGCATCACGATAGTCGCGCCGCTTCTGAAGACGACCTGCGCGGCGTGCGGGTCGGCATAGAGGTTGAATTCGGCGCACGGCGTGACGTTGCCGCCGGCGAAGCAGGCGCCGCCCATCAGCACGATTTCGCGCAGCCGCGCGGCGATCTCGGGCGCTTGCATCAGCGCCAGCGCGAGATTGGTCAGCGGGCCGAGCGCGCACAGCGTCACGCTGCCGGCCGGTTTCTCGCACAGCGTGCGGATGATGAAATCGACGGCGTTTTCAGTGGCCAGCGCCGGCTTGGGTTCGGGCAGCGAAACGCCGCCCATCCCGCTCTGACCATGCACGTGCTCGGCGCTGACCGGTGGACGCAGCAGCGGCTTGTCGGCGCCGGCGAAGACCGGCACCGCGCAGCGTCCGGCGAGCTCGACGATGCTGCGCGCGTTGCGGCTGGTCAGCGCCAGCGGCACGTTGCCGGCGACCGTGGTGATGCCGAGCGTGTCGAGTTCGGGCGAAGCGAGCGCCAGCAGCAGCGCGACGGCGTCGTCGTGTCCGGGGTCGCAGTCGATGATGATCGAACGTGGGGTCATGCAGATTCTCCAGAGAGTCGGTGGCAAGCCGCGAGTCTACCTCTGGCGCACGCGAGCTGTCGGCTATAATGGCGCCTTCGTCGCGTTTGCCTTCACGCCGCTTTGCGTTTCTCTTTCGTTTCCACGCAGGTTTACCTGCCCTTTTCAGTCAAAAACCATGGCCGACATCCTTTTTCTGCGCGGTGATCCCGCTTTTTCAGCTTTTCGTCTGCAGGGTCTGCAGCAGCGTATCCAGGCGCTGGTTCCGGCGGCGACGCTGGTCAGCGCCGAGTATTGGCACCTCGCCAAGTTGGGGTACGCGCTCGGCGACGACGACCGAAAGCAGCTGGCGGCCTTGCTCGAAGAACGCGCCCAGGACGATCTCGCGAGCGGTGAACTGTTCCTGGTGACGCCGCGCATCGGAACCATTTCGCCGTGGTCGTCGAAAGCCACCGACATCGCGCACAACAGCGGCCTCGCGGCCATCGAGCGCATCGAACGGGCCATCGCTTACCGCCTGCAAACGCCGCAAGGCGGGCTTTCGGGCGCGCAGCGCGCGCAGATCGCAGCGCTGCTGCACGACCGCATGACCGAGGCGGTGCTCGGCGATTTTAGCGAGAGCGCCGAGCTTTTCCGCCACTTCGCGCCCAAGCCGCTCGCCACCATCGACCTGCTCGGCGGCGGTCGCGACGCGCTGGTCGCTGCCAACCGCGAACTCGGCATGGCGCTGTCTGAAGACGAGATCGACTACCTCGTCGATCTGTTCGTCACCAAGACCGGTCGCAATCCGACCGACGTCGAGCTGATGATGTTCGCGCAGGCCAATTCCGAGCACTGCCGGCACAAGATCTTCAACGCCGCCTGGGTGATCGACGGCGCGCCGCGCGCTGAGACGCTGTTCGGCATGATCCGCGAGACGCACGCGGCGCATCCCGAAGGCAACGTCGTCGTCTATTCGGACAATTCGTCGGTCTTCGAAGGCGCCCCGGTCGAGCGTTTTTCGGCGGGCGCCGGCGGCGAAGGCGGTGTCTACGGCTGGAACGAGGAGCTCACGCACATCCTGGCCAAGGTCGAGACGCACAATCATCCGACGGCGATTTCGCCTTTCCCGGGCGCCGCGACCGGCTCCGGCGGCGAAATCCGCGACGAAGGTTCGACCGGCCGCGGCTCCAAGCCCAAGGCCGGCCTGTGCGGCTTTTCGGTCTCCAACCTCTACCTGCCCGAAGCGCTGCAAGCCTGGGAAACCCAGGGCGCCGACTACGGCCGGCCGGCGCGAATCGCCTCGGCGCTCGACATCATGCTCGAAGGGCCGATCGGCGCCGCGGCGTTCAACAACGAATTTGGCCGGCCCAATCTCGCCGGCTACTTTCGCACCTACGAGCAGCGCGTCGGCAGCGACGAGAACGCCGTCGTCTATGGCTATCACAAGCCGATCATGGTCGCCGGCGGCGTCGGCAACATCGCCGACAGCCAGTCGCACAAGGCGCCGACCTTCGCTCCCGGAACGCTGCTGATCCAGCTCGGCGGTCCCGGCATGCTGATCGGTCTGGGCGGCGGCGCGGCGAGCTCGATGAGCACCGGCGCCAACAGCGAAGACCTCGATTTCGCCTCGGTCCAGCGCGGCAACCCCGAAATGGAACGGCGCGCGCAGGAAGTCATCGACCGCTGCTGGCAGCTGGGCGCGCCGCAGGGCGACGGTTCGACGCCGGGGCAGGGTAATCCGATCCTGTCGGTGCATGACGTCGGCGCCGGCGGCATCTCCAACGCTTTTCCCGAACTTGCGCACGGCGCCGGTTGCGGCGCGCATTTCGAGTTGCGCGACGTCAAGATCGAAGAACCGGGAATGTCGCCCGCCGAGATCTGGAGCAACGAAGCGCAGGAACGCTACGTGTTGGCCATCGCACCATCGCGTCTGCCCGAATTTGCTGCGCTGTGCGACCGCGAGCGCTGCCCGTTCGCGGTCGTCGGCGTGGCGACCGATGACAACCGCCTCATCGTCGCCGACCGGCATTTCGCCAACAAGCCGGTCGACATGGACATGGACGCGCTGCTCGGCAAGCCGCCGCGAATGACTCGCGAAGTGAGCCACCAGCCGTCGCTGGCAGAAGCGTTCGATCCGACCGCGGTCGAACTCAAAGACGCCGCGTATCGCGTGCTGCGCCTGCCGGCAGTCGCCGACAAGACCTTCCTGATCACCATCGGCGATCGCAGCGTCGGCGGACTGACCGCGCGCGACCAGATGGTCGGTCCGTGGCAGGTGCCGGTCGCCGACGTCGCGGTCACCACCATGGGTTACCGCACGACGCTCGGCGAAGCCTTCGCGCTCGGCGAACGCACGCCGCTGGCGATTCTCGACGCGCCGGCGTCGGGCCGCATGGCGGTCGGCGAAGCGCTGACCAATATCGCCGCGGCGAAAATCGCCAAACTCGGCGACGTCAAGCTGTCGGCCAACTGGATGGCCGCCGCCGGCGCGCCGGGCGAGGATGCGCGCTTGTTCGACACGGTGCGCGCGGTCTCCGACCTGTGCCAGGCAATCGGCGTCTCGATCCCGGTCGGCAAGGATTCGCTGTCGATGCGCAGCGCCTGGGAAGACGCTGGCGACAAGAAGCAGGTCGTCTCGCCGCTCTCCCTGGTGGTCACCGCCTTCGCCAAGGTCGCTGACGCGCGCTGCACGGCAACGCCGCAGCTCAGACTCGATTGCGGCGAAACCGACCTGCTGCTCGTCGACCTCGGTGCGGGCAAGAACCGCCTGGGCGGTTCGGCGCTGGCTCAGGTATTCAATGCCACGGGGTCGCAGACGCCCGACGTCGACGACCCGGCCAGGCTCGTCTCGTTCTTCGTCGCCATCCAGCGGCTCACTAGTGAAAGTCTGCTGCTCGCCTATCATGATCGGTCGGACGGCGGGCTGTTCGCCGCCGTCGTCGAAATGGCGTTCGCCGCGCACTGCGGCGTCTCGCTCGACATGGACGGGCTCTGTTTCGATGCGCTTGCGAGCGACGTCGACGGCAGCGAAAAGAAGCCCGATCTGCTGCAGGGCCGCGCCTTCGAACAACTGATTCGCGCGTTGTTCGCCGAGGAGCTCGGCGCCGTGCTGCAGATCCGCCGCGCCGACCGCTCGCGCGTGATGACCGTGCTGCGCGAAGCGGGCCTGGGCGCCTGCTCGCACTTCATCGGTTCGCCCAACGCTTGGGACGAGATTCGCGTCATCCGCAACGCCAAGAATGCACTCAGGGAAAAGCGCGTCGATCTGCAACGCGCCTGGTCGGAAACGAGTTACCGCATGCAGTCGCTGCGCGACAACCCCGAGTGCGCGCAGCAGGAATACGACCGCATTCTCGACACCGCCGACGCCGGCCTGTCGTTCTCGCTCTCCTTCGATCCGAGCGAGGACGTCGCCGCACCGTATATCAACGTCGGCAAGCGTCCGCAGGTCGCGATCCTGCGCGAGCAGGGCGTCAATGGCCACGTCGAAATGGCCGCGGCCTTCGACCGCGCGGGATTTGCCGCGGTCGACGTGCATATGAGCGACATCCTGGCGGGGCGCGTCTCGCTCGAGTCCTTCAAGGGCGCGGTCGCCTGCGGCGGTTTCTCCTACGGCGACGTACTCGGCGCCGGCAAGGGCTGGGCGCGGACGATCCTCTTCAACGGCCGCGCGCGCGACGAGTTTTCGCGCTTCTTCGCTCGTCCCGACGCTTTCGCGCTCGGCGTCTGCAACGGTTGCCAGATGATGAGCGCGCTCAAGGACCTGATCCCCGGCGCCGACGCCTGGCCGAGTTTCGAGCGCAACCGCGTCGAGCAGTTCGAGGCGCGCTTCACGATGGTCGAGCTGCCCGAGTCGCCGTCGCTGTTCTTCAAAGGCATGGCCGGCAGCCGCCTGCCGGTGGTCGTCTCGCACGGCGAAGGGCGCGCCAGTTTCGCTTCGGCCGCGCAGCAGGCGAACGCGCTGGTCGCGATGCGCTACCTCGACAACGCGGTGGGGGGCGGCAAGCCGACCGAAGTCTATCCGTACAACCCGAATGGTTCGACGGCGGGAATCACCGGCGTCACCACCGCGGATGGCCGTTTCACGATCATGATGCCGCACCCCGAGCGCATCTTCCGCAGCGTCCAGATGTCTTGGCACCCCGAATCCATGGGCGAAGATTCGCCGTGGCTGCGCATGTTCCGCAACGCGCGGCAGTGGGTCGCCTAAGGCCGGATTAGCCAAAAAAAGAGCGACCCGCGGGTCGCTCTTTTTTTGTACGCCAAGCCGATGTGTTTGTCAGGCAGCGATCCCGATCAGCGCGCAGACCAGGCCGACGAGGCCGGCGCCGATCACCACCGCTGCGATTCTTTCAGCGCTCATTCCGACGTTTTCGACTCGCTCGGCTTCGCTGCCGGCGAGGCCGTCGATTCGATCGGGCAATCGGGGATTCGGTCGCTGCCGGCGAGCGCCTTGAGCTCATCCCAGCTTGCCGCCGGGCAACTCTGCGGCTTCTCGGACGGCATGCACCAGGCGCGATAGCTGCCGATTTGCTGCACCGCCAGGCACTGCTTGAAGTCCTTGATGCCCAGGTACTTTGGCGGCAGCGCCGCAGAGCTAGCGAACGTCACGCAGGCGAGCAGCAACGCGATAAGCGAATTTTTCAACATGCCTTGTCCCAATTAGCAAAAAAACGCCGGGAGCTTCAAGCCCGCCCGGCGTTTCGTTTGATCAAGCGCAGCCTATTCGACCTTGGCCTTGGCGCGCAGCGCGTCGACCATTTTGTTGATCTGCTGTCCCTGCGCTTGCTGCAGCAGGCGCGGCTTGATTTCCTCGAAGGCCGGAACGGTCAGCGGGCGGGTGTCTTCGAGCATGATGATGTGGTAGCCGAAGTCGGTCTTGACCGGGGTTTCGGTGTACTTGCCCTTGGTGAGTCCGGTCAGCGCATCGCTGAAAGGTTTGACAAAGTTGCCGGCGCTCGCCCAGTCGAGGCTGCCGCCGTTGTCCTTGGAACCCGGATCGATCGATTGCTTGGCCAGTTCCTCGAACTTGGCGCCTTTCTTGAGGTTGTCGATGATCGCCTTGGCGTCGGCTTCATCCTTGACCAGGATGTGGCGCGCCTTGTATTCGGTATTGCCGAGCTGAGCCTTGATCGTTTCGTATTGCGCTTTGAGTTCGGCGTCGCCGATCGGGTTCTTCTTGACGTATTCCTGGACGTAAGCGCGGACAAAGAACGCCTGGCGCGCCGCCTCGGCTTGCGCGGCGACGTCGGGTTTCTTGTCGAGCCCGGCCTTCTTGGCTTCCTGGAGCAGCAGTTCACGCCGGATCAGTTCTTCGCGAACGGCATTCTTGAGTTCGGGCGTGTCGGGGGCACCCTGCGCTTTCTGCTCGGCGATGAAAACGTTGGCCATGGTTTGTGAAACGGCAACGCCGTTGACCGTTACGAAGGCATTGCCGGCGGCCAGCGCCGATGCCGAAAGCATTGTTCCGATGAGCAGTGCTGCCGCAAGTTTCGAGGGGTTGTGCATTTAAGGGTGTCCTTTAGTCTGGTGTTTGTTGAGTAGGATAGTGTTCGTGGTAGCCAGAGTATTCACTGCGCTTCGTCGGGCGTTAGCGATTGGATGCTCAAGGCATGAATTTTACTACGCATCAGCTCGCCAAGGGCGTCATAGACGAGCCGGTGACGCGCCAGCGTCGATTTTCCGCAAAAGCTTGCCGAAACGATGAGCAATCGGTAGTGGCCGCCGCCGCTTCTGGCGCCGGCGTGGCCGGCGTGCTTGGCCGAGTCGTCGATCAATTCGAGGCGCAGTGGGGCGAGTGCGGCCAACTGCTCGCGCAGCGTGGTTTCAAATTCCGAGCGGTCCTCGGCGCCAGCGGCCTGCGTCATGCTGGCATGGTCTGCTTGAATGGTTTGACGCTGACGCTGCCATAGACGCCGGCGGCCACGTAGGGGTCGGCAGCGGCCCAGGCCTGCGCCGCTTCAAGCGAAGCAAAGTCGGCGACGATCAGGCTACCGGAGAAACCGGCCGGGCCGGGGTCGGGCGAGTCGATCGCCGGGAAAGGTCCGGCCAGGATCATTCGCCCTTGCTCCTGCAGCGTTTTGAGCCGTTCGACGTGGGCTGGCCGGGCGGCCAGACGGGCGGCAAGCGAATCAGGGACGTCCTGGCCGACGATGGCGTAGAGCATTACTTGTCCTCCTCGATGTATTTTGAGAGCAGCAGGCCCTGGATGATCACGAAAACGAACATCAGGCCGGTGCCGCCAAACAGCTTGAAATTGACCCAGGTATCGGTCGAAAAGTTGAAGGCGAAGGCCACCGCGAGGTTGGCTACGCCCATGAAGACGAAAAATCCGACCCACGACCAGTTGAGCCGGTTCCAGACGGGATCGGGCAGTTTGAACTGTTCGGCGAGCAAGACCCGAATCAGATTCTTCTTGAAGAACAGCGCGCTGCCGGCGAGTGCGATCGCGAAAGACCAGTAGAGGACTGTCGGTTTCCACTTGATGAAGTTCTCGTTGTGGAAAAACAAGGTCATCCCGCCAAACACGGAGATCACCGCCAGGCTGACCCAGAGCATGGCGTCGACCTTGCGGTGTTTGAACCAGACCCAGCCGATCTGGACAAAGGTCGCGGCCATGGCGACGCCCGTCGCGAGATAGATGTCGCCAAACTTGAAGGCGACGAAAAACAGGATCACCGGAAACAGGTCGAACAGGAATTTCATGGGATGGCCAGAAAAATAACTGAGGATTATGGCTGATTATCGGCCACGCTGTCCACGCCTAGTCTTTATGACTTTGTTATACTCATATGGAATATTCACGGAGGACGCGATGAACCGGATCGCTATTATTGACGATAGCGTCATTAATCTGACGCTGCTGGCCGCCCTGATCGGTACGCTGGGCGATTGCGAAGCGCTGCCTTTCGACGAGTCGCCCACGGGCTTGGCCTGGTGTTCGGAAAATCTGCCTGACCTCATCGTCGTCGATTACATGATGCCACAGATGGACGGCATCGAGTTCATCACGCGCCTGCGTGCGGTCGCCGGCCGCGAAGACGTGCCGATTCTGATGATCACCGCCAATGACAATCGCGACGTGCTTTACGAGGCGCTGCAGATGGGGGCGACCGATTTTCTGACCAAACCGGTCGACCGCATCGAATTCTCGGCGCGCGTGCACAACATGCTCTCGCTCGGCGCCAGCCGCAGGAAACTCGCGAACCGCGCGGCGTGGCTCGCCGAAGAAGTCACCAAGGCGACGATGGCGGTGCATGCGCGCGAGCAGGAACTGCTGTTCCGCATGTCGCGCGCCGCCGAGTTTCGCGATCCCGAGACCGGCGCGCACATTCAGCGCATGTCGCACTATTCGCGGCTGATCGCCGGCGCGCTGGGCCTCTCCACCGATGACCAGCAACTGATCCTGCGCGCCGCGCCGATGCACGATGTCGGCAAGATCGGCATCTCCGACCATATCCTGCTCAAGCCGGCGGCGCTGACCGCCGAAGAGTTCGCGGTGATGAGAACCCATGCCGAGCTGGGCTTCGAACTGCTCAAGGGCAGCGAGTCGACGGTGCTGCAGTCGGCCGCCTCGATCGCCATCTCGCACCACGAAAAATACGATGGCGGTGGCTATCCCTTTGGCCTGGCCGGCGACGCGATCCCGCTGTTCGGGCGAATCGTGGCGATTGCCGACGTCTTCGACGCGCTGACCTCCGAACGTCCCTACAAGAAGGCGTGGCCGATCGAACAGGCGGCATCGTATATGCGTGTCGGCTCGGGCGGACATTTCGATCCGCTCTGCGTCGAGGCGCTGATGAGCTGCTGGAACGACATTCTGGGAATTCATGCGCAGTATCGCGATTGCGATCTGCCACGAATATGCACCGCTAATGCTCGGGTAGCCTGATCAGCTTGGCCGCTTTTTCCGGCGTACTGTGCGCCGGAACCACGCCGAGCAGCGGCGCCGCCAGGCGTTCTTCGAGCGACGCCAGATTCTCGTCGAAGCGCGCCATCTGTCCGTCGATGCGGTTGGCGACCCAGCCGGCCAGTTTGAGGCCACGCGCTTCGATCGCCTGCGCGCTGAGCAGCGCGTGGTTGATGCACCCCAGGCGCATGCCGACGACCAGGATCACCGGCAGCGCCAGTCGCTGCGCGAGGTCGGCGGCGTCGATCGTGGCCCCGAGCGGAACGCAGAAGCCGCCGACGCCTTCGACGACGAGCGCGTCGGCGAGCGGGCGCAGCGCGGCGAACGATTGCGCGATGCGCTCGATGTCGATCGGTCGGTTTTCTTCAAGCGCAGCGATGTGCGGCGCGATCGCCGGCGCGAACAGGTAGGGATTGACGAGTTCGCGCGGCGCTTTGACGCTCGCTGCGGCGAGCAGCGCCTCGACGTCGTCGTTGCGCCCGTGCTGATCGGTTCCGGCGGCGATCGGCTTCATGCCGATGGTGGAGTAGCCGTGATTGCGCAGCGCATGCAGCAGCGCACAGGCGACGAAGGTTTTGCCGATTTCGGTATCGGTCCCAGCGACGAACCAGGCGGGGTTTTCTGGGTTTGAATTCATTTGTTTGGATATCGATTAAAAGGCATTAACCACGGCGGGCACGGCGAACACGGCGAAGAAACGCTGCCTTTCGGGTTGTGTGCGGTGCTTTTCGCTGTGTCCGCTGTGTTCGCCGTGGTAGGCAGTTTTTTATCGCTTCTTCATTGCATAAGCCAGGATTACGTCGTAGCTTGCCGGCAGGCCGGCGGGCTGGCGGTGGCGTTCGTAGGCTTCTTCGAGCTGCTGCCAGGCGGCGCGTCCCATCATTGCTCTGCGCCCGCCGGCGCCGACGTTCTGCGCGCCGATCGCCTTGACCGCGCGCAGCAGCGTCTTGAGGTCGGGGTAGTGGACCGTGTGCGTTTCGCGGCGCAGGTCGATGTCGACGAATCCGGCGCGCGCGAGCGCTTCGCCGATCGATTCGGGCGCGCAAAAGTGCAGCGTGTGGCGGTGCGGGTCGATTCCCGCAAAGGCCTGGCGCAGCTCGTTGAAGGTGTCCGGGCCGAGCGTGCTGACGGCGATCAGGCCGCCGGGCGCCAGCACCCGCGACGCTTCGCGAAAAACGACCGCGGCGTCGCACCACTGAATCGACAGGCTCGACCACCACAGGTCGAAGCTGGCGTCGGCAAACGGCAGATTTTCGATGTCGCCAGCGCAGCAGTCGGCACTGCGGCGCGCCAGCGCCAGCATCGAAGGTGCGAAATCGACGCCGGTGATTCGCGCGTCCGGCCAGCGCGCGCGCAGCAGGCGCGAACCGAAACCGGTGCCGCAGCCGGCGTCGAGCGGCGCGCGCGGGGCGCGGTCTGGTTCGGCAAGTTCTTCGAGCAGCCGCTCGCAGACGCGGCGCTGAACCAGCGCGGCGCCGTCGTAGGTGGTCGCGGCGCGGTCGAAAGACTCGCGAACGCGCCGTTTATCGGGGGATTGATGCATTGCAGAAATCGGTCAGCAGTCGGGCGAAGCGCTCGCGGTCGTGAAGAAAAGGCGCGTGCGCGGCGCCGCCGAAGACCTCGAGCCGCGCTTGCGGCAGGGTTGCGGCAAGCCACGATGCGGCGGCGAGCGGCATCAGCGGGTCGTTCTCGCCGTGGATGACGAGCGTGGGCTGAATGATCGCACTGGTCTGCGCGCGCAGGTCGACGCGGCGCAGCCAGTCGAGTCCGCGCGCGAGCGTCGCGCTATCCGCCGGACCGTCGGCGGCGAGCGCTTTGGCGAGCGTGCGGGTGATCGCGCGCGCGGCGCGGTCGCCTTGATTGAACAGCGCGACGAAGCGTTTGAGCGTTGCCGCGGCGTCCTGGGAAAGCGCCGCGTCAAAGCTGTCGAGCAGCGTCGATGCTTGCGCGTGCGGCCAGCCGTCGCGCTGCACGAAGGACGGCGTCGTGCCGCACAGCACCAGCCGACCGACGCGCTGCGGCGCGAGAACCGCCGCCTGCAGCGCGAGCAGGCCGCCAAGCGACCAGCCGCACAGCGTGCAGCCGGCGGGCAGCGCTGCGCCGATCGCCGCGGCCGTCGTCCTGAAGTCGGCGCCGTCCGGCGCGTTGCCGTAGCCGGCCAGCGCGATGAGATGCACGCGAAAGTTCGTCGTCAGCAGCGGCAGCAGCTCGTCCCACGCCGTTGCGCCGATTCCCCAGCCGTGGATCAGCGCGAGGTCGGGGCCGTCGCCGACGCGGGTCAGCTTCACGCCAGCTCCTGCAGCACGGTCACCAGCGCGGCGACGTGTTCGCTCGTGTGCGCAGCGGACAGCGAGACGCGCAATCGCGCCGTTCCCTTGGGAACCGTCGGCGGGCGGATCGCCGGAACCCACAGCCCGCGCTCGTAGAGCGCGCCGGCCACCTGCAGCGCTTCGTGGTTGTCGCCGATGATCACCGGCTGGATCGCCGTCGGTGAGGGCAGCAGCTGCCAGCGCGTCGCGGTCAGCCCTTCGCGCAGCTGCCCGGCGAGCTCGCGCAGATGGGCGCGGCGCGCCTCTCCGGCGGCGATCAGATCGACGCTGGACAAGAGCGCGCAGGCGATCAGCGGGCTCGAACCGGTGGTGAAGATATACGTTCGCGCGCGCTGCAGCAGCCACTCGATCACCAGCTGCGAGCCGGCGACGAAAGCGCCCGAGGCGCCAGCGGCCTTGCCCAGGGTGCCCATGTAGACGAGCCGCGGGTTGTTGGCATCGATCGCAAAATGCGCGAGGCTACCGCGCCCGCCTTGGCCGAGGACGCCGAAGCCGTGCGCGTCGTCGACCACCAGCCAGGCGTCGTAGTGCTCGGCAAGTTCAAGCAGGCCGGGCAGCGGAGCCAAGTCGCCGTCCATGCTGAACACCGCGTCGGTGACGATCAACTTGCGTTTTGCGCAGCTTTTGGCGAGCAGCCGCTCGAGCATGGCGAGGTCGCCGTGCGCGTAGCGCTCGCTGTTGGCGCGCGAGAGCTGGACGGCGTCGATCAAGGAAGCGTGGTTGAGCTTGTCGGCGAACACCGCGTCGCCGCGCCCGACCAGCGCCGGGACGATCGCGAGGTTGGCCATATAGCCGGTCGATAACAGCAGCGTGCGGGCAAAGCCGGTGAATTGCGCGAGCTTGTCTTCGAGCGCCTGATGCGGCGACTGGTGGCCGCTCACCAGGTGCGAAGCGCCGCTGCCGACGCCCCAGGCCTGCGCGCCGGCGCACGCGGCAGCGATCAGCGCCGGATCGTTGGCGAGCCCCAGGTAATCGTTGCTGCAAAAACTGATGAGTGGCTTGCCGTCGACCACCGCCAGCGGGCCGCAAGGCGCCTCGAGCGTTCGCCGGCGGCGCTTGAGTTCGGCCGCGTCGATCTCGCCGAGCGCGCTTTCGAGTTCGTCCCAGATCATCGCTTGAGCGCCGCCTTCAGCGCCTGGCCGGCACGATCGACGAGGAACTCGCATTGCTCGGCGCTGATCACGTAGGGCGGCATGAAATAGACGGTGTTGCCGATCGGTCGCAGCAGCACCTCGCGGTCGAGCGCTGCGCGGTAGAAGCGGCGCGAGAATCCTGGATCGTCGGTGTCAACGTCGAACGCCGCGATCATTCCTCGCTGGCGCAGGTGCCTGACCTGCGGATGATCGGCGAGCGGTGCCAGCGCCTGCCCGAGCTTCGCCGCCAGTACGCGGTTGGCGGCGATCACGTCGTCCTCGGCGAAGATGTCGAGCGTTGCCAGCGCCGCGCGGCAGGCCAGCGCGTTGCCGGTGTAGGAGTGCGAATGCAGGAAGCCGCGCGCCGTCGCGTCGTCGTAGAAGGCAGCATAGACGTCGTTGGTGGTCAGAACGATCGAGAGCGGCAGGTAGCCGCCCGAAATGCCTTTCGAGACGCACAGGAAGTCGGGTCCGATTTGAGCCTGTTCGTGTGCGAAGAACGTTCCGCTGCGCCCGCAGCCGACGGCGATCTCGTCGCAGATTAAGTGCACCTCGTAGCGGTCGCAGAGTGCGCGCGCCAGAAGCAGGTATTCCGGGTCGTACATCGCCATGCCGCTGGCGCACTGGATCAGCGGCTCGACGATCAGCGCAGCGATGTGCTGGTGGTGTTGTTCGAGGTGGGCGGCGAGCGCGGCGGCGGCGCGGCGCGCGACATCGGCGGCGTTTTCGCCGTCGCGTGCGCGGCGTGCGTCGGGGCTGGGAACGGTCGCCGCGGCACGTACCAGCGGCGCGTAGGCGTCCTTGAAGATCGCCACGTCGGTGACCGCCAGCGCGCCGACGGTCTCGCCGTGGTAGCCGCCCTCAAGGCACAGGAAAGAGTTTTTTTCTGAACGCCCGCGGTTGCGCCACGAGTGGAACGACATCTTGAGCGCGATCTCGGTCGCCGAAGCGCCGTCGGAAGCGAAGAAGCAGTGGCCCAAGGTGTTGTCGGTCAGCGCCGCCAGACGCTCCGAGAGTTCGACCACCGGCTGCTGCGTGAAGCCTGCGAGGATGACGTGTTCGAGCGTTTCGAGCTGGTCGCGCAGCGCCGCGTTGATGCGCGGATTGGCGTGGCCGAAGAGATTGACCCACCACGAGCTGACGCCGTCGAGGTAGCGATTGCCGTCGAAGTCATAAAGCCAGAGCCCTTCGCCGCGCGCGATCGGGATCAGCGGCAGCGCGTCGGCGCCGGCATGCTGCTTCATTTGCGTGCACGGATGCCAGACGGCCTTGAGGCTGCGTTGCAGCAGGTCAGTGTTGCGCATCAAAGAAAAACATCCCAAAAAAAGCGCTTAACCACGGCGGGCACGGCGAACACGGCGAGAACCGAACTAATCCGGGCAAAAGCTGAATATTCTTCCCTGGGTTGGACGGCAGGAAAACCCGCTCTCCCACGAGAATTTTCCGCTGTTGTTTCGCCGTCCCCCAAGGGGATTTGCTTTGCTGCATGTCCGCCGTGGTCAATTCATTCAGTGCAGCGTTTGCGACGGCGTGTTGCTCTGTTCGGGCAGTTCGGCATGCACCGGTTCGCCGTCGACGTTGGGGTAGAGCGGCGCGCCGCAGTCGTCGCAGAACTCGAAGGGGAACTGCTGACTATGCACGACGATTTCCTTGATCCCCGACTCGCGCAGCAGCGTTTCGACTTCGCCGACGACGTCGGTCGTCTCGTCCTCGGCGCCGAGCAGCGGCCAGATCACGCCGTGGTAGATGGCGTCGCTGTCGCGCGGTCCGAAACCGATGCGGTATTCCTCGAGCCGCTTATCGTGAAAGCCGCCGATGATCGCGCGCAGCGACTCGGCGGGTTTGCCCAGCGTGGTCTGCAGGAAGGCCACCGAGGCGCGCAGCGAGTACGGGCGCGACGCCATGTCGGCGGTGCGGCAGGCGGCGTGGTAGGCGTCGGCGAGCAGTGTCTCGAAGGCGCAGCCGGTGAGCAGCGGCTCAAGGCTGGGGCCGCCCTGCTTGACCCATTCCTTGAGCGCGGTCTCGCGCGTGACGGTCTTCGACTCGTTCCAGCGGAACAGCGGCATGCCGCGCGGCACCGCGATGGCGCCGATCAGATAGCGCGTGTCGGAGAGGAACTGGTTGGTTTCGGGCAGCGTCGACAGGTCGAGCTTCAAGGCTTCCTGGCCGAGCGCCGCGCCGCCCAGGTCGCGCATCAGCTGCCAGGTGTCGACGAAGCTGCGCGGCAGCTGATCCGGGCTGTAGAGATAGTCGGCGAGCGCCAGCTTGGCGTCGGCCGAAAAGACGTGCGCGCCCAGCTGCACCTTGAGCGTTTGCAGCGTGCTCTTGGGGATCGACACGGCCGGGATCGAGAAGCGCGACCAGGCGAGCAGCGGCACGTTGAACAGCAGGATGTCGTAGTCCTGGCCCTGGTGCGTGAGGATGGTCGATTCGGCGCGCGACTCAATGAGGTCGGCGAGGCTGTCGTGCGCCGCGGCGTGCGAATCGAACAGGCGGTCGAGCGAGGCGTTGAGGTCGTCTTCGGCGCCGTCGTGCAGCAGCTTGTCGATCAGTTCGGCGAGCTGTTTTTCCCAGAACAGGTCTTCGAGCTTGCCGCCGGATTCGGCGAGGCCGGTCGCCAGTCGGCCAAGTTCGGTGGCGTCGGCCGAGATGCGCTTGCGCGAGGAGAGGCGATTGCGTTTCATGATGTGAACCTGCGAAGCGTAACAATCCGCCATTGTACCAAGACGCGGGGACGCGCGCCTTGCCTGATCGTCGCGCGAGCGATCGGCGCGTCCGTTCACTCGCCTTTTTTCGGCGGCAGCAGGAAATCGCGCGGGTGGTGCAGCAGGTGGCGCAGCAGCGCGCTGACGATCTGCCGCCACGGCGTTTCAGTGACCCGCCGCGAGCGCAGCGCAACCTTGAGCGCCAGCGCGAAGCTGACGGTGAGGTTGGTGATGCCGATCAGAGCGACGCCGAGCACCGCCCACAGCAGCAGCCAGTGATCAGGCGCGAAGTTGAGGTCGACCAGCGCGATGCCGACGAAGGCCGAAGCAAAGGCGACGTGGCGGATGTCGATCGGCAGGCCGAGCAGCACGCCCAGGATCGTCGTTCCGCCGAGCAGGAAGCCGAAGGCGAGGTTGCTCGCCAGCGCGCCGAGATTGTCACCGACGTAGGTCGATACGCGCCACATCCGCGACTCGCCGAACAGCCGCCGGGGCCAGGCAAGTTGCCGGATACGCTCGGGGATGCGGTTGTACGCCGCGTAGTTGTCGAAGTAGCCGCTGATCAGCCCGGCCAGGAACAGGAAGACGCCGGCGATCGCCGCGTAGAAGAACGATGCACTGTAGATCAGGCTCTGCTCTTCGAGCAGATGGACGGCTTTCTCGGCGCTCACGAAGTGCTCGCCGCTGAAGTGGAAAATGCCGTAGGCGATCAGCGCGGCGAGCGGGATGGCGATGCCGATGTTGCCGAGAATCGCGACGATCTGGCTGCGCAGCGTGCGCGCCATCAAGCGGGTCAGCGTCTCGATGTCGCGCAGCTTGCCGCCCGATTCGCTGATGCTCGCGGCAATCGCGTTGGCGGTCATTGCCGACTGCTTGGTGGCGACCGTTCCGTGCAGGATGTGGATCAGGCAGAAACCGAGTCCGTAGTTGAGGCAATAGACGATGGCGCCGGTCAGCGGCGGCATCTGCACCTTGCCGAGCAGGATCTTGAAGCCGGCCATGAAGGCGATGATGACACCGCCGATCATTGCCGAGCGTGCCATCTCGAAATATTCGCTGCGCGTTTCGCTGATGTAGTGCTCGCCGTGCGCGCTGGCGTGGTCGGTGACGCGCAGCGCTATCAGTTCGGTGTTCTGCCGCCAGTGGTGGCGCAGGTCGTTGCGCTGGCACTCGTCGTGGATCAGGCGGGTGAACAGCGCGACGATCGCCGGGTAGGCGGACTGTCCGTCGGGGTCGACGCGCAGGTTTTCGAGGATGTCGAGCAGGTGCTCGCTGCGCCGCAGCAGTTGCTGCAGGCGCTTGAGGTGGTAGGTCAGACGCACGCTGGTGCCGTGGCGCGCGGCGCGTTTGCGCGCGCGCGCGATGACCTCGCGGCACTGGTCGAAGAGTACGCGCAGATGCTTGTCGTCGAATCCCTGCGCTGTGGTGCTGTCGCGCCAGCTCGCCGGGTAGGCTTCGATGTAGGCGATCAGTTCGACGTTCTGCGTGACGAAAGGCGATTCGTAGGTTTCGAGCGCCGGGTCGAGGTTGAGCAGCTCGGGTTCCATGCCGAAAGCGGCAGTCCAGTACGAAATGACGCGCAGCGAGCGCAGGATTTCGGCGAGCGGCCGTGGCAGCGCCGGATGCGGCGCGAGTTCGTCGAAGCGCAGCGCACGGATCAACTCCAGCCAGGCCTCGTCGCCGACGCCGATCACCCAGTGGCGGTCGCTGGGACGGCGAAAGACCCGGCGCAGGAAGCTGCGCAGCAGTTCGGGATCGAGCACTTCGGGCAGGCACTTGTGGCCGATGCGGCGGAAAATTTCGCTGAAGAATCCGGTGTTGGGCAGGATTCCGGTCGAGGTGTAGAGCTCGGCGTGGCGGCAGCTCTGCTGCAGCGCGAGCAGGGCGTTGCGAACGTTGGCGCGCAGTTCGGGGTGGTTGCCGAGAATGAAGCACAGCGCCTGCAGCGTGCGCCGCGCGGCTTCAACGTCGTCGGCGCGGCGCGGCCTGATCTCGTCGATCAAGCGGGCGAACAGGTCAGTCGGGTCGGTGTCGGGTGCGGCAAAGCGGGCGAGCAGTTGTTCCATTGTTTTTGTCTTCCGGGGAACGGCGAGCAGTCTGCCGTGTCGCTTACAATCCTAACAAACTATTGTGCAGAATCCGGATATCGCCATGATTGTCGTACTGTCTCCCGCCAAAAGCCTTGATTTCACAACGCCTCCGGTCGTCGCGAAGCATACCCAGCCGGGGTTTCTCGAAGAGTCGCAGCGCTTGATCGACCGCTTGCGCGAGTTTTCTCCGCTCGAAATCGGCCAGCTGATGGGAATCAGCGACCAGCTCGCCGCGCTCAACGCGACGCGTTTTCGAGACTGGCAGCTGCCGCTTACGCCAGACAACGCCAAGCAGGCAGTGCTCGCCTTCAACGGCGACGTCTACGAGGGACTCGATGCGGCGACACTGGCGCCCGCCGATCTCGACTTCGCGCAGGATCATCTGCGCATCCTGTCCGGACTCTACGGCCTGCTGCGACCGCTCGACCTGATCGCCCCGTATCGGCTGGAAATGGGCTCGCGGCTTGCCAATCCGCGCGGCAAGAATCTCTACGAGTTCTGGGGCGAGCGCCTGGTCGATGCGCTCAACCTGGCGCTGCGCGGCGTCAAGGCCAAAGCGCTGGTCAATCTCGCTTCGCAGGAGTACTTCAGGTCGATCAAGTCGTCGCGCCTCGCGGCGTCGGTCGTCGAGCCGGTGTTCGAGGACTGGAGCGCGAGCCAGCGCAAGTACAAGGTCGTGAGTTTCTACGCCAAGCGTGCGCGCGGGCTGATGGCGCGCTACGTGGTCACGCAGCGCCTGAAGAGCGCCGACGGTCTCAAGGATTTTTCCGCCGAAGGTTACGGCTTTGCTGCCGAAGCGTCGAGCGCGACGCGCTGGGTCTTTCGCCGGGAATCAGCCGAGCGCCAGTAGCTGGCACGCGGCCTGCGCCGTCAGGATGGTGAAGGGCGGCGGCAGACGCCGGTGCTGCGCGAGTTTGAGCAGCAGCTTGTCGCGCGTGATCAAAAGTTCGGCGCCGCAGCGCGCGGCAAGGATCAGGAACTTCTGGTCGTCTTCGTCGCGGCAGCGCGGCAGCCGGTAGTCTTCGGTGGCAGCGGCGTCGCAGCGCGTGACCAGGCGTTGGTACTTTTCAAACAAAGCCTGGCGTCCGGCGTCGTCGAGCGCGAAGGCCGGGTAGCCGGTCACCCGTTCGAGTTCGGCAAGGCATTCGCCATCGCTGAAGCACTGCAACTGACCTGCGTCGATCGCGCTGCGCAGCGGCTGCGTATGACGGTCGTCGAAGTGCAGCATGTCCATCACGATGTTGGTGTCGAGGACGACGCGGCGAGGTTTGGGTGTGCTCATGGTTGCAGGCGATCCTTGGTTTCATGGCCGGCGCCGCAGGTCGTTTCAAACGTCGCCGCCGGACGCGCATTGTAATGCGCCTGGCCACAGTCTTGTGGTGACGGTCAATACCCGCTAGGCGCTCAGGGGTTCTTGGTGCTACATTCGCTTTCTTTCGCGGGGTGCCGGAAGCGTATGCCTTGGACCTGCCCATTTCCTCGTGATGATCTTTGCCGTGCTAATTTTGAGAGTGCAATCTTGTGCTGTCTCTGTTGAAAAGCATTGAATCGATTTCGTCGTGCAGGGATCGGGGGCGCTTGCCCCGTGCGCTGTTGCAGGCCATGGCGACGCTCTTCGGCAAAGCGGCGAAGGTCGGTATTTTCTCGCGTGAAGCGCCGGGCGAAGCCGTCTTGAGACAGTTTTCCGCGCCGAGCACGATGAACTCGGCGGCGGCTCAATGGCTCGAGTTTCTCGACGACGTGCGTACCGTCGGCGTGCCAAGGTCGCGGATGATTGGCGGCCGTCGTTGCAGCGCCTTGCTGCTGCAGCCTTCCGAACTGACTTCCGAGCATCTTATTCTGGCTTGTGAGCTCGATCAGGCCGATCCGATCGAGCATGCCGAAATGATCGCTTGCCTGGCGAGAATCTACGGCAGCCAGATCAAACTGCTCGATTACAGCGAACTCGATACGCTGACCGGACTGCTCAATCGCAAGACCTTTGATGAAACTTTCGAGCGCTTGCTCAATGCCTCATGTGCCCCGCCGCCCGACGACATAATCGAAGATCTGCGCAAGTCGCAGGATGAAAAGGCGCCGGCCTGGCTCTGCGTGATCGATATCGACCACTTCAAGCGGGTCAACGATTCGTTCGGCCATCTCTTTGGCGACGAAGTTCTTTTGCGCATGGGCGAGCACATGCGCAAGACCTTTCGCGGCGGCGACCGCTTGTTCCGCTTTGGCGGCGAAGAGTTCGTCGTCGTTCTCAATGCGCCGAGCGAAGCGCTGGCAGCGAGCAGTTTCGACCGTTTCCGTACGTCGCTCGAGAAGCATGAATTTCCGCAGATCGGACAGGTGACCTGCTCTATCGGCTTTACCGGGGTATCGAGCATGGACGTGTCGACCGACGTCGTCGGGCGTGCCGACGAGGCCTTGTACTACGCCAAGGAACACGGTCGCAATCAGGTCTGCTGTTATGAACGGCTGGTGACCGATGGCGCCATTGTCAGGCGCAACACTGCCGAGATGCGGTTTGCCGAGGATATCGACGCGCTGTTCGGCTGAGTTGGCCCGCATTGCCTCGCTGGGCGCGGCGCGATAGCCCTTATAATGCGCGCTTCAAACCACGAAGCACGGGAAACACACTCATGGACGTCAAAGACAGCAACGGCACTTTGCTCAGCGAAGGCGATTCGGTGACGCTGATCAAGGACCTCAAGGTCAAGGGGACGTCGGTGACGCTCAAGCGCGGAACGCTGGTCAAGGGAATCCATCTGACCGACGACGAGGAAGAAGTCGAGTGCCGCGTCGAGAAGGTCAAGGGGCTGGTGCTCAAGACCTGTTTCCTCAAGAAGGCGTGAGCCGCTTCCCGCGATGAGCATTCAGTCGCCATCGGTGATGTTGCGTGAAGACGAGGTCGAGTTCATCGCGATTCGCGCGCAGGGCGCCGGCGGTCAGAACGTCAACAAGGTCTCGAACGCGATCCACCTGCGCTTTGCCATCGCCAGCTCGTCTCTGCCTGAGGTGATCAAGGAGAGACTCCTGCAGCTGCGCGACCAGCGCGTCAGCGCCGACGGCGTGGTGGTGATCAAGGCGCAGTCGCACCGCAGCCTCGAGCGCAACCGCATCGACGCGCTGACGCGCTTGCGCGAGCTGATCGCGCGCGCCGCCTTCGTCCCCGTCGTGCGGCGTCCGACCAAGCCGAGCCGCAGCGCGCAGAAAAAGCGCGTCGAGAGCAAGGTGCGGCGCGGCCTGGTCAAGGTCCTGCGCGGCCGCGTCGACCACCAGTAGCCCGTCGACCGTTCGGCCGTTCGACAGGCTCACGGCTCACGGCGAGCGGCGGTTTTTTTTCTTAACTGAACGGCATTACGGTGCGAGCGGCGTCTTTGGCGAGCTGTCGCAAAACCGTTCGGTGAAAATGGTTTTGCAGTATGCTCACAGCAAAAACCATGAGCATCGTGTAGCGGGCAGGGGAGCCGACGGTCGCGGCGAACCTTGCCAACAACAGCAAGGGGGTGTCATGCATTCTCGCCAAGCCCTTCCGGCGCTGACGGTCAGCGCCATCGGTGTCGTTTTCGGCGACATCGGAACCAGCCCGCTCTATGCCATGAAGGAAATCTTCAACGGCCACCATCCGATCCCGGTGACGCCCGAGAACATCCTGGGAATCCTGTCGCTGATCTTCTGGTCGATCATGGTGCTCGTTTCGATCAAATATGTCGCGCTGATCATGCGCGCCGACAACAAGGGCGAGGGCGGTTCGCTGGCGCTGCTGGCGTTGGTCACCGAGCGCGCCAAGAATTCGGGACTGACCTGGGCGGTGACGCTGCTCGGCATCTTCGCCGCGGCGCTGTTCTACGGCGACAGCATGATCACGCCGGCGATCTCGGTGCTCTCCGCGGTCGAAGGCCTCGAGGTCATCACGCCAGCGTTCACCCCCTACGTGCTGCCGATCACGCTCGCCGTGCTCTCCGGCCTGTTCTTCATCCAGAAGCGCGGCACCGGCTCGGTCGGCCTGCTCTTCGGTCCGATCATGATGCTCTGGTTCGCGATCCTCGGCGTGCTCGGCGCGATCGAGGTGGCGCGCCATCCGGGCGTGCTGGTCGCGCTCAATCCGCTCTATGCGATCGGTTTCGTCGGCAACCATGCGGGACTCGCCTTCCTGGCGCTCGGTTCGGTGGTGCTGGCGGTGACCGGCGGCGAAGCGCTCTATACCGACATGGGCCATTTCGGTCGCCTGCCGATCCGCCTGGCGTGGTTCGCTTTCGTGCTGCCGGCGCTGGTGCTCAATTATTTTGGCCAGGGCGCGCTGCTACTGAGCGAACCGGCGGCGATCGCCAGTCCGTTCTTCCACCTCGGACCCGACTGGGCGCTGGTGCCGATCGTGATCCTGGCCACGGTGGCGACGGTGATCGCCTCGCAGGCGGTGATCTCGGGCGCTTTCTCGGTGGCGCGCCAGGCGGTCCAGATGGGTTTTTTGCCGCGCATGCTGATCGTCCATACCTCGGGCCACGCCGAGGGCCAGATCTACGTGCCGTTCACCAACTGGACGCTCTACCTCGCGGTCGTCGCGCTGGTCGTCGGCTTCCGCAACTCGTCGAACCTTGCCGCCGCCTACGGCATCGCGGTGACCGGAACGATGCTGATCGACACCATCCTGGTCGCTTTCGTGATGGTGCTGCTGTGGCGCTGGCAGCGCATTGCGGTGGTACTGGTCGCCGGTTCGCTGCTGCTCGTCGACTTGGCGTTCTTCGGCGCCAACCTGCTCAAGATTCCGGAAGGCGGCTGGTTCCCGCTGGCGATGGGGCTCGCCTCGTTCACCGTGCTCACCACCTGGCGTCTCGGCCGCCGTCTGGTCGGCGACGAAATGGCCAAGCAGAGCGTTCCGATGCACGCCTTTCTCGATGCGATCGGCAACGTCCATCGTGTCAATGGCACGGCGGTCTTCATGACCAGTTCGAAGGAGGGCGTTCCGGCCGCGCTGCTGCACAACCTCAAGCACAACCAGGTGCTCCACGAGCGGGTCGTGCTGGTCACCGTGCAGACGACCAACACGCCGCACGTCAATGAACTCGATCGCATCTACCTGCACCGCATGCCCAAGGGCTTCGTTCGCCTGATCATCCGCTACGGTTTCATGGAAGACCCGGACATTCCGTGCGCGCTCGAACGTTGCCGGCGCTTCGGCGAGAGTTTCGAGATGTCGGAGACGACCTTCTACCTGTCGCGCGAAACGATCGTTCCGACGCTCAAGCACAATATCTCGATGCTGCGCGCGCGTCTCTTCGCGCGGATGTCGAAGAACGCGACCAGCGCCACCGAGTTTTTCAGGATACCGATCGACCGCGTCGTCGAGCTCGGCACCCAGCTGGCGATCTAGTGGGTGATCGGCGAGCGCGGTTCGCGGTTAGAATCGCGGCTTTGCAATCACGCGGAACACTCGTGGGAAAAATATTGCTGGCGCCGATGGACGGACTCGCCGACTGCGTGTTGCGCGAGGTGCTGACGCGCATCGGCGGCTACGACGGCACGGTCAGCGAGTTCATCCGCGTTTCCGGCAGCCTGCTGCCGCACCGCACCTTCCTCAGGGTCTGCCCGGAGCTGGCCAACGCCAGCCGCACGCGCGCCGGAACACCGGTCGTCGTGCAGTTGCTGGGCAGCGATCCGCAGTGCATGGCGCAGAACGCCGCGCAGCTCGCCGAATTGTCGCCGGCCGGAGTCGATCTTAACTTCGGCTGCCCGGCGCCGACGGTCAACCGCCACGGCGGCGGCGCGACGCTGCTCGGCGACCCCGAGCTCATCGGCCGCATCGCCGCCGCGGTCAGGCAGGCGGTGTCGCCGGCGATCCCCGTTTCAGCCAAGATGCGGCTCGGCGTCAGCGATACCGCGCGCGCCATCGACTGCGCGCTTGCTCTGGCGGCGGGCGGCGTCTCGTCGCTGGTCGTCCATGCGCGAACGCGCGACGACGGCTACCGGCCGCCGGCGCACTGGGAGTGGGTGGCGAAAATCCGCGAGGCGGTGAGCGTCCCGGTGATCGCCAACGGCGAGGTGTGGAGCGCGCCGGACTACCAGCGCTGTCGGCAAGTAACCGGCTGCGACGACGTGATGATCGGTCGCGGCGCGGTCGCCGATCCCTTTCTGGCGCGGCGAATCCGGGCGCTGGCCGCCGGCGATGCGATCAGCGACGAGCGCGGCGACGACTGGCTTCAGTTACTGCCCGCGCTCGCCGATTTCTGGCGCCTGGTTCAGCTGCGCGTCGAAGCGCGCCACGCGCCGGGGCGGCTCAAACTGTGGCTCAACTGCCTGCGCCGCACCTTCGTCGAGGCCGATTCGCTCTACCTGGCGGTGCGTCCGCTGCGCTCTATCGAGCAGACCGCTCAGATGCTCGAAAGCCACGGCATTCCGGTGTCGCGCAACGCTTTGCCGCGCGCCGCCTGAGTGAACTAGTTGCCAGTCAACATGAATCAGAAAGACCTATCAGATTCCGTCATTCCGGGCTTGACCCGGAATCCAGGGGGGCTACTGGATTCCGGCTTTCGCCGGAATGACGTGGCTATCCCTTGTTTTCTTCATGACTGACGACTAACCCCTGATGCACGCCAATTCACGTTTGCCGACGAGCGCCCAGCAGGGGATCCACGATCACCTCGGCGCGCTGCTCGACCGCCATCTCGCTTCGCCTTTCCGCAAGCCCTACACCGACTACAACCGCGCCGCCTTCGACGCCAGCATGGCGCGCCGCGCGCGAATCGCGCCAACGGCGCCGCTGATCCTCGATTCGTGCTGCGGCGTCGGGCAGAGCAGCCGCGCGCTGGCGATCGCCTTTCCCGACCATTACGTGATCGCCGTCGACCAGTCCGAATCGCGCCTCGAGCGAAACGTGAGCGCGCAGCCGCTGCCCGACAACCTCGATCTGGTTCGCGCCGACCTCGTCGATTACTGGCGGCTGCTGCGTGATGCTGACATCCGCCTGGCGCGCCACTACCTGCTCTATCCCAACCCCTGGCCGAAGATCGGCCACCTCTCGCGGCGCTGGCACGGCCACCCGGTCTTTCCGACGCTGCTCGAACTCGGCGGCGTGCTCGAGTGCCGCAGCAACTGGCGCATCTACGTCGAAGAATTCTGTTTCGCGGTGGCCCGCCTGACGCCGCATAAGCCGCTCTGCGAGCCGTATTCTCCGACCGATGCGCTGACGCCTTTCGAGCGCAAGTACCTCGCTTCGGGACATCCGCTTTACCGCACGGTGGTAAAGCTCTAGGGATGCGCTGATTTGTTCGTCACCCCGGCGAATGCGACCGCAGGAAGTGCAGAGCCCGGGGTCCAGTTCGTTGTTTTTCCTGGATTCCGGCTTTTGCCGGAATGACAACTTTGCATTTGATCTGCGTCTCTCTAGCCGCCAGCCGGCAGGTGCGAGACAATCGGCGCCTTGCCCACCTTTTCGCCATGACCATGACGGATTTTGCCTGTACCCGCTGCGGCGCCTGTTGCGCCGCGTTCCGCGTCGATTTCCATTGCGCCGATCTGGCCTCAAGCGAGGCCAAGGGCGTCCCGGTGGCGCTCACCGTCCCGCTGACCGCGACGCTGGTTCGCATGCGCGGCACCGACGAAGCGCCGCCGCGCTGCATCGCGCTCGAAGGCGAGGTCGGCAAGTCGGTACGCTGTACCATCTACGAACAACGACCCGGCCCGTGCCGCGATTTTGCGCCTTACGCGCCGCTGGGAATCGGCGACGACGCCTGCGATCGCGCGCGGCGGCGCCACGGCTTGCCCCCCCTCTGAAAGGATTGCGATGCAAATTGAAGTGATCGGCGACTACATTCAACTCGATCAACTGCTCAAGACCACCGGACTGTGCCATTCGGGCGGTTTTGCGCACTCGGAGATCGCCGCCGGCAAGGTCTGCGTCGACGGGCTCGTCGAGACGCGCAAGCGCGCCAAACTGCGTCCCGGCCAGCGCGTCAGCTATGGCGACCAGAACGTCGAGTTGATCGCCCGGAACGAGTCCTGAGGCCGGCGGTCAACGTGTTGTGGATTTCCTTCACATTAGGACAGTTATCTTCTATCATATACAAGAGTTGATATTCGACGCTTTTCGCACTTGGTCAGTCCGAAATGTCAGCAATGGCGCGCGGAATAAGCGTCGTGGCCTTGCATTAGAATGCCTTCTCCGATTTTGAGTTGAATTAGTCGTTCTTCCACCACGCCACTTTTGAGAAAGGACCTTCCCATGCTGGAATCCTATCGTGCCCACGTCGCCGAACGCGCTGCGCTCGGTATCCCGCCGCTGCCGTTGACCGCCCAACAGACCGCCGCGCTGATCGAGCTACTCAAGAATCCGCCCAAAGGCGAGGAGAAGGCGCTGGTCGAACTGCTGACCTACCGCGTTCCCGCCGGTGTCGATGATGCCGCCAAGATCAAGGCCGAGTTCCTCGCCAAGGTCGCCAAGGGCGAAGAGTTGTGCGCGCTGATTTCGCGCGCCAAGGCCACCGAACTGCTCGGCACCATGCTCGGCGGTTACAACGTGAAACCCCTGATCGACGTGCTCGGCGATGCCGAGGTCGGCACCGTCGCCGCCGAAGCGCTCAAGAAGACACTGCTGGTCTTTGACTTCTTCCACGACGTCAAGGAACTCGCCGACAAAGGCAACGCCAACGCCAAGGGCGTGATGCAGTCGTGGGCCGACGCCGAGTGGTTCACCTCGCGTCCGGAAGTTCCTGCCGCGCAGAAGCTCACCGTCTTCAAGGTGACCGGTGAAACCAATACCGACGACCTCTCTCCCGCACCGGATGCCACGACGCGCCCCGACATCCCGCTGCACGCGCTGGCCATGCTCAAGAACCCGCGTCCCGGAATCGAAGCCGACGTGCCGGGTACCCGCGGCCCGCTCAAGCAGCTCGCGGCGCTCCAGGCCAAGGGCAACCTGATCGCCTACGTCGGTGACGTGGTCGGCACGGGTTCGTCGCGCAAGTCGGCGGTCAACTCGGTGCTGTGGTTCACCGGTAAAGACATCCCCTTCGTTCCGAACAAGCGTTTCGGCGGCGTCTGCCTGGGCTCCAAGATCGCCCCGATCTTCTACAACACGCTCGAAGACGCCGGTGCACTGCCGATCGAAATCGACGTGACCAAGCTTGAAATGGGCGACGAGATCGAACTTCACATCGACTTCGCCACGACCAAGGTCACCGCCACCAAGAACGGCAAGGTCGTTGCCGAATCTCAACTCAAGACGCCGGTCGTGCTCGACGAAGTTCGCGCCGGTGGCCGCATCCCGCTGATCGTCGGCCGCGGACTCACGGCGCGGGCGCGCGAAGCGATGGGCCTGCCGGTGTCGACGCTGTTCCGTCTGCCGCAGGAGCCGGTCGATACCGGCAAGGGTTACACGCTGGCGCAGAAGATGGTCGGCCGCGCCTGTGGTCTGCCGGAAGGCAAGGGAATCCGTCCGGGCGCCTACTGTGAGCCGAAGATGGCGACCGTCGGTTCGCAGGACACCACCGGCCCGATGACGCGCGACGAATTGAAAGACCTCGCTTGCCTCGGCTTCTCGGCCGACCTCGTGATGCAGTCGTTCTGCCACACCGCCGCCTATCCCAAGCTCGTCGACATCAAGACGCACCACACGCTCGGCGGCTTCATCACCAACCGCGGCGGCGTCTCCTTGCGTCCGGGCGACGGCGTCATCCACAGCTGGCTCAACCGCCTGACGCTGCCCGACACCGTCGGCACCGGCGGCGACTCGCACACGCGCTTCCCGATCGGCATCTCGTTCCCGGCTGGTTCCGGCCTGGTCGCCTTTGCCGCCGCCACCGGCGTGATGCCGCTCGACATGCCCGAATCGGTGCTGGTCCGCTTCAAGGGCCAGATGCAGGAAGGCGTGACGCTGCGCGACCTGGTCAATGCGATTCCGCTCTACGCCATCAAGGCGGGGCTGATGACCGTCGCCAAGCAGGGCAAGAAGAACGTCTTCTCGGGCCGCATCCTCGAAATCGAAGGCTTGCCGGATCTGAAGGTCGAACAGGCGTTCGAGCTCTCCGACGCCTCCGCCGAGCGTTCCGCTGCCGCCTGTACGGTGCACCTCAACAAGGAACCGGTCATCGAGTACATGACGTCGAACATTACCTTGATGAAGTGGATGATCGCCAATGGCTTCCAGGACGCGCGCACGCTGACGCGCCGCATCAAGGCGATGGAAGCGTGGATCGCCAACCCGCAACTGCTCAAGCGCGACGCTGACGCCGAGTACGCCGCGGTGATCGAGATCGACCTCGCCGATATCAAGGAACCGATCGTCGCCTGCCCGAACGATCCGGACGACGTCAAGGTGCTGTCCGAAGTCGCCGGAACCAAGATCGACGAAGTGTTCATCGGTTCGTGCATGACCAACATCGGCCACTTCCGCGCCGCCGGCAAGATCCTAGAAGGCAAGTCGGACATCCCGACCCGCCTGTGGGTTGCGCCGCCGACCAAGATGGACGCCATGGTGCTCTCCGAAGAAGGCTATTACGGGGTGCTTGGCAAGAGCGGCGCGCGCATGGAAATGCCGGGCTGTTCGCTGTGCATGGGCAACCAGGCGCAGGTCAAGAAGGGCAGCACGGCGATGTCGACTTCGACGCGCAACTTCCCCAACCGCCTCGGCATCGACACCCAGGTCTATCTCGGTTCGGCCGAACTGGCCGCGATCTGCGCGCTGATGGGCAAGATCCCGAGCGTCGCCGAGTACATGGAGCAGGTCAAGGTGGTCAAGGCCAAGGCGGCCGACGTCTATCGCTACATGAACTTCGACAAGATCCCCGAGTTCAAGGAAGTCGCCGATACCGTCCAGGTCTGAAGCAGGCGTAGCCTGAAGTAAAAACGCCCCGGACGCTCGGCTGTCAGAGTTGTCCGGGGCGTTTTGCCGACTACGCGTGCGTGGGGGGCACGAAGTTTCTTTCTGTCCGATCAGGTTTCGAACAAGGCTGAACGCAGACCAAGGTGCTGAACAAACGGATCAAAATCCCGGTCGCTGTGCAGCAAAGTGAAGCCGCTTTCGATGCAGCGGGTGGCAATCACGGTGTCGATGGTCTTGCGTATGGTGACGCCTTGCGCTCGCAAAATACGGAAATTCCTGGCGGCTTGAATGGCAATGTCCCGGCCACCTAGCTCAACGACGAGCAACGATGTCAGCAATCGCTTGGCCTCGTTGAAATCGCGCTCGCTGCCAAACCCCTGGAGTACTTCGGTCAGAATAAGGTCGCCTACAGCAATCGGCTCACAGCTCAGCAATCCGTCAAGTTTTTCGGTTTGTGGCGTTTGCGTGCCGCGAAAGTAGTCAATCCAAACGCTGGAATCAACCAGGATCACCGGTCTGTCCTCATCTCTTCCAGATTGCCCTGCCAGTCCAGTTTGCCGCGCAAGCCCCGAATCTCTTCTTGCTGGCGCAAGCGCAACAAGGTCTGGAGGCCGAGCTCAACGGCTTCACGCTTGGTTTTGAGGCCGGTTAAGCGAAGCGTTTCAGCCATCAGCTTGTCGTCAATGACGATATTGGTGCGCATGATGTGTATTCCTTTGTTAGATAATACACATTCTAGGCGGTGTTCCCTTGATCGGCAAGCCCGCCGAATGAAGTGACTTGGTACGGCTGTTACCTGTTTGGCCATCGTGATACGGCGAAAGATCCCTCTCCTCGTTCGGCTCTGCACTCCCTTCGGTCGGGATGACAGCCCACGCGCTCATTTCGACCGCAGGGAATGCACAGCTGCGCTCCCACAGGAAACACCCGTGAGAGACGCTCCCGTAAAAGTCTCCGTGGACGACAAAAGACAAGCGCTTGTGTTATTTCCCGTTCGGGAAATTTTTCGCTGATTATCGCCTGGCGATACAGAACGTTCCCGATCGGGAAATATGTCTTGCTCTCTGCTCGATTCAGGCTGATAATTTCCCGAACGGGAAGAAAGCCATGACATCGATCCGCTCACCGCAACACCTCGGCGCTGCACTGCGCACCGCCCGCAAGCAGCTCGGGCTGACGCAGCCGCGCCTGGCGTTGGCGGCCGGAGTCGGCGTGCGCTTCATCGTCGATCTCGAAGCGGGCAAGCCGACCTTGCGCCTTGAGAATGTTCTGCGCGTCATCGACGCTCTGGGCGGCGAGCTCCAACTCTCCGGTTTGCCGTCCGCCGCTGCCGAAGATCAACAACCGGGCAGCGACCATGGCGCATGAGCTGGAAGTCTGGCTATTCGCCGACCGCGTCGGCACCTTGGCGTTGGTCGATGGAAGGCTGAGTTTTTGCTACGCACCAAGCTGGCTGGCGCTGCCGAGCGCCGCCGCCTTGTCCGCTTCGTTGCCTTTGCGAGGCGAGCCGTTCGACGATCGCTGGACTCGCCCCTTCTTTGCCGGTCTGCTGCCGGAAGGGAAAATGCGCCGCCTGATCGCACAGCAGTTCCAGGTCTCGGGTCAGAACGATTTTGCCTTGCTCGATCGGATCGGCGGCGAATGCGCCGGGGCGGTGACGCTGCTGGAGCCCGGCCAGGCTTTGCGTGCGCCCGCGCAGAGCGATGACGTTCAATGGCTGAGCGATGAAGCGCTGCTCGCCATCCTTGATGAATTGCCTCGCCGCCCCATGCTCGCAGGCACAGACGGACTGCGGCTTTCTCTGGCGGGAGCCCAGGACAAACTGCCGGTGGTCTTCGACGGCGCCCGCGTTGGCCTGCCTCGCCATGGCACGCCCAGCTCGCACATCCTGAAGCCAGCCATCCAGGGCGTCGAGGGTAGCGTGGTCAACGAGGGCTACTGCCTGGCGCTGGCCGAGGTCATGCAACTGTCGCCCGCCAAAGCGAAGGTTCATGCCGTTGGCGATCGTCGCTTCCTGCTGGTTGAGCGCTACGACCGGGTTGCAGACGAGCACGGGCGGCGGCAGCGCCTTCATCAAGAGGATTTTTGCCAGGCGCTGGGCGTCGTCCCCGAAATGAAGTACCAAAACGAAGGCGGGCCGGATCTTGCGCAATGCTTCGCACTGGTACGCCGCGTGACGCGCCCCAGCGCGCCGCAGGTCCTGCGCTTGCTCGACGACGTGATCTTCAATGCGCTGATCGGCAACCACGACGCGCATGCCAAGAATTTCTCGTTGCTCCATGCGCGTGAAAAGTCGGGCGAAGCACTCGTCCTGGCGCCGCTCTACGACACGCTGTCGACTGCGGTGTATCCGAGTCTGACGCCAAAAATGGCGATGAAGATCGGCAGCAAGTACAAGTTCAACGAAGTCTGCGCACGGCACTGGGACCAGTTCGCAGACAGCGTCGGGCTAGCCAAGGCGCAGACCAGAAAGCGCATTCTCACCTTGGCGAAGTCACTGCCGGCCACCGCTCGCAAGCTCCAATCCGACCCGCAGCACGAGTTTTCGGGCGATGCCGTGATTGAGCGGATCGTTGACCTGATTGAACAACGCTGTGCGCTGACGATCCGGCGGCTTACCGAACCCGCCGCCGGAAGCGGGGCGGTCGGCGAATAGTCCTCTCGCCGAGCTGGCGCATGGCGTGAGCGGGCGAGCGTTACAGCTTGTCGAGCGGCGATAGCACGCCGAGCCCGCCGCGATTGAGCACGTGGGTGTAGATCATCGTCGTGCTGACGTCCTTGTGGCCGAGCAGCTCCTGCACGGTGCGGATGTCCTGTCCAGTCTCTAAAAGATGCGTGGCAAACGAATGGCGCAAGGTGTGCGGCGACACCGGCTTGTGCAAGCCCGCGCGATCGGCCGCGCGTTTGATCGCACGCTGCACGCGCTGCTCGTCGAGGTGATGGCGCTGAACGGCGTCCGAGCGCGGATCTTTGGAAAACGCCGGTGCCGCAAAAACGTACTGCCAGCCGAAGGCAGTCGCTGCCGACGGGTATTTTAGCGCCAGCGCATGCGGCAGATAGACCGTACCGCGCTCGTCGGCGAGGTCCTGTTGATGCTGGTGCTGGCGCATCATGACCTTGGCGCGCAAAGGCGCGGCCAGGCTTTGCGGCAGCATCGTCACGCGATCCTTGTTGCCCTTGCCTTCGCGCACCGTAATTTCACGCCGGGCAAAGTCGACGTCCTTGACGCGCAGGCGAAGCGCCTCCATCAGGCGCATTCCCGTGCCGTAGAGCAGCCTGGCGACCAGCGCCAGTTCCGGGTCGTCGACAGCGGCCAGTAGCGCGCCAACCTCCTGTTGCGACAGAACCGTCGGCAGCCGTGCCGGGCGCTTGGCTCGCGTCACCTCATCGAGCCAGGGCAGGGGCTCGCCCAGCACCTCCTGATAGAGAAACAGGATCGCCGCCAGGGCCTGCCCCTGTGTCGCCGCAGCGACGTTGCGCTCGACCGCCAGCGCGGTGAGGAAGGCCTCGACCTCGGCCTTGCCCATCCCGGCCGGATGGCGTTTGCCGTGGAACAGGATGAAGCGCTTGATCCACCCCAGATACGCCTGCTCGGTGCGGATGCTGTAGTGCTTGAGCCGCAGCCGGTCGCGCGCCTGCTCAAGCAGACGCGGCGCGGGCGTCGCCTCGACAAGAACCTTGTCATGGGAAGTGTTATTTGTCATCATGAAGGCCATTAAAGACCATCAAAGCCTTTCCGGCCAGCGACTTGCCGGTGGGCATCATCTTGATAAATAAGCCAATAAATCCTCAATTCGAGGTCGAATTTACGTTAGCGCTCTTCATTATTTCGCCATGCACAACTTCACGCCAATTCCACCGCCGCTTCTGAGCGCCACCGCCAGTGGTGTCAGTTGCGCGCCGCCAGCTCAAGCGCTCGCCTCATCGCGCTTTGCGGTCGGCGCTCCGTCGTTCGCGCTTGGCCGTGCTTGGTTTTCCCGTTATCTGCTCTTCGCTCGCTTGGTTTCTCGGGTGCTTTACGCGCCGCGCATCGTGGCTCGGCAGTCGTCCTGCTATGGTGGTCGCTGTATCAACCCGCCATCCTCCAGTTGCTCTAACTAATCATTCAACCGGACCGCCAACATGCCACCGTTCTCCCTTCAACCGCCGTTCGTGGCGGCCGGTTAATTCAAACGTTAGGCCTCTGACATCGCTACCATGGATATAAATCTGACCAGCATCGGTTGCGGAAAAACCTACTACGACTGGGCTATGGCCTCTGCCCCGATTTTTATATCTGCCGCGGTCGCACTCATAGGTTACTTCCAATACAAAATTAACCGGTACAAGCTCCGTCTAGACCTCTACAACCGGCGGTTTTCTGTTTACGAAAAGTCGCTGACATATTTCCAGTCCTATTACTTATCAAACCACTCTGAAGATTTAATTGATAACTGCGCAAGAGATTTCATTTGCGCCTATCGCGAATCCTTGTTCTTGTTCGGTAAGGACTCCGCTGTCTATAAGGCTCTCACAGAGCTAAAAGACACGTTGGCTTTCCTCATACAGTTCGACAGGAAATTTGGGGCTGAGCCATACGACAAAGACGAACACAGCGCCTGGTCGTCGACAAGAACATCAAAACGAGATCTGCACGAGATTATGGCGGCGCTTGAAAATGCATTATTGCCATGGCTAGACTTCAAGAAAATCGAGAAATAGTAACGATGCGTGGAACGACGCCTAACCCGGCACTCGAGGGGACGCCGAAGGAGCAGCCGTTTTTCTCTTCACGCCGCCTCGCGCGGCGCCCCTCACTTCTACGTTAGCCAATCAAGGATGAGAGGATGCTGATTTACGATCCAGAGCAGAAGCCGAATGCATCTGAGTGGCTGGCACTTGGAGAGCACGTGCGTATCGATCTCGCTTATCGATTTCATAAAGCAGCCCGGATAAAGGCGCCGAATGAAAAAGCCCACGCAGTGTTTCATGCAATTATCGAGAACCAGATCGCTGAAAATATAGAAACGATAGTGCGCGCTGTGTCTCGCCTGCAGATGGAAGGACTGTCACGCCATGATGCGCTTCACGCCATCGCGTCAGTCATGGCAGAGCATCTCCACGAAGTCATGGCTACGGAAAATAGTTCTTCCATTCCAAACGAAAGTTACTTCGCGGCGGTCGAGCGCCTTACAGCGAAGGGTTGGCTCAATGGCTAACCCATCATTCCAGCGGACTGCCTTCGGCAGCCGCTGAACTCAAACGTTAGCCGTCATTTGCCATGCAGCTCGAACGATCAGGTTGTAAACCAATTCACTCTCCGACTGAAAAGCAAATCAGTCGCGCTCTGTCGCTCACCAAATCGTCCTTTGCGTCAATTACGGCTTCGGACGGGTCATATATTCAAGTTGGTGGCGGACCAGGGCTCTTCGCGCTCGAGTACAAGAATTTTCAAGGCAAACATTTTCGCGCAAAGCAAAACTCACCGGTGGTGCCATTCCAAGACGGCACAATCATCAGTTTCACTGGCAACCAAATTGCACTGGCTCAGAACGAGTGGTTCCTTATCAAACAAATCACCGAGATATTCTCTGCATTTTCCGCCGGGCAAGTGTTTCCGTCATTTGTAGAGTGGAAAGAACTTGATGCAAACTACATTTCTGTCGGCTAACCCGGCGCTCAACCTCGCTCCTTTCAGTCGCTGGACGCTGCGCGATAAAGCCGCGCAGCGCCGGTTAGCTCTACGTTAGAACTTCAATGAATCCCGACCTGCTACGTCAACGTCGCAATCTGATCATAATTTGCAGTGGACTCGTTCTTTTCGATTTCGCAAAAGTCACCGTTACAAAAATCAGCATTATGGGAACTGAACTGCTGGTCGGTGATGCCCGAGTCGTTGTCTACTTTGCGTGGGTCATGTGGGGCTATTTCTTGCTCAGGTATTACCAGTACCTAAGAGTCGAGAGCGATCTAGGCATCACTTCCAGCATTAAGTCGCGCTTTGAAGGCTGGGCAAGAGCGTATGTTCTCAGAGCGCTCAACAAAACGATTCTTTCGGGAAGTATTGAGTTTTCACGGCAGGGATTATGGTGGCGCTACTCCGTCAAAGAATATGATCCAGCCCACGGTGATTTGAGAGAAATAAGAAACAGCCCATTGCCTTTCATGAGAACGCTGTTATGGTCCGGGAGGTCGCTGTATTGCGTTGCAATGCACACACCAAAGGCAACCGACCACGTTCTCCCGTTTGTGCTTGCAATAGCTGCTCCAGCCATCAGTATTTTTCGGGCGGTATAAGCAAATGGATGATCGTTTGTGTACGCCACTCTCCGTTAAAGTTCTAACTAATCATTCCACCGGACGCTGCGCGATAAAGCCGCGCATCGCCGGTGAATTCAGACGTTAGGTGTTATGCCCGTGCGAGCCTATTCGTCCAACGAAGACCTGTTCCAACACATTCGTGATCTGGCCACTCAATTACAGAGTCAAGACCAGGTCGCGGCTGCCCAATTACTCACAGAAGGTTTGTCTTCCATCAACGGTCTTACCGATGGTTGGGCACTGTTAATAGACTCTATCTCCCACGCAATACAATTGTGCGGAGGCTCTTTACAGTCAGAAATCTCATCTCAGTTAAATGATGTTCTCGCTGTAGTAAAGAAAATGGTGTTTCGGTGAGCACAACGCCATCCACACCTAACCCTTCGGTCAACCGGACCTGCCGCAACCGGCAGTCCGGTTACCTCCAACGCTAGGCTGCATTGTTATCTTAGGGCTTGTGTGTTTATTTTACGCATCATGATTGATTCGCAACGAATAGAGGAAGATAAGGAATGAACTTTAAGACGAAAATATTCGGAATTTTGGCGCTAGCTATTTTAAGCGGGTGTGCTTCTACTGATCCATTACGCGTGCAAACCAGTGATGAGCGTCATGAGATGTTTTCGCGTCTAAGCGGAAACTATCGCGTGGTTGATTCGAGGCGAAACTATTCTAAGTATTCTAATATGGCCTTGACTCTTGCCGACAAGAATGGAACAGCAATAGTGACTACCGAGAACGGTGCGAAACAGACCTATCGGCTGTTTAAGTGCGAGATCGCCAATCAAGCGCAGGCGGCCAACACAGGTAGCCCCATAGAGTCTGTGGAAGATTTGGTGCGGTGCGATATCGCGTCAAATTACAAGTATGCTCAGGTATATATTGGTAAAGTAAGAAACGGCTATACTGTCAAAGACCAGGCGGTTATAAGAACGTTTGACCCAATCGTTATCAATGGAGGATACCTCATTGAGCTAAGTCTAGATGTTGGGAGCCGGGTTGTAATAAGTGCGTCACGATAGCTAAGGATTGCACGTCGAAGATATTCTGATAAAAAATGGGCTTTTGTCACCTACGCCTAACCTATCATTCCAAGGGACGCGCCGCGATAAAGCCGCGTCGCGCCCCTGAATTCAAACGTTAGGTATTTCCATGCGCAAAATTGTCGCTGCATTCTTTATACTTTTTGTGCCACTCATTGCATTCGCAGTAGAGGATGACTACGTTCGCTCTCAATGCGGCGATCCGTCGCAGATCGTACCTACTACCTGCTTTCGCATTGCGTCCTTTTCCCGCTACGTTGTTTGTTCAACAGAAGCTGAGAAGAATTTGACTAATTTGGAACCGCCAGATTGCATCTCAACGATGGCAACCTCGACTGCACCAATTTACCTCTATGCGAGATCATCGCTTCCTAAAACGTGTCGCCTGCAGAAATTTGAAGACTATTACGCAACGTGGCTAGAAGGGCTATTGGATTTGCGCCCGAGGGAAAAAGAGACTTTGGAAAATTTCCGCGCTCGTGTAGAGAAACAGCAGCAACGTCTTTTTGAAAAGAATCGAATCTTCGAGAAAGCAGAATGCGAATAGCAGCTACTCCGTTGCCAAAATACCTAACCCATCATTCCAAGGGACGCGCCGCGATAAAGCTGCGTCGCGTCCCTGAATTCAGACGTTGGGTATCACAATAGGAACGTTCATGGAAGTCAAAATTGTCGCGTTCCCCGAAACAAAGGTTGTTGCCGTTGCGCACCTCGGGTCGCCAGCGCTTGAATACGAAACGGTGAAAAAGTTAGTCGCCTGGAAGCTCGAAAACAGACTGCTAGATCAATCGAAGTACCGAAGCTACGGCATCCACTACACAAATCCACATATCAAGCCACCTTCCAACCACCGTGTCGACTTCTGTCTTTCCTTTGACGAAGAAGTTGGTTCCAATCCTTACGGCATTCGGAACATGGTAATTCCCGAGCTTCGTTGCGCTCTCGCAAAAGACGTCGGCTCGCGTTCAAACAACAAGGCCGCTGCCTATCTGTACGAAACATGGTTACCTCAAAGTGGCGAATCACCCAGTGATTTCCCAATCTTCTTTCACTACGTCAACATAGGACCAAATGTGAGAGGAGAGGAAATGATTACCGATGTCTACTTGCCGTTAAAGTGACGTTTCAAGTCCGCCTACATATGCGCTGCCCAACCCATCGTTCCTCCGGACGCCGCGCGATAAAGCCGCGCAGGCCGGTGAATTCAAACGTTAACCCTTTTGGAGCCATTTATGACTGACCTGAACTACTGGCTTGTCTTTTTCACTGCCGCCGTCGCACTGAATGTATCCCCCGGTCCGGACCTGATCTACATTCTTTCCCGAACAATCGCACAGGGTTCGAAGGTCGGTTTGGCGTCTGCCGCAGGTGTTTGCTCTGGCGCAATTGTGCATGTCCTCGCCGCTGCATTTGGCCTCTCGGCCATATTGGCTGCTTCAGCCACCGCATTCAGCGTCGTCAAATATGTTGGCGCGGCGTATTTGCTTTATCTCGGCGTTCAGGCGCTCAAGTCACAAGGCAGCACGCTCGAACTCCCCGCACAAAAAGAGACTGTCACGGTCACGCCATGGCAAGCCTTTCGCCAAGGCGTTCTGGTCGACGTATTGAATCCGAAGGCGGCAATTTTCTTCATGGCATTTCTTCCGCAATTTGTCCGCCAAGACCATGGCAATTCATCTCTACAGTTGGTTGTTCTTGGGCTGCTTGTCATCTTGGTGGCCATCATTATCGAATCGCTCTTTGTTTTGGCTGCCGCACGGTCAAGCAATTTCTTCCGGTGCAATCCAAGGGCATCGGTCTGGCTAGATCGTACTTTGGGCGCCATCTTTATCTCGCTTGGAATCCGCTTGGCACTCACCGAGCATCGCGCATGAAACGGCTAACCCGAGGCTCAACCTCGCTCCTTTCAGTCGCTGGACACTGCGCGATGAAGTCGCGCAGCGCCGGTGAATTAAAGCGTTAGGACTCTTATGCCAATTCTCTTTCGCATCATTCCCATCGCTCTCAGTGTCTTTTTGCTAACGAATTGCGGTCTTGCCTCTGGGGCGGACACCCCCAGGAAACCGCATCAGATTGTTGGCGACCTGCGCCAGCGCATGTATGCCATCGGTGAAACAAATCCCAAGTTGGAGCGATTTGTCGATGCCGAACAAAAGGCAGCAGCAGAAATTCGCGAGTACATACGCGGGGGCTTTGATCCGCTCAATCTCGTAGAGAAGAACGAAACAGGCCAAACACCGCTAATTGCAGCCGCATTCATGGGGTACTCCGAAGTGGTCAACGAGTTACTCAAGTCGGACGCCGTTAGGGGTGCTATAGACGAAACAAATAAAACGGGGATGTCCGCGTGGCTATCGTCAAACCTGGCATTCAGACAGACGCTATGGGCATGCAACCCCAAGGTGTTTGATGCTCCGTTTACGCTCGTTCCTTTGCTGGTCACTCAAATTTACTACTTACAGCCTGATAATCCGTACAAGAAAACTCGCAGAGCGCTTGAGGAAGCTGGGGCAAAAGCCGACTTGGCGCAAGCCAAGCAGTTCTGGATGGACAACTGCAAGACACAGTCTGATGTAACACGCAATCGAGTTCAGGAAAGCGGCGATTTGCTGGAGACCGTATTGACCGAAGGTGCCGAGACGTTGGCACGCGCTCTGATTGAAAAACAGCAGCAGCCCGGTAAGAAATGAGAGTTCTAACCCCACTCCAGAGAGACGCTTCGCCGGCAAGCCGGCTTCGCGCCCCTGGGCTGACACGTTAGCCCGCCTGAGTGCCAAGCCTCCTGGTCAGATTGCCTTTTCATGAAATGCCTTGTCGTTATTGCCCATCCAGACTCGAACAGCTTGTGCCACGCAATGGCTAGCGCTGCCATTGCCGCATTGACCGAAGCGGGGCATGAGGTGCAAATTGAAGACCTGTACGAGTCCGGCTTTTCGCCACCGCTCACGATCGCTGAACGTCAAAGCTACTACCACGCTTCTTTTGACGCAGCCGCTGTCCAACCACAGATTGAGCGTTTGCTTGCTGCTGAAGCGCTCATTCTTGTCTTTCCCACTTGGTGGTTCGGTTTCCCTGCCATCCTCAAAGGTTGGTTTGATCGAGTTTGGGCGCCTGGCATCGCCTATGATCACGCGAGCGATCTTGGCCCTATCAAGCCTCGCCTTTACAATCTTCGAAGAGCGCTCGCCGTGACGTCGCTGGGTTCGCCGTGGTGGGTAGATCGCTTCGTCATGCGGCAACCGCTGAAGCGGATATTAAGCACGGCGCTCTTTGGCGTCTGTGCGCCTACCTGCCGGTTTGAGATGTTGTCGCTATATAAAGCCGAAAACCTTGCAGCCAAAGAGGTTCAGGCATTCTGTTCGCGACTCCAAAAGGCGTTGGTCAAATGGTGATAGCATCTATCGAATCCTCATTCATCCCATCATTGCACCGGACGCTCAATAAGGCTGCGCCAGCCGGTTAATTCAAACGTGGACGTCAGAGCACCGGGGGCCGCAGGAATACCAAGAGCCTGAAGCGAAATCATCGAAAGGAACGATCCAATGATTTACAAGGGTAGCTGCCACTGTGGGCAGGTCGCGTTCGAAGCAGACGGGAATCTAGAGCAAGTCATCGAGTGCAATTGCTCAATTTGTAGCAAGCACGGTTCGCTTCACTGGTTTGTTTCCCAAGAGAATTTTCGTTTGCTCACCCCCGAAGACAGCCTGAGCACATACACATTCAACAAGCACATCATTAAGCATCGCTACTGCCCCAAGTGCGGGTGCGCGCCATATAGTGAAGGTATAGCGCCTTCTGGCAACTACATGGTTGCAATCAACGCACGCTGCTTGGATGGTGTCGACTTGTCATCGATCAAGGTGGGGCATTTTGATGGGCGCAGCCTTTGAGCACCTGATGCTCAACCCGGCGCTCAACCCCGTTCGCTTCGCTCGCTGGGCATTGCGCGACAAAGCCGCGCAAGGCCAGTGAATTCAAACATTAGAACTCACGCAATGGTTATGCGAATCGACGGAACGCTCAAATCGTGGAACGACGACCGAGGTTTCGGTTTTATCGAACCATCACTTGGCGGGGAGGAGATTTTCGTGCACATCAAGGCTTTTGAGACCCGTATGGGTCGGCCTCAGATTGGCCAGCGCCTGACGTTCGAAATCGAGATGAGCACAGAAGGGAAGAAACGAGCCAAACGCGTGCAGCCCGTTCAAGTGGCTCGCTCTACTTCTCGCAAGCGTAATGACTCGCCTGCTCAATGGGGAACCGCAAGTTATTTCGCCATTCCTGCCTTTTTCTTTGTTTTTCTTATTGCCGCCATACTGTGGCGTGTCCCAAATTGGGTAGCGGGTCTGTACGTTGCGGCCAGTGTTGTATGTTTCATCATGTACAAAATCGATAAATCGGCGGCAACTGCCGGTCGCCGGCGAGTATCAGAAGACACGCTGATTGTTCTGGGCCTCGCCTGTGGTTGGCCTGGGGCCATCATTGCGCAGCAGGTTCTGCGCCATAAGTCGAACAAGGCGTCCTTTCGTTCTGCCTTCTGGGGGAGCGTGGTTCTGAACGTCCTCGGCTTCCTGGCGCTAAGCTCTCCGCTTTTTTCACTGCTGCGCCCATGAGAGCGAGTTCTAGCGCGGCGCTCAACTCCGTTCGCCTCGCTCTCGGAGCATTGCGCGACAAAGCCGCGCAGCGCCAGTTAGCTCCACGTTGAGCAACAGGAGATTTATTCATGCGCCGAATCGTCCGACTCTCTATCCTTTTTCCGCTTCTGTTTTGGGCGTTCTCTGTCCACGGGGAGGTCAATTCCGGTGTCGTGGACATTCCCACTCGCACCGGCGTTACCCAACGCGTGCTGGTGGTCGCCGCGCAAGCGCCAAGGGCGGCGGTCATTCTTTTTGCCGGCGGGCACGGTGGGCTGCAATTGGCGCCTGACGGCAGCTTCGGTTGGGGCAAGGGCAATTTTCTGGTCAGGAGTCGCCAGCTATTTGCTGACCAAGGCTTGCTGACGGTCGTCGTCGATGCCCCGTCGGATCGGCAAAGCAACCCCTTCCTTGGTGGCTTCCGACAGACAAGTCGTCACGTTGAGGACATCAAGGCGGTCATCTCCTGGGTACGCCGGCAGTCAAATATTCCTGTCTGGCTCGTTGGTACGAGTCGAGGCACCCAGTCAGTCGCGTATGTCGCCACCGAACTCGGTCTTCCCGACGGCCCGGATGGCATCGTCCTGACTTCCAGCATCTTGTCCGACAACAGGTCGATCGCTGTGCCGTCGCTGCCGCTCGACAAAGTGACCATTCCCGTACTCGTCGTTCACCACGAGCTTGACGGTTGCAGTCACTGTTCGTATGGCGACATCCCGGCGTTGATGGAAAAATTCGATCATTCCAGCCGAAAGGCGCTGCGCTCATTTAAGGACGGGCAATCGCGCGGTGACCCGTGCGAAGCGATGGCCTATCACGGGTACAACGGCATTGAAGCTGCTGTTGTCGCTGAGATTGCAAGCTGGATCACCGAAAAATGACGCAATTGCCCGAGCCCTCGGTCGGGGGGCTGCGCTTCCCGGTACCTGGTCGGCTTCGCCGCAGGGCTGTTCCTCGCCTTGAACGTTGCAGAGGACTCAAACCTTAGTCCTCTCGATCAACCCCTTTGAATGAATGAGCAGCCATGATTGCATCGACCACCTTCACCATCGACGGTTACGACATTAGCGAAAGCAAAGGGCTTGTCCGCGGCATCGTCGTTCGTTCGCCAACGATTTCACAAGGTTTTTTTGGCGGACTCAAAAACGTCATCGGCGGAAAAATCGGTTCCTATACGACGATGTGCGAGCAGACCCGTTCGCAAGCCTACGACGACATGGTCGATCATGCCAAGGCGCTTGGCGCCAACGCCATCGTCGGCGTTCGCTATGATGCTTCCTCCGTCGAGCCGCGCGGCGGCGCGGTCGAGGTGCTTTGCTATGGCACGGCGGTGGTGATCGCCAAGCGCCAAGCGTGATTGAAAGCGATGCTCCGCTCTCGACGCGATTGCCGAGCGTCTGCGTCGCGCCAGCAGAGTTCGCTGATTGGGCGGCGCTGCTTGCGCTGCTGCGCGAGTCCTTTGCGTACATGGAAGCACGAATCGACCCGCCGTCTTCCTTGCAAAAGATGGGAGTCGCCGAGCTGCGCGCCAAGGCTCGGGACGAGTCGCTGATCATCGCCCGCAATGACGCTGGCCTGGTCGGGTGCGCGTTCGCCGAGGTCAAAGCCGACTGCGTTTATGTCGGCAAGCTGGCGGTCGCCGAGCGCGCCCGTGGCTGCGGCATCGCCAGGAAAATCATGCGCGTCGCCGAGTCGCTCGCCGGCGAGAATGGTCGGCAGTTTCTCGAGCTGCGGACCCGCGTCGAACTCATCGAGAACCACCGCGCCTTCGCTGCGCTGGGCTTCGAGAAGGTAGCCGAAACGGCGCACCCGGGCTACCTCAGGCCAACAAGCATTACAATGCGCAAGCGTTTGGCGGTTCGCGCCGCCTGACGGGCCGCGCGATAGCGCGGCGCCCGCCGCCGTTGCACAGGTGCTCATGTCCCGATTCCAGCACGTACATCGACTTCGAGCATCAGTTGGTGCGAGAAGTCGCCGATTAGCGGTCGAACACAGAACTCGATTTGCAAAAATATAGGGAGTAGCAATGAAAAGAGCTGTTCTTTTGCTGGCGGTTGTCTTGGTTCCATTTGCTGCCCATGCTGGAATTGACGATGCTGGCGCCATTCCTTGGGTCAAGGATTCAGGAAGAGACGTATATAAGGAGAAATTTCTGGCTGGCCAAAAGCACAAGGCTTTTGCCATTTCGAAGGCCGGGAACCACGGCTGGTCTGTCGAGCGTGACTCGGCAAGTCGCGCGGCACGATCGGCGCTTTACAACTGTTTCAAGAATTCAACGCAGCGCTGCTTTCTCTACGCGGTTGATGACAAGTTGATTCTGGACGACTACGCCGCGTCGGAAGAAGAAGCGAAAGCAGCTCTCGGCAAGCTGGCTTTGCCGGCAAAGAAGGCATATGCAGACGAGGACAGGGATACCGGCGTTTCGCCAACGGAGAGCATCAAGCAAGGTAATCTGCACGAGCCGACGCCAACGACTGTCGCTGTGGCCAAAACCGTGACGACTTCGTCGCTGGTTGAAATGCTTGCCTCGGCGACAAAGCCTGTTGTGCTCGACGTGCTACTACCGACCGACAGCTTCCGAAAAGCTCTGCTTCCCTCCGCTTACTGGATCAGCGGGGCCGGTATATTCGATGAAAAGAACAATACCAAGATCGACGATTATTTCGCCAAGATAATGTCGGACATCGCGCCGAAAAAGGATACGCCGATAGTCGTCTATTGCCTGAGCTGGGAATGCTGGTTATCGCCAAATGCCTTGTTACGCCTCTCAAAACAGGGCTATACCAACCTCTACTGGTATCGAGGCGGGATTGAGTCCTGGCAACGTGCCGGTCTGCCAACCGTCGAGGCGCCACTGAGCGCACAGGTCCGGTAGTGCTCCTTCTCGTCGCGCCAGCCGGTTGATTCGCACGTCAGGTCATATGCAGCCAGGCATCAACATATTCATCGCCATCGTCTGTCTCGGTATCGCCGTCGGCATCGTCTGGCGATTCGCTTCGCGTCGCCGCGAGCTGCCGTGTCCGGCGTGGCTCCATTGGCTGGTCGAATTGGATAATCCCTTCACCCAGACCAACCGTTCTGCGTTCATCGTCGAACATCTGCGCCTTGAGCAGGGAATGGCGGTTCTCGATGCCGGGTGTGGGCCCGGGCGTCTCACCGTTCCGGTCGCCAAGCGCGTCGGCGCGGCGGGCGTGGTGGTCGCCGTCGACGTTCAGTCGGGAATGCTCGACCGCGCCCGGCAGAAGGTCGCCGCAGCGGGGCTTGGCAATGTTCAGTTCGTGCCGGCCGGGCTCGGAGAAGGGCGCTTGCCAGGCGGCTATTTCGATCGTGCGCTGTTGATTACCGTGCTTGGCGAGATCACCAATCCCAAGGCGGCGCTGGTCGAGATCTTCAACGCGCTCAAGCCGGGAGGAATTCTGTCGGTGACCGAAGTGATCTTCGATCCCCATTTTCAGGGCGTTGGAACGGTCTCGGCGCTTGCCGGCGAGGCGGGATTTCTGATCGGGCAGCGCTGGGGGCACAGGCTCGCTTTCGTCCAACATCTGCAGAAGCCGAGTCCTTGAGCTTGAGCATCGGGCGTCTCAGTAACGAAATCGCAGTTGCGCGATCAGCAGCGCATCGCCTTCGACGCGGTAGACCTGGCGATGCTCGTCAGTGATGCGGCGCGACCAGAATCCCGACAGCGCGTGCTGTAATGAGTACGACATCCTGGCTTGCCGGCATCACGCCATCACGTTGCGCTGAAGCGGTAGTTGTCGGCGGCCAGCACTTCGGCGACCCAGCCGCCGCCGAGCGCTTCGGTCGCGTGCCGCGGTCCGGCGGCGCCGAGCGCGACGAAGAGCGGCAGGAAGTGCTCGGGCGTCGGGTGCGCGAAGCGCGCGTGCGGTGCGCGCTCCAGCCAGTCGAGCAGGGCTTCGCTGTCGCCCGCCAGCAGCTTTTCATTCACCCAGTCGCGAAAATCGACCGTTTGCTGCGCGCGCGGCTTGCCGCGCATGTATTCGCCGAGGTTGTGCGTCAGGTGACCCGTGGCGACGATCAGGACGTTGTCGGCGGTGAGCGGCGCCAGCGCGGCGCCGAGCGCGAAGTGGTGGCGCGCGTCGAGTTCGGGTTGTACCGAGAGCTGCAGCACCGGGACGTCGGCGGCGGCAAACAGCGTACGCAGCGGCACCCAGGCGCCGTGGTCGAGGCCGCGCTGCGCGTCGATGCGGCTGGCGATACCGGTGTCGGCGAGCAGCTTTTCGATGCGCTGCGCCAGCGCCGGCGCGCCGGGCGCCGGATAGCGCAGTTGGTAAAGTTCTTCGGGAAAGCCGCCGAAGTCGTGAATCGTTTCGGGCTGCGCGCTGCCGCCGAGCGTCGGCTGATGCGTCGTCCAGTGCGCCGAGACGGCGACGATCGCCGCCGGCGTGGCAAGCTGTGCGGCCAGGTCGGACCAGATCCGGGTCAGCGTGTCGCCGCCGAGCGCCGTCATCGGCGAGCCGTGCGAGAGAAAGAGGATCGGTTGCGTCATGGTGCGTCTCCTGGTTGGTGCGCACTGGCCGCGCGCTGAACTGCACTTTAGTCGTCTCGAATGTGGAGATAAAGAGCGCTGCGCTTGAATGTATGTTGCGATAATCGGGATAATAATTGCTCTGAATTGCCGCTTGTTCAATCAAACAGCGCAATCGACGGTCATTTTTGTCGGGCTGTTGAGCACGGTGACCGCATTGGCGCAGTTCTTGGTTAAACTCGCCTCCTTGGCTGTTCGCCGAATTCATTGAGGAAAAATATGGAAAACAGCACCGAACTTCAACGCATCAGCGGCTTGATCGTCGCCGCGATGCACATCTCGACCGACCGGGTGACTGCCGCCGGCGTCGCCTACGTGCCGTCGCTCAAGCTCGAGACTTTTGAGCAGGCCGTCCACCTGGCGCGCTGCATCGCCGCGTTCACCACCGACGACGCGCTGGCCGAGGACCTCGCCGAGCTGGTCGGCGAGTCGCCCAAATTCCTGGTCGGCAAGGTGTTGCTCGCCAACTATGCTCCCGAGCAGTGCACCGGCGAGAACGCCGACCTCGAAAAACGCATCTGGACCAGCATCTACGCCGGGCGCCGCGAGCGTTCGCGGGTCCTGCAAACGCTGGCCCGGCGCAGCCTGATCTAGGACGATGCCGATTTATTCCGTTCGGGCTGAGCCTGTCGAAGGGCTGTCATCATCAATCAGTACCTTGCCAAGGGCTTCGACAGGCTCAGCCCGAACGGGGCGACTCTCTGCCCGAACTCGGCGAATCGATCAGCTCGTCCTCGGCGGCGCCTGGCGTGGCGCCGATCCAGCGTTTCGTCGATGAACGATCAGTCCGCTGCGATTTGCGTGCAATCGCTCGATCCGGTTTTTGCTGGCGAAGCGGCAGCGTGGGCGCAGCGCTTGCATCTGCCGCTCGACGGCGATGCGCAGCGGTATGCGTATGCGCTGCAGCTCGGCGAACAGGGCTTGCAGTTCGTCGAACTCGGGCCGGACGCGGCGGGGCCGGTGCGCGTCGATTTCGTTGCCGGCGCGGTCGCGCACCGGCGACTCTACGGCGGCGGCAGCGGGCAGATGATCGCCAAGGCGGTCGGCATCCAGCCGGGCGTTCGCCCGGTGGTGCTCGATGCGACCGCCGGGCTGGGGCGCGATGCTTTCGTGCTGGCGCAGCTCGGCTGCGCGCTGACGCTGATCGAACGCCAGCCGCTGATTGCCGCGCTGCTCGAGGACGGTCTGGCGCGCGCGCGCGCTGACGCCGAGGTCGGCGCCATCGTCGCGCCGATGCAGCTTGTCTGCGGCAACGCGATCGAGCTGATGGGCGCCTGGAACGGCGAGGCGCCGCAGGTGATCTATCTCGATCCGATGTTCCCGCACCGCGACAAGAGCGCGCAGGTCAAGAAGGAAATGCGGCTTTTTCGCCCCTTGGCCGGCGACGACGACGACGCGCCGCAGCTGCTCGCCGCGGCGCTGGCGCTGGCGACGCACCGCGTCGTCGTCAAGCGTCCGCGCAAGGCGCCGGCGATCGCCGGGCAGCTTCCCGGTTACGCGCTTGAAGGCAAGTCGAGCCGCTTCGACATCTATCCGAAAAAGTCGCTCAAGCCGGCTCGTTGAGACGCGCCGCGAACGTTCTGCCTGAAAAAAGCAGTTAACCACGGCGAACACAACGAACATGCCGCAAAGCCAATCCCTGTGGGGCGACGGAAAACAATAGGCTAAATCGTTTTTTTGAGTCACCCTGCGGTGAGGCGTAATATTTTCCAGAACCGATTCTCTTCGTTGTGCCCGTTGTGTCGTTGTGGTTCGAATTGCGGCTTTTACGCTCAGTGTTCCTTGCCGTCAACGCGCTCGCGCAGCAGGTAGGGGATGTAGCGCCAGCCCAGGATGGCAAAGGCGAGCAGCCAGCAGGTCGCCGCCAGGTCGAGCCAGCGCAGGTAGGCGGCGGGGGAGAACTGCGGCAGGACGATGCGCGCGACGAAGCCGAGAATCATGATCCACAGCACGGCCTTGTCGATCGAATCGAAAACCACTTTGCGGCCGGTATGTCCCTTGGCGATGCGGATCAGCATCGCCGGGATCACCAGGCCCATGGCGCCGAAGGTGAACACATGGACGGCGACGGTGCCGACCCAGGCGATCGGCGCGATGCTGTCGGTGGCATTGAGCAGCAACTGGGCGACGATTGCTAGGTAGCCCAGGTACATGATGGCCAGCTCGATGCGGCGCATCGCGAGCTGTGGCTTCCAGAAAACGAAGCGGCCGAGCAGCAGAGCAGCGAGCGCCAGCGAGATCACCGCGGCGAGCAGCGGCGGCATGGCACTGACGAAAACCAGCGTCACCGCGAGCAGCTTGATCGAGCGGTCGAGCAGCGGGTGGCGCAGGATTGAAACCTGGAAGACGTTTTTCATGAACTGCGTCAGCGTGCGCTCGAACATCACCAGGAAGGCGACGCGAAACAGGCCGAGCGCCATCGTCCAGCCGGCTTCGAAATGATCGCTGCTGAGCATCAGGTTCTTGGCGACGAGAAAGAGCGGCAGGATGATCAGGAAAAAATAGTTGTCGGGGAACGTGTCGTCGTCGCGGTATCTGATCAGCGTCCAGCCGAGCATCAGCACCATCGCGCCGAGGAAGAGGTTGTTGGCGAGCAGGAAGAGCAACGGCGGCAGGCTGGCTGCGAACCACATTGCGGCGCGCTCGACGAGCCAGGCGACGACCAGAAAGATCAGCGCTTGACCATGGTAGCCGCGCTGGTGCACCCAGTTCTTGGTCGAGGTCAGCAGGAAGCCGCCGAGCACCGCCCAGCCGAAACCGAAGAACATCTCGTGGGCGTGCCACTGCAGCGACGAAAAAGTGGTCGATGGCCCGGCCAGACGGCCGGCAAAGATCATCGCCCAGACGATCGGCAGACTCAGCCCGGCGAGGCAGGCGAGCGCGAAGAACGGCCGGAAGCCGACCCGCCACAGCGGGTGATTCGAGATTTTCATGGTCGTCCTGAACTGTCTGGAAACAGGGTCAGAACGGGGCAGGGCAGTCGAAGTTCAATCGCTCGTCGGTTTCGGGGTGCGCGAAGGCCAGATATTCGGCGTGCAGCAGCAGCCGGTCGGCCTTGGCCAGGCTCGCCGCGTCGGCGTAGAGCGAGTCGCCGAGGATCGGGTGGCCGAGCGCCTGCATGTGCACGCGAAGCTGATGCGTGCGACCGGTTTCCGGCGTCAGCTCGACGCGCGAACACTGTCTTTGAGAATCGTAGCTGTGCACGCGGTAGCGCGTCAGCGACGGCTTGCCGGTCGCGAAATCGACGATGTGCCGCGGCCGGTTGGGCCAGTCGACGATCAGCGGCAGGCAGACCTCGCCGCATTCTGGCGCGAGCTCGCCGGCGACCACCGCGACGTAGCGTTTGTCGACCTTGCGGTCCTGAAACAGGATGCTCAGCCGGCGATGCATTTCCTTGCCGCGCGCCAGGACGAGCAGGCCCGAGGTGTCGAAATCGAGGCGATGGACGATCAGCGCATCCGGGTAATCGGCCTGCACGCGCCTGATCAGGCAGTCCTGCTTGTCTTCGCCGCGCCCGGGAACCGACAGCAGCCGGCTCGGCTTGTTGACGATGAGCAGGCAGTGATCGGCGTGGAGCAGCGAAAAATTCAGCGAGAAATCTTTTTCAGGCGTTGGGGAAAAGCAGGGCGTGGTCATGGATAATGATCGCTGGCGGTGTGGCGTGTTCAATGGCGCGATTATAGGTCATTGGGGCGCTTGGGCCGGCTTCTTGGGCTGACCCGCGATCCGCTCTGCCTCATCTTGCCAATTCAACGACCTGATCCCGATGGATATCTTCCTGCACCACGTGTTGCTGGCTTTGCCGCTGTTTTCTCTTGTCTTTATCGGTTATGCCGCGATGCGGATTTCAGGATGGCCGACGAGTGTTTCGGACGGACTGACGCTTTTTGTTTTCAACCTGGCGATGCCGGCGATGCTGTTCCGCCTGATGAGCGATTCGTCAAACCTGCCGGCGGTCGATACGCGGCTGTTGATTGCCTTCTTCGGTGGCTGCCTGATCGTCTTTGTGCTCGGCCGCTTGATTTCGTGGAAGCTGTTTCGGCTCGACGGCGTGTCGCAGTCGGTTTTTGCCCTGGGCTGCGTTTTTTCGAACAACGTCATGCTGGGTCTGCCGCTCGCCAAGGTCTCACTCGGCGATGCAGCGGTGCCGTCGGTGGCGCTGGTGCTGGTGTTCAACGCACTGATCCTGTGGACGCTGATCACCGTCTCGGTCGAGTGGGCCAAGCACGGCAATTTCTCGATGAACGGCTTCGCCAGAACGGCGCGCGGCGTGCTGACCAATCCGGTGGTCGTCGGCATTCTCGCCGGAACATTGTTCGGCAGGACCGGGTTGCCCTTGCCCGACGCCATCGATGCCCCGCTCAACATGATCGGCCAGTCGGCCGCGCCGATGGCCTTGATCGCGCTCGGCATGGGGCTCGCCGAGTACGGCGTGCGCGACGGCTGGAGAGTCAGCGTGACCGTCTGCGCCGTCAAGCTGGTGGTGCTGCCGATGATCGTCTGGGGCCTGTCCCGGCTGCTCGGCCTGCCGCCGATGGAGACCCGCGTCGTCGTACTGCTCTCGTCGATGGCCGTCGGCGCCAACGTCTATATCATGTCGCGACAGTTCAAGGCGCTTGAAGGTCCAACGGCCAGCACCCTGGTGCTGTCGACGGTGCTGGCGGCGATCACGACGCCGTTCGTGCTGTCGTTGATGGGCGCTTGATCGCGTCAATCGCTGCGCAACTGAGCGCGCGGTCAGCGCGGTTCAGCCAAAAATGTTGAAATGATTCATGATGACCATGTACATCGGTATCGTCACCAGGCTGATCAGCGTGGTCACCGAGGTCATCACCGCGGCGTATTGGTAGTCGGCGTCGTAGGTTCGGGCGATGATCGCCGTTTGCGTCATGATCGGCATCGATGCCTGAATGACGAAAACCTGCTTCATCAATAACGGTAACGGGACAAATCGGCAAATTACGATGAGAACGACCGGCGCCAGCACGAATCTCGCCCCGATGAGCGTGACGAGCGATTTGTCGAAGCGAATCGATTTCCAGTCGACGGCATAGAGCACGATGCCGATAAAGATCATCGACAGCGGTGTCGTCGAGCTTCCGACCGTATTGCAGACACTGAGCATCAGCTCCGGCAGCTTGATTCCCGCCAAGACGCAAAGCACCGCGAAGAGGAACGAGCTGAGCGGCGGCGAAAACACCCGCTTGAGATTGTCCCGCGAGAATATCCTGGTCGAGCTTCTATTTCCGTCCCCACTGATGCCATAAACACCAATCGTCCAGAAGAGCACGGTGTTGGCGATATAAAAGAGCAATACATAGGGAATGCTCTTGGCGCCAAAGAGCATCAGGTTGACCGGCAGACCGATGAAGATCGTGTTCGATAGCGCGAACATCGAGGTGTACGTTCCGGTCTGGTTTTCCGGCAAGCGAATCAACTTGGCGGCAAGAAAGCCCAGTACGTAACAGATTCCCATCGAGGCGAAAGGTACGGCGAGCCCTGGCGCCATCGAGATGAGCGAGTCACTGCTGTAGTTCACCGAAATATTGCTGATCATGAACGCCGGCAGCGTCACGCCGATCACGAGTTTCGACAGGCCGGCTGAATTCTGTTCGTCAAACCCCATCTTCCATGCAACAAAAACGCCTATTCCGATCATCAGCAGAATAGATAGAACGCTTTGGATTATTTCCATCGTAAGACCTTGAATCAATCGTTGCGGCGGCCGTTGCCGATGGCGCGCAGGAACTCGCTGCGGTACTGCGGCGAACTTTCGAACTCGCCGGTGAACGACTGGGTGATGACGCGCTCGTCGCCGCGCCGGTCTTCGCCGAGCAGCAGGCACAGCTGTTCGGCTTCGATCAGGCACGCGGCGCCACGCGCCTTGCCATGCACCATCAAGGCCTCGGCGATGTCGCGCGTCATCCATTCCTGGTAGGTGAAGCGGTGGCCGATGGCGTCGACCAGTCGCGCGATCCGTCCAAAGCCGTGCAGCCGGCCGCCCGGCAGGTAGGCGACGTGGGCGACGCCGCGAAACGGCACCAGGTGGTGCGGGCAGACGCCATGAACGGCGATGCCGCGAACGATCACCATGTCGCTGCGCTGGTCGTCGAAACCGTCGCCGAGCACGCTCGCCGGGTCGAGGTCGTAACCGCCGAGCAAGCGCTTTTGCCAGAGTTCGCGAACGCGCTGCGCGGTTCGTCCCATGTGTTCGACGTCCGGTGCGATGCCGCAGGCGGCGAGCAGGTCGCTGATCGCCTGTTCGAAGGCCAGGGCGTTGAATGCGTTGCGGCGCGCGATGCCGATGCCGGATGAGGCGGGGTGCTCGTGCTCTGCTGGGTCGGACATCGTCAGCTCCCGGTGCGAAAGGTTGATGGGGGCGATAATACACGCCCGGAAGCCGGGCGCCTCGGGTCCGCTGTGCATTTGCTGCGAGCACGCGCCTTTTTGATTTGACCGACCAGCCATTGCGACGCAGGATGAGCGATAATGTGCGCCTTGTGCGGTTGGGAAGGCCTGTGGTCGCGTTGCATCGGGCCGGTTTGGGTTCTGGAAGGACATAGATGAAGCGTGTTGATGATTTCCGTCTGAGGTTCGGCAAGAAGGAGTATGTGCCAATCGTCATCGGTGGTATGGGCGTCGATATCTCGACCGCCGAGCTGGCGCTTGAAGCGGCGCGGCTGGGTGGCGTCGGGCACATCTCCGACGCCATGGTCAATACCGTGGCGGATCGGCGATTCAACGCCAAGTTCGTCAAGGAAAAACTCAAGCAGTACAAATTCAACGTCGCCAACACCGACAAGTCGGTGGTGCAGTTCGATCTCGGCGCGCTCGCCGAAGCGACGACCATGCACATCGGAAAAACGATGGAAGCCAAGCGCGGCGAGGGCCTGATCCTGGTCAATTGCATGGAGAAACTGACCATGAACGCGCCCAAGGAAACCTTGCGCGTGCGCATGCGCGCGGCGCTCGACGCCGGCATCGACGGCATCACGCTGGCCGCCGGGCTACACCTCGGGTCGTTCGCGCTGATCGAGGATCACCCGCGTTTTCGCGATGCCAAGCTGGGAATCATCGTGTCCTCCCTGCGTGCCTTGCAGCTCTTTCTGCGCAAAACGGCGCGAACCAATCGGCTGCCCGACTACGTCGTCGTCGAAGGGCCGCTGGCCGGCGGCCACCTGGGCTTCGGCATGGACTGGGCGGCGTTCGATCTGGCGACCATCGTTGCCGACATCCAGCAGTTCCTGCGCGCCGAGCAGCTCGATATTCCGCTGATTCCGGCGGGCGGCGTGTTTACCGGCAGCGACGCGGTCTCTTTCCTCGAAAATGGCGCGGCGGCGGTTCAGGTGGCGACGCGCTTTACCGTGGCCAAGGAGTGCGGGCTGCCGGAGGACGTGCAGCAGGAGTATTTCAAGGCCAGCGAAGAACAGATCGTGGTCAACAATATCTCGCCGACCGGTTATCCGATGCGCATGCTGGCCAACAGTCCGGCGATCGGCGACGGCATTCGTCCCAACTGCGAGGCTTACGGTTATCTGCTTGACGCCAGCGGCCACTGTTCGTACATCGAAGCCTACAACCGCGAAGTGGCGGCGCATCCGGGCGTCAAACGCCTGTCGGTGATGGACAAGACCTGTCTATGTACGCAGATGCGCAACTTCGATCTGTGGACCTGCGGTCACTACACCTATCGTCTCAAGGATACCTCGCATCAACTCGCCGACGGCAGCTACCAGATGTTAACTGCCGAGCATATTTTCCACGATTATCAGTTCAGCACCGATCACCAGATCGCCTTGCCCGAGCCCGTTGCTGGGTAATTCCGGGGGGAATTCCCGTTTTCTGCGGATTATTTAGTTAGACTCTGGCGTCCGGCCTTGCTATTGTTCTGAAGCTGTCATTACAACGTCGTCCTAACCTGGGAGCGTGTCAATTGGGAACAAAGCTATACGTAGGCAACCTGAGCTACGACATCAGCAAGACTGATCTGGAGCAGATGTTCGCCGCGCACGGTACGGTGGCGTCGGCGCAAGTGATTACCGATCGCGAAACACAGCGCTCGAAGGGTTTCGGCTTCGTCGAGATGGGGACCGATCAAGAAGCGCAGGCGGCGATCGCTGCGCTCAACGGCAAGAGCATCGACGGTCGCGCGTTGACCGTCAATGAAGCGCGTCCGCAGGAGCCGCGCAGCGGTGGGGCGGGCGGTGCGCGCCGTGGTCCGGGCGGCGGTGGCGGGGCGCGCGGCCCCTACGGCTCAGGCCGTAGTGGTTCCGGCGGCGCCAACCGCTACTGATTTATTGCGCCAGCACCGGGGTCCGGTGCGGCGATTGACGTCACCGGCCTCATCTGGCCTGGTGTTTTTTTGTTGTGCTTCATTCGGCACTTGTGCCGGGTTGGGATATTGTTTTGGCAAAACCAAATTACTCGTTCGAAAAGCGTCAGAGAGATCTGGAAAAGAAGCGCAAGCAGGAAGAAAAGCGCTTGCGCAAGCTGGCTGAGAAGAAGCCTGCCGAGGGCGACGCTGCTTCGCCTGAAGGAGATGCGCCGGCTGCTGTCGATCCGGCCAGCGCCGGGAACTGAGCCGCAGCCCGCCCGGTAGCATTCAATCGCTGCGGGCGCCGGGGTTCCCTGTGGTTTCTCGCTGACGGGGCTGTCCTCGCCGTGCGGCACGCTTCACCTCTTTCGTCGAATTCCGCCTGCGGCGAATTCGCCGGCTAAATTGCAGACAGTCTTCGCCCATGCTCAGTTATCGTCACGCCTTTCACGCCGGCAATCACGCCGACGTCCTCAAACATCTGGTGCTGGTCCAGCTGACGCGTTATCTCGCGCAGAAGGACAAGCCGTTCTGGTATATCGACACCCATTCCGGCGCCGGGCTTTATGCGCTCGACGCCGGCTATGCGCAGAAACTCGCCGAGTACAAGGACGGTATCGGCCGCCTGTGGGGGCGCAACGATCTTCCTGAGCCGCTCGCCGATTACGTCGACCTGGTGCGCCGGATCAACCCCGACCGCCGCCTGGTCGCTTACCCCGGATCGCCTTATTTCGCGCTGTGGACGCTGCGCGAGCAGGACCGCCTGCGCCTCTTCGAACTGCACAGCAAGGATGCACGGCTGCTGCAGGAGAACTTCGCCGGCGCCGGAAGACAGGTGATCGTCGAGCCGAGCGACGGCTTCGCCGGACTCAAGGCGCTGTTGCCGCCGCCGCCGCGCCGCGCGCTGGTGCTGATCGATCCGTCGTACGAAGACAAGCACGATTACGAGCGCGTCTTTCACGAACTCAAGGACTCGCTGGCGCGCTTTGCTGGCGGCACCTACGCGCTGTGGTACCCGCAGCTCACCCGGCTCGACGCGCACGAATTGCCGCAGCGCTTGAAGCGCCTGCCGGCCAAGGGCTGGATCAACGTCGCGTTGCGCGTCAAGGAGCCGGCCAAGGACAGCTTCGGCATGCACGGCAGCGGCATGTTCATTCTCAATCCGCCGTTTACGCTGCACGCGACGCTCGCCGAAGTGATGCCTTTCCTGGTCGACGCGCTCGGCGTCGATTCCGGCGCGGGCTATACGCTCGAGCAGTCGGAGAGCTGAGTTTCTTATTAACCACAACGAGCACAACGAGCACAACGAGCACAACGGGCACAACGGGCACAACGAAATCGCTTTGTTGTCGGGCTTTGGCGATCTGGATTTAGAGAGTCGCTCGGGAGCTCGGAAGTTATCTCCTAGTCTCCTGGTTCTCGTCGTGTTCGTCGTGCCCGTTGTGGTCCGCTGCTTTTTTCAATCTTTGAGCTGCGTGTACTTCTTGCTCGAACCGTAGCTCTTGGCGATCGGGTATTTCTCGGCGTTCTTTTCGAGCTTGCGGCGCGCCGCGTCCTCCAAATCGATTCCCGCATGGTCGGCGATCAGCAGCAGGTAGAGCAGCACGTCGGCGCACTCGTCGCGCAGCGCTTCGTGCGCTTGCGGGGACGCCGCCAGCGCGGCCATTTCCTCGTCGCTTTTCCACTGCGTGAGTTCGAGCAGCTCGGCCGCTTCGAGATTGAGCGAGACGATCAGGTTGCGCAGCGTGTGGAACTGCGCCCAGTCGCGCTCGTCGCGAAACTTGCGCAGGTCGTCGGTCAAGGCCGCGAGGTTCATGCGAAGAAGCGCTGCTGCGCCTCGGCCGGCAGCGCCATCGCCATGGCCTGGGCACGCGCGAGCAGCTCCCAGTAATAGCGGTACGAGGCGCGGTCGTGCAGTTTGCCGTCGTGCGCGATCGGACCCCAGTCCTTGTCCTGCGCGGCGATCAGGATGGCGCTCGCGGTTTCGACCTCGGAGAAGTCGGGGCGCATCGCTTCGACGATCGGCATGATCTGATTGGGGTGGATGCTCCACATGCGCAGGTAGCCGAATTCGTTGCGTGCGCGGCGCGCGTCGTTGCGGATCACGTCGAGATCCTTGAGTTCGGTGGTGACGTTGTGCGTCGGTACGACGCCGTTGGCCAGTGCCGCCGTGGTGATCTCGCACTTGGCGCGGGCGACCAGCGGGTGCTCGAATTGCCCCGGGCTCTTCATTGCCGAACCGGGGATCGCGCCGTGGTGCCCCGAAACGAAATCCATCAGCCCGAAGTCGAGCGATTCGACGCCGGGCAGCGCGGCGATCTCCCAGGCGTCGTGCAAGGCGCCGAGCGTCTCGATCAACACATGCACCGGGATCTGTCGCTGCAGGCCGGCGGCAACTTCGGCGCGGCGCAGCGCGGCGATCTGGACGCGTACGTCATCGATGCCGCGCGGCTTGGGCAGCGTGATGAAAGGCAGGCGGCTTCCGGCCAGCGATACGAGAATGTCGAGGTCGGCTTGCCAGTGTGCGTGCGTGATGTCGTGGATGCGCGCGGCGACGCGGCCGTGGCGGTTGTCGTCGCTCATGATGATGGCGGTGGCCATCTGCGCGTGTTCGCGTTCGGCGCCGGCGTGCGCGCCGTCCTCGCAGTCGCAGGTGATGTCGAATACCGGGCCGAGTTCGTTCTGCAACTGCAGCGCCTTTTTCATCAGCTTCTCCGAGCCGGCGTAGTGGTCGACGGCGGGCAGGCTGGGAAAGGGCTTCTCGCCGGGAAAGAGAATGTCGCCGGGGTGTTTCATGAGCGGTGTCCGTTGAGGTGGCAATGCGGCCATTTTACCGGCAATGTGGGCTGGGCGGCCGCGATGCGCAGGCGAAAAAAAGCCGCAGACGCGCTGCGGCTTTTTGCTGAAACGAAGTTGCTTAGAGCATCGACTTGACGGCGTCGGCTTCGTCGGTCAGTTCCTTGAGCGTCTTGGCGATCTTCTCTTGCGAGTAAGCGTCGATTTCGAGGCCCTGGATGATCTTGTACGAACCGCCCTTGCACTCGCACGGGAAGCCGAAAACGATGCCCTTGGGGATGCCGTACGAGCCGTCGCTGGGCACGCCCATGGTGACCCAGTCGTCGGAACCGAGCACCCAGTCACGCACGTGGTCGATCGCAGCGTTGGCGGCCGAGGCGGCCGAGGACAGGCCGCGCGCTTCGATGATCGCGGCGCCGCGCTTGCCGACGGTCGGCAGGAAAACGTCGTTGTTCCAGGCCGCGTCGTTGATCAGCGTCTTGACGCTGTCGCCGTTCGACGTGCAGTTGCGGTAGTCGGCGTACATCGTCGGGCTGTGGTTGCCCCAGACGGTGAGCTTCTTGATCGAGGCGACCGGACGGCCGGCTTTGGCGGCCAGTTGCGAGGCGGCGCGGTTGTGGTCGAGGCGCAGCATGCCGTGGTAGTTGGCCGGGTTGGTGCGGCCGACCTTGATCGCCGCGGAGCGCGCGATGTAGGCGTTGGTGTTGGCCGGGTTGCCGACGACCAGAACCTTGACGGTTTCCTTGGCGTTCTCGGCGATGGCCTTGCCCTGAACGGTGAAGATCGCGCCGTTGGCGGTCAGCAGGTCAGCACGCTCCATGCCGGGGCCGCGCGGACGGGCACCGACCAGCAGGCAGATGTCGGCGTCCTTGAAGGCGACGTCGGGTTGGTCGGTGGCGATCATTCCGGCGAGCAGCGGGAAGGCGCAGTCGTCGAGTTCCATCATCACGCCCTGGCAGGCCTTCTGGGCTTGCGGCAGGTCGAGCAGTTGGAGGATGACCGGCTGGTCTTTGCCGAGCATTTCGCCCGAGGCGATGCGGAAAAGCAGGCTGTAACCGATTTGGCCAGCGGCGCCGGTGACGGCGACGCGAACGGGGGCTTTGGACATGGTGCGGCTCCTGTGAATAACTATGAACTGGAAGGACCAGAAAACGGCCGTACTGCGGTCGATGACTGGCCTAGTCGAGGCGAGTAGAAACAACTCGGCATGATAAGAGCGAACGCGCCATGCTGTCAATTGCCGCCTCGTTGTCTTATGTCTTATATAAGATATTTATATTAAAATGGACTAAATGAATATTTTGTGCTGAAATCCAAACCTATGGCCCGCTCAACACACACTCAGTCGCCCACCTTCAGTCCGCTCTATCGACAGATCCGGGAGTTGATCACCAAAAGCCTCGAGTCCGGCGAATGGGGCCCTGGCGGCATCATTCCCAGCGAATCCGAACTCGCCGAGCGCTTCGGCGTGAGCCAGGGAACGGTGCGCAAGGCGATCGACGAAATGGCGGCAGAGAATCTGCTGGTGCGCCGTCAGGGCAAGGGGACTTTTGTCGCGACGCACGACGATCCGCGTTCCTTCGTGCGCTTTTTGCGTCTGGCCGCCAATGACGGCAAGCCGCTCGCGCTCAAGAGCGTTCCGCTCGAGTGCTGGCGCGCCAAGGCCGGCGCCGACGTCGCTCGCGTCCTGGCGCTCGAGCCCGGTGCGGCTATCATCATCCTGCGCCGGCTGCTCAAAAGCGGCGACGAGCCGGCGGTCTTCGACGAAATCTACCTGCCGGGCGAGCTATTCGCCGACCTCTCGATGGACGTTCTGCAGGCCAACGAGATGTCGCTCTACAGTCTTTTTGAAAGCCGCTACGCGGTTCGCATGATCCGCGCCAATGAGCGGTTGCGCGCCATTGCCGCCGACCGCGTCAGTGCCGAGCTGTTGCAGGTCGCCGAGGGTAGCCCGCTGCTGCTCGTCGAGCGCGTCACCTATACCTATGGCAACAAGCCGGTTGAATGGCGCCGGGGTTTTTATTCGACCCACAGTTATTATTATCACAACGAATTGGGCTAGGTTTTAGGAGGGGCAGAACAGTTTTTTCGATGATTTGAACTTTTCGCGAGCTTTATCGGTCGGAGCGGGGCTTTTACCAACCGCTCAAACAAATAAAAGGGGGGAATGTTCATGGCAGAAATAACGATCAAGAAGATGCGCCCGAAAAACCTTGATTTGATGACCATCAGATTGCCGTTACCGGGGATTCTTTCGATCATTCATCGCGTCAGTGGCGCCGGGATCTTCCTGCTGTTGCCGGTCTTGCTCTGGCTGTTCCAGAGCAGTCTGGGTTCGGCCGAGACTTTTGCCGTGGCCAAGGGGCTGCTGACCCATCCCTTGGTCAAGCTCGTGCTGTTCGGTTTGATCTGGCTCTATCTGCATCACTTCTGCGCGGGAATCCGCTATCTGCTGCTCGACCTGCACCTTGGCGTCGAGCTCGAATCGGCGCGCCGCTCGAGCAAGATCGTCTTTGCCGTGAGCATCGCGCTGACGTTCTTCATCGGAGGGGCGCTGCTATGGTAAATCGAGTGCTTGTCGGCGCCCACTACGGGCTCAAGGACTGGGTCATCCAGCGCGCCACGGCGATCATCATGGCCATCTACACGGTCGTCTTGTTCGCCGCGATTGCCGTCGTCAGGCCGGATTCCTTCGCTGCCTGGCGCGGAATTTTCGCCAACGGCTTGATGAAGTTCGCGACCTTTCTGTTCTTCGTCAGCCTTTTCTACCATGCCTGGATCGGCATTCGCGACATCTGGATGGACTACGTCAAGCCGGATGGTCTGCGCCTGCTGCTGATGATTGCCACCGCTGCGGCGCTGGTCGGTTACACCGGCTGGGTGATGCAGATCCTGGGGAGGATTTAAATGAGCGCGCTAACCATCCCCATTCGCAAGTTCGACGCAGTGATCGTCGGCGCCGGCGGCGCCGGGCTGCGTGCCGCCATCCAGCTGTCCGAAGCCGGGCTCAAGACCGCGGTGTTGTCCAAGGTGTTTCCGACGCGCTCGCATACGGTCGCGGCGCAGGGCGGCGTCTCGGCGTCGCTCGGCAACTCCGAGGAAGACCACTGGCACTGGCATATGTACGATACCGTCAAGGGCTCCGACTGGCTCGGCGACCAGGACGCGATCGAATACATGTGCCGCAAGGCGCCCGAAGCGGTGGTCGAGCTCGAGCACTTCGGCATGCCGTTCGATCGCACCGACGAGGGCAAGATCTATCAGCGCCCGTTCGGCGGCCACATGTCCAATTTCGGCGAGAAGCCGGTGCGGCGCGCCTGCGCGGCGGCCGACCGCACCGGTCACGCGATGCTGCACGCGCTCTATCAGCGCAACGTTCGCGCCAACACCCAGTTCTTCGTCGAATGGATGGCGCTCGACCTGATCCGCAACGCGCAAGGCCAGATCCTCGGCGTCATTGCGCTCGAAATGGAAACCGGTCAGGTCGTCGCCTTTCACGCCAAAGCGACCATCATCGCCACCGGCGGCGCCGGCCGCATCTACCATTCGTCGACCAACGCCTTCATCAACACCGGCGACGGACTCGGCATGGCGGCGCGCGCCGGAATCGCGCTCGAAGACATGGAATTCTGGCAGTTCCATCCGACCGGCGTCGCCGGCGCTGGCGTGTTGATCACCGAAGGCGTTCGCGGCGAGGGCGGCATCCTGCGCAACTCGGACAACGAGCGCTTCATGGAGCGTTACGCGCCGAACGCCAAGGATCTCGCGTCGCGCGACGTGGTCTCGCGCGCCATGGTCACCGAAATCAACGAAGGGCGCGGCTGCGGTCCGCACAAGGATTTCGTTCTGCTCGACATCACCCACCTCGACCCGGCGACGATCATGAAGCGTCTGCCCGGGATCCGCGACATTTCGATCCAGTTCGCCGGAATCGATCCGATCAAGGCGCCGATCCCGGTGGTGCCGACCTGCCATTACATGATGGGCGGCATTCCGACCAATTATCATGGCCAGGTGGTCAATGCCGACGGCAGCGTCGTTGCCGGCTTCTACGCCGCCGGCGAAGCGGCCTGCGCCTCGGTGCACGGCGCCAACCGGCTGGGGACCAACTCGCTGCTCGATCTGCTGGTCTTTGGCAAGGCCTCGGGCGACTCGGTGGTCGATGCGGTCAAGAAGAATGGCGCCGCGCACCAGGACCTTCCCGCCGACTTCGCCGAGCGCACGCTCTCACGCCTCGATCGGCTCAATACGCAGAAGGGGGGCGCCAGCGTCGATGAAACGCGGCTCGCAATGCAGCGAACGATGCAGAAGCATTGCGGCGTTTTCCGCTTCAAGGACATGCTGGTCGAAGGCGTCGCCAAGATCTGCGAAATCGAGCAGGCAGTGCACGCGACCGAGATCGGCGACAAGTCGCAGACCTGGAACACGGCGCGCGTCGAGGCGCTCGAGCTCGACAACCTGATCGAGGTCGCCAAGTCGACGATGGTCTCGGCCGAGGCGCGCCGCGAATCGCGCGGCGCGCATGTGCGCGACGACGCGCCCGACACGCCCGCCCATCCCAACGGCCGCGACGACGAGGCCTGGCTCAAGCATTCGCTGTGGCACCGCGAGGGCAGCACGCTCTCCTACAAGCCGGTGGTGCTCACGCCGCTTTCCGTCGAAACCATCGCGCTCAAGACGCGCGCCTACTGACCGCGCGCAGGAGACCATGACCATGCCGGCCCATACCATGCAGTTCAAGATCTACCGCTACGATCCGGACAAGGATAGCGCGCCGTACATGCAGGACATCTCGGTCGAGATCGATACCGCGATCGACCGCAAGCTGCTCGACGTGCTCACCAAGATCAAGGCCAAGGACGATTCGCTGTCCTACCGCCGCTCGTGCCGCGAGGGCATTTGCGGCTCGGACGCGATGAACATCAACGGCAAGAACGGACTCGCCTGTCTCACCGAGATCAGCGAGCTCAAGGAACCGGTCGTGCTGCGCCCGCTGCCTGGCCTGCCGGTGATTCGCGACCTGATCGTCGATATGACGCAGTTTTTCAAGCAATACCACTCGATCAAGCCTTATCTGATCAACGACACGCCGCCGCCCGAGCGTGAGCGATTGCAGTCGCCCGAGGACCGTGAAGAGCTCAACGGCCTCTACGAGTGTATTCTGTGCGCCTGCTGTTCGACTTCGTGTCCGTCGTTCTGGTGGAATCCCGACAAGTTCGTCGGTCCGGCCGGCCTGCTCAACGCCTACCGCTTCATCGCCGATACCCGCGATGAGGCGACCAACGCGCGGCTCGACGATCTTGAGGATCCTTATCGACTGTTCCGTTGTCACACGATCATGAATTGCGTCGAGGTCTGTCCCAAGGGACTCAACCCGACCAAAGCCATCGGGAAAATTAAAGAAATGATGCTGAGGAGAGCTATTTGATGGACGCAGCCGAACAACTCAACCGTTTGCGCTGGCGCTGCACGCGCCGCGCCATGCTGGAGATGGATATCCTGCTTGGCGGCTTTCTCGAGAGGCGTTACGCCAGCTTGACGCCCGAGCAGGCAGACGCTTTCGTCGTTCTGGCCGACATGGAGGATCTCGAACTGTGGCCGCTGATCACCGGCAAGCGCGAGTGTGACAATCCGCTCCAGGCGCAGGTCGTGGCGATGCTGCGCGACGTAAGAATAAAGTAAGCGGGCCGCCGCAGTAGCACGGCTTCTCGTCGATTTTTTGGATCAAAAAAAACCTGAACTGGAGATTTGTTAATGACGACTGAACGCAAGGCCACACTGATCATCGAAGGGCAGGATCCCGTCGAATTTACCATCATGACTCCGGTTCACGGTAACGACTGTATCGATATCCGATCGCTGGCCGCCAAAACCGGGATGTTTACCTACGATTCCGGTTTTTTGTCGACGGCCGCGTGTCAGTCGAAAATTACCTTCATCGACGGCGACAAGGGCGAACTGCTCTACCGCGGTTATCCGATCGAACAGTTGGCCAAGCACTGCAACTTTCTCGATGTGGCCTATCTGCTCAAACACGGTGACCTGCCCGATGCCAAGCAGAAACTGGAGTTCGTCTCGATCATCAAGAAACACACCATGGTGCACGAGCAGATGGCCAAGTTCTATCAGGGCTTCCGCCGTGACGCACACCCGATGGCGGTGATGGTCGGCGTCGTCGGCGCGCTCTCCGCCTTCTACCACGAAGCCGAGGACTTCTCCGACGCGACGCACCGCAATATCAGTTTCAACCGCATCGTCGCCAAGTTGCCGACGATCGTCGCGATGGCCTACAAGTACACGATGGGCGAGCCTTTCATGTACCCGCGCAACGATCTGGGCTATACGGCCAACTTCATGCACATGATGTTTGGCACGCCGTGCGAACGCTACGAACCCAATCCGGTGCTGGTGCACGCGCTCGATACCATTTTCACGCTGCACGCTGATCATGAGCAGAACGCCTCGACCTCGACCGTCCGCCTGGCCGGCTCGTCGGGCGCCAATCCGTATGCCTGCATCTCGGCCGGGATCGGCTGTTTGTGGGGGCCGGCGCACGGTGGCGCCAATGAGGCCTGCCTCAACATGCTCGAAGAGATCGGCGACGTCTCGCGCGTTCCCGAGTACATCGCGCGCGCCAAGGACAAGAACGACCCGTTCAAGCTGATGGGCTTCGGGCACCGCGTCTACAAGAACTTCGACCCGCGCGCCAAGCTGATGCGCGGCATCTGCGCCGACGTGCTCAAGGAGCAGGGGCTGGAGAACGACCGTCTGTTCAAGCTGGCGATGGAGCTCGAAAAAATCGCGCTCGAGGACGACTACTTCATCGAGAAGAAGCTCTATCCCAACGTCGATTTCTACTCCGGCATCGTGCAGAAGGCGATGGGTATTCCGACCTCGATGTTCACCTGCATCTTCGCGCTGGCGCGTACCGTCGGCTGGATGGTGCAGTGGGAGGAAATGATCGCTGATCCGGAATACAAGATCGGTCGTCCGCGCCAGCTTTATACCGGCGCGCCGTTCCGCGACGTCCCCCCGATCCACCAGCGTGAAGACTGAAACGCCGACCAGGCGAGGCGGCGGCTGCCGCCTTCGTCTGCTGGCCGGCAGAACGCTTGCCGGCCAACTCTCCTGAAGAATTCCCAGAACCCCTGACCACAGGTAAAGCGATGATGAATCAGCTGTCCGGAACCTCTCTCCTCTTCGGTGGCAATGCCCCGTTTGTCGAGGAGATCTACGAAAACTATCTCGACGATCCCTCGTCTGTTCCCGGCGAGTGGCGCGATTACTTCGACAAGCTGGGGCAACTGCCCGGTGCGGTGGCGCGCGACGTGCCGCATCTGCCGATCGTTCACGCCTTCGCCGAACAGGCCAGGAAGGGCGGTTATCGCGCCGTCGCGTCGCGGCCGGTCGATGACAAGAAACAGGTCAGCGTCCTGCAGATGATCAGCGCCTACCGCACCTTGGGCGCGCGCCGCGCCAACCTCGATCCGCTCAAGCGCCAGGTGCGCCAGAAGATCGAGCAGCTCGATCCTTCTTTCTACGGGCTTGACGACGGTGACGTCAATACGATGTTCAATGCCGGCTCGTTCAAGGGCGTTGCCGAACATGCCTCGTTCGGTCAAATTCTCGATACGCTCAAGGAGACGTATTGCGGTTCGATCGGTGTCGAGTACATGTACATCAACAACATCGAGGAGCGCCGCTGGATCCAGTCGCGCTTCGAGCCGATCCGCGCCAAGGGGACCTACACCGCGGCGCAGAAGCTGCGTTTTCTCGAGCGCCTGACGGCGGCGGAAACGCTCGAACGCTACCTGCATACGCGCTACGTCGGCCAGAAACGCTTTTCGCTCGAGGGCGGCGAAGCGCTGATCGTTTCGCTCGACGAATCGATTCGCGTCGCCGGTGGCCTGGGAATCGATGACATCGTCGTCGGCATGGCGCACCGCGGCCGGCTCAATGTGCTGGTCAATACCCTGGGCAAAGCGCCGTCGATGCTGTTCGACGAGTTCGAAGGCAAGAAGTCGACGACGCTGACCTCTGGCGACGTCAAGTACCACCTGGGTTATTCGTCCGACGTCACGACGCCTGGCGGCCCCTGTCACCTGACGCTGGCGTTCAACCCGTCGCACCTGGAGATCGTCAATCCGGTGGTCGCCGGCGCCGTCTATGCGCGCCAGCTTCGCCGTGGCGAAGAAGGCCACGACAAGGTGATGCCGATCCTGATCCACGGCGACGCCGCGGTCGCCGGTCAGGGCGTCAACCAGGAAATGCTCAACTTCGCGCAGACGCGCGGCTACGGTACCGGCGGCACGGTGCACCTGGTGGTCAACAACCAGATCGGCTTTACCACCTCCGATCCGCGCGACATTCGTTCGTCGCTGTACTGCACCGATATCTTCAAGATGGCTGATGCGCCGATCTTCCACGTCAATGGCGACGACCCCGAAGCGGTCGCGCTGGTCACGCGTCTGGCGATCGAGTTCAGGCAGGAATTCAAGAAGGACGTGGTCGTCGATATCGTCTGCTTCCGCAAGCTCGGCCACAACGAGCAGGACGAGCCGCTGGTGACGCAGCCGTTGATGTACAAGCGCATCGCGATGCATCCGGGAACGCGCCGGCTCTACGCCGACAAACTGGTCGCCGAAGGCGTGCTGCCGGGCGACGGACCCGACGACATGATCCAGAGTTACCGCGATCACCTCGATCGCGGCGAGTTGCTTTACAACCCGGTGATCGCCGGCTACACCAACCCGATCGTGATCGACTGGACGCCTTTCCTGCCCAAGAAGTACATCGAGAACTGCGACACCACCGTTCCGGTCAAGGAAATCAAGCGGCTCTCCGACCGCCTGTCGTCGGTTCCCGACGGCTTCGTGCTGCACAGCCGGGTCAAGAAGATCATCGATGACCGGCGCCTGATGGGGCTGGGCAGCATTCCCTTCGACTGGGGGATGGCCGAAAACCTGGCCTACGCGTCGCTGCTCGTCTCGGGCTATGGCATTCGGCTTTCCGGCGAGGACGTCAGCCGCAGCACCTTCTTCCATCGTCACGCCGTTCTGCACGATCAGAACCGCGAGAACTGGGACGAGGGCGCCTATTGTCCGCTCGCCAATCTGCAGGCCAAGCAGGCGAATATCCAGTGCGTCGACTCGGTGCTGTCGGAGCAGGCCGTGGTCGCCTTCGAATACGGCTATGCCACGTCGAATCCGTACGAGCTGGTGATCTGGGAAGCGCAGTTCGGCGACTTTGCCAACTGCGCCCAGGTCGTCATCGACCAGTTCATCGCTTCGGGCGAAACCAAGTGGGGCCGCGCCTGCGGCCTGGTGCTGCTGTTGCCACACGGTTACGAAGGGCAGGGGCCCGAGCACTCGTCGGCGCGCATCGAGCGCTTCATGACGCTGTGCGCCGAGATGAACATGGAAGTTTGCCAGCCATCGACGCCGGCGCAGGTTTTCCACATGTTGCGGCGTCAGGCGATCCGCAAGCAGCGCAAGCCGCTGATCGTGTTCACGCCCAAATCGTTGCTGCGCCACAAGGAGGCGGTATCGACCATCGACGAAATCGCCAAGGGCGAGTTCCAGCTGGTGATCGGCGAAGTCGATCCGATCGACGCCAAGAAAGTGACTCGCGTCATCTTCTGTTCCGGCAAGATTTACTACGAGCTGATGGCGGCGCGCCGCGCGCAGAACATCACGACGATCGCCATCGCCCGCCTCGAACAGCTCTACCCGTTCCCGCGCGAGGCGTTTGCCGCCGAACTGGCCAAATATTCCAAGGCCACCGAGATCGTCTGGTGCCAGGAAGAGCCGCGCAACCAGGGCGCCTGGTACTGGATCGCTTCGCGTCAGCACCTGGACCGCTCGTTCAACAGCAAACAGCACCTGCTGCTGGTTTCGCGTCCGGCGTCGCCATCGCCAGCAGCGGGCTATTACAGCAAGCACAACGCACAACAAAAAGCGCTGATCGAGTCCGCCCTGGGCGAAATCGGACCGTACAAACCCGCTTAATTCGGAGTCAAAATGATCATCGACGTCAAAGTTCCGCAGCTATCAGAATCCGTCGCTGAAGCGACCCTCGTGACCTGGCACAAGAAGGCCGGCGAGGCCGTATCGAGAGACGAGAACCTGATCGACATCGAGACCGACAAGGTCGTTCTCGAGCTTCCTGCGTCAGCGAGCGGTGTGCTGGTAGAAATCATCAAACGCAATGGCGATACCGTCGTCGCCGGAGAAGTGATCGCGCGTATCGACACCGAGGCGACGGCCACCGTTGCCGCCTCGGCACCGGCCGCCAAGGCGGTGCCCGTCGCGCCGCTGGCGCCGGTCGCCGTCGCGCCGGCCAAGTCGGCCGCCGGCGTGGCCATGCCCGCCGCGCGCAAGATCCTCGACGAGAAGGGAATCGATGCCAGCGAGGTGACCGGCACCGGTCGCGGCGGACGCATCAGCAAGGAAGACGCGCTGGCGGCGCAGGCCAAAGCGGTTGCCGCGCCAGCCCCGATGCCGCCCGCTGCCGCGGCGCCGGCCAAGGCGGCGCCCTACGCGCTGGCGCCGGCGCCGAGCGTGACGCTGTCGCTCGGCGATCGGCCCGAGCAGCGCGTGCCGATGTCGCGGCTGCGCGCGCGCGTCGCCGAGCGTCTGCTGCAGTCGCAAGCGACCAACGCCATCCTGACCACCTTCAACGAAGTCAACATGGCGCCGGTGATGGCGCTACGCAAGCAATACGGCGAGAAGTTCGAAAAGGCGCACGGCGTTCGTCTGGGTTTCATGGGCTTCTTCGTCAAGGCCGCCGTCGCCGCCTTGCAGAAATTCCCGATCATCAACGCCTCGGTCGATGGCAACGACATCGTCTACCACGGCTACATCGACATCGGTATCGCCGTCGGCAGCCCGCGCGGCCTGGTCGTTCCGATCCTGCGCGACGCCGACCAGATGAGCATCGCCGACATCGAGAAGAAGATCGGTGAATTCGGCCAGAAAGCCAAGGACGGCAAGCTGTCGATGGAAGACCTGACCGGCGGCACCTTCTCGATTTCCAACGGCGGCGTTTTCGGCTCGATGTTGTCGACGCCGATCATCAATCCGCCGCAGTCGGCGATCCTCGGCATCCACGCGACCAAGGACCGCGCGGTCGTCGAGAACGGGCAGGTCGTCGTCCGTCCGATGAACTATCTGGCGATGTCCTACGACCACCGCATCATCGACGGCCGCGAAGCGGTGCTCGGCCTGGTGATGATGAAGGAGGCGCTGGAAGATCCGTCGCGCCTGCTGCTCGGGGTTTGATTTACAACTAACCGCGTTCAATACGCAGATCACCGGGATACACAGAGCACGGAGTTCATTTATTCTCGTGCTCTTTGTTTTTCCGCGCTCTGCCTGCATAGAGAGGTTCGTAAATGTCAAAGCAATTCGATGTGCTCGTCATCGGTGGCGGTCCCGGCGGCTACGTCGCGGCGATCCGCGCCGCCCAGCTCGGTTTTTCGGTCGCCTGCTGCGAAGCCAGTCCCTACGCCGACCCCAAGGGCGAGCCGCGCCTCGGCGGCACGTGTCTGAACGTCGGCTGCATTCCGTCGAAAGCGCTGCTGCACACTTCGCACCTGTTTGAAGAAGCCGCGCACAGCTTTGCCGCGCAGGGCATTTCGGTCGGTACGCCGAAGATCCACGTCAAGACCATGGTCGGGCGCAAGAACACCATCGTCAATCAGCTCACCAGCGGCATCAAGGGGCTGTTCAAGAAGAACAAGGTCACGCTGCTGGGTGGCCTCGGCGCTTTCGTCGCGCACACCGAAGGCGGTTGGCAGGTCAAGGTCGGCGACGAGATCGTCGATGCCAAGCAGGTGATCATCGCCACCGGTTCGAGCGCGCGCCACCTGCCCGGAATCGCCGTCGATAACAAGCTCATCTGCGACAACGTCGGCGCGCTCGACATCGATGCCGTTCCCAAGAAGCTGGCGATCATCGGCGCCGGCGTGATCGGCCTGGAAATGGGCAGCGTCTGGCGCCGCCTCGGTGCCGACGTCACCCTGCTCGAAGCGCTGCCCGAATTCCTCTCGGTCGCCGACGTCGATGTCGCCAAGGAGGCGGCCAAGGTTTTCGCCAAGCAAGGTTTGAAGATCGAGCTCGGCGTTGCGCTCGGCGAAGTCAAGGCGCTCAAGAAGGGCGTCTCGATTGCCTATACGGACAAGGATGGCAACGAGCAGAAGCTCGACGCCGACCGGCTGATCGTCTCGGTTGGTCGCATCCCCAATACCGACGGTCTCAACGCCGAAGTCGTCGGCCTCAAGCTCGACCCGCGCGGCCGCATCGACGTCGACGCGCAGTGCCGCACCAACCTGACCGGCGTGTGGGCGGTCGGCGACGTCGTCTCCGGGCCGATGCTGGCGCACAAGGCGATGGAAGAGGGCGTGATGGTCGCCGAGTTGATGGCTGGCCAATCGGGACATTGCAATTTCGACACCATTCCCTGGGTGCTCTACACCAGTCCTGAAATCGCCTGGGTCGGCAAGACCGAACAGCAGCTCAAGGCCGACGGCGTCGCCTACAAGGTCGGCAAGATTCCGTTCGCCGCCAACGGCCGCGCGTTGGGAATGGGCGAGACGACCGGCTTCGTCAAGATGCTCGCCGATGCCGCGAGCGACCGCATCCTCGGCGTGCACATCATCGGCGCCAACGCTTCCGAACTGATTTCGGAAGCCGTGGTGGCGATGGAATTCGGCGCTGCGAGCGAGGACCTGGCGCGCATCTGCCACGCCCACCCGACGCTCTCCGAAGTGGTGCACGAAGCGGCGCTGGCCTGCGACAAGCGCGCGCTGCACTTCTGATCGACGCCGCGTGGGCTCGCCTCACGAGTTCACGCGGCTGATCATACATTTTCCGGAAATTCTGTTCGATGGGTGCGACAATGCAACTGCCATTGACCATCACAACGACCGGGAATCCTCGATGACCCAGGCTACTCGCAGCGAGGCTCAGCAACGCGCCGACGAAATCCGCGTCTTCCGGCGCGAGGCCGATCGCCTGCAGCGCGCAGGCGTTCTCGAGCTTTCCGCAGCGCAGGCCGCCGCCGTCGCCGAATATCACCGGGCCTTGCTGGCCGGCTATGCGCAGCGCTTCGACATCGATCAGGACGTCAAGGCCGGGCAGCTCTCGCTCGGCATGCGCGTGGCGTCCTTGCTCGGCGCACTGGCGCTGGCGGCCAGCGTGCTCTTTCTTTTCTACCAGTTCTGGGGCGGCTTGCCGACGGCGGTCCAGGTCGGGCTGCTGGTCTGCGCGGCGCTGGGCTCGTTCATCGCGACGCTGTGGCTGCAGGGGCGCGACCATTCGGGCTATTTCACCAAGCTCGCCGCGCTGCTGGCCTTCGTCTGTTTTGTGCTCAACGTCGTCATGCTCGGACAGATCTTCAACATCACCCCGTCCGACCAGGCGCTGCTTGCCTGGGCCGCCTATGCCTTGCTGCTCGCCTACAGCTGCGATCTGCGGCTGTTGCTGGCGGCCGGAATCCTTTGCGTCATCGCCTATATCTCGGCGCGCACCGGGACCTGGAGCGGAATGTACTGGTTGTCTTTCGGCGAGCGTCCGGAGAACTTCTTGCCGGCGGCGCTGCTGCTCTTTATCGTTCCGTCGCTGCTTCATCGCCGGCGCTTTGCCGAATTTCTGCCGATCTACCGGGTGTTCGGCCTGCTCACCGCGCTGCTGCCGGTGCTGGTGCTCTCGCATTGGGGTGGCGCCAGTTACCTCGATCTCGACAACAGCGTGATCGAAGGCGGCTACCAGCTCTTCGGCTTCGCGCTCAGCGCCAGCGCCATCTGGCTCGGCGCGCGGCGCGGCTGGCCGGAGGTGATCAACACCGGCATCACCTTCTTCGTGATCTTTCTCTACACAAAACTTTATGACTGGTGCTGGGAGATCATGCCGAAGTATCTCTTCTTCCTGGTCGTCGGCCTGCTTGCCGTGCTGATCCTGCTCATCCTGAAACGCCTGCGAACGGCCAGCCTGAGTTCGGGAGGCGCGCGATGATCGCCTGGAGCAGGCGGCGCACGCTGATCGCCGGCGCCCTGTTGATCATCGCGGTCAATGTCTTCGCGCTGGCCGGCGTCGCTTACAACCGCAGCGGCGAGCCGACCAGCATCCTGCATTTGAGCGAGCGCGAACTGCAACTGCCCTATGGCCGGGTCAGCAGCAAGGAAAACAGCGGCGTTTCCTTGAGCCTCGTCTGGCGGGTTCGCCGCGGCAATGACGCCGACGGCGCCGATTACGGCGCCTACGGCGGCGCTGCCGACTGGCTCGACCAGGCCAAGCTGGCCGCGCTGGGTTTCGACGTCGGCTCGGACACCGCGCGCCGGAAATTCAAGCCGTGGCGCAGCAAGGAAGTGCTGCTGGTGCTCGAATTCGATGGTCCGGCGTATCGGCAAGCGCTGGCGCGCGCGCAGCAGAGCGCCGACGACGAAGAGAAACTGCAGCTGGCCAACCCCGGCAACCAGGAATTCGAACGACGCGCCAAGCGGGCCAGGGACAATGCCAAGCGCGAGGCGAGTGACAGCAGCCGCCTCTTCGTCGTCGATGCCGGCCTCGACGCGGCAGCCTTGCGCGCGCAGTATCCCGACCCGACGCACACCCTGATCGTGCGCGGCCAGGTCCGTCCGCAGCGGGCCACGCGCGATCGGCAGGATAGCCTGCGCGGCCATATCGCCGCGCTCAGCATCGCGCCAATCAACGTGCCGCTTCAATTTCAGCCGGCACTTAAGCCGCCTGCAGCGGCGGCCAAAACAGGCTCGTTTTCGGCCACCGTCGCTTTCGGAAGACGGCTGGAACCGTGGCTCGTGGCGCTGGCCGAGACAGCGCGTCGAAAGTGAGCGGCAGCGCCGTCGCGCGATCGGCCAGCAGTGAAAGGGCATAAAAATCGTCGGTCCGTGAATGCCTGTGGCAAGATGCGGCAGGATTTTTATTACCTGAATCGGATATAATGCCGGCCACAGAGGGCAAAGCCAACGAAAGTTGGCGACGCAAAGCTTCCAGTCTAAGGAGAATTCTATGACAGCGGGGCCGCCAAACGCATGATGCGTTTGTTGAAGATGATTTCCATAAAGCCCTCGCTCCATCTGGACCGAGGGCTTTTTTGTGCGTGGCGGTGCTTTATCAGCAATTCCGAGAACTTCGGTTCGATGCCTGACGTGGGGGGGCAAGCCTCATCCTGCCCGCATGTTCTGCGCACCAATACCGGCGATGTCGGTTGTCTTTTCGCATGGTCGATGGCCTGGGCGTTCCGCCGAAACGGGTTCGGTCTGGCGGCGCTGCTGCTGTTCGGCGCCTTGTACGGATGCTGAGAGAATGCGGAGAGGGGAATGAACTGGCCAAGAATTCGCTACACAATTCGCTATTGGATGATCATTGTCGGATCAACAGGAGCGGGAATTGTCTGGGGGATGCTGGGGGCGGGGCTCGGCAGGTGGTTGCTTGGGTTGGAAGAAGAAACGGCGCTTCTATGGATAGCATTGCCGATTTTTGTCGGATTCATTCCTTTTTGCGTTTTTGTTCTTCCAAAATATTTCCGAAAAGCAGGGATTCTCTGATTCGAAAAATCGGGAATACCACGGTTTTGAACAATACGCTGCCTTGCTATGAAAGAACAGGCTCTCGTTCCAGCTCAACGCGAGCCGGTCGCAGGGCAAGGCCGACGGCAAGAAAACGGTCTGGGACAACACGCTGATCACGAGAGCCATTGGGGTCAAAGTCATTTCCGTCCTTCCGGGCAAACTGGTTTCGTATTCGTTGGCTGCAGAACACCAAATCACTCTGACCGCTATTGCGCAACCCAATTGGGCCGCAGTTCTGCCTTAGCGGTTATTCAAAGGTGATGTGTTGTTAGTTGAACATATTTATGGATAAAACAATTAATGAGCAATAAAATAAAGAGAATTTGTTGTGTTTTCGGGTTGCTGATTTCAGTTCTGACGAGTGCACATGCTGACGTTTTTGAAGACACTTTCCGCGATTTTTCGTATTGCGATGCAGGTATCTTTCGTACGCTAAATCGAGAAACAGCAGCTTGGAAATTGGTAGCGCCATTAGAAAATATCGGGAAATACAGTTGGATAAAAGTCAAAAATCGTTATGAACAACGTGACAACAATATCGATTTCTCAAATTTCCCAACAGTAGGCGGTTTGAAGCTACTTTCCTATTTCGACGAAATTTCCGACTTGAATAGTATGGGGCTCTACTTATATTGGGGCTTCCTGGTTTCAGGTAATGTGGAGGATGTCGTCCAGAAGCTCAAACCTCTAATTCACAGTGGTGAACGACTACGGCGTGATGATGGGAGCTATGCCCGTACGGAAATCAAAGTCCTCGGATCGCGTTGGATTCCATTGGCTACGAGCTCGAACACTGCTGTAGGCCTCCACAAAATTGAACGCGTATTTCTGATCGAACCGCATGAAACTCGGAAAGATGTTGTTCGCGTAAGCTGTTCATTACAAGGAGGAGTAACTGCAGATATTCTCCAAGAAATACGGCCAGACATTATCCCCAAAGATTATCCGAAACAGCTTTCAACAACACTGTTTGATGACGTACAAATCCCCGAGAGTGTAGCCAAGGTCGCCCATAGCACGAATTGGATCCCTAAGTTCAAAAAGTTGAGCTACACATACATCGCAAAGACAGCTAATCCGCCTAGAGAAAGCTCAGCGACAATCGAAATGGAGGTTCAGGATGGGCTGGTGCGTGTAAAGGAGATTTATAGCCCAAACTTCAATGTACAACGGCTGATGCTTGCTGGGTTAGTTCAACTGAAAGCGCACATGAATGGCGTGGGGGATGGTCGTGTTGTCCTTACAACCGATCTCAACATATCTCTGCCTGCCATCCTTAACAAAGGTGCAAAGCTGAGTGCAATTGAGGTCATGAGAGCGCAGCCACCTAAAGTGAATGATAAGGAAATGCGGGTATCTATTCTTTGTGATGTTGTCGATGAAGTAGGTGCCGAAACAGTATTCTCAACGCTAACAGGCCGAGCTTTTGGACTGTCGTGCACTTCTGATAATAACGACGTCATTAATAAAAAAGTATTTATAGAAGACCTCGGCATAATCGTCCATTTGGACGAAAAGTCGAAATTTGGGGAGTTTACTTATCAGCTTGTGCGATTCGAAATTCAACGTTGAGTATCCGCATATAAAAGAATGAAATAAGGGCAGTAAAAGGGGCCAGGTTCGAATTTTGCGAATTTTGCGCTGGCCGGTGTTCAACCGGCGCCCTCGATGTAGTAATCCACGCGACCGCGCGGTGCCAGATATTCGACGACTTCGAGGGGAAGCGTCGCCGGATTGACTGCGCTCACGATGTTCAGATCGGTACCCCGTAGATCGATCAGGATGGCTTCGGTGCGCGGAATCTCGGGGTCGTGCAGCATCAGCAAGGGGTGCAGGATATCGGCCGAGTTCGACTCGATCACCAGTCCAACGGCGCCGTTCGACAGCGCGACAAAACTGCCGGGCGGATAGGCGCCGAGCACCTTGACGAAGGTTTGCAGCAGTTCGCTTTGGAAACGCGCCGTTTCATTCTTGAAGAGATGCGAGAGGGTTCCTGCCGGCGTCTTGGCCTGCTGGATATCAAAGGGGTTGCACAGATTGTCGTAACGGTTGGCCAGAGATACCAGCCTGGCCAGCTTCGGAATCTTGTCGGCAGTCAGCCGGTTCGGGTAGCCGCTACCGTCCCAGTATTCATGGTGGCAGGCGATGATGTTTCTGACCGGCGCGCCGAGATCGCGAACGCCCGCAACGACCTTGATGCCATAGGCCACGTGCGCGCGATAGAAATCCTCTTCGGGTTTGGTGCGGTTGCTGGAGCGGACGATGCGCAATGGCACCTCCGACTTGCCAACGTCGTGGAGTAGCGCGCCCATCCCCAGCCACTTCATTTCCTCTTCCGACAAGCGCATGGCTTTGCCAAGCAGCAGCGAAAGCACCATGACGTTGACCGAATGGGAGGCTTGCCCGGCATCCTTGGCTTTGCTGCTGACGAGATGGATGACTTCGCTCTCGGCGTTGAGCAGGCCACTCAGGACGTTCGAGACCAGCGCCTGGCTCTGCGCATGGGCCGCCGTCGGCCGGCCAGCAAAGGACTTCAAAATATCGCTGGCGGCCTCAGTGTCCTTTTCATACTCGCGCTCGCGGCGAGCGAATTGTTCGCGGCACACACGGACCCGTTCGATGCGCGAACGTTTCTCGTCAAGCATGCCGGCGAGCGCCATGGCGCCGAAGTCTTCTTCAACGGCAAGTGGCGATAGGGATAATGGCGTCGCGCTGCTGCGCGCCGGATCCCAGGAAATTTCCTCGAGCCCCATCTCTTGCAGGACGCGAATCTGCTTCGCACTGGAAATGCGGAACTCGTTGAGCAAAAAAGGATGATTCAACCAACCGATGTTGGGAAGGGATATGAAGACCCCGGGTTGCAGATGGTCGACGCGGGTTTTTTGCATAGCCATGATTTCGCCCTCAGCACATGTCCGGCATTGTAGCGGACGATGCTTCTGCAATTGCACTTTGTGTCTATGCGTTTGTCTTGTAGCGGAGCCAGATCGCGCCGCCCTCCTGCACTTTCGCCGAGCTCAGCGAAAGATACGTCGGCGTCTTCCAGTCGTTCATGGGAATCTCGAACGAGGCGGGATGCTCGCCACGGCCGTCGACGAGCGGCAAGATCAGCACGCTGACTTCATCGACCAGGCCGGCATTGACGAACGAGCCGCTGAGCGTGGGGCCACCTTCGACGATGAGGCGCTTGACGCCAAGCTCGCTGGCCAGGATGGCAACGACTTGTGCGAGATCGATTCGCGTCTTGCCGCCAAAAATGTAGGAAACGCCGATCGACTGCAGATACGCCAGATAGTCGTCCGAAACGGTTTCCGTGACGACTTCGACGAGGTGCGAAGCGAGCGCTTCATTGCTCTTCCAGGCGACCTTGCCATGCGGGTCGATCGACACCGCATAGGTCGCCGCATCGCGCTGGGCGAAATGGTGGGCACGGGGAATGGGGGCCTCGGCCAAGCCTCTCGGGTAATCATCGCCATGCGAAATTTCCTGCATGGTGACTCGGCCGCAGACCCACGCATCGAACTTGAATTCCTGGGCCAGCGATTCGTACAGCTCGCCGGCGTTTTTCTTGAACGGTCGATCCCAGCCGTCAGTGAGCGCATGTCCGTCGATGGAGGACATCATGTGGCAGACAATATAAGGTTTCATGGGGCACCGGCTCCGCAGATGGATGGTTCATTATAAGGAGCCGAGCACTGAAGGTTAGCCCCATCACGCCGGCGGCTTGCCAAGAAACCGGGGCGCCCCCGCGCACGCCTGTTTTTCCTGTCTGCGCTCAGGCGCTGACCTGAGCGCAATTACGCCAACAACTCGGCGCGTTTCAGAAATGGGGATCCCCTCTTTTCCAAAAATCCCTCGGTTCCTCTGGGCCAAGGCTTCTTGTCGTGCGTAGCGGAAATCTGAACTCGGCCGCTTTGATGTTGACAAATGCTAAATGCATATTGGCGATTTGGAACGACCTTACGACAACACGAAAGGAAACACTGATGAAAAATTCGTCAATCCTTTGTCTCCTGGCGCTTGCCGGGTGCGCCACGACAAGCCCTCAGGTTTCCGAATTGATCGGGCAAGAACTGAAGGACAGATTGCAGCATAGCGCCGTGAGCATTCGCCCGGTAACGTCGCCGGCGAAGCTGGTGGAGCGCACCAAGGGGCAGTCCGTCGGCAATTTTCTGTTCGCCAGCATCGTTTCCAGCGTCGCGATGAGCGGCACGGGCGCCCGGTCAACGAGCGAGTTTCAGGCCAATACGGAAATCGGCCAGACCTTCGGCCAGCAATTGAATACAGCGCTGCCGACTGGCTCCGAAGCAGAAGGCGGAGGCAGTGCCGATACGCTTCTGGCGAGCCGGCTGAGCGAGCGGTTTTCGGTCGCTCCAGATCTGCCGACCACGCCCCCTGTCGAGTTGACCGTTTCGACGATCCACTGGGAACTTGGCTACGAGTCTTTCCTGGGAAGCAGCGATTATTCGCTGGGCTACGAATTCGAGGTGCGTGCCGTTGGTCGGGATGCGGACAAGCCGAAAACGCTCAAGAGCGTTCGCTGCCAGGGAGTTGCTCCGGAGAAGATGCCGCTTGAGGCATGGCAATCCGATCGCTACGCGGCAGTGGGCAGAGCAGCGAATGAGATCGCGGATCAGTGTTTCCAGCGAACGATGAGAGCGTTCGGCCTGGAGTGATCGCCCTCTCTGTGGCACGGTCTATCGTCGGCGCGGCGATCACCTGCGGCGCTGCTGCGAGCCTCGCGAGCCGCCAATACGAATGTGGTAATCTGCAGGAAAAAAGGGCGGCGGCTTTCGCGTCGCGGCATAGCGCCTTGTCCAGCTAGTCTTTTCGTTCGCGTACGGAGCACCGCATGGACCTGTCCACCTCTGACCACGCCTTGCGCGCCGACCTTCGCCGGGTCATCTACGCGCTGTCCGACGCGCTCGACCTGGTCGGCATCGACGACATCGCACACGGCAAGCGCGTCGGCATCATGGCCGCGCAGTGCGCGCAGCAGATGGGGCTGACGGCGGGCGAGACGGCGCTGCTCTTCGACCTCGGACTGCTGCACGACATCGGCGTTTCGTCGACGGTGACGCATTACCACTTGGTCGCCGAATTCGATTGGGAGAGCTCGCAGGGGCACTGCGAAGTCGGCCACGCGCTGCTGCGCGACTTCGCGCCGCTGGCGGCGCTGGCGCTGCCGGTCAAGTACCACCACACGCGTTGGCCGACGCTGCTCGAGCAAGGCGTCGAGCGCGAGGTCGCACGGCGTGCCAACCTGATCTACCTGGTCGACCGCGTCGACGCGATGGCCGCGCCGCACTACGCCGACGGCAGTCTGCTGCTGCACGTGCCGCGTATCCGTGCGCAGCTCGCGGCGCACGCCAACAGCTACTTTTTGCCCGAACTGGTCGACGCTTTTCTCGTCGCGTCGCGCGCCGAAGCCTTCTGGCTCAACCTCGAAGCGCGCGGCATTCAGGCCTACCTCGCCGACATGCTGGCGCAGGGCGAGCCCTACGCTGCGACGATGCACGAACTTCGGCAGCTGGCGACGATCTTCTCGCGCATCGTCGACGCCAAAAGCCCGTTCACCGCGCAGCACTCGCTCGGCGTCGCACGCCTCGCGCGTTTTCTCGCCCAGCGCCTGGGGGTCGGCGCGGACAACTGCGACAAGATCGAGATCGCTGGCCTGCTGCACGACATCGGCAAGCTGCGCGTCGCCGATGAGATCCTCGACAAGCCGGCGCGGCTCGACGAGCGCGAGCGCGCGCTGATGAACGCGCACAGCTTCGAAACCTTCCTGATCCTGCGCCTGATTCCCGGCTTCGCGGAGATCGCGCGCTGGGCCGCCTGTCACCACGAACAGCCGGACGGCGACGGCTATCCCTTCCATCTGCCGGGCAAGGCGCTGGCGCTCGAGGCGCGCATCCTGCGCGTCGCCGACATTTTCCAGGCGATGGTTCAGGATCGCCCCTATCGCGCCGGCCTGTCGGCCGACGCGGTGCGCGACTTCATGCGCGAGCTCGCCGGTCGCGGCGATGTCGACGCTGCGATCGTCGCCGTCGCGCTCGCCGACCTTCCTGGTGCGATGGCCGCGGCGAAGGGGCGACTATCGGAATAATTTGGGCTCCCGTTCGCAAGAGAGAAGCGGGGACCGGTCCGATTTTTCCGAGGCAGGGAGAGTCAGGATTTCTGGGTGCGAGGTGTCGTGAGGAAATCCATGCCGTGGCCCGATTTTTCGTCCATTTTCTTTGCCGCCGTCGAGCAATCTTACCTCGGCGCCAGCAAACGCCTGGCCACGTCAATGCCGTGGTCTTGTATCATGGCCAGCAAGGACCGGCGCAGCAGGTGCTTGGCAAACGGCGCCGCTGCCCGCCCGGGAATCGATAAGAATGACAAGGGGGAATAATGAAAACGTATGAGTGCATGGTTTGCGGTTGGATTTACGACGAGGCCAAAGGCTGTCCCGAAGAGGGAATCCCCGCCGGAACCCGCTGGCAGGATGTTCCTGACGACTGGTGCTGCCCCGCTTGCGGCGCCAGCAAGGGCGAGTTCGACATGGTCGCCGTCGAAGCGGCCGTCGCGCATCCTGCGGCGACGCTTGCAGAAGGCCAAGCCGCTTCGCTGGTGATCATCGGCAGCGGTCTTGCCGCTTACACGCTGGCCCGTGAGTTTCGCAAGATCGACAGCGCCTCCTCGCTCGTGTTGGTGACGCGCGACGGCGGCGGCTTTTATGCCAAACCTTCACTCTCGAACGCGCTGGCCAATCACAAAACGCCGGCAGCGTTGCAGACCAGGACGGCCGAACAGATGGCTGGCGAGCTCAATGCCGATATCCGGGTGCGCAGCGAAGTGATTGCTATCGATGCGCAAACCCGGCAGCTGCGTTTGCGTGATGGCAGCCAGCTCGCCTATGGCCGGCTGGTCATCGCCTGGGGCGCCGACCCGATTCGTCTGCCCTTCGCCGGCGACGGCGCCGATGATGTCCAATCGGTCAATGATCTGGACGACTACCGCCGCTTTCATGCGGGACTCGAGAAGGCGCGGTCGGTGGTCGTCATCGGCGCCGGGCTGATCGGCTGCGAATTTGCCAATGATCTGGCCAGCCGCCAGATCACCGCCAGTCTCGTCGATCCTTCGGCCTGGCCGCTTTCGCGGCTGCTGCCGGAAGAAGCCGGGCGATATTTCACCGCCGGATTGCAAGCCAAAGGCGTCGAGTTCTTTTTCGCTACCTCGGTCAAAGGCATCTGGCAGGCCGCTTCCGCTTACCGCGTCGAGCTCGCCGATGGTCGCCAGCTCTGCGCCGACCAGATCCTGTCAGCGATCGGCTTGCGGCCACGGACTGCCGTCGCGCAAGCGGCAGGGATTTCGTGTCAGCGCGGCATCGTCACCGACCGATTTCTCGAAACCGATAGCGCGGGAATTTACGCCATGGGCGATTGCGCCGAAATCGCCGGTCTGAACCTCCCGTTCGTCCTGCCGATCATGCACCAGGCCGCGGCGCTGGCCAAGACGCTGGCCGGGACGCCGACTCAACTGTGCTATCCGGCGATGCCGGTGATGGTCAAAACGCCGGCCTGTCCGACGGTGGTCTGTCCGCCCGCGCCGGGCGCAGAGGGCAGCTGGCAATGCCAGGCGGTCGACGGGGGCTTGGAAGCGCTCTTTCAGAGTCCGACAGGCGCCTTGCTCGGCTTCGCTCTACTGGGAAAAGCGACGGGACGAAGCCAGGAATTGGCGGCTCGTCTGCCAGCGACTCTGGCTTGATCGTCGACCGCCACCGGCTTGGCCTGTGGCGGTCGACGGTTTTCGTTGAGCGGTCTTACTCGGCGAGGATAAAGCGTTCCGGCTTTGTGCCACAAACGGGACAAGCTACCTCAGGTTTCCCCATTTCGATGTAGCCGCAGACCGGACAGAGGTAGAAGTCGGCGACCAGGTCCTTTCCCTGCTTGACCGCGTCGAGAGCCAATTGGTAGAGCTTGGCGTGAACCTCTTCGGCGGCGACGGCGTACTCGAACATCCGTTTTGCCTTGTGGCCTTCCGCTTGAGCCTGCTTGAGCATCGGCGGATACATGTCGCTGAATTCGAACGTCTCTCCGCTGATCGCGGCCTGCAAATTGTCCGCCGTCGAGCCAACGCCGTCGAGCGACTTCAAGTGGCCTTCGGCATGGATTCGCTCGGCCTCAGCGGTGAGTCGAAACAGCTTGGCAATGGCGCCAAAGCCATCCTGCTCGGCCTTCTTGGCAAAGGCGCGGTACTTCTGGTTGGCCTGGCTCTCGCCGGCGAAGGCTTCCTTTAGATTTTCCTGGGTGGTCGGCATAACAAGTCCCTTTCAGTCACGGGTTTAAGAAGACTCGTGCAGCCTACTCCAAACGTCAATGCCACACCAGAAGCGGCATCGGCTGGGGCGAAGTATGAAAAACCGTGGTCTGTCGCCCATCGTGCCTATTTGCTGGTCGCCGCAGGTGGGCGGCGGTAAAATCGCGTGGAATATCAGCCGACCTGCCGGCCAATCGCCTTCGAAAAAGGATAACTGCCAATGCGCGACCTCAAAGAACTGCTCCTTTTCATGCTGAGCTTCATTCCCTGGCTTTTGTTCATGGTCCTCCCCGCCGATTCCCTGGGCGAGCTCAAGTTTTCGATTGCCGTCTGCTTTGCCGCGTCGCTGGTCATCGGTTTTGGCGACCTCAAAAAAGGCATGATACTGGCCTGGGGGACGCTGCTCTTTTTCATCGCCTGTATTCTGCTGGTCAATGTCTTCAACATCGTCTGGGTGGCGGAAAACATGGCGGCGCTGGCCAACGGCGTGTTCGCCGCGATCGTCTGGGTTTCGATCCTGATCGGTTGTCCTTTCGCGCTGCAATACGCCCGCCAGGAGGTGCCGCGTGAACAATGGGACGATCCGCATCTGGTTAGCGGCGGGCTGCATATTTCGCTTTTCTGGGGCGTGATGATGACGATCTCGGCGCTCATCGCGGCGGTCGAAAAGATGGTGGGGACGGCCTCGTCGTTCAATTTCACGTTGAGCCTGCTGATGATCGGCATCGGCGCCGGTTACACCACCTTGTTCAAGCGCAGGAAGCGTATCGAGCGCGAGCAGCGCGCGGTCGCCGCATTGGCGCCGGCCGGTCTGGCCGATCAGCGCGAAGCCTGAGCGGTATTGGGGCTGGCCGCCGTGCGCGCCAGCAGCGCAGCGACGATGAGCTCGGCGGTGCGTTCAATGCCGAAGCGCGAGCTGTCGATGGTGAGGTCGTAATTGCCGAGCATTCCCCACTTCTGGTGGGTGTAGTGTTCGCAGTAGTTGGCGCGCTCGCGGTCGCGCGTCTCCAGCACCCGCGCCGCCTGCGCGCGGTCGATGCCGTATTCGCCGATGATGCGCCCAATCCGTGACGATCGGTCGGCGTGCACGAAAACGCGCAGGCAGTCGGGCCGCCCGCGCAGGATGAAGTCGGCGTTGCGTCCGACGATGACGCACGACTCTTTTTCCGATAGATCGTGCACGATCTTCGTCTGCGCCAGGAACAGCGCGTCGAGCGGCGGCGTTTCGCCGTCGACGTAGGCGTAGTTCTGGCTGTACAGCTCGTAGAGCAGCGCGCTCGCGAGCTTCTGCTCGTGCGCTTCGACGTAGTCGGGGGAGAGCCTTGCCTCGGCGGCGGACAAAGCGATCAGGTTCTTGTCGTAGAACGGGATGCCCAGCCGCCGGGCGACGATCGCTCCGATCGCGTGGCCGCCGCTGCCGTATTCGCGCGCGATGGTGACGACGAACTTGGTCGCCGCGGCGGGCTCGGTCGGTGCGGCGACGGCGGGGGCTTCGCTGTTGCCGACCCAGCGATCGACGAATTTGAGGTGGCGGTTGAGAAGCCGGATCACGAAGCCGACCAGCAGCGCCGCCAGCACCGTTCCTTCGCGGATGCCGCGCAGCTCGTGCAACATGGTCAGCGAACAGATCAGCGCGAGTGTCACCAGGGTGCAGTCGAAGCCGATCTTGACCTTGCCGAATTCGCGCTTGAAGACGCGAACGATGGCGATGACGACGCCTTCGCCGGCCATGTACAGGAGCTTGGCTTTGACTTCCAGAAATACGCCGAAGGCGACGACGAGGACACTGATGAGGCATAAGGTCATTTGCTGCGGATAGCCGGTCACGTAAGAGCGCGCCGAGACCATTGCCAGCGTCCAGTCGGTGAACAGGCTGAAGATCAGCACGATGGGAATCTGGAGCGCGTGCGTCAGGCGGAAGTCGCGCTTGAGCACGAAGACCTGGGAGAGCACCAGCAGCGAGTTCATGAGCATCGTGAAGACGCCCATCGACCAGGGGAAGATCAGGCTCAGCACATAAGGCAGGCTGGAGATCGGCGAGGTGCCGAGGTTGGCCTTGACCGACAGCGCAACGCCGAAGGCCATGACGAACAGGCCGGCGATCAGGAGAAAGATTCGTTTCAGCAGGATGGGGGTGAACATGAGCGGGGGCGCCCGGCGGCGTATGTGGCGCCTGAACGGGAAAAAAGCATAGATGGTACTCCAATCGCCGTTCAGGTCGCTTCGGGCGAGTGCGGCGCGCGCCAGCGTGGCCGGCCAGTGGCCAGCCGCAAGCGTTACGGCTTCGTTCGGCCGCGCGGCGGCTGCGCGCCAGCGATGGCGGACTGCACCCAGCCGATCAGGCGGTCAAGATCGATCGCGCCCGAGTGCCGCTCGATGATTCGTCCGCGCCGCAAGATGATCAGCGTGGGAATGCTGCGGATGCCAAAGCGCGCGGCGATTTCGCCTTCGTCCTCGGTATTGAGCTTGGCGACCCGGACCATCGTTGCCAGCGCCTTGGCCGCCGCGTCGATCACCGGGGCCATGGCTTTGCACGGCGCACACCAGGGTGCCCAGAAATCGACCAGCACGGGCAGGTCGGAATTGTTGACCTGACGGTCGAAATTGCCGGCGGTCAGCGTCAGCGGCGCGCCGACGAACAGGCGCTGCTTGCACCTGCCGCACAGCGGCCGGTCGGCGATGCGGTCGATGGCGACGCGGTTCGTCGTGGCGCAATGGGGGCAGACGATCTGGCGTGTGTCGCTCATGGCAGGCTCCTTGGTCGGGGCAGGTCGCTCAGGAATTCGGCAGTTTGGCCGGCGTGCGCGGGTCGATGTTGGCTTTCAGGCCGCCGCTGAAGCTGCTCACCGAAAAGCCGTTCTGCGTCAGTACCCGGGCGGCGAAGTAGCTCATCTTGCCGAAGGCGCAGAGCGTCACCACCGGACGGCTGCGGTCGAGCTCGTCGAGCCTCGCGCGTAGCGTCGGAAAAGGAATGTTGATGGTCTTTCCGGGGGCCGGGAAAGCGTCGGCGAGCGGCTTGCCGCGCACATCGACGACCTGCACCAAAGGATCGTCGGGCAGCACGCTGGTATGCTTGACCAGGCCGTCGCGTCGGTTGCAGGCGGCAAAGCCGGCCAGGTTGATGACGTCCTTGGCCGAACCGAACGGCGGCGCATAGGCGAGTTCGAGATGGCACAGGTCGTCGATGCTCATTCCGGCGACGATGGCCGTCGACAGCACGTCGATACGCTTGTCGATGCCTTCCCAGCCGCTCGCCTGGGCGCCGAGCAGGCGGCCGTCTTCAGGTGACCAGATGATCTTCAGCGTGATCGGCTTGGCGCCGGGGTAATACGAGGCGTGATGGTTGTCGTTGACCGTCACGGTCTGATAGGGGATTGCCGCAGCCTGCAAGCGTTTCTCGCTCCAACCGGTGATTCCGGCGACCGCAGCGAAGGCGCGAACGATTCCGGTGCCGACCGATCCGGGATAGGGGCGGGCCTTGTCGCCCATGAAGATATGGTCGGCGGCGACGCGCCCCTGACGGTTGGCCGGGCCGCCCATGGCGACGACGGTCTTGCCGCCGAGAACGCGATCGCTCGTCTCGACGGCGTCGCCCGCCGCGTAGATGTGCGGGTCTGACGTGCGCTGGAATTCGTCGACGACGATATGGCCGCGCGCACCGAGCTGCAAGCCGGCGTTGCTGGCCAGTTCGCTGTCCGGCTTGACGCCGATCGAGAGGATGACGAGGTCGACTTCGAGCACTTTCCCCGAATTCAAATGGCAAAGCACGTGGTTTTCGTTACCGGCAAAGCGCGCCACGCCGTCGCCCAGATGGAGAGCGACATCGTGTTGGCGCAGTTCGCTTTCGAGCAGCGCGGCCATCGGCGCATCGAGCGGCGGGATGACCTGTTGCTGCAATTCGACGAGTTGCACTGACAGCCCCTTGCGCTGCAGTTGCTCGGTCATTTCAAGGCCAATGAAGCCGGCGCCGATGACGACGGCGCGCATTCCCGTTTCGCTGGCGGCGACGATACGGTCCATGTCCTGGAGGTTGCGCAGCGTGTGGATGCGCGCATCGTCGATTCCCGGCAAGTTCGGGCGGATCGGCGAAGCACCCGGGGCCAGCATCAGCTTGTCGTAGGTCAGCGATTGGGTCTGGCCGGTTCTGAGGTCGCGTACATCGACCCGCTTGTTGGCGCGATCGATTCGCGTCACTTCGCTTTGGGTGAGCACATCGAGATTGAGCAGGCCCTTGAGCGACTCCGGCGTGTGCACCGCCAGCGCGTTGCGGGTCGGGATCTCGCCGCCGATGTGGTAGGGCAGACCGCAATTGGCGAACGAAACGTCGGGCCCGCGTTCGAGGATCGTGATGCGCGCCGATTCGTCGAGCCGCCGCGCGCGGGCGGCAAACGATGCGCCCGCGGCGACGCCGCCAATGACGATGATGTTGATATGTTCCATGGCTTAACTCCTGAAATGGCTTGGTTGGGATTCCCGATCGCGGGCGATGCAAACAATATATTGACGAACATAATGTTTGTCAATATATTAGTAACAAATGAATTTAGGAGGATGCATGGAAAACAGCGACGCTGTACAGCACATCGATGCCATGCGCGCCGCCGCCGGCGAGGCCACGGCGCTGTTGTTCGCGCTGGCCAACGAGAATCGACTGCTGCTGCTTTGCCAACTCACCAAGGGTGAAAAGTCGGTGAGCGAACTGGAGGAGTTGCTCGATATTCACCAGCCGACGCTGTCGCAACAACTCGGCGTATTGCGCTCGGAAGGTTTGGTCAATACACGCCGCGACGGCAAGCGGATTTATTACTCGGTGGCCGACGAGCGGGTGCTCGTTTTGCTGGGTACGATGTATGAACTTTTTTGTCCCAAAGAGGAGTGTGAGAAATCATGACGATCGACTGGTCACATTTCACCCCGCTCACGGCGTTGTGCGGCGGCTTGCTCATCGGTCTTTCGGCGGCCGTTCTGCTGCTCTGCAACGGGCGTATTGCCGGCATCAGCGGCATCGTCGGCGGCTTGCTGCAGCGCTCCAAGGCGGGCGATTTCGGCTGGCGTGCAGCCTTCGTGTCGGGCCTGATTCTCGCCCCCGTGCTCTATCGTGTCTTTGGCGAACTGCCGCAGAGTCGGATCGATGCCCACTGGGCGACACTCGTCGTCGCCGGCGTATTGGTCGGCTTCGGATCCCGCCTCGGTTCGGGTTGCACCAGCGGCCACGGCGTCTGCGGGATATCCCGCCTGTCGCCTCGTTCGCTGGTGGCGACGGCAACGTTCATGAGCACCGGTTTCATCGCGGTGTACATCGTTCGCCATCTTCTTGGGGGGTGAAAATGAATATTCTGATTGCATTGCTAAGCGGGTTGATTTTTGGTCTCGGGCTGATCATTTCAGGCATGGCCAATCCGGCCAAGGTGCTCGGCTTCCTCGACCTCGCCGGCAACTGGGACCCTTCGCTGATCTTCGTCATGGGCGGCGCCATTGCGTTGGGCGTCGTCGCCTTCCGCTTTGGCGGGCGGCGGAGCGCGTCCTTGCTGGGCCAGCCGATGCAAATGCCGACCGCCAAACAGATCGACCAACGGCTCGTCGTTGGCAGCGCGATCTTTGGCGTCGGTTGGGGGCTGGCCGGAATCTGCCCCGGGCCGGCGTTGGTGTTGCTCGGCGCGGGTGCGGTCAAGGGCGTCGTATTTGTCCTGGCGCTGCTCGCCGGGATGGCGCTCTTTGAAGCGAGCCAACGCTGGCTGACGTCCCGTCGATAACGTGATTCTGATACGAAAGGAAAGCAAAATGACTGAAAGTTACAAGAACACCGCGCAGCTGATCGGCGCGAAGCTCAAGGAATTCGGCAAAAGGATTCCGGAGACGATGCAGGGGTTCAACCAGATGGGCAAGGCGACGCATGCCGATGGTGCGCTCGATGCCAAGACCAAGGAGCTGATCGCCATGGCGATCGGGATCGCCGCGCGCTGCCAGGGCTGTCTGGCCTTTCACGCGCAGGCCTGCGTCAGGCTTGGCGTGACACGCGCCGAGTTCGAGGAAATGCTGCAGGTTGCCGCGTACATGGGCGGCGGTCCGTCGCTGATGACCGCTGCTGAAGCGATGCTCGCCTACGAGGAGTTCGGCGGCGAAAAGCTCGTTTGAAGAGCGCGTCGGCGGTTTTCTCGGCATAAAAAAGGGCGCCGCAACGGGCGCCCTGTCTGTGTTTCAGGCTTGCGCCTGACGGTAATTACGCGAACAGCTCGGCGCGCTTGATCAGTTCTTCGAGCCCCGGTTCATTGGGGTTGCGCGGCTTGCCCGGGTGGATGATCGAAACCTGGCAATTCTCGGCGGCTTCGACGAGTTGCGCGTAGGTTCCGGCATTGACGTCGGCGATGTAGGCCTGCTGGTTGCCGTCGTAGGCGAACATCTTGTTGTTGAACTGGACGCACTCGTTGCAGGTCGAGCAGCGCGCCGTTTCGATGTAAGCCTCGTCGGGCGACCTTTCGGCTTCAGGCTCGACCGGCGCAGCCTCTGCCGCGGCGACCGGCGCCGCGACGCTGGCGACGGGCTCGGCGGCAGGCTTGGCCGCGCTCGCCGATGCCGCGGCCAGCTTTTCTTCCCACCGCAGGCGTTCGCTCGCCAGCAGCTTTTCGGCGTGCGAGTTGTGGATTCCGCCGAGTTCCTGCAGGCTGTTCCACATCGAGCGGCAACGGCGCGCCTCGCGGATTAACTTTTCGTCGACGATCACCTTCTGCAGCCGGTCTTCGCCGTCGACCATCGTCAGGCACGGAACGCTGTCGAGCGACCCGCGGCCTGGTTGTGCCAGCGCCGTTTCGACGGGGACCAGCGTGTCGTTCCAGTGCGTTCTCGGGATCAACGAAAAATGCTTGCTGTAGCGGGTGTCGCAGGCGACGAAATCGATCAGCGTGAAGGGCAGCTGCTGCGCAACCGCCTGATTCTTTTCGTCCTCATAGGCGAACTCGCGCAGCGGCCAGTCTTCTTCGGCCTGCGGGTTGGTCGCCAGGCAGAAGCGCGACGCCCAGTCGCGACCCGCCGATGGATCGAAGGTGAATGCCGGGAAGACGCGCGATTCGAGCGCTGCCGCGCCGATCAGGTAGGGCGGCAGGCCGCCGCTGGTCTTGGTCGCTCCGGAGAAGACGCTGAACAGCGCCGGGCCGGTGTAATCGAGCCCGCGCTGGATCTGCTCGCGCAGCTGGTAGAGGCTGGCGGCGGGCGATTGCAGCACGAATACGTCGTTGATTCCCATCGCCATGCTCGCCAGTTGGCGGCTGCGCAGCGCAAACGCCAGGTGGCCGACCGGCGATTCCTCGATGACGTCGTCGGTCTGCACCACGACCTTGATCGGCAGGTCGATCGCCAGGATTTCGTTGAGCTTGCTCTGCTCGGCGCCGCTCAGGCTGGTGGCGTTGATGCGCACCAGATAGTCGGGCAGCAGCGCGAGTTCTGCTTCGTCGAGCCCGTTCTGACCGAACGACTCGAACAGCGCGTCGTGCTTGACTTCGCTGTATTCGCCGCGGACCTCGAGTTCGGCCATGGCGATTGCACGCGCCAGCTCGATGGCCTTGGGCAGACGTTCGCGATAGGCCTTGAGCGCGTCGTTGCACGAATCGAAGGCGAAGGAATAGGGCGCCTCGGCCGTCGCGCTCGAGGTCGGGAAAAAGCGCTGCGATTGCAGCACGGCGAGCAGGTTTTGCACGCGTTTTTGCCGGCTCTTGGCGGGTTTTTTCTTGGCCGACGCTTTGACCAGGATGCGCGACATCGCTGCGAAATCGAAGCTGTCCATCGGACCGTTGCCGAACGACGCCCTGAGGTTTTCGGCGCTCTTGCCGGCATCCGAATTGACGAAGTCGGCCTTGATGATGTCAGAGAGCTTCTGCACCAGTCGATTGATGTCCTTGGCGAATTTTTTCGCCCGTTGTGTCTGGGTGATTGCCCAGGCGTGGCCGAGCAGGTGGTAGGGCAGCGATGCGTCGCAGTCGATCACGTCGCCGTCGACCTTGAGGTTGGCGCGCGCGCGAGAGAGGCTCTCGGCCATCAGTTTGTTGTCTTTGGCGAGCGCCGGTGCGGCCGCATCCCAGAGCGTCGAGAACGTTCCGCTGGTGCCCTTGGCCACCCGCGTGCGAATCTCCTGTTCGAGGCGCAGCACGTGCTTGCGGATTCGCTCGCCGTCGTCGCCGCGCGCCACCTTGTCGAGGATGGCGTCGATCAGGCCGGACAGCGGTTCGACCGCCGCCGGTCCTTCCTTGACCAGCACCAGCGGGAAGTCATAGCGCAACCGGGTGAGGTCGCGATAGCCCGCGAACAGGGCGGGTTGCAGCTTGAGACCGTCGATCGCCAGCAGATTGGGGCTGTGCCTCTTTCCGGTCAAATAAAAAGCAATATGCGCTTGCAGATCAGCATCCATAGGAGTCTAGCCATCTCGTATAAGTCGTTTAAATACCTGCCCCGCGATTGCGCGGGGCTGCGTTTCATCGGGCGCCGCAGATCAGACCGTGTACTTGTCGAGTTCGGCGTCAAAACCTTTTCTGATCGTCTCGGTCGTGCGCAGCACACCGGTCTGCCGCGTTTCCTCGTAACGCGGGATGTCGCGGTTCTGATAGAGAATGCCGACCGGAATGACGTCTTCGCTCGAGGCGATTTCGCGCGCCCGGTTCATGTCGAGCGGGTCGTGCTGTAGCTGATTTTTGTAGACCTTGGACAGGCCTGCGGAGAGCTGCAGCGAATTCTCGTGGTGCAGCAACTGGATCCGGTCGGGGTCCTGCATCCACGGCTCGAACGAGTTGGGCAGCCATTCCGGGCAGCGCTGCAGGACGCGGACGAAGGACATTCCCTTATGGTGATACGCCGCCTTGACGATCTCGAACAGGCTTTCCGGAATCCAGTCGACGGCTTGCGCGACGAACGACGCGTTGGCGACGCCGAGCGTCACGCTCAAGGGATTCAAGGCGTCCAGATAGCTGCCGCGCGGCGTGGTATTGCTCTTGGTGCCGATCGGCGAAGTCGGCGACGCCTGTTTCTTGGTCAGGCCGTAGATCCGGTTGTCGTGCAGGAAAACGGTCAGGTTCATGTTGTAGCGAATGGCGTGGATCCAGTGCGCCGCGCCGATGCTGCAGCAGTCGCCGTCGCCGGTGTTGACGAACACGGTGAGGTCGGGACGCGCCATCTTGACGCCTTCGGCGACCGGGAAGGCGCGGCCGTGGATGCCGTGGAAGCCGTAGGTCTTCATGTAGTGCGGGAAACGGCTCGAACAGCCGATCCCCGAAACGAAAACGGTTTTTTCGGGGCGCAGTGCCTCGTCGCGACACAGGCGCTGGACGGCGGTGAGGATGGCGTTGTCGCCGCAACCGGTACACCAGCGCGGAACGCCGCTCTGATAGTCTTCCAGTTCATGTTGCTCGTCGTAGAGATCGAGCAGGCAGTCGGTGGCAGAAGATTTCATGATTTCCTTTCCCTTACTTCTTTAGCTTGGCGAGTGCGACGCGGCGGATGGTGCTCGGCTTGACCGGCTGGCCCCTGACCTCGCTCCAGCAATCGACATCGACCAGATAACGCGAACGCAGCAGGATCGCCAGCGACGAATAACGACGGTTCGACTCGTCGATGATCTCCTCGTCGGGGCTGTCGCTCCAGTTGACCTCGATGGTCATCACCTTCTTGAAGCGCTGCATGATTTCCTTGATCCCGGGCTGCATCGGCTGCAGGAAACGCAGATTGATCGAAGCGACCTTCTTGCCCTCGGCGCGCAGGATATCGACGGTTTCCTCGATCGCGCCCTTGGTGCTGCCCCAGCCGATCAGCAGCAGATCGCCCTTGGCATCGCCATGGACTTCCGGCGGCGTCAGCGTCTTTTGCAGCGCCGCGAGCTTGAGGCTGCGCGCGCGCAGGCTCTCCTGGTTGATGTCCGGGTCGTAGGCGACATGGCTGTCGCGGTCGTGCGCGAGTCCGGTCACCGTATGCATGCCGCCCGGCTGACCGGGGATGAAACGGCGCGCGATGCCGGTGGTGGCGTCCCAGTCGTAGGGCCGGGCGCCTTCCGGAATCGGGCTCTGGTCGATCGGTGGCGCCAGCCACGATTCATTGAACGTCGGCCGGTTGAAGGGTTGCTGCGACGACGACAGGCTGGCGTCGGTCAAGACCACAACGACCATATTGAAGGCTTCGGCGATCTTGCGCGCGGTGATGATCGAGTAGAAGCAGTCCTCGATCGTCGCCGGCGCCATCACCACCTTGGGCGCGTCGCCGTGGCTGCCGAAGATCGCGCACATCAGGTCGCCCTGTTCGACTTTGGTCGGCTGGCCGGTGCTCGGTCCGCCGCGCTGGACATTGACCACCACCAGCGGGATTTCGGCCATCACCGCCAGTCCGATCGCTTCCTGCTTGAGCGAATAGCCCGGCCCCGAGGTGATGGTGACGGTGCATTTGCTGGCGTACGACGCGCCGATCGCGAAGGCGCAGGCGGCGATTTCGTCCTCGGCCTGATGCACCATGCCGCCGACTTTCTCGAAGACGTCGGAAAGATAATGCGACGCCGAGGTGGCCGGGGTGATCGGGTACATCGCGCACAGCTCGATGCCCGACGCCATGACGCCGAGCGCCAGCGCGGTGTTGCCGTTGGTGACGATCTGCGGGTGTTTGGCCGGCGTCGCCGGAATCGAGAAGCGGAAGTCGAGATTGGCACTTGCCCATTGATGGCCGGCTTCGAGCAGTTTGACGTTGGCGTCGATGACGCTCTTGCCCTTCTTGCCGAAGGTCAGTGCAACCTGGTCGCGTGCCGCCTGCAAATCGAAGCTGTAGATGTAGCACAGCATGCCCAGCGCGAACATGTTCTTGCCGCGCTTGGGGTCGGCGTTGAGCCGCTGGCACTCCTGCTCCATCGGCGTTTCGCGAACGTCGTAGCCGGCGGCGACCAGGCGGTCGTGCGTCTCGATATAAGCCATCGAGATGTTGATGTTCGAATGCTTGCGCCACATGCTTTCGAGGAAGATGATGCAGCCGGGCTTGAGCTCGCGATCGCGCACGCGGCCGAGCAGCACCTGCTCGTTGAACGCGACGACGAGGTCGGTCTGGTCGCCGCCGTTGGTGATGTACTTGGAGCCGATGCGGATGCGGTTGCCGCTGGCGCCGGCGACGCTGCGCGCCGGCGGGCGGATTTCGGCGGGGATGATCTCGGTGGTCCAGATGCCGTTGCCCATCCGCGCCGCGATCGATCCGAGCGATTGTCCGCAGCGCTGGGCGCCTTCGCCGGAATCGCTGATGATCTCGACGATGTGTTCGCTCAAGGTGACCGGCGCGCTCTTGCTACTGCCTGCACGCTTGCCGGGTTCGGCTTTTTTCATGGGTTTGTTGGATGCCATATCGTTTTTTCCATAGTCGCTGTGATGCGTGGGTGTCTGGGGAAATCCGGCTGATCAGGCCACTCGCACGCGCGTGAAATTGCGTTCGCGCAGATCGATGCCGAACAGTTTTTCGCTCCCGCTGGTATAGGGCAGCGCGCTGTCGCGGATGCCGAGGTAGGCCTTCATGCTGGCCGCCGCAGTGCGTCCGGCACCCATCGCCTCGATCACCGTCGCCGCGCCGGTGACGATGTCGCCACCGGCGAAGACGCCGGCGATCGACGTCGCGAGTCCTTCATCGGTATCGATGTAACCCCATTTGTTGAGCTTGAGCTGCGAGGTTTGACCCATGATCGGATTGGCGTTGGTACCGATCGCATAGACGATCAGGTCGCATTCGAAGTCGAATTCGCTGCCTTCGACCGGCACCGGGCGACGCCGGCCGGAAGCGTCGGGTTCGCCCAGTTCCATGCGCACGCAGCGCAGGCCGCGAACGTTGCCCTTGCCGTCGTCGAGCACGGCGACCGGATGCGTCAGCCAGTTGAACTCGACGCCTTCCTGCTCGGCGTGATGGACTTCTTCGGCGCGTGCCGGCGCTTCCTTGCGCGAACGGCGGTAGATGCAATAGACCTTTTCGGCGCCGAGGCGAACTGAGACGCGCATCGCGTCCATCGCCGTGTTGCCGGCGCCGACGACGACGACGCGCTTGCCGATCGGCTGCGGCGTGTCGAAGCTCGGGAATTCCTTGGCGCGCATCAGATTGCAGCGGGTCAGCAGTTCGTTGGCCGAGAGCACGCCGTTGAGCGAGTCGCCGGGAATGCCGAGCATCGTCGGATAGCCGGCGCCGACGCCGACGAAGACCGCGTGAAAGCCCATCTCGGTGACCATCTGCTCGATGGTGAACAGGCGGCCGACCAGCGTGTTGCACTCGAACTTGACGCCGAGCTTTCTGAGATTGCCGATCTCGGCGTCGATCACCGCGTTGGGCAGGCGGAAGTCGGGGATGCCGTATTTGAGCACGCCGCCGGGTTGGTGGAAGGCTTCGAATACGGTGACGTCGCAACCGGCCTTGGCCATATCGGCGGCGCAGGCCATTCCGGCCGGACCCGAGCCGACGATGCCGACCTTGAAGTCGTTGGGCTCGATATAGGGAATGTTGGCCCAACCCTCGCGGATCGCGGTGTCGCCGACGAAGCGTTCGAGCCGGCCGATGGCTACCGCTTCGAGCGACTGGCCGACCGTGCACACGCCTTCGCACTGGTTCTCCTGCGGGCAGACGCGGCCGCAGATCGCCGGCAGCAGGCTGGTCTCGGTCAGGATGTCGTAGGCACCGCGCAGATCCTTCTCGCTGATCTTCTGGATGAAGCCGGGGATGTTGATTCCCACCGGGCAACCTGAAACGCAGGGCTGGTCCGGGCAGATCAGGCAGCGTTCGGCTTCGCGCATGGCGTCGTCGGGGTGATAACCGCAAGCGACTTCTTCGAAATTCTTGGCGCGTACTGCCGGGTCCTGCTCGCGCATCGGCGTGCGCTCTTGGGGGATAGTCCGAATCGTTTTTTTCTTGGCCATTGATGTTTACCGTTTAACTGGAGCGTTAGTCATGTCTGCCTGAGAGGTTCGCCGCCGATCGCCTAGCGCAAATCGGTCGCCGCGATCGTCTTGTCGACGGCCTTCTGCAAGCGGCAGCCTTTTTCCTTTTCCCAGTGGTCGAGCGCCATGCGTTCTTCCTTGGTGTAACGTTTGAGGCGAGTCATCAGGTCGTCGAAGTCGACCAGGTGGCCGTCGAAGTCGGGTCCGTCGACGCAGGCGAACTTGACCGTATCGCCGATCTTGACGCGGCAGCCGCCGCACATTCCGGTGCCGTCGACCATCACCGGGTTGAGGCTGACCATGGTCTTGATCTTGAACGGGCGCGTCGCTTCGGCACAGCCCTTCATCATGATCGGTGGTCCGATGGCGACCACTTCGTCGATGTCCGGATGCTTGTCGATCGCCTGCAGGATTCCGGCGGTGACCATCCCCTTGATTCCGGCCGAGCCGTCGTCGGTGCAGATGATGAATTCGTCACAAACGGCTCTGAATTTGTCTTCCCAGAAGACCAGGTCCTTGTTGCGGAAGCCGACGACGCCGATGACGTAGGCGCCGGCTTCCTTGAAGCCGCGCGCCTGCGGAAAGATCGGCGCGACGCCGAGGCCGCCGCCGACGCAGATCACTTTTTTAGCGTGGCTGATCGGGCTGGGGATTCCCATCGGGCCGACCAGCGCGTAGAGCGAAGTGCCGACCTGGCATTCCTGTTGCATCTGCCGCGTGGTCTTGCCGATTGCCTGGATCACCAGCGTGATCGTTCCTTTTTCTCGGTCGAAATCGGCGATCGTCAGCGGAATCCGCTCCCCATGCTCGCTGAGCATGACAATGACAAACTGACCCGGCTTCGCCGCTTTGGCCATCAATGGGTGATGAACCTCAAGCAGATAGGTCAGGTCCGAAAAATTCTCTCGGGTCACGATTTCAAAATTCGACATTTTCCTTGCTTTCATATCCGTCTAGGCGGGTTGGAAGAACGGTTAAGCGACGCCGCTTGCTGCTCGGCGGTTAACGGATCATTTTCACCAGGTTTTGGGTCGATCGCAAATGATCGATGGGCACTAGCTTGTTCCGTTTTGGAAGCAAGTCCAGGCGCTTAGCAGGGCGCTGCGCAATTGGTCGGCGCCGATCGGCCAGCGATCGTCAGCCAAGCGGAGGGCGCTTGGCAAGCGATTTTTATCGCCAAACCGGTACGCTGGCTCGGGCCAAACACGCCGTCGCCGTCAGGCAACGACGGCGGCCGGGTTTTCCCCGCCGTTATCGATTGGCGGGGGCTGGTCAGACTTAACCGTCCCGGCGATCAATTCGCCGTCGGCTTGGGGATTCCGAATTGATCGGGAGATTCCTTGGCGCCTCCCGACTCAAAGATCAGCCACGCCATCTGCGATTGCCAGGCTTTGGCAAAATCCTTGGCTTCCTTGCCCGAAATTCCCATCAGGGTAAAGCCGTTGCTGGTCGCGTATTCCTGGAAATTCGGGTCGGCGAAGGCGGTTTTGAAAGCCCCCGTCAGCTTGTCGATAATCGGCTGCGGCGTTCCTTTCTTGACCCATACCCCGTAGAAGAATCCCGATGCTTTCATGATCGGGACATACGCCGGATTGAGCGCGGTAATCGGCGGAACGTCGGGCAATGCCGGATTCGGCGAGTTGGTCATGATCGCCAGCGCACGCAGGTCACCCTTCTTGATGTGCGGAACGGCGGCGCCGACCGCCAGGCCGCTGACGCCCAGTTGCTTGCCAAGCAGCGCGCTGGCCAGCGGACCGTCGCCGTCAAAGGCGACCTGGTTGAAGCTTACCCCCTCAACCTTTTTGACGATCGCTGCGGTGACGTAGGGCTGGCCACCGATGCCGCTGATGCCGATGCTTATTTTTCCCGGGTTGACCTTGGCCGCAGCGATCAGATCGGCATAGCTTTGATACGGCGAATCGTTGGCCACGACAATGACGGTCGCGCCCTGAACCGAAAGCAGGATCGGTTCGAAGTCGTCATAGCTGAGCTTGGAGAGTCCGAGGGTCTGATAGAGTTGGGGGTTCTCGGCGTTGAACAGCAGCGTATAGCCGTCTGCTTTCTGCTCGAAGACCGCCTGTGTCGCAACCGATCCCGTGCCGCCGGTCTTGTTGCTCAGCGCGATCGGGCCGCCGAGCGCTTTTTCGGCAAGCAGCGTCAATTTCCGTGAAACGGTGTCGGTGCCGCCGCCCGCTCCCCAGGCGATCAAGCCATTGATGGTTTGCGAAGGGTAGGGCTTTTCCCTTTCACAGGCAGTCAACAGCATCCCGGCAACAACCAGCGCCAGGGTCAGGCAACTCGTCTTCTTGATGGGCAGCATGGGTTCGACTCTCCTTTTGATGGGCCGGCTTTTTTGGGGAAAATTGGCGTCAAGCCGCACGGAGCGCCAAGTTAAAACCATTCGCCGGTCTTGGCAAGCAAATCGATTTTCAAGTTCGGGCGGCGAGCTGATTCTCGCTCGATATATCCAAAAAAGGCGCCACGTCGGAAAAAAACCGGGGTGGCGCCGATGGCCTGCGCGACGGCGTGACCGCCGCCCGCAAAAATTACTTCTTCGTAGCGCGATACTTGGCGATCTCGGCATAGAGTTCCTTGCCCAGCGCCTCGTCATAGACCTTGAGGTACTTCTCGACTACCGGCTTGGTCGCTTCGCGGAAGCGTACCATTTCGGCCGGCGAGATTTCATTGACGACCGTCGTCTTGCTCTTCTTGAGCTCTTCGAGGCAGTCGATCGACTTCTTGAGCGACACCTGACGCTCGTAGACGCTCGATTCCTTGGCGGCTTCCATGATGATCTTCTTCTCGTCGGCGGTGAGCTTGTCCAGGCTCTTCTTGCCCATCAGCAGCGACTGCGGCGTATAGGAATAGCGATTGACCGAATAGAACTTCGAGACTTCGCCGATCTTGCCGTAGATCATGTTGAGCGGGGGCTGCCCGCCGCCATCGACGATTTTCGCCTCGAGCGCGGTGAACAACTCAGCATAGGGCAGCGGCACCGCCGACGAGCCAAAGGCCTTGAAGGTGTCGATCGTCACCGGCGTTTCGGTGACGCGCATCTTGAGACCGGCGACATCCTCGACCTTGGTGATCGGGTGCTTGCTGTTGTGCAGGCTGTAATAGCCCATGTCGAAATAAGACAGGCCGACCAGCCCCTTGGGTTCGAGCTGGGCGTGCAGCTTCTTGCCGAACGGGCCGTCGAGCACGGCGTAAGCTTCCTGTTCGCTGTCGAAAAGATACGGCAGGTCGACGAGTCCGGCGTCCTTGATGATGCCGACCAACAGGTTGGTGTTCATCGTTGCGCCGTCGACGGTGCCGCCCTGCATCGACGAGAGCACCTGGATGTCCTTGCCGAGACTGGCGGCGGTGAATACCTTGATGACGATCTTGCCGCCGCTCTTTTCTTTCACCAGTTCGGCAAACTTCATCAAGCCATCGACCTGCGGATTGCCTTCGACATTGCTCGTCGCGAATCTGAGAACGTGTTCCTTGATGTCCGCCGCGCTGGCCGACGTAGCCGATAAAACCAGGCCACAAGCCGCGATTGCTGCACATACCGTCTTAAACGTCTTCTTCATGAGTCCTTTTCCCCTGTTTAAAGAAATACCGGCCATCGTTGCCGGACTGGGTCGCTACGGCTTCAACTCGGTGACCGCTGTTGAAGCAGCGAGGCAGGACCTTGCGCCGAGTCGCTGCGGGTGTCAACGATGCGGTCGTGACGACGCTGGTCGACAGATTTTTTTGCTGCTTGCGAGGTTATGATCGATAATCGCGCGCTGCAGAGGTTCCGCAGGAGTTCTCATGACAACAAACAAACCCGACCTTGATCGAAGCGACTGGATTGCCGGCCTTGAAAAAGGCATCCGCATCATCGAAGCGTTCAACGATGCCCATCCGCGACTGACGCCGTCGACCGCCGCGCGGCGCACCGGGATCACGCGCACGGCGGCGCGCCGCTACCTGTTGACGCTGCAGCACCTCGGCTATGTCGAGAGCGATGGGCGCCTGTTCTGGCTGACGCCGCGCGTGCTGCGGCTGGGCTGGTCGTATTTCGACTCGGCCAAGCTGCCGCGCGCGGTCCAGCCTCACCTGCAGCGAATCAGCGTGGCGCTGGGCGGCGCCACTTTTTTCGCAGTGCTCGACGAGGATGAGGTGATGTTCGTCGCGCGCGACGGTTCGAGCCTGGTGCAGAACGTCGGCTACGTTCTCGGTGCGCGCATTTCAGCCAATCTCTCGGCTGCCGGGATCGCCATGCTGGCGTGCCTGAGTGACGACGAGGTCGATCGCTGGATCGCCGGACGTCGCTTCATCCAGTACTCGCCTTATACGACGACCACCGTCGAGGGCGTCCTCGAATGCATCAGGAAGGCGCGCCATCTGGGCTACGCGCTGCTCGAGCAGCAGCTGGCGATGTCGGTGCGCGGCATCGCCGTACCGATCCGCAATCGCGAGGGCAAGATTCTCGGCGCCATCAGCGTCAGCCTGCATATGGGGACTGAGACTCCGGAGCACGCCGTGGCGCGCGCCCTGCCGCTGCTGCGCGAGGCCGAGTATGCCCTGCTCTCGACGTTTTGAGCGCCGGCTTGGGTTGGCGTCTGGGCCGCTGCGCAGCGCCTTTTTGCTGCGTCGCTGGTGACCCGTGCAAGCGCAGGGGATATACTCTGCGCTGATAACCCCAAGGGATGAACGCAGCAAATCCCGCCCACGCACAGGAGCCAAGATGACCAACGCCACGGATCGCGAGTCAGTTCCAGAACCCCCGAATCCCATTGGAATGGACGGCATCGAATTCATCGAATTCACGACCTCCAGGCCGCAGGCGCTCGGTGGCGTTCTCGAGCGAATGGGATTTCGCCCGATCGCGAGGCACCGTTCACGCGAGGTCGAGCTCTACCGACAGGGGACGATGAACATCATCATCAACTCCCAGGCCACCGATATCCCGCGCACCGTCGAGCCGATCGAACGGCCGATCATCAGCGCACTGGCGATTCGCGTTCGCGACGCCGATGCCGCCTACCGCAAGGCGCTCGATCTGGGCGCCTGGGAAATCCCGGTGCGCGCGCGCGCGCTTGAACTCAATATTCCCGGTATCCACGGCGTCGGCGAAAGCCTGATCTATTTTGTCGATCGCTACGATGAGTTTTCGATCTACGACATCGACTTTCGGGCGATTCCCGGTGTCGACCCCAATCCGCCGGCGATCGCCGGGCTCGATTTCTTCGGCATCGTCCAGTACGTCGGGATCGACCGCACCAACGACTGGACCGAATTCTATTCGCAGATCTTCGGCTTCGTCGCGATCCCCGATACCGTGCGCTTTGGCATCATGCCGCGCGGCTTGCTGCTGCAAAGCCCGTGCAAAAAGTTCTATCTGCAGTTGATCGAGCCCGATGGCGCCGCGCAGTATGCACCGATTGAAGAGCAGCTCCAGCGCATCGGCCTGGGAACGCCCGACGTGATCGCCGCGGCCAGCGAACTCGAGAAACGCGGCATCGAGTTTCTCACCACCGACAAGGTGCATACCAGCGAACGCGGCGCGCTGACCAAGGCGGTTCTTGGCGGCGTGATGTTCGAGCTGGTCCATGCCGAAGCCGGCGAAGCGAAGTCGTTGTCATGAATTTCAACGACTTCGGGATTGACAGCGCGTCGATGGCGGGGTCGCTCGAAACCCGCCTGGCGGCGGCTAGGCAGGCCGGTTTTTCGCAGATGATGATTTCGGCGACCGATATCGTCGGTCATCCGTCGAGTACCGATGCGGCGGTACGCGCGATCCGTGACAGCGGCCTGCGCGTGACCGGGCTCGAGGCGCTACGCGATTTCGAGGGGCTGACCGGCAAGATGCACGATTACAAGCTCGACGTCGCCAAGTCGATGCTCGTGCTGTGCCATCGCATCGGTGGCCGCCTGCTGCTCACCGAGGCGTCGGCTTCGACCCATGCCGACGTCGATCCGGAGAAGATCGCGCGTGATCTGCGCAAGCTGTCTTTCCTGGCGCTGCCGATGGGAATCCGAATCGCCTTCAAGAGCTTCTCGTGGAGCCGTACGGTCAATAATTTTTCGGCGGCTGCGGAAATCGTCTCGTTGGCCAACTGTCCGAACCTCGGGCTCGCCATCGATGCCTTCGACGTGATCGCCGCCGGGGTTCCGCTCGACGATCTCGATCTGATCCTGCCGCAGCAGATTTTCCTGGTTCAACTGTCCGACTTCATGCTGCAGGAAATCCGATCGACCGAGGAGCAGGCGGCGATGGCTTCGCATTTCCGCGTTTTTCCGGGCGAGGGCGCGCACAGCGAAGAACTCGCCAAATTCATCGTCAAGCTCGAAGAGATCGGTTATTTCGGCGACTACAGTTTCGACGTCTACAACAGCGACTATCTGCAGATGCCGGCCGAATCGATCGCCGCCCGGGCGCGGCGGGCGGCCGACTGGCTCGGTGAAACAGTGCTGCGGCGGACGCTGCCGGTACCCAATATGGAGCGATTGCGTCGCGTCGGCGCCGATTGAAGAGACGTGTCTGATATCGATGGCTTGAGCGTGACGGCGTGCCATGAGTGCGATCTTTTGCTGCGCGAGCTGACGCTGCCGATCACCGCCGGCGCCGTGAGTTGTCCGCGCTGCGGCGCCGTGCTTTACCGGGTCAGTCATGACGCGCTCGAACGAACGCTGGCGCTGACTTGCGCCGCGCTGGTGCTGCTGCTGGTCGGCAATCTGTTTCCGATCGTCGGTTTGAACATTCAGGGCCATCATGTTGAAACGACCGTGCTCGGCGCCGCCAGGCAGCTCTGGCGTGACGACATGCCGCTGGTCGCCCTGGTGCTGCTGGCGACGACGGTGCTGATGCCGCTCATCGAACTCTGCGCGCTGGCCTGGCTGTTGCTGCCGCTGCGCAGCGGCCGGCGACCTCCGGGGTTCGTGATCATCTTCCGGGCGCTGCAACTGGCGCATCCGTGGGCGATGGTCGAGGTTTTCATCCTCGGCGTGCTGGTCTCGCTGGTCAAACTGTCGCACCTCGCCGATGTGCTGCCGGGGCCCGCGATCTGGTGCTTCGGCGCGCTGATGCTGGTGCTCACCGTGCTCAGCTCGCTCTTGGATCATCGCGCCTTGTGGCAGGCGTGGGAGGCGGCGCAAGAATGAGCGCGATGAGCGCGCGCGAGCAGGGCTTCGCCTTGTGCGAGGTCTGCGGTCGCCTCGGCAAAGTGGCCGAAAGCGAGCGCTGTCTGCGCTGCGGGGCGCGTCTGCACTATCGCCGCCCGTCCAGCCTGGAGCGCAGCTGGGCGCTGCTGATCGCCGCCTATGCGCTCTATCTTCCCGCCAATCTGCTGCCGGTCATGGAGACGCAGTCATTGTTCGGTGTCCAGAGCGACACCATCATGAGCGGTGTGGCTTTTTTGTGGCATTCCGGCTCGTGGGTGCTGGCGCTGATCGTCTTTTCGGCGAGCATCGTCGTTCCGCTGCTCAAACTGCTGTCGCTCACCGTCCTGCTGATCTCGGTGCAGCGCCGCCGGCCCGGGCCCAGGCTGCCGCGCGCGCGCCTCTATCGTCTGCTCGAACTGATCGGTCGCTGGTCGATGCTTGATGTCTATGTCGTCGCGATCCTGGTCGCGCTGGTCCAGGCGCAGTCCTTGGCGACGATGGCGCCGGGACCGGGGGTGTTGGCTTTTGCCGCGGTCGTCGTGCTCAGCATGCTGGCGACCATGGCGTTCGACCCGCGCCTGATCTGGGACCGCGTTCAAAATGAGGAAATCCGTCGTGAATCCAACTGAGCCTGCTGCGCCTGAACATTTGCCGACCGGCCGGGTTAGCCCGCCGCGCCGACGCCTGAACATGATCTGGATCGTTCCCCTGCTGGCCGTGCTCGTTGGCCTCGGTTTGGTGGCCAAGACGATTCTGGCGCGCGGCCCCGAAGTGACTTTGCAGTTTGCCCAGGCCGAAGGGCTCGAGGCCAACAAGACGCGCGTCAAGTTCAAGGACGTCGATGTCGGAACGGTCAAGTCGATCGCGCTCAATCCCGACCGCGCATCGGTGCGCGTCACCGTCCAGATGGACAAGCAGGCCGAGGGCTTGTTGGTCGAGGACAGCCGCTTCTGGGTGGTGCGGCCGCGAATCGCCGCCGGCAATATCTCGGGGCTGGCGACACTGCTTTCCGGCGTCTACATCGCGGTCGACCCGGGCAAGTCGGAAGAGAGCCGGGACGAATTCATCGGCCTCGAGGAGCCGCCGCAGGTCACTTCCAATACGCCGGGACGGCAATTCAAGCTCAGTGCCGACGACTTGGGCTCGCTCGATGTCGGCTCGCCGGTCTATTTTCGCCGGATCCGGGTCGGACGCGTCGTCGGTTACTCGTTGCAGAAGGACGGCAGCGGCGTCGACGTGCGCGTCTTCGTCGACGCCCCTTACGATCGCCTGGTGACCGAGGCGACGCGTTTCTGGCACGCCAGCGGCCTCGAACTCTCGCTCAATGCCGACGGCGTCAAGCTCGACATGCAATCGCTGCTCAGCCTGGCGCTGGGCGGGGTGGCCTTCGCTTCGTCAACGGAAGATGCGCCGGCGGCGCGCGCCGAACCAGCGGCCAGCTACACCCTGCATGCGGATCAACGCAGCGCCTTGTCGCAACCCGAAAGCCGCGTCGAGAAGTACGTGCTGACCTTCCACGAGTCCTTGCGCGGCCTGGCGGTCGGCGCCCCGGTCGACTACCGCGGACTGATCGCCGGCGAAGTCTCGCGGATCGATCTCAATTTCGACTCGGGCGACGCGGAATTCGCCGTCCTCGTCGAGGTCACGCTCTATCCGGATCGCTTCGCCCGGCGAAGCGGCCAGCCCGTCGACCGGGAAATCTCGGACAAGTTGATCCGCCAGACGCTCGACCGGATGGTCGCCAAGGGCTTCCGCGCGCAGGCGCGCACCGGCAACCTGCTGACCGGTCAGCTCTATGTCGCGCTCGATTTCTTTCCGCGCGCCAAGGCAGCGAAAATCATTCGTACGGGTCGTATCCCCGAGTTGCCGACCGAGCCCGCGATGCTCGTTTCCTTGCAGGATCAGCTGCTGCCGATCGTCGAGTCGCTGCGCCTGACCTTGCAGCACGTCGACGCGCTGGTGCTTCGCGTCGACAAGGAGGTGGCGCCCGAAGTGACCGCCACTTTGCGCGACGCGCGCAAGACGATGGATTCCGCCGACCGCATGCTGGCGACGGCAGACAAGGCGCTGCACAGCGACGCGCCGCTGCAAGCCGAGTTGCGCGAGACGCTGCGCGAGGTCGGCAAGGCGGCGACGGCAGTGCGCAACCTCGCCGATCTGCTTGAACGGCAGCCCGAATCCTTGATCAGTGGCAAGAAATGAGAGCGAAAATGAAGCGAAAAAACCTGTGCTGCGGCCTGCTCGCCAGCGTCCTGCTCGGCGCTTGCGGAACGACGCCGCCGCCCGTTTACTACGCGCTCGACGATCAAGCCATGAGCGTCGCGAAGCGCGCAACGACGCCGAGCGTCGCCATCGTTCAGGCCAAGCTTCCCGACTCGCTCGACCGCCCGCAACTGGTGATTCGCAGCGCTGCCAATCGCGTGCAGCTTTCCGAACAGCGCCGCTGGGCCGAACCGCTGCGCTACGAGATCCCGCGCGTGCTCGCCGACGACCTCGGGCGATTGCTCGACTCGTCGCGCGTCGCGGCCTTGCCGGTCGATGTCCAGCGCTTTTCTGCCGACTTCAACGTGCAGCTCGATATCCAGCGGCTCGAAATCGTCGAGGGGCAGGGCGCCGACCTCGACCTGATGTGGCTGATCGAATCGCGGCAAGGCAAGGTGACCGTCGGGAGAAGCACGCTGCGCGAGCCGCTGGTCGGGACTGGTGGGGCGGGCGGCGATACGGCGGCGTTGGTCGCCGCTTTGCGCCGCGCGCTCGACCGGGCCGCCGCCGACATCGCCGCCGAAATTCGCCGCCAGAGCGGCAGCGCGCCGGCCAAATAGGCGACGCCGGCGTCGTCCGCTGGCGTTCGCCGCGTGGCTGACCGCCTAGCCGAGCACCTGGCCGTGCTCGCGCGAATCGTGGAAGCCGACCTTGGTCCATTTTTCGCGAGTCACGTCGAGGTTGTAGCGCGTGCTGGCTAGATAAACCAGGTTGCCGTCGACATCCTTGGCCATGCGGTGCTGCTGCTCGCGCTCGAAATTGCGGCGAGTCAAATCGTCGGGGAAGGTCAGCCAGCGCGCGGTATTGATGTCGGCGGGCTCGAAAATCGCATCGACCTTGTATTCGGTCTGCAGGCGCTGGGCGACGACCTCGAACTGCAGCGTGCCGACCGCGCCGAGCAGCATCGCGCCGCTCGCCAGGTTCTCGAAAACCTGGATCGCGCCTTCCTCACCGAGCTCCTGCAAGCCCTTCTGCAACTGCTTGCTCTTGAGCGGGTCGCGCAAGCGTGCGACGCGGAAGAGCTCCGGGGAAAAGTAGGGGATTCCCTTGAAGGCCAGCGTTTCGCCTTCGGTCAGCGTGTCGCCGATGTGCAGCTGGCCGTGGTTGTGGATGCCGATGATGTCGCCGGCGACCGCGTCCTCCATCAGCACGCGTTCGTTGGCCATGAAGGTCAGCGCGTTGGCGAGCTTCATTTCGCGGTCCATGCGCACGTGTTTGACCTTCATCCCGGATGAATAGCGACCCGAGCAGACGCGGAAGAAGGCGATGCGGTCGCGGTGCTTGGGGTCCATATTGGCCTGGATCTTGAACACGAAGCCGGTGAACGCCGGTTCGGCGGGTTGCACCATGCGTGCGCCGCCATCGCGTTCCTGCGGCGGCGGCGCCCAGTCGATCAGCGCCTGCAGGATTTCCTGGACGCCGAAGTTGTTGATCCCCGAGCCGAAGAAGACCGGCGACTGCAGTCCGGCGAGAAAGTCGACGAGGGAAAACGGGCTGCTCGCGCTCTGGATCAGATCGACGTCCTCGCGCAGCTTGCCGACCTCGAGCGGGAACTGTTCGTCGAGCACCGGGTTCATGATGCCGTCGAGCTTTTCCGACTCGACGCGCCGCTCTTCGCCCGGGGCGAAGCGCAGCAGGCTGTCATTTTGCAGATGATAGACGCCGCGGAAGGTCTTGCCCATGCCGATCGGCCAGGTGATCGGCGCGCACTCGATGTTGAGCACCGCTTCGATTTCCTCGAGCAGGTCGAAGGGTTCGCGCACCTCGCGGTCGAACTTGTTGACGAAGGTGATGATCGGCGTGTTGCGCATGCGGCAGACGTTGATCAGCTTGATCGTCTGCGCTTCGACGCCCTTGGCCGCGTCGATCACCATCACCGCGGCGTCGACCGCGGTGAGCACGCGGTAGGTGTCTTCCGAGAAGTCTTCGTGGCCCGGCGTGTCGAGCAGGTTGACGGTGTGGTCCTGGTATTCGAACTGCATCACCGAGCTGGTCACCGAGATACCGCGCTGCTTCTCGACCTCCATCCAGTCGGAGGTGGCGTGGCGCGCGCTCTTGCGGCTCTTGACGGTTCCCGCGAGCTGGATCGCGCCGCCGAAGAGCAGCAGCTTCTCGGTCAGCGTCGTCTTGCCCGCGTCAGGGTGCGAGATGATCGCGAAGGTGCGGCGCTTGGCGACGTCGCGCAGGATTTCGGGGGGGAAGGGACTGCTCTCGGGGCTGCTCATCGGGACTTCTTCCTGCTGCAAAAGGGCGAAGTATACCGAAGAAGCTCGGCTTCGATCGCGTTCGATGCGCAGCAGCACCGTGCTGGCGTCGTCGCATCGTCCTTCGCGCCGCCGATCGGTGCGGCAAGTAGTCGGCTTTTTGGGGTTTGGTTGACAAAAGGAATAAAAGTTAACAAACTGTACGCATGCCAAAGAAACGTCCTGAACATCAATACCTGCTCGACCAACTTCAGCAGATCGCACGCGGGCTGGGCGAGACTTTTGCGCCCTTTTGCGAAGTCGTCGTGCATGACCTGAGCAAACCCGACCATGCCATCCTGGCGATTCACAACAACCTGTCTGGTCGGCAGGTCGGCGATCCGATGACCGAGTTGGGCAAGCAACGGATTGCCGACGTTGATTTCCCGCAGGTCGTCGCCAACTATCCGAATCGTTTTCCCGACGGCCGGCAAGCCAAGAGCACGTCGATCGGCATCCGGGATAGCCAGGGGAATTACGTCGCTGCGCTGTGCCTCAACGTCGATCTGACGGTCTTTCAAAACCTTCAGAATGTGCTCACCCGCTTCGGCGCGACAGGCGTCGCACCAGGCGTCGATGAATCGCTGGCGCCGCTCGGATCGCAGTCGCTCAGGGGCTATATCGACGAATTCGCCGCGCATCGGTCGACGACGCCGCGTGCGCTCAAAGCCGACGAGCGGCGGACCTTGCTGCGCGAGCTCAAGGAAGGCGGCTTGCTCGAAGTGCGGCGCGCGATCGATACCGTGGCGCAGCATCTGGGCGTTTCGCGCACGACGCTCTACATCGACACCCGGAAAATCGGTCTCTGATTCATATAAGGGCAAACGCATGAGCAAATGTACGAAGTTGTTGTTGCTCGACAAAAACCAGGTCGAGTCATTGCTCAAACCGGATGACGTGCTGGCTGCGGTCAGCGAATCATTCAAGCTCCATAGCCTGGGCGAGGGCCGACTATTTCCGGTCGTTCGTGAAAAGCTGCCGGCCGGCGGCGTTTTCGGCATCAAGTCCGGCGACGTCGCCAGCCAGGGCTTGCTCGGCTTCAAGGCGGCCGGATTCTGGGCGGGCAACCGCGCGCTCGGCGGCGAACCGCATCAGGCGACCATTTTGCTGTTCGATCAAGAGACCGGACGCCCGCTGTGCGTGATCGACGGCAATATCGTCACGACGCTGCGCACCGGCGCCGCTGGCGGCCTGGGGCTGCTGCAGTTGGCGCGGCGCGACAGCACCCGGCTGTGCGTCTTCGGCACCGGCGTTCAGGCGCAGATCCAGACGCGCTTCGCGCTGCGCCTGCTGCCCACGCTGCGCAGCATTCGCTACGCGAGCGTCGACGGCCAGCCCGACGCTCGCTTCGAGGCGACGATCAAAGCGGCGATCGAAACGACGATCGAAACGACGATGCAAACGGCGGCGGCAGCGTGTACGGTTTCACCCGTGACCGATCGCGACGCGGCGGTCGCCGCCAGCGACATCGTCATCACCGCGACGCCAGGCGCCGGCGCGCTCTTTGATCTCGACGCCGTTAAGCCGGGCACGCATCTCAATTGCGTCGGCGCCGACACCGCCGGCAAGCGCGAGCTTCCGGAAGGCCTGCTCGCGCGGGTCCGGCTGTTTGTCGACGACGCCAGGCAAGCGCGTGAGATCGGCGAGACGCAATGGGCGAAAGAGACGCCCTGTACGACGCTCGGCGATTTGCTGACCGGCAAGGCTCGTTTCGACCGGCAGGCGCAAGACATCACCGTCTTCGACCTAACCGGCATTGCGCTGCAGGACCTGACGGTCGCTCGTCTGGTGATGCAACAGGCGCAAGCGACCGGCGTCGGCACGCGGGTCGACTGGCCGTGGTAATTCCACTCTTTCAGAAGGATAGAGATCATGCAGAAACTCCCGACTTACGAAGACGTGATCGCCGCGTCGGCGCGTATCGAAGGCGTCGCGCACCGCACGCCGGTGCTCACCTCGCGAACCATCAACGATGAAACAGGCGCTGAGCTCTTTTTCAAATGCGAAAACCTGCAGCGCATGGGCGCCTTCAAGTTTCGCGGCGCTTTCAACGCGCTGTCGCAATTCGACGAGCGCCAGAAGAAGGCCGGCGTGGTGACCTATTCGTCGGGCAATCACGCGCAAGCGATTGCCTTGTCATCGTCATTGCTCGGTATTCCGGCGACCATTGTCATGCCCAGCGACGCGCCGGCCGCCAAGATGGCGGCGACTCGCGGCTACGGCGGCAAGGTGGTCATCTACGACCGCTACACCGAGGATCGCGAGACGATCGGCAATGAACTCGCGCAACAGCACGGGCTGACGCTGATCCCGCCTTACGATCACCCGGACGTGATCGCCGGCCAGGGGACCGCGGCCAAGGAATTGTTTGAAGAAGTCGGCGAACTCGACGCCTTGTTCGTCTGTCTCGGCGGTGGCGGTCTGCTTTCGGGGTCGGCCTTGTCGGCGCGGGCACTTTCACCGCACTGCAAAATATACGGCGTCGAACCGCAAGCCGGCAACGACGGCCAGCGTTCCTTGCGCAGCGGCAGCATCGTCCATATCGACACGCCGCAGACGATTGCCGACGGCGCGCAGACTCAGCATCTGGGGGCCTATACCTTCGAGATCATCCAGCGCGACGTCGACGACATCCTGACCGTCAGCGATGCGCAACTCGTCGATGGCATGCGCTTCTTTGCCGAGCGAATGAAACTGGTGGTCGAGCCGACCGGTTGCCTCGGGCTGGCCGCGGCGCGCGCCATGGCCGGCGAGCTTAAGGGCCAGCGGGTCGGCGTCGTGGTCAGCGGCGGCAACGTCGATCTCGACCGGTTCTGTTCGCTGCTGCACTCGTAAGGCTCGTGCACCAGGAATTGGAGGGCCACGGCATCGTGTTCGACAGGCTCAATATGCTTTTGCTGCAGCACAACGCGCGTTTTCGCGTCATCGATCACCCGGCCGAGGGTAGCTCGGAAAAAGTGGCGGCGATTCGCGGCACGCTGCCGGGGCAGGGCGCCAAGGCGATGCTGTGCCAGGTCAAGGGGCTGCCCGAACTCTTTGTCCTGGCGGTGTTATCCGGCAATCGCAAGCTTGATTTCAAGAAATTGGGGCAGGCGCTGGGGGGGCAAGAAGGCGTCGCTGGTTTGCGCTGATTTGGCCGCCCGACTCACCGGCTGCGTCATGGGGGCGGTGCCGCCGTTTTCCTTGTGGCCGAACGTCAAGTTGGTGGTCGATCCCAAACTGCTCGAAGAGAATGAAGAAATCGCTTTCAACGCCGGCCGGCTCGATACTTCGATGCTGCTCAATTCAGCCGACTACCGGCGCATCGCCGCGCCATTGCTGGCGATCATTTCGGCCGACTGATTGGCTGCGGGTTACGCGGTGGCGTTCGGCAGCGAGACGGTGACGCAGAGGCCGCCGGTCGGCCGGTTGGCGGCGGCGATCGTTCCGCGGTGCGCCTCGACGACGCGCTGCGAAATGGCCAGCCCGAGGCCGTGGCCGTCCTGAGAGTTCTTTGGCTTGGCGGCGCTACCGCGAAAGAAGGGCGCGAAGATCGATTGCAGGTCGGCCTCGTCGACGCCCGGGCCGGCGTCGACGACGCGGATGATCACCTGTCCGTCAGCTTGCGCGACGTCGATGTCGACGCGGCTGCCCGGCGGCGCGTGCTTGACCGCGTTGCGAACGATGTTTTCGATCGCGCGATGCAGCAGTTCGGCGTTGCCCTGAACCGACGCGCTGCCGCAAAACTCGACCTGGCAGTCGCGGGCTGCCGCCTCGAAGCGCGCGTCGTCGACGACGTCGGCGAGCAGTTCGCCAAGGTCGACGGGTTCGTCGAGCTTGCCGGCCATTCCGGCCTCGAGGCGTGACAGCGTCAGCAGTTCGCTGACCAGCGTGTCCATTCGTCCCGACTCGCGCTCGATGCGCGCGACAAAGTCTTCGATCCTTTCGGGTTGCTGGCGAACCAGCCCGATCGCCGCCTGCAGCCGCGCCAGCGGCGAACGCAACTCGTGCGAGACGTCGTGCAGCAGCCGCCGTTGGCTGTCCATCAGGCTTTTTAGCCGCGCCGTCATGCGATCGAAGTCGCGGCCGAGGTCTGAGAGCTCGTCGCGCCGTCGCCCCATCGCCGGTGCCAGGCGCTGTTCGAGCCGGCCATCGGCCGCCGCTTCGAAAGCGGCGCGCAGATTGCGGATCGGCCGCGCGACGTACCAGGCGAGCAGTGCCGCGAAGGCGAGGCTGACCAGCGCGCCGGCGGCCAGCGGCATCAGCGGCAGGCCGCCGCCGCGCGGCGGCCGTGGCTGGGTGGCGAACTGCGGGCCGGGACCACCGGCCGGTGCGTCGGCATGTGGCGCGTCGGGCCGCCGGTGCGGCGGTACGAAGAGCAGATAGCGGTGGCCGGCGGCGGCGACCGATTCGACGCCGCTGTGTTTTCCAGGTTCGGCCGCAAGCGTGTCGAGCGCAGCGATGACTTCCGGCGACAGCGCTCGCCCGAGCAGTTCATGCGCTGTCTCGTCGATCGCATAAACCGGCGGGCCGCCGTTGCGGCCTTCTTTGCTGCTGGTTTCTTCGAGCAGATCGCGCAAGGCATCGATGCCGCCATGGCGCAGCGTCGCTGCCGCCGCGGCGCTGTGAAACGCCGCCGGCGGACTGGCGTCGACCGCGTCCGGCACGCGCTGCTGCATTTCGTTGCGCAGCCAGAAGGTGACGCCGGCGCCGACCACCGAGGTCAGCTGGGCGAGCCAGAAGAAGGCGAAAAATTTCCAGAACAGTCGTCCCACGCGCTACTCCCGGACCAGCTGATAGCCTTTGCGGAACACCGTCTGGATTCGCGAGCGGCCATCGGCCAGCGGCGCGAGCTTGTGGCGGATGCTGCTGACATGGACGTCGATGCTGCGGTCAAAGCGCGACAGCGCTCGCCCGAGCCCCTGCTGCGACAGTTGATCCTTGCTCACCGCATGACCGGCATGGCGCGCCAGCACCTCGAGCAGGTTGAACTCGGTGCAGGTCAGGTCGAGCGGCTGCTCGGCCCACGCCGCGCGGCGCTGCTCAGGCCACAGCACGAGGTCGCCGACGCTGACCACCGTCGGCGCCGAATCGGCTTCGGTGCTCGGCTCGGCACCGGCCGTGCGGCGCAGGATCGCACGAATTCGTGCCGCCAACTCGCGCGGCGTGCACGGCTTGGGAACGTAGTCGTCGGCGCCGAGCTCGAGGCCGTCGATGCGCTCGGCGTCGTCGCCCAGCGCGGTCAGCATCAACACCGGCATCACGCTCTTGGCACGAATCTGCCGCAGTACCTCGATGCCGCCCATTCCCGGCATCATCACGTCGAGCACGGCGATCGCATAGTCGCCGCAAAGCGCGGCGGTGACCGCGGTCGTGCCGTCGTGCACGGCGTCCACGGCGAAGCCGTCGCGTTGCAGATAATCGCGCAACATCTCGATCAGTTCGACATCGTCATCGACCAGCAATACTTTGGCGCTCATCGTTCGTAATTTTCCTGACTGGCAAGCGGCGTATCTTAATCAAGCCGGCGGTGGCTCACCAGCGTAAAGCAGAATTTGGCCGCCGGATTTACCGCGCTTTACATGTCGACGACGAAAAGACTTCGGGCGGCGGCAAGATTTGCCGCCGTCGGCGCCGCCTGCTCGGCTCGATTTTACGCGGCTGATGGCAAGTGACTGTTATTCAAAGGGTTTGGTCGGCGATGGCGGTGCGCCGCGAGGCGTCGCGGTTTGGATAAATTTGCCGGTATCTCGACTCGTTTTTGGCGCTTTGGCGTGGGATCGACATTTGCGCACGGCGCGCCGGCCTTGGCGCTCAAAAATGCCAACGCGAATTAACGCCAATTAACACCCTTTTACGCCGCAAAGCCTTTAAATGCGGGCTTCCTGGCCGATATCTTGCAATGCTGGGGTAGCGGTAATGGCATTGGCAGGTCCTGCAGTCAAGGTGGCGGCATGCGGTTTCGACCGTCGCGCCGTTGGTCTTATTCGTCAAGAAAGGAAGCGATCATGAGCAGTATCAGTAGCATCAGCAGCAGCATCCTGGCGTCGTTGTACAGTTCGAAGAGCGCGAAGACGGGCAGCTCGTCCTCGGCGGTCGAGCAACTGTTCGCCCAGTTGGACACGACCGGCAAGGGCTATCTGGAAAAGAGCGATTTATCGACCGCTTTCTCGCAGATCTCAGCAACCACGTCGTCGACCTCGACCTCAGCGACCAGCACGGCCAGCGTGGACGATGTATTTGCCAAGCTCGACAGCAATAGTGACGGCAAGGTCACCGAAGATGAGCTGTCGACCGGACTCGATGCGCTGGCGCAAGAACTCGACAGTCAGTTCAACCAGATGCGCATGAGCGGCGGTATGCCGCCTCCGCCACCGAGCAGTGACTCCGGCTTTACCAAGGATGAGCTGACGCAGCAACTCAGCGATATCAGTAGCAGCAGTAGCAGCAGCGACAGTGCGCGCTCGGATCTGCTGACCAAGGTCGTCGCCAACTTCGATGCGGCCGACACCAATTCCGACGGCAAGGTGACCTTCGCTGAGGCGACCGCCTACGATCAGTCGACCACGTCGAGTAGTTCAAGCACGTCATCGACGGCGTCGACCGACGCCGGCTTCACGGTGGACGAGCTGACGCAGCAGCTTCGCGATATCGGCACCAGCGATAGCACACGCTCGGAGCTGATCAGCAATGTCGTCGCCAACTTCGCTGCCGCCGACAGCAACTCCGACGGCAAGGTCAGCAACGCGGAGGCGATGGACTACGACAAGTCGAGCCAGGCCACTGCGACATCGGCGACCGACAGCACGACCAGCAGCGATCTGGCGATCATGAAGCGGATCATGGAATTGATGAACGCCTATGCGCTGACCAACAGTACGGATTCAAACAGTGTGGCGAGCACGCTTTCGATCTCGGCCTGACCTTGCAGCAGCGGGCTGGCCGGCCCGCTGCCGGGTTTTTCGCGCTATCCTGCGCGCAGCCTTTTGATATCTTGCCTTGGAATTGCCGCCAACATCGATGGACAGTGTGATCCGCGCCGAGGCGCTTTTTTTCGAAGGCAACCGCCTGCGTGCCGACGGTCAGTGGCCGCAGGCTGAGCAGTGCCTGCGCGAGGCGATCGGCTGGCGGCCCGGTTTTGCCGAGGCGCACGCCAATCTCGCCTTGCTGCTCGATCAGTCGGGCCGCAAGGCCGAGGCAGAAGCGCATTATCGGCGTTCGCTGGCGATCAATCCCGATGAAGGGCAGGTTCATCTCAACCTGGCCGTGATGCTCGCCGGGCAGAAGCGTTTCGCGCCAGCCGAAGCCGCCTACCGTGCGGCGATCAGGCTGATGCCCGGATCAGCGGTGGCCTGGTCGAACCTCGGAGTGCTGCAGGCCTGCCTGAAGCACGAGGCTGACGCCGAATGCAGCTACCTGACGGCAATCGCCCTCGATGCCGACTACGCGCTGGCCCGCTTCAATTTCAGCTACCTGCTGCTGCGCCAGGGGCGCTACGAGGAAGGCTGGCGCTGCCTCGAGGCGCGCAACTGGTATGCCCCGCTCGAAGCTTACCTGGACTGTCCGCGCTGGCGAGGCGAAAGCCTTGACGGCAAATCGTTGTTGATCGGCGTCGAGGCTGGGCACGGCGACATGATCCAGCTTTGTCGCTACGCGGCGGTATTGAAGGCGCGCGGCGCGAGGCAGATCACGCTGCTCTGTCATCCGGCGCTCAAGACGCTGTTCGCCAGCCTCGACGGCGTCGATTCGGTGATCGCCTTCAACGAAGCGGTGCCGAAGAGCGGCTGGGATTTGTGGACGCCGCCGTTCAGCATCCCCTTTCATTGCCAGACCCGGATCGATTCGATTCCTGCGTTCTTGCCGTATCTCACGGCCGATCCGCACAAGGTGGCGTATTGGTCGGCGCGTTTGCAGCGCGACAGCGCCCCGCGCGAACTGTGCGTCGGCCTGTGCTGGAAGGGCGGTGCCTCGTTCGAGAACGACGATCAGCGCTCGTTGCCGGCGCTCGATGTTCTGGCGCCGCTGGGCGAGGTCGCCGGCGTTCGCTTCTTCAGCCTGCAGGTGGGCGAGGACCAGGCGGCGCAGCTGCCGGCCGGCCTGCCGCTGGTCGACCTGGCGCCGCAGCTCGCTGATTTTTCCGACACCGCGGCGGTCATCGAAAACCTCGACCTGGTGATCAGCGTGGACACCGCGGTGGCGCATCTGGCGGGCGCGCTCGGCAAGCGCTGCTGGGTTCTGCTGCCCGACTACAAGACCGACTGGCGCTGGCTGACCGGACGCAGCGATTCGCCCTGGTATCCGCAGGTGATGCGCCTTTTTCGCCAGCGCGCGATGGGGGACTGGTCGAGCGTCGTCGGCGAGTTGCGCCAAGCGCTTGAGCAGTTCGTAGAATCCGTGGCGTGAGCGCTGGCGGCTATCCGGAGTTCGAATCGCTTGCTCGGACCGGCAAGCCGGACAAAAGCTGCGTTGCGACGCAGCTCCGCGAACGGCGGGATCTCCGATTTGCTCCAAGCAATTGGATTGCTTAACGCCGACCTATAGGATATCGTCTTGCCCATTCGTGATGGGCTCGAACGCTGCTGGTGTGCTTTGTCGAATCCGACAACGAAGACGTATTGCCGTTCGTTCAGCGGCAGCTCCCCTTCGGATATGTGACTGGATCAACTGTATTTCCTACGGTATTGACCCCGATGACGGATAGTGTGTTCCAACGGCATTCCTTGAAGATCCGAATTACGCTGACCACGCTGGTTCTATTCTTTCTGAGCATCTGGTCGTTGTCGTACTACGCCAGCCATGCCTTGCGTTTGGATATGGAACGCCTTTTGGGCGAGCAGCAGTTTTCGACGGTCTCCTTGCTCGCCACGCAGGTCAATCGGGAAGTGGATGATCGGCTAAAGGTTCTGGAGAACCTGGCCGAAGGCATTCATCCGGTGATGATGAGCAGCGCGCCGTCGGTGCAGACCTTTCTCGAACAACATCCTTACAGCCATTTATTCAATGATGGGGTCATGGCCTACGGACTCGATGGCACGGCTATTGCCACAGCGCCGTTGGCGAAAGAGCGGATCGGTCTCAATTATCTGGATCGGGATTATCTGGTCGGCGCCCTCAAGGACGGGAAAGCGACAATTGGCCGACCGATCATCGGCAGGACGCTGCGGACGCCCATCTTTCTCATCGCCGTACCGGTCCGCGATTATCAGGGCCAGGTGATCGGTGCTCTGGCGGGTATTACCAATCTGGGAAAGCCCAATTTTCTCGACGAGCTGACTGACAACAGTCACGGCAATGCCGGCGGTTATTTGCTGGTGGCCACGAAACAGCAGTTGATCGTGACCGCCACCGACAAAAGCCGCGTCATGGGAGAGAGCCCGACGCAGGCCGTCAACCCGCTGATCGAGCGCTTGTATCGAGGTCGTGAGGGGGCCGTCGTATACACCGACCCCCGTGGCGTGGAAGTGCTGGCCTCGGTCAAGCACATTCCTTTGGCGGGTTGGCATCTGGAAGCCAATCTGCCCACCAGCGAGGCCTTTTCACCGATCCGCGCCATGCAAAAGCGATTGTTGCTGGCGACCATCCTGCTTACCGTAGTGATTGGCGGGCTGGGTTGGTGGCTACTCAAACGACAGCTATCGCCGCTGCTGGCGACGCTGGAACGGCTGGGGCAGATGTCGGTTGCCGACGAGCCTGCCGAGGCCTTGCCGATCGCCAAAAACGACGAAATCGGTCAGTTGATCGGGGGATTCAACCGTTTTCTGGCGATGCTTAAAATCCGGGAAGAGGCCCGAAAAGAGAGCGAGAATCAGCTTAGGGAGCTCTTTGACGAAGTTCCCATCGGCTATCACGAGTTTGACGCCGAGGGCCGCATTACTCGTGTCAATAAGACCGAGCTTGAAAGCCTGGGCTACTCTTTGGAAGAGATGCTGGGGCATTACACGTGGGAATACGTCGAGGATTCCATCTATTCCAAGAAAGCGGTATTGGCGAAACTCGCCGGCGCGTCGTCCCCCGGGATCAACTTTGAGCGGAATTTCGTACGCAAAGACGGAACGTTGATTCCGATGCTCATCGACGACAAACTTCTTCGCGACAAGGCGGGCAACATCACCGGAATCCGCTCCGTGGTGATGGACATCACGCTGCGCAAGTCAACGGAAGAAGAGATCAAGCATCTCGCCTTCTATGACCAGTTGACCGGATTGCCGAACCGGCGGCTGCTGTTCAATCGGCTTGAGCAATCGCTCGCCTCGAGATCCCGCCATAAGCGGGAAGGGGCGCTGCTGTTTCTCGACCTCGACAGCTTCAAGACGCTCAACGATACGCTGGGCCATGACACCGGCGACCTCCTGTTGCAGCAGGTGGCCAAGCGCTTGACCGGCTGCGTGCGCGAGGGCGACACGGTGGCGCGCATTGGCGGCGACGAGTTCGTGGTGATGCTGGAGGATCTGAGTGAGGATGTGCAGGAAGCGGCGACCCAGGTTGAAGTCGTTGGCGAAAAGATTCTCGCCAATCTCAGTGCGCCCTACCTGCTCGGCAGTTACACCCATCGGAGCACGGCCAGCCTTGGCATTACCCTGTTCGCCGACGATCAGGACGCCGTCGATGATCTGCTCAAGCGCGCCGATCTGGCGATGTATCAGGCCAAGGCGGCGGGCCGCAATACCCTTCGTTTCTTCGACCCGAAAATGCAGGCGGTCGTCAACACGCGCGCGGCGCTGGAAGCAGGTTTGCGCGAGGCGCTTCGGCAGGAGCAGTTCCTTGTTTACTATCAGCCACAGGTCGATTCTTCCGGGCGCGTGTTCGGCGCTGAAGCGCTGTTGCGTTGGCAGCACCCCGAACGTGGCCTGGTGTCTCCGGGCGAGTTTATTCCCCTGGCTGAGGATACCGGGCTAATCTTTCCGATCGGCCAATGGGTGCTGGAAACCGTTTGTAGCCAATTGGCGGCATGGGCAGCTCACCCCGCAACGGCACAGCTTTCGGTTGCCGTGAATGTCAGCGTGCGCCAATTGCACCAGGCGAGTTTCGTCGATCAAGTGCTGGCCGTTCTGGAGCGCAGCAAGGTCAATCCGCAGCGGCTCAAGCTCGAATTGACCGAGAGTCTGCTGGCGGACGATGCGGAGGGCATCATTGCCAAGATGACTTTGCTCAAGACCAAGGGCGTCGGTTTTTCGCTGGATGACTTTGGTACCGGCTACTCATCGCTCTCGTATTTGAAGCGCATGCCACTGGATCAACTGAAAATCGATCAGAGCTTCGTCCGCGATATCTATTCCGACCCCAATGACGCCGCGATCGCAAAAATGATCATCGTCCTGGCCGGGAGCCTGGGGTTGAAAATAATCGCCGAGGGCGTTGAAACCGAGGAGCAGCGGGAATTTCTTTTGAGCAACGGTTGCCCGACCTACCAGGGCTATTTGTTCAGTCATCCGCTACCGCTCGACGATTTCCTGAAGTTCGTGATGCGTGCCAACGCCTGATCGGAAGTCGATAGATGCCGGATCGAGCGCGTGGCAGACTTGCGGCGACGCTGATTTTGCGGGGGCGGGACTTTGCATTCGCCAGTGTGCATAATTACGTTACGCACGGCGAGATCAAGGCTACGGTTCTTGGCGGCTTGGCTCGGCAAGCAACATCAGGAAAAACTGCTAGCATGAATTCCTCTCCCTGGCAGACGAAAGACCGGGGGAGGCTCAACCACGCATCGACACCATAAAATGATCCCGACCGCCCCCGATTTTCACCAGCGACAGCCGATCCTTGAGCATGTCCTGCATACCCTGGCTTTTTATCATCCGCGTGCCATTGATCCCTGCGGCGGTTTTTATCACTTCTTCAAGGACGACGGAACGGTTTTCGATTCGCACACCCGGCATCTCGTTAGCAGCGCGCGTTACGTCTTCGTCTGGGCGATGGCGGCTCGCCATTTTCCGGACCGCCCCGAGTTCATCGACAACGCGCGCCGCGCGGTCAATTTCCTGCGCGCTGCGCACCGCAACCCGAGCAGCGGCGGCTATGCCTGGCAGCTGGACTGGCGCGATGGGCGGGCGACGGTGAGCGACGCGACCAACCATTGCTATGGGCTGGCTTTCGTCCTGCTCGCCTATGCCCATGCCTTGCGCGCCGGGATTGCCGAGGCCGGTGCCTGGCTCGATGAAACCTTCGAATTGATGGAACAACGCTTCTGGCTAGCCGATTTCGGTCTGTACGCCGACGAAGCGACTGCCGACTGGGTGCTTTCGCCGTACCGCGGCCAGAACGCCAACATGCACGCCACCGAGGCTTGTCTCGCCGCCTACGAGGCCACCGGCGAGCAGCGTTTTCTCGATCGCGCGCAACTGGTGGCGAGCCACATCACCCAGCGCCAGGCCGCGCTCACCGACGGGCTGATGATCTGGGAGCATTACAAAAGCGACTGGTCGGTCGATTGGGACTACAACAAGAACGACATGACCAATATTTTCCGCCCCTGGGGCTATCAGCCCGGGCACTTTACCGAGTGGGCCAGGCTGCTGCTCATCCTTGAGCGCCATCGCCCGCTGCCCTGGCTGTTGCCCAAGGCCGAGGCGCTGTTCGATCTGGCCTTCAAGTGTGCCTGGGACGACGAATATGGCGGCCTGTACTATGGCTTTGGCCCCGATTTTCGCATCTGCGACGATCGAAAGTACCACTGGGTGCAATGCGAAAGCCTGGCCACCGCCGCCGTGCTCGGCCGGCGCACCGGCAATGCGGTCTATTGGCGCTGGTACGACACGCTGTGGGACTATTGCTGGCAGCACTGGATCGATCATGAAAACGGCGCCTGGTTTCGCCTGCTGAGTCGCGAAAACGTCAATACGACCGACGAGAAAAGCCCGGCGGGCAAGGTCGACTATCACACCACCGGGGCGTGCTACGAAATCATCTCAGCGCTCAAGGATTGAGTTATGGGCGCCGAATTTCCGCGTTTTGTCGCTGCCGGCGAGGCCTTGACCGACATGATCCGCAGCGAAGGCGAGCTGTGGGTCAGCAAGACCGGCGGCTCGACCTGGAACGTCGCCCGCGCGGTTGCCGCGCTCGGCGTGCGCAGTGCGTTTGCCGGTGCGATCAGCAACTGCTGCTTTGGCGATGATCTGTGGGCGGCCAGCGCCTGCGCCGGCCTCGATCTGCGCTTCGTGCAAAGAGTCGAGCGAGCGCCGCTGCTGGCGATCGTTGCGCAAAGCCAGCCGCCGAATTACTTTTTCATCGGCAACGACAGTGCCGACCTCCACTTCGACCCCGCGGCGCTGCCGTCAGGATGGCAGCAGCAGACCGAATGGGCGCACTTCGGCGGCATCAGCCTGGCGCGTTCCCCACTCGCCGATCGGCTGCTGGCGCTGGCCGCCAGCCTGCAGGCGGCCGGTGTCTACATCAGCTACGATGCGAATTTCCGCAATCTGATGGACGAGCGCTATGCGGCGACGTTCGAATCGATGTGCCGCATCGCTCGCGTGATCAAACTGTCCGACGAGGACCTTGCCGGCCTGCTGCCGGGAATCGATCCGGCGCCGGCGCTTGAGCGGCTGCGCGAATGGAATCCGCAAGCCTGGTTGCTCTACACCGAGGGCGCCAAGGGCGCGACGCTGCTCACGCCGCAAGGCCAATGGCGGGCGAGCCCGCCGCCGATCACGCTGATCGACACGGTCGGCGCGGGCGACGCATCGATTGCCGGTCTGATCGTCAGCCTGCTTCGCTCGCCCGACAGCGACCCGGCGTCTCACCTCGCTTTTGCCGTCGCAGCGGGATCGGCGGCGTGCCAGTCGGCAGGCGCCACACCGCCGAGCCTGGAGGCCACGCTGGCGCTTGCCGAGCGCGTCGAGGTCGAGGAAACTGACTTCGGCAGACCGGCGTAGAGGTCCTCAAGCGAGCGGCGAAAAAACGAACGCCTAGTCGACGGCCTTTTGCTGCAGCAGGCAGTACGCCATCGCGTTTTCCTGCGTGGCTGACGGCGCTTCGTCGCCGCCGAAGTAGTGGTGGTGGAAGACGCGCAGCGCGGCGTCGGGCGTCGCCATGTCGTAGCCCAGCGCGGCGAGCGCCAGCGTCAGGTCGAAACCGTCAGGCGCCGGCGCGAGCGGCGAATCGCACCACAGTCCGAAGCCCGCAGCGGCGAGCCTGGCCCACGGAAACAGCGGACTCGGATCGTCCTTGCGCGTCGGCGCGACGTCGCCGTGGCCGATGAAATTGGCCGCCGGAATCGGGTAGCGCTGGCGGATGTCGGCGAGCAGCGCGAGCAGCGCGTCGATCTGCGCGTCGGCAAAAGGCTCGCTGCCGGTGTTGTCGAGTTCGATTCCGATCGACGATGAATTGACGTCGGTGATCCCGCCCCACCACGATTTTCCGGCGTGCCAGGCGCGCTCGCTCTCGCTCACCAACTGGACGATTGACCCGTCGCGGTCGATCAGGTAATGCGCGCTGACCTTGCGCTCGGCCGAGGTCAGCGTGCGCAGCGCCTGCGCCGACGTGCTGTTGCTGGTGTGGTGGATGATCACCAGGTTCGGCCGGCGCTGGTCGAAGTTGGGCGAGCTCTGCCAGCGGATCGACGCAATCGTGGCACCGGTCGCGCTCGGTGGTCGCTGCGAGAGCGGCGCGCAGGCGGCAAGCAGCGCAGCGCAGGCCAGCGTGGCGAGTAGCACGGGAAGGGGGGCGCGAGTCGTTTTCATCAGCGTTGTTTTGACAGGTGATCAGGGGCTTCGACAGGCTCAGCCCGAACGGGGCAATCGATCAGCGTGTTCCTGACTCAACGCTCGTCGGCCGCCTGCTTTGCTGGGGCCTTCATCATACACGCGGCGATCAAGGCCAGCACGAAGACCGCCGTGAGCAACAGGAAAGCCTGCGAATACGCCGAAAAGACGCCGGGCGCGACTCGGCCATAGACGGCTTCGCGCCATTCGACGAAGACCGCGGCAATCGCGATGCCGAGCACGCCGCCGAGCTGCCGCACATAGCTGATCACCACCGACGACTGCGCCAGGTGATGCGCTTCGAGGTGGCGCAACGTCGCCAGGCTCAGCGCCGGCAGAATCAAGCCCAGACCGACGCGGCCGAGCACGGTGACGCCGATCAGTTGCGGGTAAGAGATCAGCCCGCCGAGCAGCGCGAACAGCAGAAACGACAGGCCGAAGAGCGTGAGTCCGGCGGCGGTGATCCATTGCGGCGAGTGGCGGTCAGCCGTCCGACCGGCGAGCGGGATGGTCAGCGCCAGCGCGATGCCGGCGGGGATCAGCGCGAGTCCGGCGGCGGTTGCCGAAAAATCGAGCGCATTTTGCAGGAAAACGGGGATCAGGTAAGTCGACGCGTAGAGGCCGAAGCCGTAGGCAAACGAAACCAGGCTGCCCATCGCGAAGGCGCGGTGGCGGAACAGGCCGAGGCTGATGATAGCCGCTTTCTTGCGACCGGCATGGCGGATGAAAAATGCGGTCGCGGCCAGCGCCAGCGCCAGCTGCGCCAAGGTCCATGGCGAAAACAGGCCACGCTGCTGCAGGCTGACGACGCTCTCGATCAGCGCCAGCGTCGCCAGCGTCAGCAGGCCAACGCCGATCCAGTCGAAACGTTTGCGCACGATCTCGCGCGGCAGCGGCAACAGATAGAGTCCGGAAACGCCGGCGAGCAGGCAGAACGGCAGATTGAGCAGGAAGATCGCCTGCCAGCCGAAGAGATCGAGCAGCATGCCGCCGAGCGCCGGGGCGACCGCCGGCGCCAGCACGATGGAAAAGCTCAGCACGCCCGACGCCTTGCCCTGGCTCGGGATCGGGAATAGGCGCATGACCACCAGCACGCCCATCGGCTGCAGGATTCCGGCGGCGGCGCCCTGGATGATTCGCGCCGCGACGACGCAGGCGAAATTCGGCGACAGGCTGCCGGCGACGCTGGTCACCGCCAGTACCGTGAGCGCGCTCAGGAAGACCCGCCGGAAACCGAGTCGATCGAGCAGCCACGACGCCGGTAACATGGCCACCGTCATCGCCGCCATGAAGCCGGTCATCGCCCATTGCACCTGGTCCTGGCCGAGACCGAAATAGCGCGTCAGCGTCGGTACGGCGACGTTGAAGCTCGACGTCGACAGCACGCCGGCCACCGAGCCCATGCCGACCACCAGCAGTACCAGCCACTTGTAGCGCGACCCGTAACGCGCCGACAGATTGTCAAACGAAGCGGCTGGCGGCGGAAAAGTCATCTAGTCGTCCGAAAAGTGCGGCGTAATGGCGCCGCTTTTAGTCGCGCGACAGGAAGCGTTCGATCGCCGCCGCCGTGAGCTCGGGCTGGTCGTGCTGCAGGTTGTGCGCGCAATCCGGGATGGTTTCAGTCTGCAGCTGTTGAAAACTGCCGGTGCGGCGCTTGAATTCGACCGGGTCGTTGCCGAAGCGGCGGTTGACCAGACCGTAGTCGGCGATCAGGAGCAGCACCGGCGCGCTGATCCGCTGCCAGTTGGCGAGCGTGTCGTCGATGTGATAGACGGCCGGCGAGGGGATCCGGTGCCAGGGGTCGCAAGCCATTTCAAGCGTGCCGTCAGCGCGCACCCGGCTGACGTTCCACGACAGGAACTCGGCGCGTTCTTCGCTCAGTCGCGGGTTGCGCTCGAGCAGTCGGCTGGCGAGCGCTTCGCAACTGCCAAATAGCCGCAGCGGCGGACCTTTCTGCAGATTCCTGAGCCAGTTGCCGATCAGCGTCGGCGAATCGTCGTCGATCGCCGGTTTGAGTCCCAGAAAGTCGAGCATGACGAGCTGCGCGACGCGCTGCGGGAAAATCCCGGCGTAGGTGCCGGCGATATTGGCGCCCATGCTGTGCGCGACGATCCGCGCCGGCCGCTCGGGCGAATAATGCGTGAGCAAGGCGTCGAGGTCGGCGTAGTAGTCGGGATACCAGTAGGGGCGCGACAGCCATTCCGATTCGCCGTAGCCGCGCCAGTCCGGCGCGATCACGTGCCACGATTGTTGCAGCGCGTCGACGACGAACTGAAAGGTCGGCGAGCAATCCATCCAGCCGTGCAGGAAAAAAACAGTCGGCGCGCTGTCAGGACCCCAGTGCCGGACGTTGTAGCGCAGGCCGCGAATGTCGATTTTTTCGGTTCTTGATTTGAGGTGTTCCATGGTCGTTCGAACGCGGCGCGAGTGTTTTGAGGGCGCCGCGCAGTCTGCGCCAGTTCGCCGGCCCCGACAAGCAGGGTTCTGTAACACTGACCCGCTGCCGCACTACGCCACCGGCTTATCGGCACCATCAAAAATAGTGATTTGCCCGCTATTGGTGCGAAACTTACATTCTCGTCGTGGCTGGTGCTGTCCGCGTGTTGCGGCGGGCGTGGCTGGAGCTTTGGAATTCAACGAATCAATTGCAGTTGCTCGCTTGTAAGGCTTTCATCATCTTTATCGATCAAGGAGAATTACCGTGCGCTCAATGAAAATGCTTTCGCTGCTGACCGTTTCGCTGCTGCTGGGGGGCTTGTCGCTGGGCGCCAGTGCGCAGCAGAAGCTGTTTGTCTATACGTCGATGAAGGAGTCGATGATCGGCGAACTCAAGACGGCTTTCGTCAAGAAGCATCCCGAGATCAAGCTCGATTTCCAGTCGGCCGGCGCCGGCAAGCTGATGGCCAAAATCGCCGCCGAACGCGAGTCGGGGAAAATACTGGCCGACGTATTGTGGACCAGCGAAGTTCCCGACTTCTACCAGATGAAGTCGCAGAACCTGCTGATGCAATACGTGCCGACCGAAATCAAGTCGCTCTTGAACCCCTTGCCCGACTACGACGGCTCGTTTACCGCGGTTCGCCTCGGCACGCTGGGAATCGCCTACAACACGCGGCTGATCAAGGAAGCGCCCAAGACCTGGGCCGATCTGCAGAAGCCGATGTTCAAGGGCGCTTACGGCATCGCCAATCCGGCGCTCTCGGGGACCGCCTACATGAGCGTCGCGGTGCTCTCCAAGACCTTCGGCTGGAGCTACTTTGAAGCGCTACGCGCCAACGGCGCGAAGATGGGCAAGGGCTCGGGGCAGGTCGTCGATGACACCGCTTCGGGCGATCTGCTGGCCAGCCTGGCGGTCGATTACATCACGCTCGACAAGGTCGACAAGGGCGCCACGCTGGCGCTCGTTTATCCGCCCGAAATGCTGGTGATCCCGAGTCCGATCGCGATTATCAAGAACAGCCCGAACGCCGAGGCGGCCAAGAAGTTCGTCGACTTCGTGCTGTCCAAAGACGGTCAGACGATCATCGCCAACGAAGGAACGCTGCCGGTTCGCGCCGACGTCAAGATCCCCGAACGCTATAAACTGCCGCCGGTCGACGAAGCCGTCAAACGCGCGATGAAGATCGATTACCAGCAGATCATGGCCGAGAAGGAAGCGACGATCAAGAAATTCACCGACATCATGCAGAAGTGATCTGAATCATGGCTGATGTTCGGATTGACGGCGTCGGGAAAAAGTACGCCGGGCGGGCGGTTTTGTCCGATCTTTCGCTGACGCTTAACGACGGCGAGTGCTTCACGCTGCTCGGTCCGTCCGGTTGCGGCAAGACCGTGCTGATGCGGCTGATCGCCGGCTTCGAGACGCCGGACTGCGGCGTCATTTCGATCGGCGGCGAGCCGGTGGCCGACGCCGCGAGCGGGCAGATGCTGCCGCCCGACAAGCGCGGCCTGGGAATGGTCTTCCAGGACTACGCGGTCTGGCCGCACATGAGCGTTTTCGACAACGTCGCCTATCCGCTCAAGCTTGCCGGGACCGACGCCGTCGCGCTGCGCGAACGCACGTTGCGCGCGGTCGGCCTGGTGGGACTTTCCGGCCTCGAAGCGCGCTTGCCGTCGCAGCTCTCGGGCGGCCAGCAGCAGCGCGTCGCGCTGGCCCGAGCGCTGGTCTCCGAACCGCGGCTGCTGCTGCTCGACGAGCCGCTCAACAATCTGGATGCCAACCTGCGCGAGGAAATGCGCTTCGAGATCAAGGCGCTGCAGCAAAAGCTCGGAATCACCATTCTCTACGTGACGCACGACCAGGAAATCGCGCTCGGCATTTCCGACCGCCTGGCGGTGATGGACGAGAACGGCGTTCTGCGCCAGATCGGCGCGCCCGAGGAAGTCTACGAAAGACCCGTCGACGACTTCGTTTTCCGCTTCCTGGGAATCGCCAACTTCCTGCCGGTGCGGCGCGACGGCGACTCGCTCTATATCGGCGGGTCGATGGCGGCCTGGGTCGGGCCGCCGCCCGACAAGCCGGGGGCGACGCTCACCGCCGGCTTTCGCCCGAGCGACGTGCTGCTCGCGCGCGACGAGGGCGGGTCGGACGGACTTCCCGGGATTATCCGCCGCGCGAGTTTCCTCGGCGCGCAGGTCGATTACCTGATCGACATCGCCGGGACGCTGGTGCGCGCCGCGCTGCCGAGCCACGAGTGCCTGGCGCGCAATCTGCTGTTCGTCGAGGGCGACCGCTGCCGCGTTGAGCTCGCGAGCGTGCAGTGGTTTGAGGGAAATATCGTCGCCGGAGACAGAGCATGAGTACCGCCAAAGACTCGCGTTTCGGTACGCCCGAAATCCTCTTCGGCCTGTCGGTCGCCGTGCTGGTGATCGTCGTCGCCGTCCCGATGCTGCTGATTTTCTTCAACGCCTTCTGGGTTGATGGGCATTTCAACGTCGCCGACGTCGTCAAGGTTCTGCGCCACCCGGAAACCTACAAGGCGCTCGGCAACTCGCTGGTGCTCTCGGTCGGCGTGACGATCACCGGAACGATCGTCGGCACCTTTTTCGCCTGGCTGGTGACGCGCACCGACCTGCCGTTCAAGAAGTCGATGAAGCTCCTGTTCCTGGTGCCCTTCATGCTGCCGGCGTTCATCGGCGCGCTCGCCTGGAAGATGCTGCTCTCGCCGCGCGCCGGCTACATCAACCGCTTCTTCATGGACGTGCTCGGCTTCGACGGGCCGATCTTCGACATCTACACGTATGCCGGGATCATCCTGGTCGAGACGATGTATCTCTTCCCCTTCGTCTTCATCCAGGTCAGCGGCGCGCTCGAACGAATGGACCCGACGCTCGAGGAGTCGGCGCGAATCTCGGGCGCCGACCTCTTTACCATCACGCGCAAGATCACCATCCCGCTGGTGCTGCCGTCCATCCTGTCGGGCGCCTTGCTGATCATGCTCTACTCGATGGCGCACTTCGGCACGGTCGCCGTGCTCGGCATCGAGACCGGGATCTACAACATCCCGACGCTGATTTACGAGAAGATCCACCAGAGCGCCGGCAGCTTCGATTCGATCCGCACCGCGACGGTGCTGGCGACGGTGCTGGTGATCACCGCCGCGCTGATCCTCTGGCTGCAGAACAAGGTCTTGAGCAAGGGCCGCTACCAGATCATCGCGGGCAAGAGCTTCCGCCCGACCGAACTCAAGCTGCGCGGATTGCGCGTCCCGCTCTTCGTCTTCTGCCTGCTCTATATCGGCTTTACCATCGTGCTGCCGACGGCGACGATCTTCATGGTCGGCGGACTCAAGACCTACGGCCTGCCATTTACCGCCGAGAACCTGACGCTCGCCAACTACAATCACATCCTGTTCGAGTGGGATCTGACGCGCGACGCGATCTGGAACAGCATCAGTCTGGGCCTTTCTTCAGCACTGGTCACCATGTTCGCCGGCGTCGTCATCTCGTACGTGATCGTCAAGATGAAGGTGCGCGGCAAGGGAATCCTCGAATTCCTGGGAATGCTGCCGTTCTCGGTTCCCGGTTCGGTGATCGCGCTCGGCGTGATCCTGGCCTGGAGCGGCAAGTTCGGCGTCAACCTCTACAACACCGTGTGGATCATCCTGCTCGCCTACATCGCACGCTACATGGCGTTCTCGCTCAAGGCCAACTCGGCGGCGCTCGAGCAGGTGCATGACTCGCTGGTCGAGGCGGCGCGCGCCTCGGGAGCGACGATGGCGCAGGCGCTCAGGGACATCGTGATTCCGCTGGTGCGGCCCGGGATGATCGCCGCTTTCTTCCTGATCTTCCTGCCGGCGCTGCGCGAACTCACCGTTTCGGTGCTGCTCTACGGCCCGACGACGCGAACCATTGGCGTGGCCATCTACACGCTCAACGAGGACGGCGAGACGGTCTATTCGGCGGCGCTCGCCGGGATCGCGCTGGTCATCATCGTGCTCGGCGAGGTGCTGATCAAGCGCCTGGTCACCGGCAAGAACAATTCCTAGGGAACGGTCATGGCGTATATCGAACTCAATCAGGTGACCAAGCGCTTCGGCGAAGTCGTCGCCGTCAATCAGCTCGACCTCTCGATCGCCCAGGGCGAATGCGTCGCGATGCTCGGGCCATCGGGCTGCGGCAAGACGACGACGCTGCGCATGGTCGCCGGTTTCGAGGACCTCGACGACGGCGAGATTCGCGTCGGCGACAAGCTCATTTCATCGAAGCGCGAAAAATACTATCTGCCGCCCGAACAGCGCAATTTCGGCATGGTCTTCCAGGCCTTCGCGGTGTGGCCGCACCTCTCGGTTTTCGAGAACGTCGCTTTCCCGCTGCGCGTTCGCAAGCTGCCGAAAGCCGAGATCGTCGCGCGCACCGAGGAGGCACTCAAACATACCAATCTGCTGACCGCCGCCGCCGGCAGCCCCGACGATCTGTCGGGCGGCGGCAAGCAGCGCGTCGCGCTGGCGCGCGCGCTGGCCATCCGTCCCGACGTGATGCTGCTCGACGAGCCGCTCTCCAGCCTCGACCCGCATTTTCGCGAGGAGATGCGCTTCGAGATCAAGGACCTGCAGCGCCGCTTCGGCTTTTCGATCCTCTACGTGACGCACGACCAGTCCGAAGCGATGGCGCTCTCAGACCGCATCCTGGTGATGCGCAGCGGGCTCGTCCAGCAGGTCGGCACGCCGCTCGAGGTCTACGGCTCGCCGGCCAACCGCTTCGTCTTCGAGTTCATCGGCCTGTCGTGCTTCCTGCAGGCCGGGCTGTCGCCGGCCGGGATGAGCATTGATGGCGTCGCCCATCCGTGGCCGGCCGGCGTCGTTCCGCCTGATGAGCTCGTCGCCGCGGGCAGCGGGCTGCTCGCCGCGCGGCCGACCGAGATCGATTTCGTGAGCGAGCGCGGCGTTCGCGGCGAAGTGGTGCGCAAGGCCTACCTGGGCGAGACCATCGACTATCGCGTAATGGTCGGGCAGGCCGAAGTGCGCGTGCAGAAGACGCGGCGCGTTGCCGGACCGGCGGTCGGCGAGTTCTGTGGGCTCGATTTCTTGCGCCCGCACTGGTATCCGGTCGATTGAACGACGAGCCTCAGCGCACCTGGCGAATGAATCCGCCCCGGCAATGGTTAATGCCGTTCACTTAAGCCGTTCGTGGTGAGCCTGTCGAACCATGAGCGGCTTCGCTACCAGGAAAAAGCCGCCATCCCCCCTTCGACCGTTCGGCAAGCTCACGGCTCAGGGCGAACGGCGGTTTTTCTCTTGAGCGAACGGTATTACTCCTACAATGGTCGTTTTTTCGAGCGTCGATGAAAGGGAACTGCTTGCGGCCGATCAATCGTTCAGCCTGCGTCGTTGGCCTGCTGCTGTCGCTGTTGTCGGTAGGCGTCGCAGCTTCGGAGAGCGTCGTCGTCGCTTCGTCGTTTCCCAAGGAAGTGCTGGTCGCCTACAAGAAGGCTTTTGACGAACGCTATCCGCAGTACCGCGTCGAGTTCGTCAACTTCCCGGGAACCCACATCATGTCTTATCTCGCCGATCACCCGGCGGGGTCGAGGCCCGATGTCTTCTGGAGTTCGTCAGCCGACAGTTTCCGCGCCTTGCTGCGCCACGATCTGCTGCAACCGATCGGCGATCGCCACGAGACCCCGGCGAAGATCGGCGGTGTCAACATTGACGACGCTCAGGGTTTCTACAAAGGACAGGCGCTTTCGGGCTCCGGCGTGATGTGGAATACGCGTTACCTGGCGGCGCGCTCGATCGCGCCGCCGGCGACCTGGAGCGACCTCGTTCGGCCCGAGTATTCCGGCCATGTCGTGATGTCGTCGGCGTCGCGTTCGGGAACCACCCACCTGATCGTCGAATCGATCCTGCAAGGCGCCGGCTGGGAACCGGGCTGGTCGCTGATCGTGCAGATCGCCGGCAACTGCGCGACGATCACCGACCGCAGCTTCGACGTCCCGAACAGCGTCACCAGCGGGCGTTTCGGCGTCGGCCTGGTGGTCGATTTTCTGGCGCTGTCGGGAAAATACTCGGGATTCCCGGTTGATTTTTCGTATGCGTCGCCCAGCGCCATCATCCCGGCCAGCATTGCGCTGGTCGCCGGCGCGCGCAACCCGGCAGGCGGCGCGACGTTCATCGATTTCGCCTTGTCGGCCGAGGGGCAGCGCCTGCTGCTGCGGCCCGAAATCAGTCGCTTGCCGGTGCTTGCCGAGATTTATTCGAGTCGTGACAAACCCGCCGACAAGCCCGCCGATTATCCCGACCTGGTCGACGTCATCGGCAGCAACCCGTCGGTCTATGACCCGGACGTCTCGGCGGCGCGCCACCTGGTTGTCAACGCCATTTTCAGCCAGCGGGTCAGCTTTCGGCACCGCGAACTGGTCGTCGTCACGCGCGCCATTCATGCCGCCGAGCGCCTGTTACGCCAGCGCCCGAATCCGCAAGCGCAGGCCTTGATCGAGCAGGCGCGCGGCCTGGCCTATCGCTCTGGCGTTGCCGAAAGCGACGAATTGATGAGCGCCGCGCCGTCGCGCGCGCAGGTCGCGGCGATCGCCGGTCGTGAGGCGCAGTGGGCGAGGCAAGCCGGCAGCGATTACGCTGCTGCCAAAGAGTTGGCCGAGCAGGCCTTGGCCATGCTGCACTAGCGCCGGTCAAGCACGGGGGAATGACGGTGAGAGTCAGATCAGGATGGCTGTTTGGCAGGTCGCCAGTGCTCTTCTCGGTACTGGCGCTCTACCTGCTCGCCTTCCTGGCGCTGCCGGTCGGCGCCATGGTGCTGCGCGGCGTCACTAATACCGAAGGCCGCTTTTCCACCGACCATTTGACCTTGCTGCTGGCCAACCCGGTCTACCTCGAAAGCCTCGGCAACAGCCTGGTCGTCGCTTGCGGCGCCGCGCTGCTCGCGGCGCTGGCCGCGCTGCCGATCGCCATGCTGCTGTGGCGGCACCACGTTCGCCCGTCGATCTATATCGAACTGTGCGGCTTCCTGCCCTTGTTCGTTCCGCCCTTCGTTCTCGCGCTGTCCTTGCAGAATCTGCTCGGCCGCGGCGGCGCGCTGGGCTGGCTGTTGGGCGGCGATCTCGATCCGGCCATTCTCGGACTGCCCAGCGTGATGCTGGTCGAGGCGCTGCATTACTTCCCGCTGGTCTTGATGACGCTGGTCATGACCACTAGCGCTTCGAGTCAGCAGGCCTGCGAAGCGGCCCGGCTGGGCAGCAGCTGGTGGCGACTGATGACGCGGATTTTTCTGCCGCTTGGGATGCCCGGCCTGGCCTTCGGGATGTCGATCACCTTTCTCAAGGCGATGGACGATCTGGCCACGCCGCTCTCGCTCGGCGTCACCAACCTCTTGGCGCCGCAGGCTTTTTTCAGGGTTTCGGCCTACGGCTCGCAGGACCCGCTGTCGTCGCTGATCGCGACGCTGATGGTGGTCATCTCAGCACTCGCCTGGCTGGCGTCGATTCGCCTGGTTCGCCAGCACGTGAGCTGGCGCAGTGGCGCCTTCGCGGCGGCGGCGCCTTCGCGGCGGCAAACGATCGTCGGCCTAAGCTGTCTGGGCGGCATCGTGATGCTTTATGCGACGCTCTACGCCGGCGTCGCGCTCACTTCGATCGCGCGCATCTGGAGCTATACGCTGCTGCCCGAGTCGTTCACGCTGAGCCATTACCTGACCGCGCTTGGCGACGAGCGCGGCAGTTTCATCAATACCCTGATCTATTGCGGATTCGCCGCGGTCGTCGACGTGCTGGTCGGTCTGCTGATGGCCTACGCGATCGACCGCGCCGCGCCGCGCTGGAAAACCGGGCTGACCTGGGCGGCGGCCGGTCTCTTGAGCGTTCCGGGCGTCGCGCTGGCGATTGCCTACCTGCAGTTCTTCCGCGTCGTCGAATTGCCGTTCTTCAATCAAACGATCGATGCGAGCTGGTTCATGCTGCCGATGGCCTTTTCGGTGCGCGGTCTGCCTTTTGCGATTCGCGCCTGCACCATCGCGCTGCAGCGGCTGCCGAAGAGTTACGTCGACGCGGCCAGTCTGTCGGGCGGCAGCCGCTTGCGGGTGGCGACGAAAATCGTTCTGCCGATGCTCGCTTTCGGGCTGTTCGTCGCTTTCCTGCTCTGCTTCGGCGTCGCCGCCGTCGATCTGTCTTCGGCGATGCTGCTGGTCCCCAGCGAGACCGACGCGCCGGTCGCCTACAGCATCTACCTCAACATGCAGTCGACGACCGGGCGCGGCGCCGGATCGGCGCTCGCCGTCTTGTCGATCGCGCTGGTTACGCTCTCCTTGTTCGTGCTGCTGGCGCTGCTTCGCCCCAAATCAAAGGCCGCATCGAGTTTCAGAAAATTCGTTTTCACGGCAAGCTAAACGCGATTGAGATATGAAATGAACCGAGTCACGATCGAGGTTCGCAACCTGGATTTTTCCTACGCGGCCAAGCCGGTGCTGCGCGACATCAGCCTGTCGATCGAGGCCGGCGAGATGTTCGCCGTGCTCGGGCCGTCGGGGTCCGGGAAGACGACGCTGCTGCGCTTGCTCGCCGGCCTTGAGCGGCCGTCGGCGGGGTCGATCCGGATCAACCGGGACGACGTCTTCGACATTCCGCCGGCGCAGCGCAATGTCGGCATGGTCTTCCAGAATTTTTCGCTGTGGCCGCACATGTCGGTCTTCGACAACGTCGCTTTCGGCGTCGTCGACCGTCATCTTGGCGGCGCCGAACTCGAGGCGCGGGTCGCCGGGATTCTCGAGCTGCTCGATATCGCCGAGACGCGCGACATCCGTCCCGACTGCCTGTCGGTCGGACAGCAGCAGCGCGTCGCGCTGGCGCGCGCGCTGGTCACCGAGCCGCGCCTGTTGCTGCTCGACGATCCGTTTTCCAATCTCGAATACGAGTTGCGCGTGCAGATGCGTCACGATCTGCGCCTGCTGCAGCGCCGCCTGGGGATCACCACGATCCTGGTGACGCACGATCAGCAGGACGCGCTGAGCATTGCCGATCGCGTCGCCGTGGTCGCCCACGGGACGATCCGGCAGGTCGGTACGCCGGCGGCGATTTACGATTTCCCCAACTCGATCGACGTCGCGCGTTTCGTCGGCGTCAGCAACTTCGTTCCGGGAACGATCAAATATGTCGAGAACCAGCGGGTCGAGTTCTCGTCGCCCGACGTCGGCAGCCTGCGCTGGCCGACCGGCCGCGACGCGCCGCCGGAAGGGCCGGCAGTGCTCAGCATCCGGCCGCACGCGCTGCACCTGGCGCCGATCGACGGCTTTCGCGATGGTCGCTATCTGTGGCTCGAAGGCAGAATCACGACCAGCGAGTTTCTCGGCGAGGTGGTGCGCTACCAGGTCGATGTCGGTTCGCTCTCCGTCAGCGTCAACCAGGCACATTTCACCTGCTCGCCGGTGACGCCGTCGGGAACCGCCGTGCTGGTCGGCTTCGATCCGTCGCGCGCGCGGCTTTTCCCGGCGTCTGCGGCGATGGTTCCTGCCGCAGAACACGACTGACGCGATGGACATCCTCAAGCTTCGCTCTTTTGTGATGGTCGCCCGGCTCGGTCATCTGACCCGCGCCGCCGATCGCTTGTCGCTGACGCAGCCGGCGGTGACGGCGCATATCAAGGCCATCGAGCAGGAGATCGGGATCGCGCTGTTCGATCGTTCGCCGGGCAAGATCACGCTGACGCGCTCGGGCGAAGTGCTGCTCGGCGAGGCCGAGCACGTCCTCTCGGTATTCGAGGGCTTTGCGCGCAAGGCCCGGCAGATCAAGGGCGAAGTCACCGGCAGCATGCTCATTGCGACGATCGACGACGCCGATTTCATCAAGCTCGGCGGGCTGCTTTACGGCCTGCGTGCGGCGCTGCCGCTGCTGCAGATCAAGACCCGCCTGGTGCTCGCCGACGACGTCGTGAGCGGGGTCAAGAGCGGGCTCTTCGACGCCGGCTTTTACATCGGCGCGGTCGACCACCCCGATTTTGCCGTCCAGCCCTTGCGCAGCATCGCCTACTGCAGCGTCGGTCCGGCCGCTTACGGCGAGCAACTGGCGCAGGCCGGCTGGCGCGCGGTCGCCGAGCTGCCGTGGATCGCCGGCCCCGAGCGCTCGCACGTCTCGCGCTTGCTGCGCCTGCTGTTCGCGCAGCAGGGCGTGCTGCCCAACGAGGCGGTCGAGTGCGACCAGTTGCCGTCGATGCTCGATCTGGTTCGCTCGGGTCTGGGCATGGGGCTGGTCCGCGAGGATCTGGCGCTGGTCGCCGCCGAAAAGGGCGAGGTCGCGATCTGGCCGCATGGCCGTATCGAAAGCAATCTGTCGTTCATCTACCGGGTTGCCGAAGAGCACGATCCGGCGATCGTCGGCATGCTCTCGGTGCTGCGTGACCACTGGCAGATCGAGGGGCAGGGCGCCGACCCGGGGTGAGCGCGGCGCTGCGCAGATTCGACCGCTTTTGCGCAGGCTCAAGTTTGTCGGCGACCTGCCGATATGAAAGCTAAATAAAAAACCGAAAGGGATTCGAAATGAGCTCAATCAGCGTGAACCTCAGCAGCGTTTCGGCCAGCAGCGCTAGCGGCAGCAGCGGCGGCAGTGCGAGCATTGACGCCCAGATCGCGGCGACGCAAAAGCAGATCGAGGGTCTGCAAAAGCAGCTGCAGGCCCTGCAAAAGCAGGTTGCCGAAGACCCGGGAAGCGATGCGTCGAAAGCGGCGTTGGCACAGGCCAAACTCATTGCCCAGCAGTTGGAGATTCTGCAGGCGAGAATTGCTCAGCTTGAGGCGCTCAAGGCGCAAAAGGCGCAAGAGCAACAGGGCGGCAGCGCCGACGCCAGCGACCCGGCAAGCGCGTCGAAAGCGGTGCTCAGCCTGACGACGCTCGGCAACGCGATCGACAGCTTCGTCTAGGATTTCGCGTTCGCCGCTTGCCCCGTGTCAGGCGGGCGGGCGAGCTACCACATCAAGTCGTCGGGGATCTGGAACGCCGCGTACGGATCGTCGTCATCGACCGCGGAACTAATCTTGTTCACGCGAACGACGAGCGAGGCGTCGCGCTCGGCGATCTTGTCGGCGATGACCTTCGGCACCAATTCGGCGGCGCCGCCCAGGCAGACGATGACCAGGCGGCCGGCCATCAAATGCGCCTGGACCGCGGCCGAGACATACATGCGCTCGATCTTGTTGCCGTGGGTGAAGTTGTAGGCGATGTCTCCGGCCCCCTTGCTCTGGCGATTCTTCTGCACCATCTGGGCAATTTGCGCGACGATCGCTTTTTGGGTCGCTGCCGCATCGCGCTGGGCGTTGAGTTCGCGGGCCCGCTCGGCATTCTTGCGTTGCGTTTCGAGTGCCGCCAGGCGCACTTCATCGACGCTCTGCGTTCCGGTTCGCCGCTCGACCTTCTTCTGCCTGCTCTTGTCCTGGTTGGCCACCTTGACCTTGTTTTTGTCGACCAGGCCGGCTTTCAAAAACTGCTCTTGCAAAGACGCCATCGGCGCAGCTCCGTAAATAGTGTCGGCTGGCCCAGCTTGGCGGCCAGCGAAAAGCCGCTAGCATAGCAAAGCCGGCGACCGCCGTCTTGCCGACCTTGCTCGCGAGGACCGGCAAGGCACAGGTCGCGTTGACGACGAACGAGCCGTCGGTTCTTGAGGACGGCATCGACCGCGATTGATTTCAGATCTTCGTGCTGCGGCGAGGCGGGCGAATCCCCGTTTGGCGCAGGCGCAGCGAGCCCGCTGGTCTCAGTTCGAGCCTGAGCTGTCATTCGTCGCCGACACGGTTCAATGGCCCTTTACAGAGTCGAGCGCTCATTCGTCTCCGAACGGTTCAACGGCGGATTTCAAATGCGAGCAGCCATTGCGTGCCGCCGGGCCACGGGCAAGTGATCGGACAGAGCGGCTGCTCGGTTTCTCCGCCAGCTTGATCTGTAATGTTGGACTTATCTGCCCCTGATCTCGGATCCGGGGTGAGTGGCAGCAGTCCACGCGGTGAGCTCACGGTGTTTCGAATCTGACTGTCAGCGATCAACATCGTGAAACTGAGACAGCTGAGGCAGAACAGCCGCCCGCCAAAAAAACAGCGATGTCTGGCTGATAGGTCTGCGCTCGACAAAACCGGCTTTTACTCGGCGCGAGTTTTCTTGTCCAGCAGGGCCTTCTCGATGCGCTGGTCCGGTATTAGCCAGATCAAAGCCACGAGCGCGTAGAGTCCTTGCGCCAGTGATGGCGACCAGAAGGCCAACAGCATTGCGACGGCGTAGACTATCGGTGAAGACTTTCCTTTCCAATCACTTCCCAATGCCCTGCTCAAGAAAGAACTGTCGCCGTGCGAAGAGATAATGCTCATCTGAAGTATCCTGTAGGCGACGGCAGCCATGAACAGAACCAGGCCGTAGATGGCGGACGGCGCCGCAGCGAAGTGATTCTCGCCCATCCAGCCGGTGGCAAATGGAAACAGCGAAAGCCAGAACAACAGATGCAGGTTCGCCCACAGGATAGGCACGGTGACGTTGCGAGCCGCCTGCAGCAGATGGTGGTGGTTGTTCCAGTAGATGCCGACGTAGACATAACTCAATACATAGCTTGAAAACACCGGCATCAAGGATGCCAGCGCGTCGAAATGCTCGCCATGCGGCACCTTCAACTCCAGAACCATAATCGTAATGATGATGGCCATCACACCGTCACTGAATGCTTCGAGTCGGCTCATTCCCATCGAGTATCCCCCGTGCGTTGAAAAAAACTGCGTTAGCAATGGATCGTGCCCAAGAAAGACCGGCGGCTTTTCGGTTATCGGCCGCTATCCTGTGGGTACTACTATCTAGTCGGCCACCCGTTTTTTTGACCTTGGCCGCCTCGACTGGTTGCCTTGAATCAGAACACCAAGACGCCAGCGCTTGTCGGCTGCGCAGCCCTTGCTGGCGGGGTCAGCGCCTGAGCCATTACCCAAGACGGTTTGGCCGGGCTGCTTGGATTGCCGCGGCGCTGTTTTACTGCCAGAGGGGGCTGCCGAGCAGTCCGCGTCGTTCAGCGACGGCGGCAACTTCGGTCCGGGTGGCGGCGCCGAGCTTCTGGAAGATCCCCTTCAGGTGCGTCTTGACCGTTCCGGCCGCAATATCCAGACGCTTGGCTATGCTCTTGTTGGCGTGGCCCTCGACGAGCAGGCGCAACACGTCCATTTCCCGTGCCGTGAGCAACTCCGAAGCAATGCTGTCAGCCATTCTGCGGGCAGCGACCGCGCCGAGATGGCGCAGGCCTCGGTGCAAAGTGCGTACGGCGATGAGCAGTTCGTCGAGATCGCAGCCGAGCGTGAGGTAACCCTGCGCCCCGTTTTCGAGCGCGTGCCGGATTTCCCGCTCGCTGTCCCGTTGCGTCAGAATCAGAACGCAGGGCATCTTCGACGGTCTGGTGCGCGCACGGTGGCGGGCGCCGGCAATGCACTCGAGCCCGCGCACATAATCGGCGATGACGACGTCGGCACAGAGACCGGCGTCGTCGCTCGCCAGATCAGCGGTGCCCGCGACCAGCTCGAAGTCGCGCTGCTCGCGTATGATCGCCATCAGACCGGCGGCAAGCAAAGGGTCGTCGTAGCGAACCAGAATCCTGATTCGTTCGCCGATCGGTATTGGCGGCGCCTTGTCTACGTGGTTTTTGGGCCAGGGGATCATCACACGCCCTCCGCTCCGCTGGCGGCAGGAGACACTCCATCGGCGACATCGCTGTTCCCGGCGCGTTGAGCTCCGGCCTCGCGGTGTTCGCTCAGCACCGCGACGACTTCGTCGCGATGTTCGCTGCGCGCCCAATCGCGCTGGAACTCAAGCAGGACCTGCACGGCCGAGAGCGATACGGCGCCGGCCTGCTCCAGGCGACGAATCGCGGCCTCCTGCGAGGCGGTACTGATGCCTCCAGAGGCATTCGCCACAACGTAGATGTAGTAGCCTTCTTCCATCATTTGTAGCGCCGGAAAGACCAGGCTGGCCTCGCTCCACAGCGCCGCGATGAGCACGTTCTGCCGCCCGGTCCGGCGGATCGCAGTGACGAATTCGGTGCACTCCCAGGCGTTAATGCTGGAGTGTTTGATGACATCCAGATCGGGGAACAGTCCGCTCAGTTGCGGGACGATGTCGCCACTGAACAGAGGTGACGCCGAGGCGCTCAGGACGACCGGCACGGCGAAAATTCTCGCCGCCTTGGCCAGGATCAAGACGTTGTTGAGCAGGGCTCGCCGATCCGTCTCGGCGACGCCAAGGAGCATCCCCGCCTGATGATCGATGAAGACGATGGCACAGTTTTGCGGGGTCAGCAGCCCCTTGTCGGTTGAACAGATGCTCATGTGCCTTCCTCCCGTTGACCTTGTCGACGCGGCCATCATGGCGCGTTGAAGCAATGGCCGCCATTGACTGGAGGATGGGATTATTCGGGCGGCGAAAGGAGGGGGCCGGCCTACGCCATTCGAACGAGGCGTTGGCGCCTGGCGGGTCAGGTGGGACCGCGCTCAGAGCGTGACCAGGCCTCGGCGGCAGGCGACGGTGATGGCTTCCGTGCGGCTCAACACGTCGAGCTTGGCGAAGATGTTGCGCAGGTGCGATTTGACGGTGGTTTCGCTGATGTACAAATTGGCGCCGATTTCCTTGTTGCTTTTGCCGTGGGCGAGCAGGATCAAGACGTCCAGTTCCCGTCCGGTCAGCGTTTCACTGCTGATGCCGGCTGCCAGCTTGGCCACCAACGACGGTGAAATACTGGTTTCGCCGGCGTGTACCCGGCGAATGCTGTCGAGCAGCTCTTCGCGCTGCGAGTCCTTGAGCAGATAGCCGCGAGCCCCCGCCCGGATGGCATTGGCGATGTCGCTGTCGGTATCGAAGGTGGTCAAGACGATGATGCGCGCCGCGGCGTCGCGTTGGCGGATTTCTCCGATCGCGCCAACGCCGTCGAGTTCCGGCATGCGCAGATCGAGCAGCACGATGTCCGGGCGCAGGCTGAACCACAGCTCGACCGCCTGGCGTCCGGTCGCCGCTTCGCCGACGACGGCCATGTCTGCCTGCCGTCCGATCATTGCCGCCAGGCCCTCGCGCACCGTCACGTGGTCATCGGCAATCAGCACGCGAATCTTCTCGACGGGCCGGGCTGCCGCCGCGGCGACGGTGCGTGATGCGGATCTGTCGGCAGGGTTCATGCTGATTTTTTCATTTTTCAGCGCCTTGTGCGGTGTGCGGCAAGCTGATACGAATCGAACTGCCGGCGCCCGCCCGGCTATCGATGTGGATTTCTCCGCCCATGCCCTCGACGCGTTCGCGGATACCGCGCAGGCCGAAGCCATCGTGCCGGCGCTGCGGGTCGAAACCTTGACCGTCGTCGCTCAGATTTAGTTCAAGGCCCTGCGCATTGAAGACGAGCTGCGCGACAAAGTGACCCGCCCGGGCATGGCGCTGCGTATTGGTCAGGACCTCCTGACCGATGCGCAGCAGATTTTCCTCCCATTGCGCGGGCAGGACCGGCACGGTTCCGCTGACCGAAAATTCGGCCCGCAGGGGCGTACCAGCGGTCATCTTATGGATCAGGCTGGCCAGGGCCTGGCAAAGATTGCTGCCTTCCAGCGCCTGCGGACGTAGCGCCAGAACCGAACGGCGCGCCTCCTTGAGGCTTTCGCGCGCCACCTCGGCCGCCCGGCCAAGGTGTTCATTCGCTTCCCGGGCCAGTTGCTTCGAACTGGCATCGGCGGCCGCTTCCAGTTGCACGATGACGCCGGTAAAGCCTTGGGCGAGGGTGTCGTGAATGTCGCGCGCCAGGCGATTGCGCTCTGCCAGGACGGCCGCGCTGCGGCTTTGCATCGCCATGCGGGTCAGCTGGATGGCCAGCATGGCGAGGTTCGCCAGCGCCTGTGCCAGATCCATCTCGTCGTGGCTGAAGGCGCGCCGGCTGCCAAAGCGGATGCCGATGACGCCCTCCACCTGTCCGGCGACCGACATCGGGACGACGAGAATTGAGATCACGCCCATCGCGATGACCCGGTCGCGCCACGGAAACGGCGGTTCCTGGCGGATGTCGGGCAGCAGGTAGGGCTTGCCGGTACGGAACACCTCGGGCCATGGCCAGACGTCGTCGACGCGCAACGCCGGGCTGACGGCGGCCTCTGGGTCGCCCGGGGTCACCAGCCGACCGTGTTCGAAAGCCGTCTCGAAGGCCACCAGACCGCTGGCTTCATCGCGCCGCCAAAGGCTGCAGCCGAGTGCGCCGAGTTGGCTGGTGATGGTGCGCAGCACGTGCTCGGCGATCCTGTCGGGCGCGGACTCCGCGGCCAGGGCGTCTACCGTTCGCGTCAGCGCCTCGACCTGGCCGCGGGCCAGTTGGACCGCAGCGCGCAAGGCTTCGGCGGCACACTTGCGATCGCTGATGTCGCGCAGGATAACCGTGAACACCTGTTCGCCGGCAAGATCGAGGCGCGAGATCGAGGCTTCGGCCGGGAACTCGCTGCCGTCCTTGCGCAAACCGACGACCTCACGCCGCTCAGCCATGCCGCGGGCGACGTCGGCGGACTGCGCAAAGGCCTGCAGATGCGCCGCGTGCCGGGCGTGAAAGCGCGGTGGCAGCAGCCGGTCGAGCGACTGGCCGATGATCTCGGCCGCGGCGTAGCCGAATACTTTCTCGGCGCCGTGGTTGAACAGCGAGATGCGCCGCTGTTTGTCGGTTGCGATGATGGCGTCGTCAGCGATGGCGAGAATGCCTTCGAAACGCGCTTTGGCGCTGCGCATCGCTTCCTGTGAGTGGCGCTGTTCAGTGACGTCCATCACCGCTCCGGTCCACTCGAGCGCCAGCCCTTCGGCGTCGCGCAAGGCATTGGCGACGATTTCGAGATGGCGGACAGCGCCGTCCGGCCGGCGCAGCCGACACTCGATGCGGATGCTTTGCCGCGTGTGATCGACGCTCCCGCGCAAGCGGGTCAGGTCGTCCGGGTCGATCAGCCGGCGCAGCAGATCGAGATCGGGTCTGAGCGTCGGCGAGATGCCGCAGATGCGATACATTTCCGGCGACCAGCTCATTTCGCTGCGTCCCGGCAACCAGTTGAAACTGCCCGTGGCGCTCAGGAACTGCGCCGTAGAGAGCGTCGCCTCGCTGCGTTTGAGTTGCGCTTCGGCCTGCTCGCGCTCGATCACGACGGCCGCCAGACGCGCGATCTGTTCGATCATCTTGCCGTGCTGCGGCGTCGGTTCGCCGGTCGTCGGCGAGTAGACGACGAAGGCGCCAATCGACTCGTCGCGCGAAGAACGGATGGGAAAAATCCAGCAGGCGTTCAAGCCGCCGGAGATCCATGCGTCGCCCGCCCAGCGCTCATCGGCGGCGATGTTCTCGATGCAGAGGAGATCGTTCCGGGTGCTCGCCTGGACCAGCAGTTCATTTGGCGGAAGCGGGACCGACCCGGGCCGGGCGCAGTCGCCAACGCGATCGACGCGGCTGGGCTGCGGCGTGCCGCCGGGATCGAGCAGCGTCACCGCGCACCGGCAGTCGCCCGACAGGCTTTCGACGATCGCGCAGAGCGTCCCGAACACTTCGGACAAGGGTCTGCCGCGCGCGATCATCTCGAGCACACGTTTTTCGCCGGAGAGCAGGAACTCCGCCGATTTGCGCTCTTCGATGTCGGTGTTCATGCCGAACCACTTGACCACGTTGCCGTCATCGTCGCGCAGCGGTACGCCGCGAAAGAGGTACCAGCGGTAGCTGCCGTCGTGGCGCCGCAGGCGCGCCTCGGCTTCACCCGCCACGCCGGACGCCAGCAGCTCCCGCCAGCGTCGCACGAGCGCCGGCAGATCGCCCGGCGCGACCGCCTGCTGCCAGCCCTGACCGTTGGCCTGGGCGACGGTGAGACCGGTGTATTCGGTCCAGCGCTGGTTGTGATACTCGACTTCGCCATTGGCGCTGGCGCTCCAGACCAGGCCCGGAATGGTGTCAAGCACGCGGCGCATCGAGTATTCACTGCTGTGCAAGGCTTCCGCCGCCAGCACACGGTCGGTGACATCCATCACCGTTCCCATCAATTTGACGCTGCGGCCCTCGCCGTCGACCACCGGCTGCGCAATGGTCTCGATGTGTTTGCGCGTGCCATCGGGCATCACGAAAACGTATTTGAGCGGCCGCGGCTCGCCGCTCTCGAAGCTCTCGCGCAAACCGCGATCGACGGCCTCGCGATCGTCCGGCAACACGCGTTCGCGGAAGGCGCTGTAATGCGGCGAGGGCGGCGCGGGCGGGAAGCCGAAAATGCGGCAGGTCTCGACCGACCAATCAGTCTCGCCGGTTTTGAAATCGAGCTCCCAGATTCCGGTCTTGGTCAGACGTTGCCCCTCGGCCAGCCTGGCTTCGCTGCGCCGCAGGCGCGCTTCAAGGCGCTTCTGCTCGGTGATATCGCGGCACGAGACGATGATCAGGTCGCGTCCGCACAGCGGGGCACGGTTCAGGCGCAGCGCTATCGTCAGTTCGGCGCCATCGCGCCGGTGGTAGGTGCGCTGGACGGTGGACACCTCATGGGGCGGCAGGTGGTGCGTCAGGTCGAGGATTTCCTCGCGCGATGCACTGGTCACGAAATCCCACGGGTACATCTCGACGAGCTCGTCTTTCGTGTAGCCGAGCAGGGCGCTCGCCGCAGGATTCGCGTCAACGATCCGCGCCTCGCGGTCGACGATGAACGTGGCGTCGGGCAGGTGCGCGAATACATCGGCGGCCGCGTGGCGATGCGTTGCCGCGCGCGCAGGGTTCTGCTCTGAGTCTATCAACGGCAACTCCTTGTGCACAAATGGGCCGGGCGACGCCACGCGTGGACGATACGCCGCACGGGCAACACAACGACTGACTGCTTGGACAAGCCGGGGAGCCGGTGCGTTCGGAAGTGCGAATCGTAGATGTCTCGGCGTTCGGCACTCTCCCATTTGGGAGAGTCGCACCCTGACCAAACAGGGCTGTCGAGCGATCGCTGAGCAAACCAGAATGGCTCCTGCGCATCACGCTTGGCCCGGTCACCCGGACGACCGGGCTCCCCTGGCTTAGTGATCATCGCGCATTCAACATCTAGAAAGGACGCCCCATGCCGCAAGAAAATCCACCGTCAGAAACCCCCGCACCCCGTCGTCGCGTCCTGCTGCAGGGCGTCGGCCTCGCTGCATCGGCAGGTCTCGCGATGTCGACGGGTCCCGCTTTGGCAGCGACTTCCTCCCTCGACTCTCGCAAAGGTAAACCCCTTATGAATACCCTCACGACCAAGGACGGCACGCAGATCTACTTCAAGGACTGGGGCCCGCGCAACGCCCAGCCCGTCGTTTTCAGCCACGGCTGGCCGCTCACTGCGGATGCCTTCGAAGACCAGATGCTCTTCCTGGCGCAACACGGTTACCGCGTCATCGCCCATGACCGCCGCGGCCACGGTCGCTCTTCACAGCCTGGCGTCGGCAACACCCTGGACCAGTACGCCGACGATCTCGCCGATCTGACGCGGGCGCTTGATCTGAAGGGCGCCGTGCACGTCGGGCACTCCACCGGTGGCGGCGAGGTCGCGCGTTACATCGCTCGCCACGGCGTGCAGCGCGTCGCCAAGGCGGTGCTGATCGGCGCCATCACGCCGATCATGGCGAAGACCGACTGGAACCCGAATGGCGTGCCTCTGGAAGTGTTCGATGGCATCCGCTCCGGTGTTCTGAATGACCGCTCGCAGTTCTACAAGGATCTCACGCTGCCCTTCTATGGCTATAACCGGCCGGGAGTGAAGATCTCCGCAGGCGTGCGCGAGAGCTTCTGGCTGCAGGGCATGGCCGGCAGCATTCTGGCGCAGTACGAGTGCGTCAAGGCCTTCTCGCAAACCGATCAGCGTGAGGACCTCAAGAAGATGACCATCCCGACCCTCGTGCTGCACGGTGACGACGATCAGATCGTGCCGCTGGAGACGACCGGCAAGGCGGCCGCGGCACTGGCTCCCCTGGCCACGCTGCAGGTCGTCGCCGGCGCGCCGCATGGTTTATGCACCACGCACAAGGACATCGTCAACAAGGCGCTGCTCGACTTCGTCAAGGCCTGACCGCGACGTCGTCGATCCCGGCAGAACTGCCGCCCCATCCAACCCTCAAAAGCAGAGTGAAGCGATAAAACCATGCCGGTCATCGCCAAGCCGGCAGCGGTGAAACCCCGTGCAACCGTAGCCAACCCCAACCAGGAGAACGCCATGAGCAATAGCAAACTCGAAGTCCTGACGCCGCAGAACTGTCAGCTCATCTTTATCGATCATCAGCCGCAGATGGCCTTCGGCGTCCAGTCGATGGATCGCCAGGCAATGAAGAACAATGTGCTCGGCCTGGCCAAGGCGGCCAAGGTGTTCGCCATTCCGACCATCATCACGACGGTCGAGTCCGAGTCCTTCTCGGGCTACAGCTATCCCGAGCTGCTCGACGTCTTCCCCGACCAGCCGACGCTCGAGCGAACCTCGATGAACTCGTGGGACGACCAGAAGGTGCGCGATGCGCTCAAGGCCAATGGCCGCAACAAGGTCGTCGTCGCCGGGCTGTGGACCGAAGTGTGCAATACCACCTTTGCCCTGAGCGCGATGCTCGAAGGCGGTTACGAGATCTACATGGTCGCCGACGCTTCCGGCGGGACGTCCAAGGAAGCGCACGACTACGCCATGCAGCGCATGGTACAGGCCGGCGTGGTGCCGATGACCTGGCAGCAGGTCCTGCTCGAGTGGCAGCGCGACTGGGCGCGTCGCGAGACGTACGACAGCGTGATGAAGCTGGTGAAGGAACACTCCGGCGCCTACGGGATGGGCGTCGACTATGCCTACACCATGGTGCACAAGGCGCCGCAGCGCACCGCCGGCGTACACCCGTCGATCCCGCCGGTACCGGCACGCTGACCGCTGACCGTCGTATTCCCCCGGCGCTCGGGGGACGCGGTGAGTGCGCCGGCCAGATCGGCGCACTCACCTTGGCAAATCCTTGGCACTTGCGCCGGCAGCCGTCGCCAAGCGCATCACCAAGTCACCACCCAAACTGGAGCGAGCACCATGTCCGCAAACCTGATCTTTTTCAACGGCCGTTGCCATACGGTAGACCCCAGCCAGCCGAAGGCCAGCGCGGTGGCGATCGCCGACGGGAAATTCGTGGCCGTCGGCGAGTACTCCGAGGTGATGAGGCATCGAGGCGAGACCACGCAGGTGGTGGACCTCAAGGGACGTACCGTCGTTCCGGGCCTCAACGACTCGCATCTGCATCTGATCCGTGGTGGCTTGAACTACAACCTCGAGCTGCGCTGGGAGGGCGTTCCCTCGCTGGCTGACGCGCTGCGCATGCTCAGGCAACAGGCCGAGCGCACCCCCAGTCCGCAATGGGTGCGCGTCGTCGGCGGGTGGACCGAATTCCAGTTCGCCGAGCGCCGTCTGCCGACGCTCGACGAGATCAACGCCGCCGCGCCCGATACGCCGGTATTCATCCTGCACCTCTACGATCGCGCGCTGCTCAATCGCGCCGCGCTGCGCGCCGTCGGCTACACCCGGGACACGCCCAATCCGCCGGGCGGCGAGATTCAGCGCGACGCCGCCGGCAATCCGACCGGCCTGCTGATCGCGCGGCCCAACGCCATGATCCTCTATGCCACGCTGGCCCGGGGGCCCAAATTGCCACTGGAATATCAGGTCAATTCGACGCGCCAGTTCATGCGCGAACTCAACCGCCTGGGGGTGACCAGCGCCATCGACGCCGGCGGCGGATTCCAGAACTATCCAGAGGACTACGCCATCATCGAACAGCTGGCGCGCGACAGGCAGCTCACCATTCGCATCGCCTACAACCTGTTTACCCAGCGCAAAGGGCTGGAGCTCGAGGACTTCGCGCAATGGACCGGGATGGTCAAGCCGGGGCAGGGTGATGATTTCCTGCGCCACAACGGCGCTGGCGAAATGCTGGTCTTCTCGGCCGCCGATTTCGAGGATTTTCTCGAGCCGCGTCCCGAGCTCGCCGCCGGCATGGAGGACGAGCTCGAGCAGGTGGTGCGCCACCTGGTCATCAACCGCTGGCCGTTCCGCCTGCACGCGACCTACGACGAATCGATCAGCCGCATGCTCGATGTGTTCGAGAAGGTCAATCGCGAGATCCCTTTCGACGGCATGCATTGGTTGTTCGACCACGCCGAGACCATTTCGCTGCGCAACATCGACCGCGTCAAGGCGCTCGGCGGCGGCATCGCCATCCAGCATCGCATGGCCTTTCAGGGCGAGTATTTCGTCGAACGCTACGGCATCGACGCGGCCAAGCACACGCCGCCGGTCCAACGCATGCTGGCGGCGGGCGTTGCGGTCGGCGGCGGCACCGATGCCACCCGCGTCGCCAGCTACAACCCCTGGACGGCGCTCTACTGGCTGACCTCTGGGCGCACGGTCGGCGGCCTGCGGCTCGCCGATGCGGACAGCCAGTTGTCGCGCGAAACCGCGCTCGAGCTGTGGACCCGCGGCAGCGCCTGGTTCTCCAACGAACAGGGCAAAAAGGGGCAGATCAAGGTCGGGCAACTCGCCGATCTGGCCGTGCTGTCGGCCGATTACTTCAGCGTGCCGGAAGACGATATCAAGTCGATCGAGTCGGTCCTGACCGTCGTCGATGGCAAGATTGTGTACGGCAGCGGCGACTTCGGCGACATCGCTCCGCAACCGCTTCCCGTGCTGCCCGACTGGTCCCCGGTAGGCTGGGTGCCCGGTCACTACCGGGGGCCCGCCGCGGCACCGCTGCAACGCGCCGCGCTGCCCCACCAGTGCAGCGGTCCGTGCGGCGTCCATCAGCACGCGCACGACCACGCCCGGCAGTCGACGGTGCCGGCCGCCGATCTGATCGGGTTCTGGGGCGCGCTGGGCTGCTCGTGCTTTGCCTTTTGAGGAGTGACGCGATGAACACCAAAGTGCTGCTCGGTCTTCTGCTGTCGTTCATGGTCGGCGTCGTCTGCCAGCTCGCCCACATTCCCGTGCCGTCGCCGCCGGTGCTGACCGGCGCATTGCTGGTGTTCGTGATGAGCCTCGGTTACTGGCTGGTCGATCGCTATCTGGTCGCCCGGCCGGCCGAGCAAAAGGGCAACTGCGGCGGTCACGATCTGGACCAAGGGCGGCGGCAATGATCTCATTATTGACTGGAGTCGTCCTCGGCACGCTGGTCGGCGCGCTCTGCCGCTGGCTCGACATCCCCTCGCCGGCGCCGCCGTCGCCGATCGGCGCGCTGCTGGTGGTGGCCATGACCGCCGGTTTCGTGACCGCCGGGATGTTCGTCTAGGCATCATGGCCAGACACTCCACGCGCGCGGCGGACCGTCTGCCCCTATTCACCACTCTGCCTCAGGAGCCTGCGAACATGAAGCGCTTTCTGACCACCCGCATCCCGACGCCGAATATCGGCCTGCTCTACCTGCGACTGACGGCCGCCGCCTTGCTGATCTATGTCCACGGCCTGCCCAAGCTGCTGCACTTCGCTTCGGAGCTCCAGCAGATCGACGACCCGCTGCATCTGGGTCGAGGGCTGACGCTGGGCTTTGCCTTGCTGGCCGAAATCGTTTGCCCCCTGGCCATTGCCGTCGGCTGGCGAACGCGCTTGGCAAGCGTGCCGATCCTGGTCTTGCTGCTGGTTTCGATGTTCCTTGTCCACCCCGACTGGAGCATCGCCGACGGGCAGTTCGGCTGGCTGCTGATCATTACCTTTGGCGCGATTGCCCTGGCCGGGCCGGGCCATTACTCGCTTGACCAGCATCTGGCGGAGCCGGGCTGAGATGCGCGCGCGCAACGACATCGTGCAGGGCATGGCCGCGGGCTTCATCGCCGGCTATGTCGATACGCTCGGTTTCGTCGCGCTATTCGGCCTGTTCACCGCGCATGTGACCGGCAATTTCGTGCTGATCGGCGCCGAGCTGGCACAGTCCGGGCATGGTCTGCTGATCAAGTGGCTGGCTTTCCCGGCGTTCATCGTCGCCGTTGCGCTGACCCGGCTGGTGGCACGTGCCTGCAATCGGCATCCGCGCCACGCCCTGCGACCGATCCTCGCGCTGCAGGCATTTTTTCTGGCGCTGTGCATGATGCTCGGCTTGATCGCGTCGCCGCTGCGTAATGCCGACACGCTGCTGCCGATCCTGACCGGTATTTTCGGCGCCGCCGCGATGGGCGTCCAGAATGCCGCCAGCAAGCTGGTCTGGGCCAATCTGGCGCCGACCACGGTGATGACCGGCAACGTCACGCAAGTGATCGTCGACCTCGTCGATTTCCTTTGCGGCGAACGTGATCCGGCCATAGGAGAACGCCTCATCAAGTTCATCTGGCCGATCGTGGCTTTCGGCACGGGCGCCATTTCGGGCGCCATGGCGTACGTCCAATGGTCCTTCTGGGCGCTGCTGCTGCCGCTGTTCATCCTCCTGATGCAATTGCTCGCCAGGCCGGTCGATCGGCAGCCGGCGCTGCAGACGGCAACGCGCATTCGCGACCCGACCAACGGCAGACAATATTGAAGCTCGCAACTTGAGCGTTCATTTGACTGTCTTTAACCATTTCTAAACCCAAAGATACATCAACCAGGAGTTCCAATCATGCTTACCCTGCGCAAATCGTCAGACCGCGGCTACGCCGACCACGGCTGGCTCAAGAGCTATCACTCGTTCTCCTTTGCCGGCTATTACGATCCGGCGCATATGGGCTGGGGCAATCTGCGCGTGATCAACGAGGACCGCATCGAAGCCGGCGCCGGCTTCGGCAAGCACAGCCACCGCGACATGGAAATCATCAGCTACGTGCTGTCCGGAGAACTCGCGCACGAGGACAGCCTGGGCAACGTCAAGGGCATTCCACCGGGCGACGTGCAGCGCATGAGCGCCGGTTCCGGGGTGACGCACAGCGAATTCAACCACGCCAAGGACCAGACCACGCACTTTCTGCAGATCTGGATCGAACCGAAGATCACCGGCATCAGGCCCGGCTACGAGCAGAAGACGATTGCCGCGAACGACAAGCGCGGAGCGCTGCGCCTGGTCGCCTCGCCCGACGGCGCGCACGATTCGGTCAGCATCAACGCCGATGCGGCGGTCTACGCGGGCCTGTTCGACGGCGGCGAGCGTGCCGAACTGCGACTCGACCCGGCGCGCAAGGCCTATGTGCATCTGGTGCGCGGCGCGCTCGAAGTCAATGGTCAGCCGCTCGAAGCGGGCGACGCGCTGCTGCTCGAAGGCGAAGACCAGGTCACCCTGGCCCAGGGCCGTGATGCCGAGGTCCTGGTCTTCGATCTGGCCGTCTAGTGGGCCGGAACGTGGAGGCCCGGCGAAGCGCATAATTCAGCTGTACTTGAACCGTCGCATCTCATTTAAGGAGAAATACCATGTCAAAAGTCCTCGTCCTCTATTACTCGACCTACGGTCACATCGAAACCATGGCGCAGGCCATGGCCGAAGGCGCGCGCTCGACCGGCGCCAGCGTCGATGTGAAACGTGTTCCCGAGACCGTTCCGCAGGAAATCGCCAAGGCGGGCCATTTCAAGCTGGAGCAGGCCGCCGCAGTCGCCTCCGTCAGCGAACTCGAAGGCTACGATGCCATTATCGTTGGCTGCCCGACCCGCTTCGGGCGCATGCCGTCGCAGATGGCCAGTTTCCTCGACCAGGCCGGCGGCCTGTGGGCGCGCGGCGCACTCAACGGCAAGGTCGGCGGCGCGTTCACGTCCACCGCCACGCAGCATGGCGGGCAGGAAGTGACGTTGTTTTCGATCATCACCAATCTGCTGCACTTCGGCATGACCATCGTCGGGCTGCCCTACAGCTATCAGGGTCAGATGTCGCTCGACGAGATCGTCGGCGGCAGCCCATATGGTGCTACGACGATCGCCGGCGGCCAGGGGCAGCGTCAGCCCAGCGTGATCGAACTCGATGGAGCGCGTTTCCAGGGCAGGCTGATCGCTGAAACGGCAAACAAGCTGTTCAGTTGATGAGCGACGCGGCAAGCTTGCCCCTGTCCTTCGTCTGATGCTTGCGGCGCGATGACCGACGCCACTGCGCCATCGCTTCGCAAGCGCTGCGTCATTTGACCGCAGATCGGCAAGGCGGCATGATCGTACGCTTATGCTTGGGCACCATCGGTGTCCTCGTCGTCAGGATTTCTACCTGGATTTTAACTGATGGAAATCACCCAATTGATCGAAACGCTCCAGCGCGATGCCGTCTGGGTCGTATTCCTCAACGTCCTGCTGCAGCAAATCGGTTTGCCGGTGCCCGCGGTTCCCACCTTGCTCTTGGCCGGCAGCCTGGCGACGAGTTCAGGCAGTCTGGGGCAACTGCTGGCCGCGGCCATCGTCGCTTCGGTGCTCGCCGACTGGCTTTGGTACTGGTCCGGCCGGCTGTTCGGCTACCGCGTGCTGGCCAGTCTGTGCAAGCTGTCGATCAACCCCTCTTCCTGCGTTAGCCAGACCGAAGCGCGCTTCATCCGTTGGGGCGTCTCGTCGCTGGTGGTCGCCAAGTTCATCCCCGGCTTTTCGACCGTGGCGCCGCCGATTGCCGGGGCGCTGCGCATGAGCCTGCCCGGTTTCCTGCTGGCGGCAGGCGTCGGGGCGGGGCTGTGGGCCGGTCTGTCGATTGGCGCCGGTTGGCTGCTCAAGGATACCGTCCAGTCCGTCGTTGCCGCGCTCGACCGGAATGCCGCCCGCGCCTTGACGGTGCTGCTGTTGCTGCTTGGCAGCTGGCTTGGCTGGAAGCTGTGGCAAAAATACCGTTTCCGGATGTTTTGCGCGGTTCCCCATATCTCGGCCGACGAACTGATCGCGGCGATGGCGACCGCCGAACCGCCGCTGTTGCTCGATTTGCGCGGGGCAACGATGATTGCCGAAACCGGCACGATCAACGGTGCCCGGATCGCCGAACACGATTTCCTTGATCAGGCGGTCGGCGATTGGCCCAAGGATCGGCCTATCGTGACCCTCTGCGCTTGCCCGGACGATGCCGGTGCAGTGCAGGCGGCGCGAGCTCTGCTCAAGACTGGTTATTTGTCGGTCAAGCCGTTGCGCGGCGGCTACGAGGCCTGGCTGGCAGAGCAGGCCAGACCTGCCTCTCGGTAAGCGCGCCACGACACGGGCTGTGGCGAAAAGCGCAGCGCATTGAAGGCCCCGGCAGGACCGGTACGAGGGACACCGGCCTCGCCGCTGGCGATGCACTTTCGCGATGGCTGCCTTGGTGAATCTGGCAGGTTACAGAGTTGAGCAGGCTTTTGAGTGACGGCTTCGTGAGCAACTGACGGACCGCTCGTGGCCGGGAGGGTGAGTTCCCGCTGGTTCCGATGAGCTGACCTTCGCCAGCCAGGAGATTTTCGCCAAAGGTCGCTTTGTGGCAACACGTCGTACGCGTACTCCCGGCCAGGAGCCGCCGGTCGAGGCGGGCATCCAATTTTGATAGCTAAGGTTTTCGGAAACCTTGCTGAGCGACGCGTATTCGGCGGGCAAATTGACATCTACAATGTCTTGACTCGGCCACAAGACGACGGTCAAGGTGGCGATCCAATTTCAATAGTCGGGGCATACGCTGAGCCAGTTGAATGGCCGGTATTCGGCAAGCAAGTTGACGACTACAATGCCTCGACCCGGCCAGAAGCGGTCTCTCAAGAAAGCATCCCAAAGCAGCCATTGAAGCGTCCAGAGTGTATGCTAACGCCCTACGTTTCGACGTGCTGCCTTTTGCGGTTTACTTAGTACGGTATAAAAACGGCTCTCGGGCACCGAAAACCCTGTCGTGAAGAGGCTTACAGAGATATTTGTCGCGCCGAGTTAGGGAGCTGGTGCCGGAGTTATGCAGCAGAACTGTGCCCTATAACAAAGTTGGGGCTTATGACTACACACGAAGAACGGTGGGAGCGCTTTCTCGATCCGGACGTTGTCAGGCCATCACTCTTCATGGCCACGATGTTCATCACTACCTTTGAGATTCTTAAAAACTCGATAGTCGATCGCATCCGAGATTTCTACTCGATTGGATGGTCGGAGGAAGGATCGACTGTCTCCCCTGAGTACAAGGCAAAGGTTCTTTCGCGCGATAAGAGCCCAGTCTATGCATCTCTAAATTGGCTACATGAGAACCAAGTGGTAAATGACGATGACTTGGATATATTCGAGCAGCTTAAGAGCACTAGAAACCTTGTTGCTCACCAACTCTTCGACATCGTCACGGGTCAAGCTGAATCCAATCACACGGAACAGTTCCAAGTACTAGTTGAGCTGCTACGGAAGATTGAGGTGTGGTGGGTTGTAAATGTTGAGCTTGCAATCGATCCGGACTACGCCGATACAGAAGTCGATGAAGAGAGCATCGTTCCGGGAGCCATTCTGTCGCTTCAGATGCTTTTGGAAGTTGTGGGCGGAAACACGGAGCTTCTTGAAGCCTTGCGTAGTCAACGCGCAAAGGGGCGCCAGCATGCATAGCAGCATCAATAGCAGGCCGCAACCCGGCGGCCGAGAGGGACGACCTGCAAGCTGCGCTTGCAGGTGCCCTCCGCGCCCCGTGCTCTGGCCGCCCATCACCTTCACATTAGGTTCGTATGGAGACTACATGAACGATCCGAATCAAACTGTCATCGAATCAGCGAAAGCGGCACAAGAAATTGCCAAGACAACGGGAAAAGCAGTTGATGCGGCAAGAGAAGCTGGCGGGTTCATTGCCCGCGTTGTATCCGGGCCATTAGAGCAGGGAATGGGCATTTTCGAAGACAAGCTTCGCTATATGCGTTGGGAGCGACAGGTTCGTCTAATGCAGAAGGTAAACGAACTGTTGGAAGAGCTTGGACTTGAAGGGCCAACAAGGGCTGTCCCTCTGAAACTTGCCATCCCTTTATTGCAAGCTGCCTCGATTGAGGATGACGACAATCTTCAAGACAAGTGGGTCAACCTCTTGGTAAACGCGGCTAACGCAGATAGCGGCGTGGAAATACACCGAGCATATGTTGAGATACTCGGGCAGATATCTTCGTTGGAAGCAAAGATTCTTGATGCGGTGTACGCATTGCCGTTCGAAGCTATTCAGCACGCCGGAATTCTCACGCATTCCCTTCCGGATATTGCTATCACAGACAGTGAAGATAGGAAAGATGATAGAAAGCAAGAGCCTACCGATGACGTCAAATTGGCTATGTCAAATCTAGAACGAGTCGGCTGCTTGAGGCTTGGCATGACCTATGGTGGCGGGGGAAGCTTCACCCGCGTGACCCCCACGTTATTGGGAAAAGCCTTTGTTGAAGCCTGTCGTGTGCGAATCTAGTCAAACGTTAACTGCCGCAAACGCTCACACTCGTTTAGGAAACTGCATGAAGTCTAGGTTAGTCCCTGTCCTTATTACGGCATCGTTGCTTTCGGCTGCTTGGCCAGCATTGGCAACAGGGCCTGCCGTCGGTGCTGCTCCCAAGGGTGATCCAATGACAGTTTCGTCAAGGATAATCAAGCACAACTTTCCTGAGTGCAAGCGCGTCTCGAACGCCACCCGGAATTCAGATGGGTCTATTCGGGCCAAATGTGGTGGAACAGATTATCTTGTCTTCACAATGTTCAATGCCAAGGAAGGCAGGACGCTTGAGCTTGCTCTGAACTGCACAGCGGCAAAGAGCCTATTGAATGTTTCGTGTTAATGTCATAAAAGGCATGACACCCCATCATTCCACTGGGCCTGCGCGAAAAGCCGCGCAGGCCGGTGAATCCAGACGCTAGACATCACCATAAGTTCTCCCATGGCCGACATCAATCCGAATAGCATTCTCGAAACCATTGAGATCATACGAGCATTCAAGTCTCTATTCATTGAATAGAACCCATACCTTCCAGTATACAGCGCCCTTGGCGGCGCTTTCGTCGGAGCGGTATCGTCCTTCTTTCCCAACTACATAATTGGCAAGCTCAAAGACCGTAAAGACAGACGTTCCACCACCTTTCAGCTATATGCGGAGATAAAGGCAACTATCGAGCTTACCGAACACCGAAACTACATACAGCAACTGGAACGCGTGGTAGAGGCGTTCCATTCCAAACAGATAACCTCGTGTACGTATCATATCCAAGTGCCTGAGGACAGATTCCTCATCTTCAAAAGCAGCCTAGATCGCCTTGGCATGCTCGAAGTCAACATCCAAGTTAAGGTGGTCGAATTCTATCAACTACTGGAAGCCGTAGCCCAAGACGTTAAGCCAGGCGGTATATTGAACGCGATGCCGGCTCCGGCGGAGGGATTCCAGGAGGCCCTACGCATTACCAAGAGAGCACGGCAGCTTGGCGGCGAAATCTTGGACATTATCGAGAAGCGCCACCGAATTCCGAACTCAAGCCTCAGGGTTTCGGATGTTAATGGCTAGAACGGCAAGGCCTAGCCCATCGTTCAACACGGATTGGCGCGATAAAGCCACGCCAACCGGTTAATTAAGACGCTAGACGTCCGCTTTCCGAGAGTCTGACTGGCCGCTCTGGGTCGAAAATACTCGGTGACGTCAGGCCGCTTTCTGGGAGCGAAATTTCACCGACTGCTTTCCGCTGATGAATTCGGAGAGATGGCGGTCGCTGGAGGGAAATGCAAGCGGCCATTGCCCAAAGGAGCCGAGAAATCGAAAGCTGCCCGTCACTTGGTCATTCGCTTTTCTGGCCTGAACGGCTAAAGCTAATCAGAGAATGATCCAGTTTTGGAGGGTCAGCTGTTCACAGAAATCGGCTACTGATACAACGCTGGAAACTGGTGGCGCAATTGTTCCAGTTTGGGTAAGTCGTTGTAAACGATATAGGGCTGATCAGGATGCCGGGCCAGATAGTTCTGGTGGTACTTTTCCGCGGGATAGAATTCCTGCAGAGCGGCAACCTGGGTCACGACCGGCTTGGGAAAAGCGCGTGAATCGACAAGTTTCTGGATGTAAGCCAGGGTCATCTTCTGCTGTTCGCTATCGGTGAAGAAGACCGCCGAACGATATTGGCTGCCGACGTCCGGTCCCTGGCGGTTGAGTTGGCTCGGGTCATGCGCCACGCTGAAGAAGATGTTGAGGAGTTGCCCGTAACTCACCTGCGCCGGGTCGAATCTGATGCGCACCGCTTCGGCGTGTCCGGTCGCGCCGCTGCTGACTTTTTCGTACCGGGCGGTGCTAGCCTCGCCGCCGGCATAGCCGGACTCGACCTCGGTGACGCCCTTGACGTGCTTGAACACGGCGTCGACGCCCCAGAAACAGCCGCCGGCAAAGACTGCGGTTTGCAAACCCGTTGCTGGTCTGGTCGGCGATTCTGCGCGGGCGTTCAAGCACAGCGCAAGAGCGATTGCCGCGCAGGCTATCCGAATCTTGGTCATTGAGGCGGTGGGTGTTGTCAGCTTGTCCATGATGAATCTCTCCTTATTTGATGTTGAGGGCTAAAACAGGGTCGCAGTTCTAATCCAGACATCCGGCAGCAGACTGACGACCCTGGCCTCGATCCATTTGTCGCCGCCGGTCAGGATGGCGACTCCGGTCGCGAAAATGACGACGCCGAAACCCTTCTTGAACGCGTCGATATTCCCCAGCACCCAGCTCCGGGCACGCGAAAATCCGCTGCGCGACGCGTAGGCCACGGCGACCAGTGGAATGGCGGCGCCGACGCCGAACAAACCGAGAATCAGCGCACCACGCGAAGCGCCGTCCTCACTGGCCACCAGCGTCAGCGCCGAGGCGAGCAGTGGCCCGGAACATGGGCTCCAGACCAGCCCGAGTACGCCACCGAGCAGAAATGCACCGCCCAGCGAACCGCCATCGAGGTGTGAAGACGCCGCATTGGCCGACGAGGCAATCGGCAGCATCCATTCGGTAAAGCGCCGGTTGAGCGCGGGAACCAGCATGACGAGGCCAAAGACGATCAGCAGCAGCGCGCCAAAAATGCGCACGTTGTCGGAGTCAATGCCCAGCGCCGGACCCAGCGTGCCGATGACCAGCCCGATCAAGGCAAACGAAATGACCATCCCCGAGCCCATGGCCAGCGGCGCCAGACGGTTGCCCTGCACCGCTCCGCCCAGGACCAGCGGCAGAATCGGGAAGACGCAGGGCGAGAGCGTGGTCAGGCTGCCGGCCGCCAGGCTGAGTCCGACATGGCTGAGGGACAATGCGTCCATGTTCAGTTGGCCGAGAGCAAGGCAGCGCGAAGCTTGTCGGCATCCGTTTCACCAGCGACGCGTGCTTTCTCGACACTGCCGCGGTAGGCAATCAAGGTCGATTGCGTGCGCACGCCTAGCTGCTTCCTGAGCTCCTTTTCCTTGTCGTAGTCGACCACCAACAGGGTGCCGGGAACGCTGGCGTCGCCTTGCCACTGCTGCAGCACCTTGTCCTGCGCCCGGCAGGTCGGGCACCAGTCGGCGTGGAAGTGCAGGGTGACCGGCTTGCCGGCCTGCTGCTCGGCACTCAGCGCCTGTGCCGAGTAGGGTTTGATGTCGAGAGCGAACGAGGCGGCGCTGGCCGTCAGTAGTAGTGCCGTAGCAATTACTCTGGTAATCATGATTTCTCCTGGCGATTGACGGTGTTCGCCCTCCCCGTCAAGGGGAGGGCTGGGGATGGGGAAGGCGAAAGAATCGGGCCTACTTTTTCATTTCGTCCTTTTTCATCTCGTCTTTCTTCATCCCGTCCTTGTGCATTTCATCCTTCTTCATGCCGTCCTTGGCCATCGCGTCCTTCTTCATTCCATCTTTGGCCATGGCTTCCTTTTTCATTCCGTCCTTGGCCATGTCATCCTTCTTCATTTCGTCGGCCGCAAACGCCGAACCGCCAGCGAGCAGAAGAGAGAGGGACATCAGGCTTGAGGCGATAGTCATTTTGTTCATGGTGTAACTCCTTTGGTGGTGATTGAATGGCAGTATTGCCAGGTAGTCAGGGCAGACGAGCGCGATGGCTCAACTGCCTCCGAACCAGTTGTACCCCTGGTCTTCCCAGTAGCCCCCGGGGTAGGTATTGGTGACGAAAATGGCCTGGATGTGTTTCGGATTCTTGTAACCCAGCTTGGTCGGCATGCGCAGCTTCATCGGGAAGCCGTAACGCGGCGGCAACGGCTGGCTGTCGTAGGTCAGCGCCAGCAGCGTTTGCGCATGCAGCGCGGTGGCCATGTCAATGCTGGTGTAGTAGTCGTCGGCACACTTGAAGCCGACGTACTTGGCGGAGAGGTCCGCGCCGACGCGGCGCAGGAAGCTGGCGAAGGGAACGCCGCCCCACTTGCCGATGGCGCTCCAGCCTTCGACGCAGATGTGGCGCGTGACCTGGTCGGTTTGCGGCAGGACGCGCAGTTCTTCCAGCGTCCACACTTTGCGGTCGGCAACCAGGCCGGTCACTTCGAGGCGAAAACTCTGCGCGTCGACCTGACGGATCTCGTCCTCGCCGTAATAGGCGTTGAACGGGAACGGTCGCGTGATCATCGAGTCGGGATAGGTCGGTGCCAGACGATTCGGGTCGAACAGCCAGCCCTGCACCTTGTCGTTGAAGCGCGAGATGCCGGACAAGGCCGTATCGATGCTCGCTTCATCAACGAGTGCGCAGCCGCTGAGCAAGGAGAGGCCACCGAGGGTCAGAGAGCGTCGCAGGAAGGCGCGGCGTGCCGGTTGCTCGACGACGCGGCCAATTTCCTTGCGCGCATCGCGCAGGATCGTGTCGCACTTGTCGACCAGCCAGTTGGCGTGCGGGGTGTTCATGCTCAGCGCTCCTTATCGTCCGCGAATCATCGCGAGCAGTGTTCTTGGCACCAGCGCCACCATCACCAGGTGAACGCCGACGAAGGCCGTGAGCGCGGCCATCGCCAGGAAGTGCACCCGTCGCGCCACCTCGTAACCGCCCAGCAGTTCGCGCAGGATCGGGAATTGAACGGACTTCCACAGCACCAGACCCGACGCGACGAGGACCAGCACATCGACGATCACGACGAGGTAGGCCACACGTTGTACGGCGTTGTAGTGCGCGGGGTCCGCGTGTGACAGGCGACCCTTGAGGGCGTCGCAAACATCGGCAAACAGAGCGCGCGGGGAGATCGGGAAGAATTTCTTCAGCAGGCGCCCGCTGGCGACGTTGCAGGAGAGGTAGATCAGCCCGTTGCCGGCCAGAAGCCACATCGCGGCGAAATGCCATTGAATCGCGCCGCCCAGCCAACCGCCGAGGGTGATGTCTTTCGGGATGACGAAAGCGAAAAACGGCGCAGCGTTATAGATGCGCCAGCCGCTCATCGCCAGAATCACCACGGCGACGGCATTGAGCCAGTGCGTCACCCGCAACCAGCGCGGGTGGATGCTGACCACGTCGTTTCGAATTGCTTCCATGGTTTCTCCATCAGGTTGCGGGTTATATTTCGTCTGAAGAACGGCTTGAACATCGGGAGCCGCTGTTTTCAGTGCGCTATGCAAGGTAGTTCGTCCGGACGCGGCAATCGGTTACACGATCCGGCAAAAATTTATTTTTTCATTCGGCTGTAACCAAAGGCCTCGATGCAACGAACAACCAGAGAAGAGGGATGGCGTGCGAAAGAAGTTCACCTTCGTGAACTGCTGCTGGCCGGGCTCGCCGGCGACAACCCGGCCTACCAGGTTTTTCTCACAGAACTGAGCGCGCACCTGAGAGCCTTCTTGCGAAAACGCCTGGCGCGCTTGCCGGACGAGGTGGAGGATCTGGTGCAAGAATCACTGATTGCCGTTCATAACCAGCGCCATACCTACGACGCCGGACAGCCGCTGTCGGCCTGGGTGCAGGCCATCGCCCGATACAAGCTGGTCGATCTGCTACGTCGGCGGGCGGCGCAGGACGTATTGAATGATCCGCTGGATGATGAAGCCGACTTCTTTTCAACGGCCGATGCGCAGGCTGCCGAGGCGCGCCGGGACCTCAACAAGCTGCTCGATGAATTGCCTGATCAACACCGCCTGCCGATCATTCACACCAAACTGGAGGGTTTGTCGGTGCAGGAAGCCGCCAAGCTGACCGGCATGTCGGAATCGGCGATCAAGGTCGGCGTGCATCGCGGGCTGAAGGCACTGGCCGCAAGAATACGAGGTAGCGCATGAAAACGGACGATCTGATCAACATGCTGGCGACCGGCGCTGGCGCCGTCGAACCTCACGCAGCGGAGCGCCGCTACGCCAAGGCCATGGTTGCTGGTGCGCTTGGCGCGCTGCTGGTGATGCTGTCCATGCTGAGCATCCGCCGCGATCTGGCCGACGCGGCCCTGTTGCCGATGTTCTGGCTCAAGATCGGCTTTGTCGCCAGCGTGGTGGCCGCCAGCCTGTTCGCCGTCTTGCGTCTGTCTCGACCGGGGGTCAGGATCGACTGGGTGCCGCGCCTGATTGCAGCGCCGCTTTTGGTGATGTGGTTCATCGCCGCTTGCGTGCTGATAGAGGCGGATCCGTCAGAGCGGGCCGAGCTGTTTTTTGGTTCAACGGCGGCCTATTGCCCGTTCCTGATCGCCCTGTTGTCGGTGCCAGCGTTTGTTTCGCTAACCTGGGCAATGAAGGCCCTCGCGCCAACCCGGCCGCGCCTGGCCGGCTTTGCCGCAGGACTGCTCTCCGGGGCGACTGCTGCGCTGGTTTACTGTCTGCACTGTCCCGAAATCGAGGCCCCCTTTATCGGCTTCTGGTATGTGCTCGGGATGCTGATCCCTGCCGGAGTGGGCGCTGTGCTTGGCCGCGCTCTACTGCGATGGTAATTCAGAAGGGTCTTGTGTACTTGTCTCAGCTCACGGCGACAGGTTAACAATTGAGAGCTTCGTGCGCGAATAGGCCTTCCGGCAAGTACCGAAGTACAACCGTCGTTCGGATAGTTGCTTTTCGGAATCGTCGAACGTCCACAATTGGCCAAGTACGGCAGCATTGTATGCCAAGGCCAACGGCCGCTTCGGAGTGGCGCGCCGAGGCAATGACCGCAATGGAGAAGAAAGGCCTGTCTCTTCATGGCCGATGGTACGCATAGAGCATCAAGCCGGAAAGCCGACCTTCAACGAAAGGGAGAACAATCAGACTCCGATCAATGACGAAGGAGTCTGTAATGGAATCAAACCACCGTAGGGAACCTTGAAACAAAGGCAAGCTTGTCGGTCAGAAGCCGCCGCTGAAGCCGAAGGACATCTGGGCGATCACGATTCAGCTTCAGAACGCGCATCAGGTTCGAGACTTGGCTATGTTCAATTTGGCGATCGACAGCAAGCTGCGCGGTTGCGATCTCGTCAATCTCCGCGCCCGCGACGTCACGCACGGAGCCCAGGTATTGGCCCGGGCGATCGTCGTTCAGCGAAAAACGCAACGGCCGCTGCAGTTCGAACTGACAGAACCGACCAGAGCCGCAGTCACCGCGTGGATCGAGAAGGCGAAATTGAAGCCGGAGCAATGCCTGTTTTGCAGCCGCCTCGCCAAGTCACCACATGTTTCAACGCGACAGTACGCCCGGATCGTCCATCAACGGGTTGCCGCCATCGGCCTCGATCCAACGGTCTATGGCACGCAAACGATGCGGCGAACAAAGGCCACGCTGATAACTAAGGTTTTCGATGAGAGGCAGCACGCGGCTTGCCGGGTGACGTCCTCTCGATTGAAGCCTTAGTCGGCACGGTAATAAGTGCCTGCGCCATGAGGGGCTGCAATGAACTCTGCCAACGCCTCCGCCTTTGCCGAGAACTCGCGCAGCGCTGGGTACTCTGAGGCGGGAACAAGCCCTGGCAGCATTTGCTGCGTAAAGTGCCACGCCACGGCGGTGCTCACACCCCCTTGGTCAATAGTCTTGCTTGTGGGCGAAGACGGCGCGGAGTTGAGATCTGCTTCAAGCTCACCATAGGCCGCAAGAAGCTGGCCTGTGACGCGGTTCAGCCATGGTTCGTGAAGTTTCTCTGCCGGGCGGAGCTTGTGTTCATAGACGATCTGAACGCTCTTCTCGCATGCGGCAAGGGCCAGCCCGATAGTGCGCAGAGCGCGCTGAAGCGCCGCAATACCGGTGGGTAAAAGACTTCTTTCCGAGTTGGCGAGTGCTTCGGCGTATTGAAGAATGAGCGTTGAATCCATCAACACCGTCCCGTCATCACAGATGAGCGTGGGAGCCTTGACCACCGGATTGATCTGCTGAAATTGCTCGAAGGTGCTGAACACGGATACGGAGCGATGCTCAAAACGCAAATCAAGTAGTTGCATCGAGATTGCCACGCGACGAACGTAAGGTGAGTCAAGCATGCCGATAAGTTGCACTGTTGCTCCTTGGGAGGGGGTACGGTGCTGATGGACTGCAAAAGGCCATCGGAGTTCTCCGTTTTCACACCCCCGACCTATTTCGGCCCGTCAGCTTTCTACTCCTGTGCGGCGATTCGCTCGGTGCTGACTGACATGATGTCGGGGTAATCTCCGCAGCCATCCGGCCAAGGCGTGAGTACCTCGAAGCCGCTCTCGGTGACGGTCACCATATGCTCCCACTGGGCTGAGAGCGAACGGTCCTTGGTCACGACCGTCCAGCCATCCGGCAGATGCCTGATCGCGGCTTTGCCGGCATTGATCATCGGTTCGATGGTGAACACCATGCCCGCTTCGAGCTTCAAGCCCGTACCCGGGCTGCCGTAGTGAGCCACATGAAGGTCATCGTGATAGATCGTTCCAATACCGTGACCGCCGTACTCGCGAACGACGCTGAATCCTTCCCGTTCGGCGACGCGCTGGATGGCATGACCGACATCGCCCAGCGTGGCTCCCGGGCGCACCTGCTCAATGCCTGCGCGCATCGCCGCGTAGGTCGTGCGCACCAACCGCTTGGCCAGGATTCCTGGTTCGCCGACGAAGAACATGCGGCTGGTGTCACCAAACCAACCGTCCTTGATGATGGCGACGTCGATATTGAGGATGTCACCGTTCTTCAATTTCTTGTCGGACGGAATGCCATGGCAGACGACATGGTTGAGCGAAGCGCAAATTGTCTTGGGATAGCCGCGATAGCCGACATTGGCCGGAATTGCCTGCTGCACATTGACGATGTAGTCATGGCATAGCCGGTCCAGCTCATCGGTCGTGACGCCCGGCCTGACATGGTCGGCAATCATTCGCAAAACGTCGGCGGCCAGCCTCCCCGCACGCCGCGACATGGCTAGCTCAGCTTCGCAGCGGATGGGGACTCGCTTGGCGTCAATCATGTCATGCCGCCTTCGCCGACAATGAAACAGGAAAACCGGCATCCTCGGCCGACTGGTGTTCGGCTTGGATCAGCAACTGGCATATCTCGGCGTAGCGCAGGTTTGGGTTCAGTTCAGCAAGCATGCCCACGCGCAGCCAATGTTCCGCCTGCGCGTTGATCGATCGGCTCAGGGCTGCGCTGGTCAAGCGCAGGTTCTCGTGCATTGGCTCTGAGATCTTGACAATTCCCACGGCGGGTTCCTTGTATATGTTTTGTAGTCGGTTCGTATAATACCATGGGACGTCACCACAAGCGCTGCGTCATCGACCAGCCGGGCGGCTCGGGCCGAGGTCGTCGCGTGAGCGCTCAGGCGGGTTGTTGCGCGGTCCGTTGGCAGCCGATCTCTGCCGTGCCATGCCTTGGCGCTACGGCAACGCGTGAATCACGCGCAGACGCCGGCGCCGGCCGAGGCGTGGCAGACGTAGATCGAGGCGTTGAGCCCGCTGGCGGCCGGGTATCTTTCGGCGACGGCAGCGCGCACGCGCGAGACGAACTCGTCGGGCATCAGCGCGACGACACAGCCGCCGAATCCACCGCCGGTCATCCTGACGCCGCCGGCGTCGCCGAGCACGTTCTTGACGATGTCGACCAGGGCGTCGACCGGCGGGACGGTGATCTCGAAATCGTCGCGCATCGAGGCGTGTGACTGCGCCATCAGTTCGCTGATCCGTGCGAGGTCGCTTGTTTCCAGCGCAGCCGAGAGGTCGATCGCGCGCCGGCTGTCGGTGATGATGTGGCGGGCGCGTCGCGCGGTGATCGGATCGAGCCCGGGCGGGCGGGCGTTGAAGGCTGGCAGATCGATGTCGCGCAGCGCCTTGACGCCGAAAAAGCGCGCCGCTTCCTCGCATTGCCGGCGGCGCGTGTTGTATTCGCTGCCGACCAGGCCGCGCTTGACGTTGGAATTGACGATCACGACGGCGATTCCGGCCGGGATGGCGACGGCTTGGCTGGCCAGGCTGCGGCAGTCGATCAGCAGCGCGTGGCCGGACTCGCCTTGCGCCGAGATCAGTTGATCCATGATTCCGCAGTTGCAGCCGACAAACAGGTTTTCGGCGCGCTGGCCGATACGCGCCAGTTCGGCCGGTGTGATGGGCAAGCCGTTCTGCGTCTTGAAGAACTGCCCGGTGGCGACTTCGAGCGATGCCGACGAGCTCAGTCCGGCGCCTTGCGGGACGTTGCCGCTGATCGCCAGGTTGGCGCCGGTGACAAGATGGCCGGCTTCGACCAGGCATTTGACGACGCCGCGCACATAGTTGGCCCATAGCCGGTCGCTGCGCGGCTCGATCGCTGCGTCGAGCGAGAATTGGTCGTCTTCGCCCGCATAGTCGACGGCGATGACATGAACGCGGCGGTCGCTGCGCGGCGAGCCGCAAATCACCGTGTGGTAGTCGATGGCGCAGGGCAGCACGAAACCGTCGTTGTAATCGGTGTGCTCGCCGATCAGGTTGACGCGTCCGGGCGCCTGGACCGACAGCGCGGCCGGCGCGCCGAAGGCGGCGGCAAAGGCGCTGCGGGTCTTGTCGAGCGGGTTCATCTCAGGATTCGCGGTAATGAACGGCGCTGACCGCGCGCAAGGTCTCGGCGGCCTGCTCGGGCGTCAGGTCGCGCTGCGGCTCGGCGAGCATTTCGTAGCCGACCATGAATTTTCGCACGCTCGCCGAGCGCAGCAGCGGCGGGTAGAAATGGGCGTGCAGCTGCCAGTGGTCGGCGTTCTCGCCGTTGAAGGGGGCGCCATGCCAGCCCATCGAGTAGGGGAATGAACACTGGAAGAGGTTGTCGTAGCGGCTGGTCAGCTGCTTGAGCGCCACCGCCAGGTCGCGCCGCTGTTCGTCGTCGAGCTCGGGCAGGCGCCGGACGTGGGCTTTGGGCAGCAACAAGGTCTCGAACGGCCACGCCGCCCAGTACGGGACCAGCGCCAGCCAGTGCGCGGTGTCGACGACGACGCGGCTGCCGCCGCTTTCGGCCTGGACGTAGTCGAGCAGCAGCGGCCGACCGTTGGCGGCCAGGTAGCTGCGCTGCTGCAGGTCTTCGTTGGCGGCTTCGTTGGGCAGGAAGCTGTTGGCCCAGATCTGGCCGTGCGGATGCGGGTTCGAGCAGCCCATCATCGCGCCCTTGTTCTCGAAGACTTGCACCCAGGGGTAGAGGGCGCCGAGCTCGGTGCTTTGCTCGCACCAGGTCTCGATGATCTGGCCGATGGCCGGCAGCGACAGTTCGGGCAGGCTCTTGCTGTGATCGGGCGAAAAGCAGATGACCCGGCTGGTGCCGCGCGCGCTTGCCGTCTGGAAGAGCGGGTTGAACGGATCCGACGAACTCGGCACGTCGGGCGCGTCGGCGGTCAGCGCGGCGAAGTCGTTGGTGAACACGAAGGTTGCGCGGTAGTCGGGGTTGTGCTCGCCGGTGACTCGCGTATTGCCTGGACACAGGTAACAGTCCGCGTCGTGCGCCGGCCGGGCGCTGCGTTCGGCGGCCTCCTGCTGACCCTGCCAGGGGCGTTTGGCGCGGTGCGGCGAAACCAGCACCCACGATCCGGTCAGCGGGTTGCGGCGGCGGTGCGGATGGTCGCTCGGGTCGAACTTCAAAGGTCGGCTGTCCATAAGGCTTTCAGAATCGGGCCTAGCAGCCTGTCGGACTTAACCAAGTCGGCTGCAAAAAGTGGGAAGGCGGCCCATTTTCGCCCGTGTTCCTGCGCGAATAGAATAACTATTCGCTTGAAACCCGTGCAAAACTGTTCTCGCCCCCCACATTTTTCGCTTCGACCCATTAAGTCCGGCAGGCTCCTAGTCGGCGCGGCCCGCAGGTTCGAGCGGTTTCTTCCAGTACGCAAAGAGCGCGCTGAAGCTTGTGCCGCCGCGTTCGAACAGGCGCTGCATCAGGCAGAACAGGCATAGCAGCACGCCGACGGCGATGCGCGTCCACCACGAGCTCAGCGTACCATCGAATGAGATCAGCGACTGGATGACCCCGAGTATCAGTACGCCGACCAGCGATCCGGCGACGTAGCCGACGCCGCCGGTCAGCAGCGTCCCGCCGATCACCGCCGCAGCGATCGCGTCGAGCTCCATTCCCAGCGCATGCAGGCCGTAACCCGAAAGCATGTAGAAGGTGACCAGCACGCCGCCCAGCGCCGAGCAAAAACCGCTCAGCGTATAGACCAGGATGGTGGTCTGGCCGACCGGCAGCCCCATCAGTTGCGCCGAGCGCTCGTTGCCGCCGATGGCATAGACCGTGCGGCCAAAGCGCGTGTACTGCGCGAGATAGATCGCCACGGCCAGCGTGATCAGCGCGATCACGGCGTTGATCGAGATGAAGACTTCGTCGCCGAGCATGATGCGGTATTGCGAGATTTCGGTGTAAGCGGCATCGGTGATGGCGATCGAGTCGATGCTGATGACGTAGCACAGCCCGCGCGCCAGGAACATGCCGCCCAGCGTCACGATGAAGGCCTGCAGCTTGAAGACATAAATCAGCACGCCCATGAGCATGCCGAAAGCGGCGCCCATCAACAGCACCAGCGGGATCACGCTGTAAATGCTCCAGTGCTGATGCTCGACCAGCGACGCCGTCACCATCGTCGTCAGCGCGACGATCGAGCCGACCGACAGGTCGATTCCGCCCGAGAGGATGACGAAGGTCATGCCGATCGCCACCACGCAGAGGAAGGCGTTGTCGATCAGCAGGTTGATGAACACCTGCGCCGAAAAGAAGCTCGGATAGGCGATCGAACCGAAGCCGAAGAGGATCACGAAGAGCAGGCTGGTGACGATCAGCGGCAAGGTGCGCGAATTGATATGGTGAGAAAATCTCATGCGGCTTCTCCGGTGCGGAAGAGGTGTTTGCCGAGCATCGCGCGCAGCGCCTCCGATTGGATCAGGCAGACGCCAAACACCACCAGCGCCTTGACCACCATATTGATTTCGGGCGGCACGCCGAGCGAGTAGATCGCGTAGGTCAGCGTCTGGATGATCAGCGACCCGAGCAGGCTGCCCATGATGCTGAAACGTCCACCGGCGAGCGAGGTGCCGCCCAGCGTCACCGCCAGGATCGCATCGAGTTCGAGCAGCAGCCCGGCGTTGTTGCCGTCGGCGCTCTTGACGTTGGAGGTGATGATCAGCGCGGCGATTCCGGCGGTCAGCGCGCAGAAGGCATAGACCCAGAACACCAGCGCACGCGCGCTGATTCCGGAAAAGCGCGCGGCGACCGGATTGATTCCGACCGATTCGATGAAGAGGCCCAGCGCGGTGCGGTGAATCAGCAGCAGCATGATCGCCAACACCAGTGCGACGATGTACAGCGAAACCGGAATGCCGAGCAGAAAGCCGTTGCCGATGATGAAGAAAGGTTCGTAATAGACGGTGACGATCTGGCCTTCGGTGATCAATTGCGCGATGCCGCGGCCGGCGACCATCAGGATCAGCGTGGCGATGATCGGCTGCATTCCGGCGCCGGCCACCAGCAGGCCATTCCACAGCCCGCAGAGCAGCGCGACGGCCAGCGCGGCGATGATCGCGAGCGGCATCGGCACGTTCGAAACATAGGTTTGAACGCCGTTCTGGATGATCAGCGAGCCGCCGATCAGCGACGCCACCACCGCGCCGGAGATGGCGACCGTGGCGCCCACCGAGATGTCGATGCCGCGCGTCGCGATCACCAGCGTCATTCCCATTGCGACCAGCATCAGCGGCGCGGCGCGGTTGAGGATGTCGATCACGCTGCCGTAGAGATGGCCGGATTTGATCTCGATCGCGAAGAAGCTGCGGTTGAAGTAGACATTGACCAGGCACAGCAGAACCAGCGTCACGCCGGGCCAGAACAACGGGTGGCGCGCGAGGTCGCGCCAGGTGGTGGGCAGGCGTTTCATGCTTCGGCTCCGGCGATCATGCGAAAGACATTTTGTTCATCGGCGTCGTGGCCGGCGATCTCGCCGATCTTCTGGCGGTCGCGCAGCACCGCGATGCGGTCGCTGACGCGCAGCACCTCGCTCATCTCGGAAGAGATGAACAGGATCGCCAGGCCTTTCTTGCACTGCGCCTTGACCAGTTCCATGATTTCCAGTTTGGCGGCGATGTCGATTCCGCGCGTCGGTTCGTCGAGGATCAGCATCTTCGGATCGGTCGCCAGCCAGCGCGCCAGCAGCGCTTTCTGCTGATTGCCTCCGGACAACTGGCCGATCGGCTTTTCGGCGTCGGAGGTGCGGATTCCCAGCTGCTCGATGTACTGTTCGGCGATTGCGCTCTGCGCGCGTTTGGGCAGGTAGTGGAAGATTCCGCGCCGCGCCTGCAGCGCCAGAATGATGTTTTCGCGGATCGAGAGGTCGGCGACGATGCCTTCGTTCTTGCGATCCTCTGGGCAGAAGGCGATGCCGTAGCGCACCGCCTGGCGCGGCGAGTTGAGCTTGACGGCGTGGCCGTCGACGCGGATCGTTCCGCTGTCGGCGCGGTCGATGCCGAACAGCAGACGGGCGGTTTCGGTGCGACCCGAGCCGAGCAGACCGCCCAGCCCGGTGACCTGGCCCCGGTAGAGATCGAGATCGAACGGGTGCATGCCGCCGGTCGATCCGAGTCCTCTGGCCGAGACGTACGGTTTGTCGGCGACGCTGGCAGCCTGCGCCGAGCTATTGGCGGCATAGCTCGCTTCGTTGATTTCGCGGCCGACCATGGTGTTGATCAGATCGAGGCGCGATAGCGTGCTCGCCGGGTATTCACCGATGAATTCGCCGTTCCTGAGCACCGTGATGCGGTCGGCAATGGCGTAGGTCTGATCGAGGAAGTGGGTGATGAAGACGATCGCCATGCCTTTTTGTTTGAGCTGGCGCAAAGCCTGGAACAGTCGCTCGACTTCGCCTTCGTCGAGGCTGGAGGTCGGCTCGTCGAGGATCAGTACCTGCGCTTCGGTGGTCAGCGCACGCGCGATGGCCACCATCTGCTGGATGGCGACCGGGTAGCTGGCGAGCGGCAGGCTGACGTCGATATGGATGTTGAGCGCGGCCAATTCCGCGGCGGCTTGATGCTCTATCGTTTTCCAGTCGATGCCGATGGCGCGCATCGGGAAGCGGCCGATGAAGATGTTTTCGGCGACCGAGAGGTTGGGGCACAGGTTGATTTCCTGGTAGACGGCGGTGATTCCCATCTTCTGGGCTTCGCCGACGCACGCCGGGCTGATCGCTTGTCCATTGAGCCGGATCTCGCCAGCGTCAGGCGTTTCGACTCCGGTCAGGACCTTGATCAGCGTCGATTTTCCGGCACCGTTTTGCCCCATCAGCGCATGGACTTCGCCTGGAAACAAGCGCAGTTGCGCGTTTTTCAACGCGTTAACCCCGGGAAACGACTTGCAGATTCCCTGCATTACCAGGATGGGTTCGACGGTCATCGAAAGTGCTCCATTGAGCGGGGTCAGCGATCCGGCGCGCGGGCTGTGGGTCCAGTCCGCTGCGGATCGGTTGAGGTTAAGGATATCGCGAAAGTAGCGCCGGAATCCGTCATTCAAGCTTGCGCCGGAATGACGGCCGGAAAGCGATCGATGCTCAGTACTTGCGGTTCGGGAATTCCTTGGCGGCGGTTTCCATCGGGAAGACGCCTTCCTTGGTATTGATCCGCTTCGGCTGCGGCGTTCCGGCCTTCACCGCCTTGACGATCTCCATCAGCTGCGGCCCGAGCTGCGGGTTGCATTCGACCGAGACGTTGAGCTTGCCGGCCATCATCGCTTCAAAAGCGCCTTTGACGGCATCGATCGAGACGATGATGATGTCGCTGCCCGGCTTCATTCCGGCGGCTTCGATGGCCTGGATCGCGCCGATCGCCATGTCGTCGTTGTGGGCGAACAGCACGTTGACTTTCTTGTCGGTCTTGAGGAAGGCTTCCATGACTTCCTTGCCCTTGCTGCGCGTAAAGTCGCCGGTTTGCGAGCGGGTGATCTTGAAGCGCGGGTCGGCCTTGATCACTTCTTCAAATCCCTTCTTGCGCTCGATGGCCGGCGCTGAACCGACCGTCCCCTGCAGTTCGACGATGTTGACGTCGCCCTGGCCCTTGTAGTTTTCGAGCAACCACTTGCCGGCTTTGCGGCCTTCTTCGGTAAAGTCGGAGCCGATCATCGTCACGTAGAGCGAATCGTCCTTGGTTTCGATGCTGCGATCGGTCAGGATCACCGGGATCTTGGCGGTCTTGGCTTCCTTGAGAACGGTATCCCAGCCGGTCGTGACGACCGGGGCAAAGGCGATGACATCGACCTTCTGGGCGATGTAGCTGCGAATCGCCTTGATCTGGTTTTCCTGCTTTTGCTGGGCGTCGGAGAATTTGAGCGTGATTCCGGCGGCCTTGGCGGCGTCCTTGATCGACTGGGTGTTGGCGGTACGCCATTCGCTTTCGGCACCGACCTGAGCAAATCCCAGGGTCAGCGCTGAAGCGCTGGTGGGCAAGGCCAGGCCAGCGACAAGCAAACCAGCGGCAACGGCAGAAAACAGGGATCTATTGGGTTTCAACATGGTGACACTCCTTTTCGATTTATTGGACGCCGGTTTGTCCGGACGCTGCTTGCCCGTGGTGACGGGCCCCCCCTGTCGCCACCGTCAGGCGGCAACAGTAATGCGGCCCGCCGTCATTGACGGCGCAGGCCGAATGCCAGATCGTTCCAGTTGATTTCGTTCTTGAAGGCAGCAATCTCGGTCTTGCTGTCGATCAACAGGAACTCGATGCCGAAGATCTCGGCCAGAATGCGCAGGTGCTCGGACGTGATCGCCTGGCTATAGACCGCGTGGTGCGCGCCGCCCGCAAGAATCCACGCTTCGGCGGCCACTTCGAGGCTCGGCAAGGCTTTCCAGACGGCGCGCGCAACCGGCAGCTGGGGTAGCGGCTGGGGCTGCTCGACCGTTTCGATCTCGTTGACGATCAACCGGAAGCGATCGCCCATGTCGATCAGGCTGGCGTTGAGCGCCGGGCCGGGACGCGCCGAAAATAGTAAGCGCGCCGGGTCGTCCTTGTGGCCGATCGACAGCGGCTGCACGTCGAGCAGCGGTTTTGGCTCGCGCGCAATCGACGGGCAGACTTCGAGCATGTGGGCGCCGATCACCAGCTCGTTGCCCGGCGTGAAGTCATAGGTGTAATCCTCCATGAACGAGGTGCCGCCCGCCAGACCGTGGCCGATGACCTTGGCGGTGCGCAGCAATGCCGCCGTTTTCCAGTCGCCCTCGGCGCCGAAACCGAAGCCTTGCTGCATCAGCCGCTGCACCGCGAGACCCGGCAATTGCGCCAGGCCGTAGAGGTTTTCGAAGGTGGTGGTGAATGCGCCAAAGCCGCCCTCGACCAGGAAATTCCTGATTCCCAGCTCGATTCGCGCGGCGTCGAGCAGATGCTGGCGTTTTTCGCCGCCCGCTTTGACCGCGGCCGATAATTCGTAGCTCGCTTCGTATTCGGCGACCAGTTGCGACACGCTGGCGTCGCCGACGGCTTCGATCGATTCGACCAGATCGCCCATTGCGTAACCGTTGACCGAGTAGCCGAACTTGATCTGCGCCGCAACCTTGTCGCCTTCGGTGACCGCCACTTCGCGCATATTGTCGCCAAAGCGCGCGACCTTCATGCGGCGGCTGTCGTAGACCGCGGCGGCGACGCGAATCCAGCGGTCGATCTTGCGCTGCGCGCCGTCATCCTGCCAGTGGCCGACGACGACGGTGTAGTGCTGGCGCATGCGCGCGCCGATAAAGCCGAACTCGCGGCCGCCGTGCGCGGTCTGGTTGAGGTTCATGAAGTCCATGTCCATGCTGTCCCACGGGATCTGCGAATTGAACTGGGTATGGAGCTGCATGAAAGGCTTGTCGAGCACCGACAGACCGGCTATCCACATCTTGGCCGGCGAGAAGGTATGCATCCAGGTGATCAGCCCGATGCAGGTTTCCGAGTGACTGGCCGCACGGCAGACGGCGAGGATCTCGTCCGGCGTCTTGACCGTTGGCTTGAGCACGATCTTGACTGGGAAGCGGCCGCTGGCATTGAGCCCGTCGACGACGACGCGCGCATTGTCGGCGACCTGTTGCAGGATCTTCGGGCCGTACAGATGCTGGCTGCCGACGACGAACCAGACTTCGACTTTTTTGAAAAATTCCATGATTGCTGTCCTTTGTACCGAGCGATGGTCTCGTTGGCGGTGAGGGTTGAGGGGTTTTGCCAGGCTGACGCGATCAGCCTTGGCTTTGGGCGTAGAGCGGTTCGGCCTGCTTCGCCCAGTGCCGATAACGTTGGTAGAGGCGCTCGAAGTGAGCAACGGCGGCGGGGTCGGGGTCATAAATCCGTTCGATGCGGCTGGCCATCGCGCGCTGGGCTGTGGCAACGTCGCCGTAGGCGCCCGCGGCGACGGCGGCGAAGATCGCCGCGCCGAGCGCGCAGCACTGGTCGGAGGCAACCACTTCGATCGGGCGGTTCATCACGTCGGCGCAGACTTGCATCACCGTCGGCGATTTGCGCGCGATGCCGCCGAGCGCGACCACGCTGTCGACCGCGACGCCCTGATCGACGAAGCATTCCATGATGGCGCGAGCGCCAAAGGCCGTCGAGGCGATGAAACCGCCGAAAATCGCCGGTGCATCGCTGCCCAGGTTGAGGTCGGTGATGACCCCTTTGAGCCGCTGGTTGGCAAACGGGGTGCGCCGGCCATTGAACCAGTCGAGCACGACGGGCAGACGCGCGTAGTCGATATTCGCCGCCCACGCCTCGGTCAGCGCCGGCAGCAGATCGTCCTCGACCTGTTGCAGTTGCGCCGTCAGCTCGGGGTGCTGTTGTGCCGCCAGTTGCAGCGGCCAGGCGAGCAGGCGCGAGAACCACGCGTACATGTCGCCGAAGGCCGACTGTCCGGCCTCCAGACCGACTTTGCCGGGAACCACGCTGCCATCGACCTGGCCGCAGATTCCCTCGATCGCTCTTTGCTCGATCAACGTTGCGTCGGCGATCAGGATGTCGCAGGTCGAGGTGCCGATGACCTTGACCAGCGCCTGATCCTTGGCGCCGGCGCCGACGGCGCCCATGTGGCAGTCGAAGGCGCCGCCGGAGATCATGACGTCTTCAGGCAATCCGAGGCGCTGCGCCCACTGCGCCGTGATGCGGCCGACCGGCAGGTCGGCCGTAAAGGTCTCGGTGAACAAGGGGTAGGGCAGGTCATCGACCAGGCAGGGGTCGAGTTCGGCCAGGAAAGCGCGCTGCGGCAAGCCGCCCCATTGCGGATGCCACAAGGTCTTGTGCCCGGCGGCGCAGCGCCCGCGGCGGATCTGGTGCGGACGCGTGGTGCCGGAAAGCAGTGCCGGAACCCAGTCGCACAATTCAATCCAGCTTTTTGCCGCGGCGCGGACTTTTTCATCGTGCCGCGAGACGTGCAGCAGCTTGGCCCAGAACCATTCGGACGAATAGACTCCGCCGATATAGCGGCTGTAATCGGGAAACCTGCCGCTGTGGCACAGCGCGGTGATCTCCTCGGCCTCGTCGATGGCGGTGTGGTCTTTCCACAGCACGAACATGGCGTTGGGGTTTTCGGCGAACTCGGGGCGCAGCGCCAGGACTTCGCCGTTCTCGTCGATCGGCGCGGGGGTCGAACCGGTGCTGTCGACGCCGATGCCGACGATGCTGCGCCGTTGCGCTTCGCTGAGAGCCGCCAGCGTTTCTCGCAGCGAAGCGACCATCGCGTCGATGTAATCCTGCGGGTGGTGGCGGAACTGGTTGGCCGCGGGGTCGCTGTAAAGGCCTTGTGACCAGCGCGGATAGAAGGAAACGGCCGAGGCGATCTCTGCGCCATCAAGGCAACTGACCGCCAGCGTCCTGACTGAGTCGCTGCCGAAATCAAGGCCAAGTGCGATTCTTTCTGACATTCCGTAATCCTTGAACTTTAGAAAACCAGCGCAACGGTATGGACTAAACGATATGGACTTTATGCCTGTGGCTGTTAGGATTCTGCGGTCATTTATATGCACAGAACGGCTTAGCTCCCGGATTAGGCGGATTAAATTCGGCATTTATCCTGGAATATAGAGTCGCAGATATGGATTTTTGTGCTTTTATCGCTGCTTTGTGTCTATGCCTACTTCCATAGTCATGAGCATTGGAGTTACCTTCATCGCGTTGCCGCCGGACGACGATCGCATGATCAAAATCGGCGGGCGGGTGGTTTGGGGTGAGGTCGTTTTTTTTCACCAATTTCTTCATTTGAATCGGAGACTGGATCATGAACAGAAGGAAAATGCTGGTAGCCTCTTTGCTGGTTGGCGCGATGTGTTGCGCGAACTTCGCCCAAGCCCAGGACAAGGGCCTGGTTGGCGTCTCGATGCCGACCAAGTCTTCGGCGCGCTGGATCTCGGACGGCGACAGCATGGTCAAGTACCTCAAGGAAGCCGGTTACAAGGTCGATCTGCAATACGCCGAAGACGACATCCCGAACCAGCTCGCGCAGGTCGAGAACCTCGTCACCAAGGGCGCCAAGGTGCTGGTGATCGCCGCCATCGACGGCACCACGCTCTCCGACGTGCTGCAAAAGGCAGCCGACAAGGGTGTCAAGGTCATCTCGTATGACCGCATGATCACCAAGACCAAGAACGTCGATTACTACGCTACCTTCGACAATTTCGCGGTCGGCGTGCTGCAGGCCGGATCGCTGGTCACCGCCTTGAAGCTCAAGGAAGGCAAGGGGCCGTTCAACATCGAGCTGTTCGGCGGCTCGCCCGACGATACCAACGCCTTCTTCTTCTACGACGGCGCCATGTCGGTGCTCAAGCCCTATCTCGATAGTGGCAAGCTGGTCGTCCGCAGCAAGCAGCTGGGCATGGAGAAGGTCGGTACGCTGCGCTGGGACGGCGCCGTCGCCCAGGCGCGCATGGACAACCTGTTGTCGGCCTTCTATGGCAAGGACAAGATTCACGCCGTGCTGTCGCCGTATGACGGCCTGTCGATCGGCATCCTCTCTTCGCTCAAGGGCGTCGGCTATTGCACGGCGCAACAACCCTGTCCGTTCGTCAGCGGCCAGGATGCGGAAGTCGCTTCGGTCAAGTCGATGCTGCGCGACGAACAGTATTCGACGGTGTTCAAGGACACGCGGCAACTGGCCAAGGTTGCGGTCGGCATGGTCGATGCGCTGCTGCTTGGCAAGAAGCCGGAGATCAACGACACCAAGACCTACAACAACGGCGTCAAGATTCTGCCGTCCTACCTGCTCAAGCCGGTCAGCGTAGACAAGAGCAACTACAAGGAAATTCTGGTCGGCAGCGGCTACTACACCGAAGCCCAGTTGAAGTAGTGCGCTGGCAGGCACCGCCTGGCGCCGGCGCGTTCAACGAGCGCGCCCTTGGCCTGAGCGGTGCCGATCATCCCGATAGCGGTTCAGAAAAAAAGGGGAAACGGTGGGATCCATTCTTGAAATGAGGGGAATCACCAAGCGTTTTACGGGGGTGGTCGCCCTCAAAGACGTCAATCTGGTGGTTGAGGCCGGTGAAATTCACGCCATCTGCGGTGAAAACGGCGCCGGCAAGTCGACGCTGATGAAGGTCTTGAGCGGCGTCCATCCGCACGGCAGCTATGAGGGCGAAATCCACTTCGCAGGTCGCGAGCTGCAGTTCGATTCGATCAGCGACAGCGAGGAACAGGGAATCATCATCATCCACCAGGAGCTTGCCTTGGTGCCGCTGATGTCGATCGCCGAAAACATCTTTCTGGGCAACGAACAGGCGCGGCTCGGGGTGATCGACCCCGAGTCGACGCACCGGCGAACCGTCGAACTGCTCAAGAAGGTCGGGCTCAACGAATCGCCCGAAGAGCTGATCACCAATCTTGGCGTCGGCAAACAGCAACTGATCGAGATCGCCAAAGCCTTGTCGAAGAAGGTCAAGCTGTTGATCCTCGACGAGCCGACCGCGAGCCTCAACGAGAACGACAGCCAGGCGCTGCTCGATCTGCTGCTCGAGTTCAAGGCGCAAGGCATGACGATGATCATGATCTCGCACAAGCTCAACGAAATCGCTCGCATCGCCGATTCGGTGACCATCCTGCGCGATGGCTCGACGGTGCAGACGATCGATTGCCGCGACGCGCCGGTCAATGAAGACGTGGTGATCCGCCACATGGTCGGGCGCGAAATGGCCGACCGCTATCCGCATCGCGAACCTGACATCGGCGAGACGGTTTTCGAGGTCAGGGACTGGGTCGTCTTCCACGAGCAGCACGCTGACCGCAAATTCATCAAGGGCGTGAGCTTCCATGTCCGCCGCGGCGAGATCCTCGGCATCGCCGGCTTGATGGGGTCGGGAAGAACCGAACTGGCGATGAGCCTGTTTGGCCGCAGCTATGGCCGCCGCATCTCCGGGAAAGTATTGATGGGCGGCAAGGAAATCGACGTGAGCACCGTCGAGAAAGCGATCAGCCACGGCATCGCCTATGTCACCGAGGATCGCAAGGGCTATGGACTGATCCTCGAAAACGAAATCAAGCACAACATCTCGCTGGCCAACCTGCCGGGGGTCTCGCGCTTCGGAATCATCGATGAAGGAAAAGAGTATTCGGTCGCTCGCGACTCGCAGAAAAAAATCAATATCCGCTGCGCCGATGTCTTCCAGTACGTCAGCAATCTGTCCGGCGGCAATCAGCAAAAGGTCGTGCTCAGCAAATGGCTGTTCGCCGGACCCGAGGTCTTGATTCTCGACGAACCGACGCGCGGCATCGACGTCGGCGCCAAATACGAAATCTACTGCCTGATCGCCCAGCTCGCCAGGGAAGGCAAGTGCATCATCCTCATTTCATCGGAAATGCCGGAGTTGCTGGGCATGAGCGATCGCCTCTACGTCATGAACGAAGGCGCGTTGATCGCCGAAATGAAGACCGCCGACGCGAGCCAGGAAATAATCATGCGCGCCATTGTCAGCGCAGCGAAAGGTTGATATGAACAGCATCGTCGAAACCGCAGCCCCGGCGGCCGGGAAGATTTCCACCGCGACCCTCATCAAGAAGAACGTCCACGAATACGGCATGCTGATCTCATTGGCGGCGATCATGGCCTTCTTCGAGTACATGACCGACGGCACGCTGATGCAGCCGCTCAATATCACCAACCTGTTGCTGCAAAACAGCTACATCGTGATCATGGCGCTGGCCATGCTGCTGGTGATCGTCGCCGGCCATATCGATCTCTCGGTCGGTTCGGTGGCCGGCTTCATCGGCGGGCTGGCGGCCGTGTTGATGGTCGATTTCCACTGGCACTACATTCCGGCGACGCTGGTCTGCCTGCTCGCCGGCGCGCTGATCGGCGGGATCCAGGGCTACTTCGTCGCCTTTCACCGCATTCCCTCGTTCATCGTCACGCTGGGCGGCATGCTGGTTTTCCGCGGTGCTGCGCTGGCGCTGCTCAAAGGCCAGTCGGTCGGGCCTTTCCCGCGCGAATTCCAACTGCTCAGTTCAGGCTTCATTCCCGACCCGTTCGGTGCGGACGGGCTGCGCTTGACCTCGCTGCTGCTCGGCGGGGTGGTCGCTCTGGTGCTGTTTACCATGAGCCTGCGCGAGCGCGCCAACAAGCTGCATTACGGCGCCGCCGCCGAACCGCTCGGCTTCCTGATTGCGAAAAATGTGGCTTTCGCCGCGGCGATCGTCTACTTCAGTTACCTGTTGGCGTCGTACAAGGGCTTGCCCAACGTTCTGGTGATCATGTTCGTGTTGATGATGGTGTTTGACTTCATCACCAACCGAACGACGATCGGTCGGCGAATCTACGCGCTGGGCGGCAATGAAAAGGCGGCGCGCCTGTCGGGTATCAAGACCGACCGCTTGTCGTTCTATACCTTCGTCAATATGGGCGTTCTTGCGGCGCTCGCCGGACTGGTCTTCGCCGCGCGCCTCAATACCGCGACGCCGAAGGCCGGCGTCGGCTTTGAACTCGACGTGATCGCCGCCTGCTTCATCGGCGGCGCGTCGGCGACCGGTGGCGTCGGCAAGGTGATGGGTGCGGTGATCGGCGCTTTCGTGATGGGCGTGATGAACAACGGGATGTCGATTCTCGGGATCGGCATCGACTGGCAGCAGATCATCAAGGGGGTGGTGTTGGTCGCCGCCGTCTTCGTCGACGTCTATAACAAGAACAAGTAGGCCGCTGGCCGGCGGTCCTGCGGCCTGGTCCTGCGCGTTGATCGGGTTTTGACTTATTGGCGGCAGCCTGGGCAATGCCGGGCAATTCTGGGAAAGAAAATGCTTCATTACGAGACCGGGCAACAACTCAACCCCTTGCTTCCGGGTTATTCGTTCAACATCTATCTCGTGGCCGGTACGACACCGATCATCGAGAACGGCCCGCTCGATTTCTTCATCGACCGCAAGAACGGGATGAGCGGCTTCATCATCAACATGACCGTCAAGGGGCGCGGCAAGGTCTTTGACGGCGACGACGCGTTCGACTGCAATCCGGGCGATCTATTGTTGTTTCCGCCCGAAGCCGCGCATTTCTATGGCCGCGCGCCGGACAGTCCGGACTGGTATCACCGCTGGATCTACTTTCGCCCGCGCGCCTACTGGGCGCACTGGCTCAAATGGCGCAACCAGGTCAACAAGGTCGGTCGCTTGACGCTGTCCGACAAGGCGCTGATCACCGAATTCGACGAGCTGTTCCAGCAAATCGAACAGACCTACAAGGCCGGTCGTCGCTCGTCCGAAGAACTGGCCATCAACTTGCTTGAGCGATTGCTGATCCGCTGTTTCGAAGAGACGCCCGAAAACCGCATTAGCCCGATCGATCAACGCATCGAGCAGGCCTGCCAGTTCCTGTCGCGCAACCTCGCCGAAGAGGTCAATCTCGCCGAGATCGCGCGCCACGTCTGCCTGTCGCCATCGCGCCTGGCGCATCTGTTCCGCGACCAGATGGGCGTCAACATCGTTCGCTGGCGTGAAGACCAACGGATGATCCTGGCCAAGCATCTGTTGCATAGCACCTGCTTGCCGATCACCCGGATCGCGAGCACCGTCGGCTACGACGATCAGATGTATTTTTCGCGGGTTTTCCGCAAGCGCGTCGGCACCAGCCCGAGCGAGTTTCGCCAGAGCAGCGAGGCGCCTCCGGCGTGTTGCGAGACGCCGGAGGCTGGCGTCGCCGTCCAGGCCCAGCCATGAGCTGTGCCGAAGCCCTTTGCCCGGACGGGCAGCCGCCGCGTCTGATCGAACTCGCCGCTGACTGCGGCACGCGTTTGTCGTTGATGGATTGGGGCGGCACCCTCCTGTCGTGCCGCGTTGCGGTCGGTGGCGCCGAACGCGAGGTGCTGCTGGGCTGCGCCCGCCTGGCCGATTACTTTACGCAGACCGCCTTTCTCGGCGCGACCATCGGGCGTTACGCCAATCGCATCGGCGGCGCGCAGTTTACTCACGGCGGGCGGACTATCGCGCTGACGCCGACCGCGGACGGTCACCAGTTGCATGGCGGACCGCAGGGCTTTGATCGCCGCCGCTGGCGAATCGTGCAGCAGCAGGCGAACGCTGTCGTTCTCGGCATCGAATCGGCCGCTGGCGATCAGGGCTTTCCCGGCAAGCTAAGCGCGACCGTGCGCTATCGCCTCGACGGCGAAGGGCGCCTTGGCATCGACTACACGGCCAAGGTCGATGCGCCGTGTCCGGTCAATCTGACCAATCATGCCTATTTCAACCTCGATGGCGCGGCGACCGACATTCGCCAGCATCGCCTGCAGATTCACGCCCAGCATTACCTGCCCGTCGACTGTGAGCTGATCCCGCTCGGGCAACTGCAGCGGGTGGCCGGCACGGGTTTCGACTTTTCCAAGGCCAAGCTGATCGGCAGCGATTTTTTGAGCGACGAACAGCAGCGACTCGCGCAGGGCTACGACCACGCCTATCTGCTCGATCAGCAATGCCGGGGAATGGCTGGCGTTGCGGCGACCGTCGTCGCCGGTGATGGTCGGCTGGCGATGGACGTCTATACCAGCAAGCCGGCGTTGCAGTTCTACAGCGGCAACTTTCTGGCGGGAGTTCCTGCGCGCGACGGGGGAACTTACTCTGCCCATCAGGGCTTCGCGCTCGAAACGCAGTTCCTGCCCGACAGCCCCAACCATCCCGAATGGCCGCAGCCCGATTGCTGGCTGTACCCCGGCGAAACGTATCAACACAGCACCGTGCTCGCCTTCCGCTCGGCCTGAGCGCCGCTGCCGAGCTGGCCGTCGTCACCGGCAAGGCTGTGGGTTTTCGGGCGTTCCGCACTGCAGTAACTGGCTTGGGTCACGCGGGTTGACGTAACCCCCGCGGGCGCCATCCCAGGCGGTGTTCGGGGTGCTGTATCGGGTTCCGGTCGACGGGTCGAAAGTGGGCTCGCTGCCGCGCGTGGTGTTCGACCACCTCTGCATCGACTTGTCTTGCGATTTGTTCTTGTCTTTCCAGCTTTGCGCGATGGTGTCAGCCGAGGTGTTCGGATTATTGCGCGGCGAGATCAACTGATTGTTGCCAAATGCTTCGGCTGAATTGATCAGCTTGATGCTTGCGGCAATCGGTTCCAGCCACGATTTCGCCTTGTCGTATTCGGCGGGGGGTGCCCAATAGCCGACGACCAGCGAATCGTTGAGATTGTAATAGTTCGCGACACCGCTTTTCCACGATCCCTTGAGGAGGCTGCCGTTTTTGTCAGCGGCGGTGACTTCAGCCTCAACCCAGTCCCACGTCTGAGAACCCCTCTGTTGCCTGGGCAGATTTCTAAACTGGGTGATTTTGACGTTCTGATAAGCCATGCCGAGCGCTCGGGCGAGGAAAGCCTGTGGCGCGTTCCGTCCCGGCGAGCGCATCAGCCCGACCAGCGCCGCGGTGTAGCGTCCGTCGGGCGAAACGATCGTCACTCCGGCGATGGATTCGCTATGTCGCCAGTTGGTGGGCGCCGTCCAACTCCAATAACGGCCTCGCTGTGCAAGCATCGAATCGGCAGCAACGGCATCAGCAATAAAAAGCGCAACGAGGACGGCAAAAATTCCGTTTTTGATACGGGACGTTTTCATGTCGGCTAGTCCTGCCTGATCAGACGCAGTTTTGAGACGCTATGAATCTTACACTTGTTGCAACGCAGCCATTGACTGGCGTTTTCCCTGCGATGCGCGGCAGGTTTGCCGCCGGGGTCAAGCGCCGAGGTGGCAAGTGATCGTCGAAAACTGCAGATGGTGCATGAGTTCGCGCAGGATCAGCAGTCTTGCCGCGAATTCGTTGCTGGCCGGCAGACCCGATCGGGCAGCCGGCCTGCCCAAGGCGACTTGAGCCATCCGGTCGAAAGTCTGCTCCATCGCATCGATACTCAAGACCATTGGCGAAATCTCGTTGACTCCCGAAAGTACGGCGATCTCGCGCAACGCCGCGTCGGCGGTGTGCAGTTGCCAATTGCCGTGAAGCATCGATCGCGCACGGGCAATCTCGTCCTCGACGGTGACGATCGCGTTTTCGAGTTCGAGCGCAGTGGCCGGTGCGTGCTTGAAATAGTGCTCGGCGATCGATTGCCAGCCGATCGCCAGAAGCGCGATCTGCGCGGCTTCGTGATGGTCGCCAAACGCCATCGCCGTTTGTTCGGGGCCGATGTGCAGCACGGCAATCCGAGGTGCGTGCGGGAGCGCCGAGCGGACGGCAAGATAGCGGCTCCGGATTTCGCTTTCGATTCCTGCTGCAGGCATTGCAAGGTCCTGGTGAGTCTCGCTCAAGACGCCCGGGCGGCGGTCAGCGATCGCCAACGATGCGGTAACACCGGTTGTATTCCTTGCCCGGAAGCTTCATTCGCCGTTGCTCGACGAAGGACGACAACAACTCGTCCAGCGGTCCCATGATCGCCGACTCGCCGTAAATCTCAAAGACGCCGTGCTGCTCGATCTCGCGGATTCCGTCGGCCTTGACATTGCCCGCGACCAGTCCCGAGAAGGCGCGGCGCAGGTCGGCCGCCAGCCGGTGCTTGGGCTGATCGCGCCGCAGCTTGAGGCTGCGCATGGTTTCATGGCTGGCGACGAACGGCTGCTGGAAGTCGTCGCCGATATTGATTCCCCAGTTGAAGTTGTAGGCATCCTGGCGAACCTTGCGGAAATCGCGGACGAGTTGCAGCCCGGTCTTGAGTTCGCGCGCCACCCGCTCCGGATTGTCGATGATGATCTTGTAGCGGCGCTGCGCTTCAACGCCGAGCGTCTCGCCGACGAACTGATCGATTCGCCGGAAATACGCCTCGGCGCTCCGGGGGCCGGTGAGGACCAGTGGAAAAGGCAGGTCGGCGTTGTCCGGATGGAGCAGGATCCCCAGCAGATAGAGGATCTCCTCGGCGGTCCCGACGCCGCCGGGGAAAACGATGATGCCGTGGCCGGTGCGAACGAAAGCTTCGAGCCGCTTCTCGATGTCGGGGAAAATGACCAATCCGTTGCAGATCGGATTGGGCGGCTCGGAGGCGATGATTCCCGGTTCGGTGAAGCCGAGATAGCGGCCGCCATGACGCTGTTTGGCGTGACCGATCGCGGCGCCTTTCATCGGTCCCTTCATCGCGCCAGGACCGCAGCCGGTACAGATGTCCATGCCGCGCAGTCCCAATTGGTAACCGACCCACTTGCTGTAATCGTATTCCTCGCGGCTGATCGAGTGACCGCCCCAGCACACCACCAGATTCGGCGTGCTGACCGGCGCCAGCACGCCGGCATTGCGCAGGATGTGGAAAACCGTATCGGTGACGCCATCGGACGTCGACAGGTCGAACCTGGGGTTGCCGCGGATTTCGTCACCGAGGTAGATGACGTCGCGCAGCACCGCGAACAGGTGCTCCTGGATGCCGGTGATCATCTTGCCATCGACGAAGGCGCTGGCCGGCGCATCGTTGATGTCGAGCTTGATGCCGCGTTCGCGGCTGATCATGCGGATGTCGAACGAGCTGTAGCGCTCGAGCAGTTGCTTGCCGTCGTCGGTCTCGTTGCCGCAGTTGAGCACGGCCAGCGAGCAGTTGCGGAACAGCTCGTGCAGGCCGCCGTGACCACCGTTGAGAAGGCTGGCGGCTTCGGCGCGCGAGAGCACCTCAAGCCGACCGGTTGGTGAGATTTGCGCGTCGACGACTTCGTGGGGCATGGCAGTAGATTAGGGAGTGATGGCGGGACAAGACAATAGCAGAAATCGCCGCCTGCGGCGTCCGTGGCGTGCGGCCTGCGCCGCATCGCCGGCGTTGTTCTGGTGACTGCCGCCTACGCGTGGCCCATGGCTACTCGTGGCGCAACGCTTCGATCGGGTCGAGCTGCGCGGCGCGGCGCGCCGGGAAGTAGCCGAAAATTACGCCGATTCCCGCCGAGAAGGCCAGCGACAGCAGGTTGATCGCCGGGTCGAAGAGGTAGGGAATCCCCATGATGCTGGAAAGCAGAATCGACGCGACGGTGGCGATGACGATTCCGGCGACGCCGCCGAGCGCCGAGAGTACCACCGCCTCGATCAGGAACTGCAGCAGCACTTCGCGCTCGAGCGCGCCGATCGCCAGGCGCAGGCCGATCTCGCGCGTTCGTTCGGTGACGCTCACCAGCATGATGTTCATGATGCCGATGCCACCGACCAGCAGGCTCACCGCGGCGACCGCACCGAGCAGCGCGGTCATCACCTGCGTCGTCCCCGACAGCGTTTCGGCCAGTTGCTGGGTGTCGAGCACGTTGAAGTTGTCGTCGTCACCGTCGCCCAGTTTGCGCCGCTCGCGCAGCAGTTGCGTCAGCGCGTTCTTGATCGGCGCGCTGTCGGCGCCGTCCTGCATCGCCACCAGCAAGGTGGCGACGATGCGGTTGCCGGTGACGCGGCGCTGCAGCGTATGCAGCGGCACCAGCACCGTGTCGTCCTGGTCGTTGCCCATCCCGGCCTGGCCTTTGGACGCCAGGATGCCGATCACGGTGCACGAAAACTGCTTGATGCGCAGCTGCTCGCCCAGGCCTTGGCTGCCTGCGGCGCCGCCGTAGAGCTCGCGACGAACCGTCTCGCCGATGACGCAGACCGCCGCGCCGGAGACCTGCTCGTCGTCGGTGAATGGGCGGCCGGCGGCGAGCGTCCAGTTGCCGGTCTGGAACCAGGCGTTGCTGCTGCCGGTGACGGTGGTCGCCCAGTTGCGGCCGTTGGCGATCACCGTGACGCTGCTGCGCCCCTCTGGCGCGACCGTCGCGACGCCGCCGATCTGCGTCAGGATCGCCTCGGCGTCGGCTTCCTTGAACGACGGCACGCTGCCGCCGCCGGCGCCGCCCGGTCCCTGGCGCTGGCCCGGGCGGACCATCAGCAGGTTGCTGCCGAGGCTGGCGATCTTCAGCTGCACCGCCTGCGTCGCGCCGTTGCCGAGCGTCACCATGGTGATCACCGCGGCGACGCCGATGACGATGCCGAGGATGGTCAGGAACGAGCGCAGCAGGTTGCGGCGGATCGAGCGCAGCGCGATGAACAGGGTGTTGAGCAGCATCAGTGGCTCCTCGTTGTCGCGGCGAGCGGCCGGGTCGGGCTGGCGTTGGCCTCGTCGCTGGCGATGTGGCCGTCGACGAAGTGCACCAGGCGGCGCGCGTAGGCCGCCATGTCGGGCTCGTGCGTGACCATCAACACGGTGATGCCATGCGCCTCGTTGAGGCCTTGCAGCAGCTCCATGATCTCGACGCTGCGCTGGCTGTCGAGGTTGCCGGTCGGCTCGTCGGCGAGCAGCACCGCCGGTTGCGTGACGATGGCGCGCGCGATCGCCACGCGCTGCTGCTGGCCGCCCGAGAGTTCGGCTGGCGTATGCTCTTCCCAGCCGGTCAGGCCGACCGACGCCAGCGCGCGGCTGGCCGCGGCGCGTCGCACTTCGGCGCTGTCGCCACGGTAGAGCAGCGGCAGTTCGACGTTCTCCTGCGCCGAGGTGCGCGCCAGCAGGTTGAAGCCCTGGAAGACGAAGCCCAGGAAACGCCGGCGCAGCCGCGCGCGCTGGTCGCGCGTCAGCGCTTCGACGTGCGCGCCGTGGAACAGGTACTGACCGCCGGTTGGCGTATCGAGGCAGCCCAAGATGTTCATCGCCGTCGACTTTCCCGATCCGCTCGGCCCCATGATGGCGACGAACTCGCCGGCGTTGATGGACAGATCGATGCCCTTCAAAGCCAGCAATTCGGCCTGTCCCGTGCCATAGACCTTGGTCACCGCGGCAAGGCGGATCAGCGGCGTTGCGGACGGTGATTGAGCGGCGCTCACTTTTTCGCCACCGCGCTCTTCTGGTCGGTGATCACCAGCATGTCGGCCTGCAGTTCGCCGCCGACGATTTCGGTCATGCGTCCGTCGCTGATTCCGGGCGTCACCGCAACCGCGACCGGTTCGCCGTCGCGCAGCACCCACAGCTGCTTGGCGGCCGTCGTACGCGCGTTGGCTGCCGCCGGTTTGCGCGCGCTGTTCGGCGGCGGGCCGGGCATCAGGCTGGCGGCAAAGCCGCCGCCGCCCGCCGCCGGACCGCTCGCCGTCGGCGTGAAGCGCAGCGCGGTGTTGGGCACCAGCAGCACGTCCTGGTGCTCTTTGGCGGTGATCGTCGCGGTGGCAGTCATTCCCGGGCGCAGCGAGAGGTCCTTGTTGTCGACGCCGAGGTAGGTCAGATAGGTGACGACGTTGTCGGTGATCGTCGAGCCGTAGGCGACGCGCGTGATCTTGGCCGGATACTTGCGGCCCGGGTAGGCGCTGACGATGAAGCTGGCGTTCTGGTCGACGCTGACCGAGCCGACGTCGGCTTCGTCGACATAGACCTGCAGGCGCAGCTGGCTTAAGTCCTCGGCCAGCGTGAACAGCGTCACCGCCTGCAAGGACGCGGCGACCGCGTTGCCGGGTTCGACGCTGCGGGTGAGGACGACGCCGTTCGACGGCGCGCGGATCGACGACTTGTCGAGGTTGATCTCGTCGGTCGATAGCGCCGCCTTGGCGTCGGCGACGCCGGCGCGCGCGCTCGCTTCGCTGGCCAGCGCGCGTTCGTGCGTCGCGCGGCCGGTATCGAGTTCGCTCTTCGACGGCACCTTGCCGCCCGACAGGCGCGCGACTTCCTCGAGCCGCGCCAGGTTGGCGGCGGATTCGCGGACGGTGGCGGCGGTCTGTACCAGCAGCGCTTCGGCGGTGGCCAGCGCGGCGCGCGAGCGCAGGATCTGGTCCTTGAGCTTGGATGGGTCGAGTTCGACCAGCACCTGGCCTTTGACGATGCGGTCATTGACGTCGACATTGACCTTGAGCACGGTTCCCGAGAGTTCGCTGCCGATGCTGATCGTCCGCGTCGGCTGCAGCGTGCCGTTGGCGATGACCGACAGCGTCAGGTCGCCGCGCGCGGCGCGCTGCGTGGTATAGGTCGGTTTGCCGTTGGCGCTGCGCTGCGTCAGCCAGTAGCCGATGGCGGCGGCCAGCAGTAGCAGCGCCAAGACGCCGCACCAGACGCTGCGCCGGCGATACCAGAGCGCCGGCGCCGGTTCGGCGAGCAGCGTCGCCAGGTCGGTTTCCGCGCTTTCGGAGCCGGGTGAAGGGGCGGTGGAGGGCGGGGTGCTCATGGGGTGGATTTCCGGGTTGCTGCGTTGATCGAAAGGTCGGCTGGCGTCGGCTGCCAGCCGCCGCCGAGCGCCTTGTAGAGTTGTACGTGGTCGGTGCTGACGTTGGCGCTGGAAATCGCCACGCTCTCCTGCGTGACGAGCTGGGTGCGTTGCGTTTCGAGCACCACCTGGAAGTCGACGAGTCCGCTGCTGTAACGCTGGCGCGCCAGCGCCGCGGCGTTGCCGGCGGCCTGCGCGGCGCGTTGCAATCGTGAGAGGCGCTGGCGGTCGCCGTCAAGCGCGACCAGCGCGTTTTCGACGTCCTTGAGCGCGCTCAGGATCGCCGCCTGATAGGCGATCGTCGCCTGGTCGAGCGCTGCCTGCTGGGCGCGAACCTGGGCGCGCGCGGCACCGCCGTCGAACACCGGCAGCGTGACGGAGCCGAGCAGACTGGTCATCACCGACGCGCCGTCGCCGAGCGCGCCGAGCGTCAAAGCGGTCAGGCCCAGCGAACCGTCGATCGTGAAGTTGGGCTGCCGCGCCGCTTCGGCCTGCGCGACGTTGGCGAGCGCCGCGCTCACCTGATGTTCGGCGGCGCGAACGTCGGGGCGCTGGCGCAGCGTGTCGGCCGGCAAACTCAGCGCCAGGTCGCCAGGCGCCTGCGGCAGCGGGCCGTGCGCTGCGAGCTGCGTCGACAGCGACGCCGGTGGCCGGCCGCTGAGCACCGCGAGCGCGTGCGCGGTCTGCGCGATGGTCGTCTGCAAGGGCGGCAGCAGCGCATTGGTCTGTTCGGCCGAGGTGCGCGCCTGCTCGACGTCGAGCTCGGTGGCGAGTCCCGCCTGCAAGCGCCAGCGCGTGATCTGCAGCGTCTGCTGCTGGCTGGCGAGGTTGTCGCTGGCGATCTCCAGGCGCTGCTGCGCGTCGCGCAGCGTGATGTAGGCTAGCGCCACTTCGGCGGCGATCGACACCTGGACGTCGGCGAGGCTCGCGGCGCTGGCGCGCGCGCTCGCCTCGCTGGCGTCAAGCGCGCTGCGCTTGCCGCCGAAGACATCGAGCTCCCAGCTGGCGTCGAGGCCGGCTGAAAAACTGTTGCTGGCCGGGTTGCCATCGGATTTTCCGCGCTGCGCCGACGCCGAACTGCCCAGCGTCGGCCACAGCGCCGCGGCCGAGACGTCGCGCAGCGCGCGCGCCTGACGCAGCGCCGCCTGTGCGCTGCGCACGCTGGTGTTGGCGTGCAGCGCGTCGCTCACCAGGCGGGACAGCTGCGCGTCGTCAAAACGCAGCCACCACTGCGCGAGCGGGGTCGCGGCGCTGGTCACGCTGGCCGGCGCCGCCGACCAGTCGTTCGGTACCGCGACGGCGGAAAATTCGGACGGGTCGGATGAGTCGGACGATTCGGGGGGCAGCGCCGCGCAGCCGCCGAGCGCGACGAGCAGTGCGCTGGCGAGCAGCGTCCAGCGAGCGCTTGGCGCGGCGCGGCGATGGTTCTTCGGAAAATCAGTGCGCATCGGTAGGTTTCAATCGTCGGCCTGACCTTAGCGTCAAGCACTTGAGTACGGGGTCGGCCTGGGGCCGGCGGGCAGTGTGCCGCGCTGCGCTCGGCGACGTCTGTGCGCCAGCGAACGGGGCCTGGTCTTGGGTTCGAGTCGCGTATCTTAGCCAGTTGGACGCAGTAAAGCGCTTTCGGCGGCCTGTTTTACCGTTCTTTACAAAGCATGTGCGCCAGCGCACTGAAGCCGCAGTCTCTTGCGTTTATGGTGTGTAGCGACCGGTATTCGACCGCGACAGCGCACGCCGGCTTATTTTCCACCCAATGGAGCATGCTATGAACAATAAAACAGTGATGTCCGTCGTCCTGGCGATGACTTTGGCCAGCAGCGGACTCGTCTTTGGTCAGGGAAACAGCGGGCATGACGACCGCGGCGGCGATCGTGGTCGCCATGAACAGTCGCAGCGCGGCGGGCCGCCTGATCGTCACGATGACCGGCGCCCCGACCCGCGCGACCGTCGTGGGCCGGATCGCCACGACGACCGTGCCCGCTACGCTCACGACAGCCGTGGCGCCGGTCCCAACAATTCTTGGCACCGTGGCGACCGCCTGCCGCCTGAATACCGCGGCCACCAATACGTCGTCGACGACTGGCGCGGCTATCACCTGAGCGCGCCGCCGCGCGGCTACCATTGGGTGCAGAACGGCGGCGACTATATCCTGGTGGCGATCGCCAGCGGCGTCATCCTGCAGCTGTTGATCAACAACTGACGACCTCGCGACCGGCGTCAAGCCAAAGGCAGTGATATAGAATTGGCCCGAATCCCGTTTTCGGGCCATTAGACGAACACTGCGCAAAGGCGAATCGATGCTGCATAACCTTCCTTTGGTCACGACCATCGCCACCGCGCTGGGAATGGCTTTGGTGCTGGGCTTCCTGGCCGTTCGCGTGAGGATTCCGGCGATCGTCGGCTATCTGCTGGCCGGCGTGCTGATCGGCCCGTTTACCCCGGGTCTCGAGGTCGATGGTCAGTTGGCGGCCGAGCTCGCCGAGATCGGCATCATGCTGCTGATGTTCGGCGTCGGTCTGCATTTTTCAGTCGATGATCTGCTCAAGGTGCGCAAGATTTCGGTGCCTGGCGCGACGCTGCAGATGACGATCGCTACGGCGCTCGGCTTTGGCCTGGCGGCGAGTTGGGGCTGGGACCTCGGCGGTGCGCTGGTCTTCGGACTGGCGCTGTCGGTGGCAAGTACCGTGGTGTTGCTGCGCGCGCTCGAGGCGACCGGGACGCTCGAATCGATGAACGGCCACATCACCGTCGGCTGGGTCGTCGTCCAGGACCTCGCGATGGTACTGGTGCTGGTGCTGCTGCCGCCTTTTGCGCAGTCGCTGAGCGGTCATGTCGAGCCGGGCGCGCAGGGCGAGCTGTGGCAGACGCTGGGGCTGACCCTGCTCAAGGTGGTGGCGTTCATCACGCTGATGCTGGTCGCCGGACGCCGGGTCTTTCCGTGGTTGCTGTGGCAGGTCGCGCGCACCGGTTCGCGCGAGTTGTTTACGCTGTGCGTTGTCGCGGCGGCGGTCAGCGTCGCTTTCGGCGCTGCCGAACTGTTCGGCGTGTCTTTCGCGCTCGGTGCTTTTTTCGCCGGGATGATGATGCGCGAATCGGAGTTCGCCCACCGCGCCGCCGAGGAATCCTTGCCGCTGCGCGATGCCTTCGCTGTGCTGTTCTTCGTTTCGGTTGGCATGCTCTTCGATCCGATGATCCTGTTGCAACAACCCTGGCACGTCCTCGCCGTGCTGGCGATCATCACGATCGGCACGCCGCTCGCTTCGGCGCTGCTGGTTCTTGCTTTTCGCTACCCGCTGAGCACCGCGCTGACGGTCGCTGCAAGCCTCGGCCAGATCGGCGAGTTCTCGTTCATCCTGACCGGGCTGGGAATGAGCCTGCATCTGCTGCCGGCGCAGGGGCAAAGCCTGATCCTGGCCGGCGCGCTGACCTCGATCGCGATCAACCCGCTGATGTTCAAGGCGGTGGCGCCGCTGCTGCGAGTGATACGCGAACGCTCGGCGTTGGCGCGTTCGCTCGAGCGGCGCAGCGATCCGCTCGCCGAGCTGCCGATCAGCACGCACGAGAAATTCCTCTCCGGGCAGGTGGTGCTGGTCGGCTACGGACGCGTCGGCCGGCGTATCGCGCAGACCTTGGCCGAACGCGGGATTCCCTACGTCGTCGCCGAACAGAACCGCGAACTCGTCGAACGGCTGCGCAGTCAGGGCGTCGCTGCGGTGTGCGGCGACGCCGCCGATCCCGCAGTACTGATTCAAGCGCATATCGCGCGCGCCAGCATGCTGGTGGTGGCTACCTCGAGCACGTTCAACGTGCGGCAAATCAACAACACCGCGCGTCTGCTCAATCCGTCGATCGAGACGGTCGTTCGCACGCACAGCGAAGAGGAAGCGCGCTTGCTCGAGCAGGAAGGCATCGGAACGATTTTCTTCGGCGAGGGCGAACTGGCCAAGGCGATCAGTCGCCATGCGCTGGAGCGCTACGGGAAAAATCGGTAAGCCTGGGACTCCTGCGAAATTGAGCCTGATAATAAACAACCACGGCGACACGGCGAACACGGCGAGAAGAACTGTTATTTTCGCTGTGCCCGCCGTGTCGCCGTGGTTTCGAAGCGGCTACTTTTGCTACAACATCATTCTTCGACGAAGACTTCCTGGCGTTTTTTCTTGATCGAAGGCAGCGCGGTGACGATGATCAGCACGAAGGACATCACGATCATCGTTCCCGAAATCGGGCTGGTGATGAACACACTCCAGTCGCCGCGGCCCATCAGCAGCGCGCGGCGCAGGTTTTCTTCCATCAACGGGCCGAGCACGAAGCCGAGCACCAGCGGCGCGGGTTCAAATCCCAGCTTGTTGAAAACCAGTCCGGCAACCGCGAACACCGCCGCACAATAGACGTCGAACGAACTGTTCGACAGCGTATAGACGCCGATCGCGCAGAAGGCCATGATCGCCGGGAAGAGGAAGCGGTAGGGCACCGTCAATAGCTTGATCCAGATGCCGATCAGCGGCAGGTTGAGGATTACCAGCATCACGTTGCCGATCCACATCGAGGTGATCAGCCCCCAGAACAGTCCCGGGTTGCTGGTCATCACCGTCGGTCCGGGCTGGATTCCCATGATCGTCATGGCGCCGACCATCAGCGCCATCACCGCGCTGGTCGGCACGCCGAGCGTCAGCATCGGGATGAACGACGTTTGCGCGCCGGCGTTGTTGGCCGCTTCGGGCGCCGCGACGCCTTCGATGGCGCCTTTGCCGAATTCCTCGGGATGCTTCGAAATTTTCTTCTCGACCGTGTACGAGGTGAACGAGGCGAGCAGCGGCCCGGCGCCGGGCAGCACGCCGAGGATGCAGCCCAGTGCGGTGCCGCGCAGCGCGGCCGGGGTCGCTTTCTTGAAGTCTTCCTTCGACGGCCACAGTCCGGTCACCGCCTTGACGAAGACCTCGCGGTGCTCGGCCGGCTTGCCGAGGTTGGCGATGATTTCGCCGAAGCTGAAGACGCCCATCGCGATGACGACGAAGTTGATGCCGTCCATCAGTTCAGGAATGCCGAAGCTGAAACGCGGCACCGCGCTGATCACGTCGGTATTGATCTGGCCGAGCAGCAGGCCGAGAACGACCATCGCCAGCGCCTTGACCAGCGAGCCGGAGGCGAGAACGACGGCGCCGACCAGGCCGAGGAACATCAGCGCGAAGTATTCGGGTGCGCCGAACTTGAAGGCCAGCGCGGTGAGCGGCGGCGCGAAGGCGGCGACGATCAGCGTGCCGACGGTGCCGGCGAAGAACGAGCCGAGCGCCGACACCGCGAGCGCGGTTCCGGCGCGGCCCTTGCGCGCCATCTGGTAACCGTCGAGCGCGGTGACGATCGACGACGCTTCACCCGGAACGTTGATCAGGATCGCTGTCGTCGAGCCGCCGTATTGCGCGCCGTAGTAGATGCCGGCGAGCATGATCAGCGCCGACGTCGGCTCGAGCGTGTACATCGACGGCAGCAGCATGGCGATGGTCGCGATCGGCCCCAGGCCGGGCAGCACGCCGATCAGCGTGCCGAGTGCGCAGCCGATGAAGGCGTACCACAGGTTGTAGAACGATAGCGAGGTTTGGAAACCGATGTAGAGGTTGTTAACGAGATCCATGGCGTGTCCTTAAGTATGTCAAACCAAAGCCCATGACGTTGTCAGACAGGCCAAACGGGGATGTTGAGTTGCAGGCCGAAAATGAAGATCGCGTACGACGCGACGGTCAATACCAGCGCGTTGAGCAGGGCGTCCTTCCAGGTGAATTCGGTGCTGGCAAAGGCGGTCAGTACGATCATCAGCGGAAAGGTGATGACGAATCCGAGGATCGGCAGAAAGACGCCGAAAAAGACGATGGCGCCGACGACGCAGAGCAGCGGACGCCACGGAATCGATCCGATCGGGTCGCCGTCGGTGCAGTGGCGGACGAACGAGGTGACGAAGACGATGACGCCGAGGATGGCCAGGATGATGCCGAGCCCGAACGGGAAATAGCCCGGGCCGGGACGAACGGCGGCACCGAAGTTGTAGTTTGTCGCGCCGATGGCGAATGCGGCGCCAACGAAAATCAGGAGCAACCCCGAGAAAAAATCTCGCTGACTTTTGATTTTCATGCAGAAATTCCTTTGATCTTGCAGTGTTTGTGATCCGCCCCAGCGACCGGTGACTCCCGGCGGCTGGGGCGTAAGTGCTGCGTGCGGCGAACGATCAGTCGGCCTTGATGTTGGCGGCCTTGATCAGCTTGCTGTACTTCTCGAATTCGGCCGGGCCGTATTTGGCCAGCTCGGCCTGCTCGCCGGTTCCCGGCGTGACGCCGACGCCGCGCAGTTTCTCGATGACTTCGGGCTTCTTGAGGACTTTTTGCAGTTCGGCGGAGAGCTTCTGGGTGATTTCCTTGGGCGTCTTGGCCGGCGCGTAGAGCGCATACCAGCCATTGACCGCGAAGTCGGGGTAGCCGGCTTCGGTGAGCGTCGGGACATCGGGGAAGTCGGGCAGGCGGGTCTTCGACGAAACGGCGATCGGGCGAACCTTGCCGCCCTTGATCAGCGACGTCGAGTTGGTCGAGGTGTCGAAGATCACGTCGAGACGCCCGCCGATCAGGTCGAGGATGTGCGCGCTGCCGCCCTTGTAGGGGACGTGGATCATGTCGATCTTGGCCTGCGCGGTGAACATTTCACCGGCCATGTGCAGCGGCGAGCCATTGCCCGACGAGCCGTACATCAGCACGCCCGGCTTGGCCTTGGCAGCGTCGACGACGTCCTTGATCGTCTTGTACGGCGATGCCGGATAGGTGATGACGACCGTCGGCGCCGTGCCGAACATGCCGATCGGTTCGAAGGCGGTGAGCGGGTCGTATTCGGCCTTGAACAGGATCGGGCTGACGGCGTTCGAGGCGAAGCCGCCGACCAGCAGCGTGTAGCCGTCGGCCGGGGCCTTGGCGACGATGTTGGCGCCGATCAAGGTGCCAGCGCCCGGCTTGTTGTCGATGATCACCGGCTGGCCGAGTCCTTCGGACAGCTTCTGGCCAATCAGGCGACCGAGCATGTCGTTGGCGCCGCCTGCCGGGTAGGGAACGACCAGCGTGATCGGCTTGTTGGGGTAGGTCTGCGCTTGCGCGACGCCGACGCAGCCGAGGCTGGCGAGGACGGTCAGCGCGAGCAACTTGGTGATGGTGCGGCGCGGCTGCGAAGGGGTGGATTGTTTGCTGCTCATGTTTAGCCTCCTGGGTTGTGTTCTGGTTACCGCCGGGTTGTCGTGCGATGCACTGTGCTGCATCAGGATCGGCCAGCGGTTCGTGTCAAGAGCATTCGCCATTGGGACCCCGATCAAAACAAAAACTACAGGAACCGCTGTACCGCGCACTTCAGGGTTCCGCTTACTGCAAGTCCTACCGCCTGACTTCGAACTTCCTTTGCAGGCCGCAAGATCGGCCTCTCCAATCGCGACTTTCTACAGCGCCGGCGCTGTGCCGTACTTGGCTGCGACATCCTTGATCGTGGCCAGGTCCTGTTCGGAGAAGCGGATCGGATAGCGACTTTCGCCGACATCCTCGCCGAGCAGTACCGCCGCCTTTTTTACCGCTGCCGGAGCGAAAGCGACGGCGTACAAATCCTTGCGCAAGGCGCTGATGAAGTCCTGCGCGGCTTTTGACTTCTCGAGATTGCCGTCGCGGAAATGCTTCCAGATCAGGCTGACGCCTTCCGGAGAAACATTGGCCAGGCCCGAGATGCAGGCCGAGCAGCCATCAACGAAGCCTTGATGGGCCAGGTGGTCCGGGCCGCTCAGGACGTCAAAGTGGGGGATGTCCCTGGCCGCGTCGAGGAAGCCCTTGAGGCTTTCGTAGCTGCCGGCGCTGTCCTTGATGCCGATGATGTTGGGGTGTTCGGCGAGCTTGGCGGCGGTCGCCGGTTCGATGGTGTTGCCGGTTCTGGCCGGGATGTTGTAAAGATAGACAGGCACCGGAACAGCGTCGGCGATCGCCGAATAGTGGTAGATCAGTTCGCTTTGTTTGAGCGGAACGAAGAACGGCGAGATCACCGAAACGGCATTGACGCCCATCGCCGCGACGGCCTTGCCCAGGTTGATCGTCGATCGCGTCGAAATTTCGCCGATATGGGCGACGACCGGCACCTTGCCGCCGACTTCGTTAACGCAAGTTTCTGTAACCAGAAGCTTTTCTTCCAGGCTCAAGACGAAGAACTCACCGTTGGTGCCGTTGCAGAAAATGCCGTTGCCGTACTTGACCTGCCGCTGGACCTGGGCGCGCAGGCGTTGCGGGCAGACTTCGCCGGCCGGGTCGAATGGCGTCACGATCGCCGTCAAAACACCTCTAATTTTCACTGTCATTTATCGGCTTCCTGGTCAGTCTGATTCGAGTGGATATCTGCAAATACTTGCCTGGGTGAAACGGCAGTCAGGCTGTCGCCGGCATCGCACCGCTAGATTGATCTAAGCTTCATTGTCTGTCAATAGCTTTCACAATGTTTCACGATGATTTTTTCTGGTGCTTGTTCTGGAAATTATTCAACCATATGGTTAATAAAGAAAAAAATAATTTTTACAACGTTTTTGTGGCGATTCTTGGTGAAATAAAAATATTGCAAAAAACGTCACAAGATGTCACTATCTACCAGACGGGATCGCTATTGGTATCACGCACGGTGGGTGGAAGCGGGTATTTCCGGTGATCGACAGAGGACAACGTGGTTAAACCTGACGCGACGAAACGATGAGCGAACTTCTAAAAGTACCGCTATTGGCAAGCCCTTTGCTGCCGGCCCAGCGGCGGCAGCGCATCATCGACTTTCTGCACCGCCACGGGGCGGCAACCTTGCATCAGTTGGCGCGTAGTTTGCGCGTGTCGATGTCTACGCTACGCCGCGACCTCGATGCACTGGCCGACGAGGGTCTGGTTGATCGCACCCATGGTGGCGCACTGCTGCGCCATCAGCAGTACAGTACTTTTGAACCCGAGTTCGCTGCGGCGCTCGAGTTGTCGCCGCAGGAAAAAAGCCTGATCGGGATGGTCGCCGCCGAATCGCTGGTTCCGGGGCAGTGCGTGATCTTCGATAGCGGCAGCACCGTGCTCGAAGCGGCACGCGCCGTTGCGGCGCGCAATATCGAGATTCTGGCGGTGACCAACGACATCCAGATCGCCCAGATTCTTGGTACCGGCTCGGCGCTGCGCGTCCATGTGTTCGGCGGTCAATTGCGCCCAGGTAGCAATACGCTGGTCGGCGATGAAGTGCTCGCCGGCGCGCGAGCGATTCGCGCCGATGTGCTGTTGTTCGGCGCGCATGCGGTGACCGACGGCGTCGTTTCCGAAACCTCGTCGGAGGTCGCTGCGGTCAAGCGCGCGTTGATGCAGTCGGCGACCTCGCGTCGCCTGCTGGTCGACTCGTCGAAGTTTCGTCCGCGCGTGTTCATGAGCGTTTGCGAGGTCGCCGAGCTGGCCGAGATCATCACCGACGACGGCGCGCCGCAAGAAGAGATCGAGCGGATCCACGGCGCCGGGGTCAAGCTGACGGTTGCGCGGAGGCCCGCTTGAGCGCCATCCGCATTCTTGCCGACGACCTGACCGGGGCGCTCGATACCTCGGCGGCTTTCGCTGGCGTCATTCCGGTGTTTGTCGATCGCCCGCCGGCGGCTGGCGAAGCTTATTTCGACGCTGCGCTTTCGGTCGTTGCGACGCCGACCCGCGATGTGCCGGTCGACCACTTGCCAGCTTTGCTGCAGCCGGCGCTCGGCTGGCTCGAAGCGGGCAGCGTCGCCTTCAAGAAGGTCGACAGCCTGTTGCGCGGCAATACCTTTGCCGAAATCGCCTGGCTGATGCAGCACGGCCAATTTGACAGCGCCGTGTTTGCGCCGGCCTTTCCGGCGCAAGGGCGAATCACGGTCGATGATCATCAGTGCTTGGTCAAACCGGGCGCGGCGCGTCAGGCGGTGGCGGGACCGCTACGCGAGACCTTTGCGCGCTCAGGCGTGCGTTCGTCTGCGCAGATGAGCGGCGGCGCGATCTGGATTCCAGAGGTGGCGAGCGACGACGACCTCGATCGTGTCGTCGATCAAGCGCAACGCGCAAGCCATCTCAAACTGTTGTGGTGCGGCAGCGCCGGCCTGGCGCATGCGCTGGCCCGCGGCCTGGGCCAGGCGCCGGTCGCCGCAGCGGCGCCGCCGCGACAACGGCGCGATGGCCCGACGGTGCTGATCAGTGCGAGCTTTCAGCCGGTGCTCTATGCCCAGTGGGAAGCGCTCAAGGGCGCGTTGCCGACGCCGGCGATCGCTGAACGCGCGCGCCGCGAAGAAATCGATCTGGCGATCAGCTTGGCGCGAGAAGGCGCAGCGCACGCGCGCTTCGATCTCTCGCCACGGCGCGAGATGACGCAGGACGAGTCGATGGCGCTGTTGCAGCAGAACATCCAGCGCATCGTCGATGACCTGCCGCAACCGGGCCAATTGCTGATCGTCGGCGGCGACACCTTGCTCGCCATCTGCCGGGCGACCGGCGCGCACGCGCTGCTCGCCGGTGCCTCGATCCGTACGGGATGGGGCTGCGCATCGCTGGTCGGCGGCGCTTGGGATGGAACACGCTGTTATTCGCGTTCAGGCGCCTTCGGCGGCGCCGACGATCTATTGATGATGATTCGCTTGCTCGATGGCGGCGACAACCGTAGGAAAGGAAATTGAAAATGACCAAAGCAGTTCGTCTGGCCATGACCATGGGTGACCCCGCCGGTATCGGCCCCGAAATTATTGCCAAGGCCGCGTACCAGATGCGCGCCGAGGTTGCCGCCGGGCGCCTCGAGTTTCTCGTGATCGGCAGCGCCAAGGCGCTCGAGAAGGCCTGCGTGCAGGTTGATATCGCGCAAAACCTGTTGCCGGTGACGATGATCGACGTCGGGCCGGTCGATGGTGAGATCGTCACCGGGACGATTTCGGCGGTCGGCGGCGAATGGGCGTATCGCGCCGTCAAGCGTGCCGCCGAGCTGGTTTTGGCGGGCGAAGCCGATGCCATCGTCACCGCGCCGCTCTCCAAAGAGGCGCTGCACTTGGCTGGCCACCATTTCGAAGGCCACACCGAACTGCTCGCGCACCTGACCGGAATGCGCGACGCGGTGATGATGCTGGCGCATGGACCAATGCGCGTCTCGCACGTCACCACTCACTGTGCGATCGCCGACGTTCCCAAGCGATTGACGCCGGTGCGTCTGCGCCGAGTCTTCGACGTCACGCTCGACGCGCTCGAATGCCTGGGTTTCGAGAAACCGCGCCTGGCGATCGCCGCGCTCAATCCACATGCAGGAGAAGGTGGCATCCTCGGCAAGGAAGATGACGAGATCATCGCGCCGATCATCAGGGAATACGTCGCCAAGGGTTACGACGTCACCGGCCCGGTTCCCGGCGATACGGTGTTCATCAAGCTGCGCGCCCAGCAGTTCGACGCGGTGGTCGCGATGTTCCACGACCAGGGGCATATCCCGGTCAAACTGCTCGGTTTCAATGTCAACGAGGAAACCGGCGTCTGGCAGGCGATCAGCGGCGTCAATGTGACGCTCGGCCTGCCGATCCTGCGCACCTCGGTCGATCACGGAACGGCCTTCGACATCGCCGGAAAAGGCGTCGCCAACGCCGACAGCCTGGTCGACGCGGTCGACTACGCGGTCAAGTTGCTCGAAGGCCGCCGCCAGCGCGACGCGAAGAAATGAGAAGGTAACCACAGCGACACGGCGGGCACAGCGAGCAGCATTCAATTGAAAAGGCCTTGCTCGTTTTTCCCCTCGAAGCTTTTTTGCATCGGGGATCTGTTCGGTATTTCGCCGTGCCCGCAGTGTCGCCGTGGTTTGAATTGAAGCTTTATCGATCCAAGAGGGTGCCATGACCGACAAAATTGAGAACGTTTCCGCCGCTGGCTGCCTGGTCAGCGTGCCTGGCGACGAGCAGCGGCTGACCGCCGACATCCCGACGCTGTGCGTGCAAAGTCACGCCGCCAACCTGATGCCCTTAGCCAATGGCGATCTGGCGTGCGTCTGGTTCGGCGGTTCGCAGGAAGGTGTCGCCGATATCTCGATTTACTTCTCGCGGCTGGCCAAGGGGGCTTCGTGCTGGACCGTTCCGCAGAAACTCTCGGATGATCCGACGCGCTCGGAGCAAAATCCGATCCTGTTCGCGGCGCCGGGCGGCAAGCTCTGGCTGCTCTATACCGCGCAGAAATCGGGCAACCAGGATACGGCGATCGTCCGTTACCGGATTTCGGACGACAACGGCCACAGCTGGGGGCCGGTCGCGACGCTGTTCGACAAGGCCGGAACCTTCGTTCGTCAGCCGGTCGTCGTCCTCGACAACGGCGACTGGCTGGTCCCGGTTTTCTATTGCAGAACGCAGCCGGGCGAGAAGTGGGTCGGCAACAACGACATCAGCGCCGTGCGCATTTCCAGCGACCGTGGGGCGACGTGGCGCGAATACGAGGTGCCGGACAGCGTCGGCTGCGTGCACATGAACGTCGAGCAACTCGCCGACGCTTCCTTGTTGGCGTTCTTCCGCAGCCGCTGGGCCGACAACATCTACATGAGTCGGTCGGCCGATCGCGGTCGGACCTGGAGCGCGCCGGCCGCCACTGAACTGCCCAACAACAACTCGTCGATCCAGTTCACGCAGCTCGCCAACGGCCATCTGGCGATGGTCTTCAATGACATCAGCGCGGCGCAGGCGACCGAGCGCCGCGTCTCGCTCTACGACGAAATAGAAGACGACAGCGAGGACGAGGTGGCGGAGGGCACGCCGCCGGCCGTCGAGCCCCTTGCTTCGCCTTCGGGCAAGACCGCCTTCTGGGGGGCGCCGCGCGCGCCGATGACGCTCGCCATTTCCGAGGACGGCGGCAAGACCTGGCCGTACAAGCGCAACCTCGACGTCGGCGACGGCTATTGCATGACCAACAACTCGCAGCTGCAACTCAACCGCGAGTACTCGTACCCGTCGATCAAGCAGACGCCCGACGGCGCGCTGCACATCGCCTACACCTACTTCCGCCAGCGCATCAAGTACGTCCGCGTCGCCGAAGACTGGGTACGCGGCTGAGCGGGCGATTTTTCGGAGCAGGATCGGCTATAAAAAAAAGCGATTGACCACGGCGGACACAGCGAACACGGCGAAATACATAAAGTCTTATGAAATTGCCTTGGCATCGATCAAATCAATACCGCATGGACTCTTGCTTTTCTCGCCGTGCCCGCCGTGACCGCTGTGGTTAAGTCAAGCTTTTGACGGTTCATTATTTTTCAGCAGGAGACAGACCAATATGAGCACTTATTCACTCTTGAGCGCCGGCCGCACCTTCGCCGGCGCCGGCAGCATCGAGCATATCAAGGAGATCGCCGCCGATCTTGGAGCGACGCGAGCGCTGATCATCAGCGACCAGGGCGTCGCGCGCGCCGGCCTGCTCGGCAAACCGAAAGCGCTGCTCGAAGCGGCCGGCGTGGCTGTCACCGTGATCGACAGCACGCCGCCGGAACCCGACGTCGGCCAGGTCGAGGCGATTCTGGCAAGCGCCAGCGCGCAGTCGTACGACCTCATCGTCGGCATCGGCGGCGGCAGCGCGATGGACGTCGCCAAGATCGTCGCCGTGTTGCTCGCGAGCGACGTCGCTTTGCGCGACCTGCTGCGCGGCAAGGCGACGATCGCCAAGCGTGGCGTGCCGACGCTGATGATCCCGACCACTGCCGGAACCGGGTCGGAAGCGACGCCCAACAGCATCGTTCTGGTTCCCGAGGACGAACTCAAGGTCGGTATCGTCAGTCCCAAGCTGATTCCCGATTGCGTGATTCTCGATCCGCAACTCTCCGCCGGCCTGCCGCCGGCGATCACCGCGTCGACCGGGATGGACGCATTGACGCACGCCATCGAGTGCTACATGTCGAAGAAGGGCAATCCTTTTTCCGAATTGCTGGCGCTCAAGGCGATCGCTCTGATTGCGCGCAGCATTCGCCGTGCGTACACCGACGGTAGCGACCTCGATGCGCGCCACGACATGCTGCTCGGCGCTTACTACGGCGGCATGTGCATTGCCACTTCGAGCACCACCGCCGTGCATGCGCTGGCGTATCCGCTCGGCGGCAAGTATCGCATTCCGCACGGCGTCTCGAACGCCATCCTGCTGCCTTACGTGATGCGTTTTAACGGTGTCGGCAACGAAGCGAAGTTCCGCGACGTGGCAATATCCATGGGAATCGACGTTGCCGGCCGCTCGCCGCAGCAAGCGACGACCGCGGTGGTCGACGCGCTGTTCGCGCTCAATCGCGATCTTGCGATCCCGGCTGACCTCAAGCAGTGGAACATCACCGCGGCCGACCTCGAGACGCTGGTCGACGGCGCCGCCAAGGTGACTCGCCTGCTCGACAACAATCCGCGCGCGATGAGCCGCGCCGACATCGCCGCGATTTATCAGCAGCTGGTCTGATTTAGCCGGTCCAGCCGGTGCGGGCGTCGTTCTGCCAGCAGCCGAGCACGCGGCCGATCAGCTCGTCGTTGGCCTTGCCAAATACTGCCGCCAGGTGATAGTCGGGAAGGTCGACGTCGATCGGTCGCACTTCGAAGTCGTTGGCGCCGGCTTCGCTTTCGGGGACGACGGCGATCGCCGCCAATCCCTGTTCGAGCAGTTCGAGCAGGACGTCGACGTCGGAGCAGTAGAGCGCGACGTTGGCGCTCAGCCCGGCCTCGTGAAAGGCTTGCAACAGCCGTTCATAGCTGCCGATGCCGACCGAGCGCCGCAACAGCAACAGCGGGTGGCGGGCGAGTTCTTTGAGCGACAGGCTGCGCAGCCGCGCTGGCAGCATTCCCTTGCGCGATACGGCGACGCTGCGGCACGTCGCGATGCGGTGGCTGACGAAGTTTTCGGCGTGCAGCGGCGGCTGCATCAGCGCGACGTCGAGCTTGCCGATCTGCAGCAGGTGTTCGAGGTAGCTCGAGTCGCCGACCACCAGACCGATCAGGTGGTCGGGAAAAACAGAAACCAAAGCCTGGTAGTGCGCGATCCAGAAGCTCTTGCAGGTCGGCGACAGGCCGATGCGCAGCGCAGGTCCGCTCTGCGCGGCGACGCGGATTACGTCGTCGCGCGCCTCATCGACCGCGCGCAGGATGTCGCGCGCGCGTTGATAGAAGAGCTGGCCGGCGTCGGTGATGTGCAGCGCGCGTCCTTCGCGGGTGAACAGGGGGTAGCCGAATTCGTCTTCGAGCTCGCGCAGCCGCTGGCTTAGCGGCGGCTGCGCCATGTTCAGCGCGCGTGCCGCGCGGCTGATCTGGCCTTGTTCGACGATGGTGCAAAAATAACGCATGCGCTTGAGGTCCATTTTTCACACCCATATCAAAATAGTTTGAAGTTTACAAAAACGGTATTTTTTTTCCTGTCGACAGAAGATTATCATTCGACACTCATATCAAAACAACCATGATCGATTAGATTTCCGGCGTACGGCGTGCTGGCATCGGAAGGCGGCATGGCTTCGCGAAGGAAATGGCATGCTCGGTCCGTTGGTGAATAGTTCGGCGCTGCTGGTCGGTGGCGGTTTGGGCGCGTTGCTCGCCCACGGCATGCCCAAGCGCGTGCGCGATGCGCTGCCATTGACCTGCGGAATCATCTCGGCGGGAGTCGGCACGGTGATGATCAACAAGGTCCATACCATCCCGGCGGTGGCTCTGGCGATGCTCGCTGGCGCTTTTATCGGCGAGATGCTCTATCTTGAGCGCGGTCTTGAGCTGGCGATCACCTGGCTGCGCAACAGCGCACAACGCTTCCTGCCGTCGTCGAGCGATGCTGCGCACACGCCGGATTTCGTCAGCCGTTTCGTGACCGTGCTGGTGCTTTTTTGCGTGAGCGGAATGGGCATCTTCGGCGCGATGCACGAAGGGATGACCGGCGACGCCAGCATCCTGCTCACCAAGTCGGTGCTAGACCTGTTCACCGCCTTGATTTTTGCCGCCGAACTGGGCTTTCTGGTCGCCGCGATCGCGCTGCCGCAGATTGTGATTCAGGGCGCGCTGTTCTACGGCGCCTATCTGTTGGTTCCGATCCTGACGCCGGCGATGCAGGCCGATTTCTCGGCGTGTGGCGGGCTCATCATGCTCGCCACCGGGCTGCGCATCTGTGGCATCAAGATCTTTCCGATCGTCAACATGCTGCCGTCGCTGCTGCTGATCATGCCGATCACCGCGCTCTGGCTACGGCTGGTCGGCTGAACGGCTATTGACGATAAGCCTGCGTTTCCTGCAGTTCGTCAAAAATTTCGGTGCGGCTTTCGAACAGCTCATCCTCGTCGACGCCGAGGTAATCGAGCGCTTGCGCGCCATGCCGCTGCCACTCCGAATCCTGCCGCGTACCGAGGAAATCGTTGACCAGGTAGTCGGCAATCAGCGAGATCGCCGCCAGCGCGGCCACGTCGCCCTGGCCTGCCGAGTTGTCGGCGTCGAACAGATCGAAGTTGTGGTGCTCGCCAATGGCGTTGCAGACCAGCTCAGGAAGATGCCAGGAGCGCGCCAGCGCCGAGCCGACCAGCGCGTGAGTGGTCTGATAGCGCTCATTTTCGAATTCGATCAGCGGCCAGTCCGAGGTGCTCGCCTGCAGCAGTGTTTCCTTGTAGTTGGCAAAGCGCTGGACGAGAACGGGAATGCCGCAATCGTTGAACAGGCCGAAAGTGTAGGCGCCGTCCATCGAAATGAAACGCAACTGACGCGCCAGACGCGCACAGGCGATGGCGTGGTAGTTGGTGCGGTCCCAGAATTGATCCCAGAAGGGGTCGGCGGCTTGCCCTGGGCCGCTGAGCGCATTGCGCAGCGCGAGCAGGGTGACGATGTTGGTCACCGAGCCGAGCCCGAGCACGTGCAGCGCCGATTTGACTGCCAGCACCTTGTGATTGAGTCCGTAATACGGCGAATTGGCGGTCTTGATCACCGCCGAAGCCAGGCCCATATCGCCGCTGATCAGTTTGTCGAGCTTGAGAAAATCCGGATCATCGCTGCGCGCCTCCTCAACCATGGCCAGGACAATACGCGGGCAAGGTGGAATGACGATATTGCCAAGAATACGCGAAACGTCCGCGCTGTTGGCCCCGGTGCCATCAGGCGTAGCAGCTGCTTCAGACATGGGATCTGCCTTATATGTTATGAGCGGTCAGGTCATCGTAACGGATGGACAGCAATGGAGCAACCGATCGCGGGGTCGTTACGACCGTGGCATGTGCGGTCGGTGAGTCAGAGCGCGGCCAGCTCACGCTGATAGCGCTGCCAGTTCTGTACGTAGCGCTCGGCGCTGCCGGGTAGGCGCGCGACTTCGTCGTCAGAAAGTTCGCGTACGACCTTGCCCGGCGAGCCGACGATCAGCACGCGCTCGGGGAAGACCTTGCCTTCGGGGATCAGCGTGTTGGCGCCGACCAGCGAGCTTTTCCCGATCTGCGCGCGGTTAAGAACGATGCTGCCCATGCCGATCAGCGAACCGTCGCCGATCATGCAGCCGTGCAGCACCACCAGGTGGCCGACGGTGACGTTGCTGCCGACGACGAGTTGCAGACCGGGGTCGGTATGCAGCACCGAGCCGTCCTGGATGTTGCTGTTTTCGCCGACGCAGAGCCGGTCGGTGTCGCCGCGCAGCGTGCAGTTCCACCAGATCGAGGCGTTGCGCGCCAGGTGGACCTGGCCGATGAGCGTGGCGTTGGGTGCGATCCACGATTGTGGGTCGATTTGCGGCGTGTGTTCGCCGAGACGGTAGATGGGCATCTTGATACCTTATTTGTTGAAAAAGAAGTTGAACCACGGCGAACACGGCGGCCACGGCGAAAAACCTTGTTTTGGCGGGCTTAGCTCGGCATCTTTTGGGAACTTGGCTTGAAGTGTTTTCGCCGTGTACGCCGTGCCCGTTGTGGTTAATTAGGATTCATTGATAACGCAGTGCCTCGATCGGGTCGAGCGCGGCGGCTTTGCGCGCCGGGTAAAAACCGAAGAAGACGCCGACGCCGGCGGCGACGGTGAAGGCGACCAGCACCGAGCCGCCTGAGATGACGATCACCATGTCGGTGATGGTGTTGGTCAGCAGCGCGCCGCCGATGCCGAGCATCAGGCCGATCAAGCAGCCGGCGATCGAGATCATCACCGCTTCGAGCAGGAACTGCGTCAGGATGTCCTTTTGGCGCGCGCCGATCGCCATGCGGATGCCGATCTCGCGCGTCCGCTCGGTGACCGAGACGAGCATGATGTTCATGATGCCGATGCCGCCGACGAGCAAGGAGACCGAGGCGATGGCGCCGAGCAGCAGCGACATCACGCGCGTCGTTTCGGCCGCCGAATCGGCCGCCGCGGCGAGGTTGCGGATGTAGAAATCGTTGTCGGCATCGTCGCGCAGGCGGTGGCGTTGGCGCAGCAGCGCGGTGATCGATTTTTCGACCGATGGCATCGCTTCGGCCGAAGCGGCCTGGACGATGATCGAGCGCACGGAACCCGCGAAGGGGACGCCGAAGACCTTGCGCTGCGCGGTTGACAGCGGAACGATGATGGTGTCGTCCTGGTCGCGACCGTCGAGGTTCTGGCCCTTGGCGCCGAGCGTGCCGACGACGACGAAAGGCGTCTGGCGAACGCGGATCGTCTTGCCAAGCGGGTCTTCGCCGGGTTCGAAGAGGTTCTCGACGACCGTCTTGCCGATCAGCGCGACGCGCGTTGCCGAGCGCACGTCGGATTCGCCGAAGCTGTGGCCGCTGGCGACCGACCAGGCGCGCGCATCGAGGTATTCGGGCGTCGTGCCGACGACGACCGAACTCCAGTTCTTGGCGCCATAGACCAGCTGTTGCGTTCCCTGGTGCACCGGCGCGACGTAGGTGACGTCGTCGAGCTCGGCGATCGCGTCGGCGTCGGCGACGCGCAGCGTGAAACCGAAGCCGCCGCCCGAGCGAACGCCGGAGGTCTGCGTCGAACCGGCGATGATCACGTAGAGATTGCTGCCCATGGTGCTGATCGTCTGCGCGACGGCGTATTGAGCGCCCTGGCCGATGGCCATCATCAGCACCACCGAGCCGACGCCGATCACCATGCCGAGCATGGTCAGCGCCGTTCGCATGCGGTTGCAGCCCATCGCGTGCCAGGCTTCGCCGAGCATTGCGGCTAGCATGGCGCGGGCATCCGCGCCGGGGGGGCTCTGTCGTGGCGTACATCGCTGACGATCAGACCGTCGAAGAAGCGCACCTGGCGCTTGGCGTGCGCCGCGATGTCGGCCTCGTGGGTGACCAGCACGATGGTGATCCCCTCGTCGTTGAGCTCGCCGAAGAGCGCCATGATCTCCTCGCTGGTGTGGCTGTCGAGGTTGCCGGTCGGCTCGTCGGCAAGGATCAGGGGAGGCCGGTTGATCAGCGCGCGAGCGATCGCGACGCGCTGCTGCTGGCCGCCCGAGATGCGCGCCGGCAGCGACATAGCGTAGCTTTCGAGGCCGACGCGCGCGAGCATTTCGCGGCCCTTGGCGCGCCTCGCCTCGCGTGCGACGCCGGCATAGACCAGCGGCAACGCGACGTTGTCTTCGAGACTCATGCGCGGCAGCAGGTTGAAACCCTGAAAGACGAAGCCGATGGTTCGGTTGCGCAGCACCGCGAGTTCGTCGTTGCCCATATGCGCGACGTTGCGACCGGTCAGGAAGTAGTCGCCGAAGGTCGGTGTGTCGAGACAGCCGAGCAGGTTCATGAAGGTCGATTTTCCCGAACCCGACGGCCCCATGATGGCGACGAATTCGCCGCGCGCAATCGAAAGGTCGACGCCCTTGAGCGCCGGGAACAAGCCGGCGGCGGTGACGTACGACTTGCCGAGCCCGGCGACGCGAATCACCGCCTCATTCATCAGAACAACCTCATGCCGACGCTCGATGGCTTGCCGCCGCTGCTCGCGGTGTTCTCGCCGACGATCACCAGGTCGCCAGCCTTGAGCTCGCCGCCGACGACTTCGGTATTGCGATTGTCGGTAATTCCGAGCTGGATGGGAACCGGTTTGAGAACCTTGCCGTCGATCACATAAACGGTGCCGCTGGCGCCGTCGCGTTTCTTGCCCTTGGCCTTCGGTTCGCCGACCGTCGAGCCGTTCTTGCTTGCCTCGGCTTCGGGCGGCTTGAAGCGCAGCGCGGTGTTGGGAACCATCAGCGCGTCGTCGCGCCGCGCGACGCCGATATTGACGTAGGCGGTCATTCCCGGCAACAGGATCTGGTCGGGATTTTGCAGCGAAACGCGAACGTTGTAAGTCACGACGTTTTGCTGGACCGTCGCGTTGAGGCGGATCTGCTGCACCTCGCCGACAAACGATTTGTCGGGAAAGGCATCGACCGTAAAGCGGACCTTCTGGCCTTCCTTGATCTTGCCGATGTCGGCTTCGGCGAAGCTCGAATCGATGCGCATTTCCGAGAGGTCCTGCGCGATCTTGATCAGTGTCGGCGTCTGCAGGCTGGCGGCGACAGTCTGTCCGAGGTCGACGACGCGGTCGACGACGATCCCCGAGACCGGCGAGCGGATGATCGTGTAATTGAGGTTGACCTGGTCCTTGTCGGCCGCCGCTTTGGCCTGCGCCAGCTGCGCCTCGGCCGATTTGCGCGCCTGCACGGCCTGCTCGACTTCCTGGCGCGACACATACTCCTGCTCGAACAGCGACTTCATTCGCGCTTCGCTGGCGCGCGCGAGGTCGAGCGTCGCCGCGATATTGCCGATGTTGGCCGCCGATTGACGCGCCTGCGCGGCGAGCAGCGAACGGTCGAGTTCGAGCAGCGGCTGGCCTTTCTCGACCTTGTCGTTGAAGTCGACGTAGAGCTTGGTGACCGTCCCCGAGACCTGCGTGCCGACGTTGACCAGAACCACCGGGTTGAGCGTGCCGTTGGCCGAGACCGTTTGCACGATCTCGCCTTTTTCGACGGCCTGCTGCTTGTAGCGCTGTTCGGGCGACTGCGCCATTCGATTCATGATTGCGTAGAAACCGCCGCCGATCAGGGCCAGCGCGACGAGGACGACGAGGGCGATTTTGACGATGGCTTTCATGGGGTTCCTGCTGAGGGGTTGAGCAGGCTGCTGTCGAGCGTGCCGACGGCGCGGGCCAGCGCGGCGCGCGAGACGTGATAGTCGAGCACTGCCTGGATGCGCTGCAGGCGTGCGGCAGCCAGCGCGCTCTGCGCGTTGAGGACGTCGAGAATGCTGCCGACGCCGGCCTTGTAGCGGCCGAGCGCGACGCGTTCCGATTGTTCGGCGCTGGCCAAAAGATCGGCGCTGGTGCGGATCGTGTGGTTGGCGGTAGAGAGGCTCTGGTAGGCGCTCCAGACGTCGAGCGCGACCTGCTGGGCGAGCGTTTCGCGTTGTGCGCTTGCGGCCTGCGCGGTGGCCTGCGCCGAGCGCACCCGATAGGTGGTGTCGAAACCGGAAAAGATCGGCAGCGAGAGCGTGAGTCCAATCGAGTTGCCGTTGCTGCTGATGTTATCGGTATTGAGCCAAGTCGGTCCGGCGCCCAGCGACAGCGTCGGCTGTCCGGACGCGCGTGCGTAGTCGATCGTCGACTGGGCCGCGGAAAATTTCGCCTCTGCGGCCTTGAGGTCGGGGCGGCGTTGTCGTGCCTCGTCGATCAGTGCGTCGATATCCCTGGTCTCGGACTCGAACGAATCGTTCGGCGCAATCTGCGGAATGTCGGCGAGCGCAAGCGGCGCGCTGGCGTCCATTCCCATCGCGTTGGCCAGCGTGCCGTAGGCGATCTTGACGATGCCTTCGGCGCGAATGCGGGTCAGCGTCGCCTGCGACCAGGCGGTCTGCGCCTGCAGCCGGTCGGCCGGCGTACCGCTGCCGACCTGATAGCGCACCTCTGCGGCCGACAGGCTCTCGCGGCTGGCTTTTTCGGACTCGCGTGCAGCGACCACCGCGGCACGCGCCGCCTGGGTGTTGTAGTAGGCCTGCAGCGCCGCCTGGAAGACGCTCTGCACCGTGGCGTCGAGCGTCGAGCTGGCGGCGCTCAGCAGTTGTCTGGCAATTTCAAGGCTGGCCGAACGCGCGCCGAAGTCGACGAGCAGCCACGAGAGCATCAGCGAAGCGCTGCGCTGAGTGGCGCTCTGGCCGTCGCTGCGCACACGGCTTGCCGTCGCGCTGCCGTCGAGGCTGGGCAGAAAAGCCGCTTGCGCGAGCCCGACCTGCGCCGCCTGGACGCGCGCGTTGGCCCACGCTTCGTGCGTCTTCGGGTTCTGACAGAGTGCTCGGTCGACCACTTCGAGAACGCCGTAGACGGTGTCTGGCGCGGGGCTCTGGCACGGTGTCGCCCGCATCTGCTCGGCGGGGAAAAGCAGCAGGCGCGGCGGTGCGATTGCTTCGGTATTGAACGGATCGGCAGCGCCGAAGGCCATTGCCTCCGGGGCAAGAATGGTCAGCGTGGCCAGGGTCAGCGGCAGAAGCTGGGTGCGTACAGGCATGAGGTGGCAGAGTGGGGCGGCGGTCGGGGCAGGATTTCCGCTAGTATAGCGGCCTTCATTCATCCCCACGCGGTGCCTGCCCGTCGAGCTGTGGCTATATTTTTGGCGGCGACGGTCAGTACTGCAGGACAGCAAACCCATGGCACTCAAATCAACGATTTTCAAAGTCGATCTCTCGCTGGCGGATATGGATCGCAACCATTACGCGGACTATTCGCTGACGCTGGCGCGCCATCCGTCGGAAAACGACCAGCGCATGATGGTTCGCCTGCTGGCCTTCATGCGCTACGCCGACGATCTGTTGACCTTCGGCAAGGGCTTGTCGACCGACGAGGAGCCCGACCTCTGGATCAAGGACCTGACCGGCGTCATTGACCTCTGGCTACTCGTCGGTCAGCCCGACGAACGCTGGTTGCGCAAGGCGTCGGGTCGTGCCGCGCGCGTCGTGCTGTTTACGTATGGCGGCCGCGTTGCGCAAATGTGGTGGGAGCAGAACCGCGCGACGCTCGAGAAGATCGCGAACCTGACGGTCTTCAGGCTCGCGCCGGAGGACACGCAGGCGCTGGCCGCGCTCGCCAACCGCGCGATGCGTCTGCAATGCCTGATCCAGGACGGCGAGATGTTGATCACCGGTGAAGGCGAATCGATCCGCATCGATCCCGAGCTCGTCTTCGGCAAGCCCTGAGGCCGGGCGCTATACTTGGCGCCTGTTTATTTTTCGAGAAAGGCGCCATGGTCAATACGCTGCCGATGGAAATCATCGCCGACGAGCTTGCTCGTCTGCGTGCCGGCAATCCGCTGGTCCATATCCTGACCAACGAGGTGGTGCAGGAAATTACGGCCAATGTGTTGCTGGCGGCCGGTGCTTCGCCGGCGATGATCGTCGCCGAAGACGAGGTTGCGCCCTTTGCGGCGATTTCAGGCGCCTTGCTGGTCAATGTCGGAACGCTCTATCCGACAAGACTGGCGGCGATGCGCCTGGCGGTGGCCGCCGCCAACGCGGCCGGCGTGCCGTGGACGCTCGACCCGGTGGCTGTCGGCGTGCTCGACTACCGCACCGCCGCCTGCCGCGATTTTCTCGCCAGCAAGCCGGCGGCGATTCGCGGCAATGGGTCGGAAATCCTCGCGCTGGCGGGGTTTGCTGGCGTCGGTCGCGGGGTCGATAGCACGACCGGGTCGGATTCGGCGCTGGCCGCCGCCGAGCAGCTCGCGCGCAGTACCGGCGCGGTGGTCGCGGTGACCGGCGAAACGGATTTCATTACCGACGGCAGTTCGACCTGGGCGACGCCCTGGGGTCATCCGCTGATGACGCGCGTGGTCGGCACCGGCTGCGCGCTGTCGGCGTTGGTCGCCGCCTTTAGCGCGCAGGCGCCTGATCGTCTCAACGCGGTCGCCGCCGCTTGCGCCGTGGCCGGACTGTGCGGCGCGCGCGCGGCAGCGAGTAGCCGCGGGCCGGGATCGTTCAAAGCCGATTTTCTCGATGCGCTCTACCTCTTGAGCCCCGAAAAATTGCGCGAGCAGGCATCATGAGGGCGCTCGACCTGTCGCTCTATCTGGTGCTCGATCCAGAGCTGTGCGGTGGCGCCGCCAAGCTGGTCGAAACTGCGCGGCTGGCCGCGCAGTACGGTGCGAGCGTCGTCCAGCTGCGCGCGCCGCATTGGAAAAAACGCCAATGGCTGGAGACGGCGATCGAACTCAAGCATGTTCTCGACCCGCTCGGCGTGCCGCTGATCATCAACGACCAGGTCGATATCGCGTTGGCCGTCGACGCCGGCGGCGTTCATGTCGGTCAGGACGATTTGCCGCCACAAGAGGCGCGGCGCCTGATTGGTCCGGACAAATGGCTGGGATTGTCGGTTTCGAATGGCGACGAGCTGGCCGCCGTGCCGCCTGGACTCGTCGATTACCTGGGAATCGGTCCGCTCTATCCGACCGCGACCAAGAGCGACGCCGCGCCGGCGACCGGCTTGCCGGCCTTTGCCGAGCTGGTCGCGGCGACATCGCTGCCGGTGGTCGCCATCGGCGGTCTGTCCCTGGACAACTGCCTGCAGCCGCTGCAGGCCGGAGCCTGTGGCGTTGCCGTGGTGTCGGCGATCTGCGGGCAGGACGATCCGGCACTGCAGGCCGCGGCCTTGCGCAGGAAAATAAGCGACTACCTGTTGCGCTAGGCGCCGGTACCTGAACGTCGGAATTGACAGGTGGCGATATTTTTGCAGCGATTCGGGCAAAAACCGCCGCAATGGTCTACCATTGCCGAGTCGGGCTTGCTCAAGCCCGGGATAGAGGAGTCAGTCATGGACGTCAGTTCGGTTTCTTCAAGCAGCAGCGCCGCTTTGATCGCTAGTCTTCAATCGCCGACGCGTAGCCGCACGGAGCAGGATCAGCAGGCGCAGCAGTCGCCCCAGACGCAGTCATCACAGACATCGCAAGCCGTTCAGGGAAGCGAGGAAACGAAGGAGAGCTCGTCGTCTAGCGAGCGTCAGGCGCAAGCCCAGGCCGATGTTGAAAAAATCCGGCCGAGCGTCAATCTCAACGGGCAAACGGTGGGTTCGCGGGTCAATACCACCGCCTGATATTCTTCGTCAGCTTGGTCAGGACGCAGTTAGTCCGCAGTCAGTCGGCTGTTAATCAATTCGCGCCAGCGTCCAGGCGGTGCCGCCGAGCACCGCGCCGATCGCGGCGATCACCAGCAGCGCGCGGATCGCCCGGTAGAGTCTGGGCCGGTCCTGGCGGTCTGCGATCGCGAAAATATGCAGCGCGCCGCACGCGGCAGCGACGCCGATCAGCAGCGGGACGCCGATGACCTGTAGTTCGGCCCCACCCAGCGCCAGCATTCGCCCTTGTTGCCAGGGCAGCGCGACGAATACGCCAAACATCCACAACAAGCCGACGGCGCCGGCAGCGCAGAGCGCGGCGACGATTCGCGTGATCCAGTTTTCCACGTTGTTTCCTTCGCTGACAATGTTCAGCCGATCGGGCTTGCGTCGTTTTGCTCGCCGAGAATGAAGCGCTCGCGCAGTTGATCGAGGTTGAGTTCGTGCAGGATCGCCGCGAGCCGCGCCTGCGCGTTCATGCGTGCTTGACCGGTATGGCGCGCGATGATCAGTTCGTTCTTCATCGAGTGTTCCCAGCCGACGAGTTCGGTGACCGTGACCTGATAGCCGTGCGCTTCGAGCTGCAGGCAGCGCAGCGCGTTGGTCAGCTGGCTGCCGAACTCGCGGGTATGGATCGGGTGGCGCCACAGTTCGGCGAGCGGCGTTTTCGATAAAGATTGCGCCTTGTTCTGGCGCAGTGCGGCGGCGACTTCGGCCTGGCAGCAGGGAACCAGCACGATGAACCTGGCCTCTTTGCGCAGCGCGAAGCGGATCGCATCGTCGGTCGCCGTATCGCAGGCGTGCAGCGCGGTGACGATGTCGATCGTCGCCGGCAGATCGGGCGAGCTGATCGACTCGTCGACCGACAGATTGAGAAAGCTCATCCGCGCAAATTGCAGGCGCTGGGCGAGCTCGCGCGACTTGTCGACGAGTTCGGCACGCGTCTCGATGCCGTAGATATGGCCGCTTGGGCGCGACTTGAAGAACAGGTCGTAGAGGATGAAGCCCAGATAAGACTTACCGGCGCCGTGGTCGGCGAGCGTCAGCGCGGCGTCCGGCGAGGCGTACAGTTCGCCAAGCTCGGCGAGCAGCGGCTCGATGAAGTGGTAGAGGTGATAGACCTGCTTGAGCTTGCGCCGGCTGTCCTGGTTGAGCTTGCCGTCGCGCGTCAGGATGTGCAGTTCCTTGAGCAACTCGATCGACTGTTCGGGCTTGATTTCGGGGATGGGCGGCACGGAGTCTTTTTCGGGCAAAGCGAGCATTTTAGACGCATGCTCGAACAAATGGGATAATGCTCGACTTTTCAAGGATTAAGATTATTCATGGCGATTCAGTGGTATCCCGGTCACATGACCTCGGCGAAGAAAAAAGCGGCCGAAACGATGGCGTCAGTCGACGTGGTCATCGAGGTGCTCGACGCCCGCCTGCCCGAGGCGAGCACCAACCCGGTCGTTCGCGAGCTGCGCCTCTTTCGTCAGCGCCCCTGTCTCAAGGTGCTCAACAAGGCCGACCTCGCCGACCCGGAAGCGACCAAAGCCTGGATCGACTATTACAACGCCCAGGACGGCGTCAAGGCGATCGCACTGTCGTCCAAGAACCACGGCGACGTGGCGCGCATCCCGGCGTTCTGTCAGCGTCTGGCGCCGCATCGCAACGACAACATCAAGCAGTTGCGCATGATGATCATGGGAATTCCCAACGTCGGCAAATCGACGCTGATGAACGCGCTGGTCAAACGCAAGATCGCCAAGGTCGGCGACGAGCCGGCGGTGACCAAGTCGCAGCAGATCCATCAGATCAGCGTGCGTCAGTCGATCATCGATACGCCGGGGCTGATGTGGCCCAAGATCGAACACCCGAGCGACGGCCTGATGCTCGCCGCGAGCCACGCCGTCGGTCGCAACGCGATCATCGACGAGGAGGTCGCGGTGTTTCTCGCTGGCCTGTTGCTGGCGCGCTACCCGGCGCTGCTCGCCGCGCGTTACGGTTTCTCGGTTGACGGGATCGACGCGGTGGCGGTCGTCGAAGGCGTCGCCAAGCGGCGCGCCTTGCGCATGCGCGGCGGCGAGCCCGATTTCGAGAAAGCGTCGGCGGTGCTGTTGCAGGATTATCGCGACGGCAAGCTCGGTCGGATCAGCCTGGAGACGCCTGAAACGCGCCGCGCGATGCTCGCCGCGAAATCCGCACCGGCGAGGCCGTCAGTTGCGGACGACGACGATGAGTAGCCGGTTCAGGGCCGGCCGACCGCCTCGCCTTGCGGTTTGACGAGGTACTGCTTGACTGTCGGAATCAGCGTGTTCCAGACGTACACGCCGGTAAAGCCGAGCAGCGTGATCCAGACGACGGCCAGGATGATTGAATTGCGCGCGTCGCGCCGCTGCCGGCTGATTTTTTTCGCCGGGTCGGTGGCGCCGCATTTCGGGCAGGCTAGCGCCGAGGTATCGACCTGATGGCCGCAGGCGCGGCAGGCGACGAGCGACATTGCGTTATCCTTTTTTTGTAGGTCTGCCGGATTATAGTCGGTCGCTTCGTGCTCACGCCAGCGGCCGACGGCGCTTTGAGGATTGAACCATGAACGACCGCATCACCGAACTAGAAATCAAGTTGAGCCTCAACGAAGATCTGCTCGATGAACTCAATCGAACGATCTATCGGCAGCAGCAACAGCTCGACCTGCTGCAGGCGCAGCTGCGCCATCTCTACGGGCAGATGCGGGCCAACGCCGAGTCTGCCGAAAACGCCGAGCCGCGCAATCTGCGCGACGAAATCCCGCCGCACTACTGATCAGCGCGCGACGATCGGGATCGTTCGCTGCTTTCTGAGCTTGCCGATAACCCGCATAACAGCCGGTATACGGAGCGAAACACTAGACGAGTATCCCAAAACCCCTGTTTTACACAAGTTCAGTTCAATCTAGTGCCTTGTGCGATAGATGGAAGATATCTGGTTGGGCTTCCATCTAGTGGGGATGGTGCAGCTTAACGGCAATTTAGTCGTGAAATTGTCGCTCAAGCAAGTCTGCCCGTCGGAGTGGTGATCCGGTGAAGTTCGCACTCGTCGGCTGCGGCAGCAGCATCTGTACGACTATCTAGCAACGCAACTATTTGCATTTCGAATGGGGACGAAAATGACATCTTTTCAGCGGCGTCCAAAGCTAGCTCGTGATGCTGAGATAGTTGACGCGCTATCCAGTTGGCCCGCGCGCCTCGAACTTCATTCGTGAGTCGGTACCAGCTTCTTGCTCATGCCTTGCACGTCCACATATGGCTCGACATGTTGAAAAGTCAGCTTCGCCAGTTCAACGTTCGGGTAGAGCTGATGCAGCAACATCACCACCGGCCTCCACTCGGGGAAATCTGTGCGCACGAAGTAAACACGCTTGAGTATCTGGCCCATGATCGGCAAGGGGCCGGCGCGAGGAGTGACAAACCGGACTTCGTGCTCGTGCGACCAGTCGCTGTGTTTAATTGACACAGCGCGACATGTATTCAGCATCTGAAAGCGAAACCTGAAGAATTCAGACCGAGTTTCTTCAAGGATTCGGGCCATTGACCAATCAGGATGTAACTCAGCTTCCTCACAGATCAGTGTGTCAAAGATTTCAGCGTGGTTGTGCAGGCGCGCCGCCGATGAATAAAGCACACCAACTGGAGCAATCTGGTATCGCCCCAGCACGGTGTCGGGCCATTCCAACTCGAAGCAGAAGCCCTTTGAGTTGTCGCAGTAGTAGGCCCACATGGGTTGGTTGTCTGGCCTGCTCGCCGTCGAATAGATACCGACTCGCTGAGTCGCCTCCACGAAGTTTGCATTATCGCGGCCGTGCTTAGCGTCAAACGAAGCAAGCGCGCCCCTCGGCACTTCGTATCCGCCACTACAACCGCGCTGCTCAGCCAAATTTCTGATCGACCGATTCATGCGCTCGATGTAGTCAACCGCATTCGAATGATCGAACTTGGCTTCGAGGCAGTCATTGAACTCGGATGGTTTCGCAAAATAGGCCAAGCCGTCAGACAGGCAGCGCAAAGCGGCAGGCCCGGGTCGGTACTTAAAGCTGACTCTCCTCGACGGCGCGGCTTGTCTGTCTTCTTGAGACTGATTCGGTTCCACGGTCTTACCCTCGTCGGCTTGCACAATAAGACTGCTCTTGCCCTAGGCCAGTAGCCTAAATTGCTTAGAAATTACAGGACAAGTCAAAACTACTAATGAATTCCGTGAAGGGAATGCCAAGCGCCACGCTCCAGGCTCGAACTTCAACAATATCCAAGCGCCGCTCTCCCCGCTCGCATTTGCTTACGAAACTCTGCGTTACGCCAAGCCTCAACGCAACCTCTTCTTGTGTTAAGCCGGCACGCTCCCTGGCCATGCGAAGCAGGTCGAGAAACACTTTGTATTCAAGGGAATAAATCGACTTGTCCATTGGCGCACCAGTTGAGAGGAACGCCAAGGTTGCAGTCCATTTTAGAATAGTCCAAAATCGACTATTAACAGGTCGAAACACTTAACAATTAACTTCACTATAGAGTTGGATGGGATCGCCATGAGCAACCTAGGTAGAGCTCTCGACGCTTTGCTTTCTGCTGGAACAGAACACGGGGCCGAAGCCGCAAAGGCTAAAGGCAGTCCGGCAGAGAGTGTCATTCCTCCTGAACAGTTGTCTGGGATCAGCCTCGTCCAGGCTGTTTGCATCGAAGGAGAACCTTCCGTTGGCAGCCCAACATCGGGCTTTGCGTATTTCGAGCAGGAGGCGGACATCCTAATGGTAGTCAGTGCCGATCTCGGGAAAATCAAACACGTATCGCTTGAGCGAGCAATGACTGAGCATGCGATGGCGACTGCACAAGATCTTGGGGCTAGTTTTCTGGTGCATGGCGCACAAGTAATTTGCAATATTCAAGGCTTCTCTCAGGCGGGCGATAGCTATGGCGAAGCTGCTTTGAGAGCCATTCTGGCATTTAACCGAGCGAAGAAATGCACTCAGGAGACAGATGGCGGCTCGCATTGAATCATGCCAAGCATGAAGCAATTTTCCATGACTACCACGGAGCGCAAAGGACGACTCAGGCAACGCCTAGGTCTTCCGACGAAACGATGGTCTGTTCGGATCAAGCCCGGCGGCTGGATCAAAATGCCCGCGATTGTTGTTCGATCGTTGGGTCTGAAAGTCGGTGACGCCATCAAGTGGGAATCGACCTCGAAGGGTCTGGAAGTGCGGCGTATCCCACACGCCGGACCCTCAGCCGCCTGGAAAGCGGGCCTTCAAGCATTCGCCGTGACGGTAGCAGTAGCGGCAAAGCCGCAAAGCGTGCCGACAAGCACAGGTTGTGGGTGCGATTTGGCGAGACGTTTCGACGTTCAACTCACCATCAAGCACGAGCAATGAAGTATAGCCTCGGTGTTTTATCCCCAATGGCGAGAGATGCGTGATCTTATTCGTTGATTATGACGGGGTACTCCACCCGGATGCGGTTTTTCGCGAGAACGGTCGCCCGGTGCTGCGCAGCGAAGGTAGTCTGTTCATGTGGTCTGGTTACCTCGAAGAAGCCCTCGAACCGCACCCTGATGTCGAGATCGTGATTTCGAGCTCTTGGTGTCGTGTTTTAGGGTTCAACCGAGCTCGGAAATTTCTGCCGATGTCGCTGCAGCGGCGTGTCATCGGAGGAACTTGGCATTCGTCACTGGAACGCAGAACTATCGGTGGTTTCAAGGTTCCCCTGACGTGGTGGGACAAAGCGACGAGGTATCAACAAATCATGCGCTATGTCCGTACCGAACGGGTTGAGCGTTGGCTTGCGATCGACGACGACGATGAAGGGTGGGCGTTGATCGATATCAAGCGACTGATCCTAACTGACTCACATCTTGGGATCAGTGCCCCCTGCATTTTGTCGCAACTGGCAGCACGACTGGCGGAGCGATGAATCGAGCATCCAGATCTTCGCGCAGAACTTCGGTGCTTCTGAATACTCAATTCGATAATCGAGTCGCATCAGCGGTGCCAGTGCATTGATCTGGGGCTGTCAATTTTTGCAACGCGGTCACACCGATAACGGCTAGTGGGCGGTGGCTTTGGCCGAACTGCCGTCCGTGAGCAACCGTGCCGAGCGGCTACTCCACTCAGATACCTGCCGTTGAACCTCGAAGGAGATGAATGACGGCAGGGGGTCGTGAGCACGCGGTCGGTCTTCCTGTAGATAGCCATCAATGCTAAAGTCATCAACTTTGGCTGTTGTCGGCCAGAAGCGGCCACTTGAACGAAACGTCCAGTGCTCGGAATGCTTCCATGTTAGTAATTTGGTTAATTCGATGCTAGAGGAATAACTTTGAGGAAGACAATTATATCTACTGACGGATTCGGCTCATTTTCTGGCGGCGACTATAAGCTAGAACATGTTGAGCAGGATACAAAAATGAATTTCGAGTCGCTTGATAGGTGGTTGTATCTTGGGGCCGACGCCCTAGATAACAGTTTCGCCAAAATTGGCATGACGATGGGAGACCTCGCGTCAAGATCGTATAGCTCAACCCGCCCAGGCTATTTTTTATTTTGCGCTTTTAAATTCACGCACAACATATCCATGCAGGAAGTTAAGTGTATAGAAGGCGATGTGTTGTCGAGGATTGATGGGCTGCATCGTAATGTGGATGGCTCAACTAAGAGAATGACACATTACGAGTCAGGGCTGCCTTCAGAGTGCTTTTTCCCTGTAGATTTTTTTACTTTTTACAAAGATCTGCATGATGAAATTTATGATCATCATCGTAGTAGCTTCGTGATTTCTGGTTATGAAAACGAATACGGAATAGATGACGGAGAATTTGTTGACTGTATTTTTAACTTGCGCCACAAAAAACACCATGACGAATATATAAAAATGATCCTCCGACATGATTGACTTGAAGCCAACATGAGAATCACAGTGTCGACTGACTGCTCTGGGCCAGGAGCACCCGGTCGGTCTTCCGGTTGATCGCCATAAATGCTAGAGTCATTGACTTTAGCTGTTGTCGGCCGAGGCTGTGTGAAAACGTACATTCGATTTTGATGAGTGGGAAATGGCCGCTCATATCGAGGTTATTCGGTATTTTCGGAGCATCGGATGGCCATTAATCCTCGATAAATCCATTGGAAAGTGGGGATTTGTTTCTCGGACAGTCGTATTCTTGCGTTTTCACACAGCCTCGGCCAGGAGCGGACGTTCAGATTTGCCGCTACAAAGCAGCCGTTGCTCCGGAACTGAAATCGGTAGGGTGAGGTTTTTGTCGATTCTGTTAATTCTGTATGCTCATACAGTGCAATCACGCCGCGCTAGTCTGCAAGCCATTCTCCGCTGGCCGGTCGTGCCATGTTAGGGAGCACACGCCGATGTTATTCAGCAAAACTGCTCCCTATATCAAATTATACGCAAATCATGAAGTGAATAATAAATGAGAATTGAATTAGAAAATCTGAAAGGCATCTCCAATCTTGAATTTGATATTCCAAGTCCCGGGCTTTGGCTTCTTACCGGCCTAAACGGATCTGGGAAAACAAGCCTGCTAGCCGCCTTATATCGAATAAGACATGGCCGCGCCTTTCAAGAGCACTACAAAACCACCGCTACGCAAGAAAAATTGGATACGTTCAAGGATGCGAAAGTACGGTACAAAATTAACGGGCAACAAGTTACATATTCCTATGGAGGAAAGCGCTGGCCACCAACGCCAAGGAGCAACGCAAACATTCTCTCCCTGTTTCCATATCCAAGCATTTATTTTATTCAAGCGGATGGAAGCAGGGTAGAACCGTACGCGGAAGAAATAATTCCAAGGAGAATTAATCAGGCAAGTAATGAAATTACAGACTTCTTATCTTCCGTTCTTCACGACAACAAGTGGAATGACTTAAAGTTCGTTAACACTAGGAGAGGAACAGGGAACCAAGCATTCCTATTACCATATAGAGCAGGAAGAGAAACCCACTACTATTCAGAGAAGAACTTTAGCCTTGGCGAGTTATGCGTACTTAAACTCGCTCAGAAAGTAGCTGCCGCTGAAAACAACTCATTAATCCTAATTGACGAAGTTGAGATGGCCTTGCATCCTCAGGCACAAGTAAGGCTGCTAAATAAAATAACTCAAATAGTCACCAACAAAAGCTTAACAGTGATCTTCTCTACACACTCATCAACGCTGGTGAAAAATATCAACAGAAGAAACATAATTTTCATTTCTAGAGATGATCAAGGGGCGTACACAACAAAAACAAATGTATTTCCGGCTCAAGTTCTTGGTGAGATCGCATTTGACGAAGAGATCAAAAGCGATTTCATATTTTTCGTCGAAGATGAAGAAGCAAAATTATTACTTGAGCAACTTTGTGGAAGGTTTGAGGAAAGCAGGAACACCCATAAGCCAATGTACAAAGTCGTGCCCGTTGGCGGCTACTATCAAGTCATGCAAATGCTAGAAAGATCAGCGTTAATTATCCCAGCCCACGTTAAGCGCCATGTTTTCTTGGATGATGATGTTCGAACTGAGGCAATACCAGAAGCCAGAAGAAATGGCACACAGTCACTAACAGATTTATATGATCGGTTCAGGGGCGCAGTTTCGTTCCTCCCATGCACGCCCGAGATTGGCGTTACAGCCATGTTCGATGTTTTTCATGCAAACATGAACGTCAATGGACTGCGTGTCGACTTTTATGGAACAACCGTAAATCTAACCAACCATATCATGCTCCCTATATACCGGAGAATTACTGGAGATTCGCCACGAAAGGTGGCGAAAAACAAACTAGACTCAATTGTTGAATACATCCGCAATTCTTGCGGAACCGATGAAACCACAATTCGCAGAGTTCTATATCGTAAATATATAGATCATCTATATTCTGGCGGCATTGCTCCTCTTATGGAACTTTTAGGGCCCGTATTTAATGCGCGTTAGTGTGCGTATAACAACTCGCTCAAGTGGGACGTCTTTGGCTTGCGCCCAAGCCGCCCTTTAGCTCCAACCTTAGGACTCACAAGACATGACGACTTCAGCCGATACAGCATCTTGGGTCACCTCCCTCATTCAGATAGGAATCCCATCGCTAGTTACGCTGGCATCGCTGCTCGTTACTGTCTACCTCGGAAGAGCATCGCATCAAAAGGACATAGCAATCGCAAATCTTGCTGCCGATTCGGAAAAACGGAAGATGACTAGCGAGCGGAAGGCGAACCTCATTACGGACATCACTGCGGTGCTTGCCGAAGTGGAGAACGCACACAGCGCCTATTCGGGTCTATTTCGCCGAACCAAAATCGAAGACGCGGCGGCTCCCATTGCGCCATCCCAGGAACTACAAGATGCCTTCAGCACGTTGTCGTCGGCAATAGACAGGTGCTGCGGTGCACGTACAGCTACATACCTACTCGGTAATTCCCGCGTCAGCGCTCTATTCGAGCTTTACCTGCAGGACAACTTCGGATTTCAGCAGCAAGCAAACCCAATTCATGGTGGTGCCAGCCCAATCGACTTGAGCGACTCGTTCATAAAGTTGAGTTCGCGCCGAATCGAGCTCCTTGGGCTACTGAGCGACCTATATCTTGATGAAACCTCCAAAAAACGTGAGCCCTAATCCTGCGTTCGAGACGACCTGTGTGAAAAAGCCGCGCAGTCCGCTCGATTCAAACGTTCGATAGTCCGCTTTTCGAAAGGACAAAGGTCTGTTCGGGGGCGTTTTCAGACCTTGGTCACTGGAATTAAACGGCTATATTTTTTAATCAATGGATAATACATAGTGAAGATTTTCAATAATCAATGGGTGCAGGTTAGTGAATGCACCAAGACTTCCACTTCATATATTCCGCTTCAAAGCATAGATTGCGTTACCATACGTGATACCCGTGGGGAGGGGCCTTTCGAGGTTATCGTACATGCCCATGGAAATACGTTCATCTATAAGAAAAATGAAACTCGCGCTGAAGCGGAGAATGCGGAAGTAGAAATTCTCCGGCTCATCGAAACTGCATTTGGAAGGATCGTTCCGTTATAGGTCAACCATTCATCCCTCTGAGTGTGCAGAAAGGCCGTGCAGGCCAGTGAACTAAGGTTGAAAGTCTACTTTTCAAATACTCGCATGCCCTCTTTGGGTCGGGAGCACGCGGTCGGTCTTCCGGTTGATCGCCATCAATGCTGGTGTCAACGACTTTGGCTGTTGTCGGTCATCAAGAGACGTTCGAGCACTCCTGAAAGCCTCCATATGAAAGTCCGCTGCACTTCGCAACTTGCCGGAGGGGCAATTCCGGCTTCTCGTCCTTTGCTGACGTTTAACTATCCACTGGTGTCGGACAGCAATGCAACGGCTACCGGTCACTAATATTGCTAGTATTCTCTGTGTCACATCAATGATGCTTTTGGCATGGATTCTGGCTTCAGAAATATAGGGGATACGTTGGTTATCGACGAGATAAAACGAAAAGAAACCGCGGCTTCCTTGTTGAAAGAAATGGAAGCGATTGCAGCTCGAATGCGCGGGCTGATTGTAACCATGCCTCCGCATGATCTGCTCGGTTACATCTACGCCCAGTACATGATGAAAGCGATGGCAGACCAAAGCGCCACCGAGGAGAAACGCGAAGACGACGGCCTGGATGATCTGATCAACGAGAACCAGTTCCTGCTGGAGTACGTGCACGCGGTTCTCGCGTCAGATGCCGCACCTACGGAAATGGCATTCGACGAAGCTCAGTGCGCCGAGCTGCTTGAACTTGGTAGAAAACTGCGAGCGCAGGCCATGTTTTTCGCCATGGCCACGTCCGCCGATACCAAGGACGGCGTATTCGGTCCTGACACGGCCGACATCGAGTTCCGTGCAAAATCTACCTGGGTCATGCTACGCGGGAATCGCTACCAAGTTTTGGAAGAAGAGTTCTACCGCTATGTTCTGGCTCCGCACAACGATGTCCTAATTGAAGTGTATGGCGTCGGGGCCTCCGAGATCGCGGAAGGCTTCCAGGCCATGGCCAACGCCACGCGTTCTGGGCATGCCTACGCTATCAAGGAAATGATGAAGCAGTTTGAGGCAGTGCGGGCCTTCGCTGCGGCGCAGGACGAGCCTTGGGAAGATGCTATGAAGGCGTGGGCTGAGGCCAATTCGGAACAAAAAAAAGCCGCCGGGAGGGCGATGGAGGATATTTTTCGAGGCGGCATCACCAACGTGAGCCGTCACACGAAATTGCCGTCAGCGCTGCTGGCAGACTTGGCGTACCGGCGCGGAGAAGAAACCGAGTTCTTCGCTGCGGGCGATTTTGCGGGGACACCCTACCAGACACTGCCGGCCCGGAAGAAACCCCTAATCCAGCTTGGATCGGACTACTACGCCGTCGACCCGTGTTTCGCCCGCGACGCGGGGTATCGTGCGCTTCTCTACAACCTCCTTCAGCGAAAGCCTGACTATAAGAAGACCTTTGAAAATCGGCAAAAGACGATGAGCGAAGGTGCCTTCGCCGACATTTTGGCCGCCCAGCTTCCCGGCGCCAAGATTTTTCAGGAGGTCTACTACAAGGACCCTGCCAGCAATCAGTGGGCTGAAAACGACACGCTCATTCTGGTTGATGACGTGCTGTTCTTGGTTGAAGCCAAGGCAGGAGCGGCTGCTACCATTGCGTCGCCGGCACTTGATTTCGGCCGTCACGCCCAGTCCGTGCAAGATTTGGTGCTCAAAGCGTACAAGCAGTGCGCGCGCTTCTTTAGCTACCTGAACTCTGCGGACGAAGTGCCGCTTTACCATTTCGTCGCCGGCAAGTACGAAGAGTGCGGGCGTGTCCGCCGCTCCGGCTACCGCGTGATGGTGCCGATTGGGCTGACGGTCGAGTCGTTCTCGCCCTTTTCGACATACTGCAAGGAATTGCCTCAGGTCGTGCCACTGTTTGGGAAGCATGCCTTCGTATCGCTGTCCATTGACGAGTTGTTTGTGCTCAAGCGGTTCCTGCCCACCCCCGGCTCGTTTGCCCACTACATGGAGGTTCGACAAGCCGTGGCAGGGATACGCCGGGCTCATCTCTTCGATGAGTTCGACCATCTGGGCGCGTATCTCAAGAAGAACCGTTTCGATCAGGAGATTGCCGACCAGTTGAAGGGTGGCATGGTAAACCTGGTCATCTGGGACGGCATGAGCGATATCGTAGACAGGAGCTTCGAGGGTGAAGACTGGGAAAGTGGGCCATTTCCGACGCAGGTCTTCCCGGAGGAGTTGTTGAAGCTGCTTGAAGCGCTTGACGCCACTAGAGCACAAGGCTGGCTTTCTGCGGAGAGCCATATCCGTGATTTGGGAGAGGAAGGCCGGAATAGTCTGGCCAAGATGCTGTTCGATCTTCTCCAAACCTTGAAGCAGTATCCCGCTCGCTACTTTAGCCTGTCTGGAGACGGTTACCCACTCTTCATTTGGCTACAACGACATGACCACCAGATTGACTGGAGAAAGGTCAATGACAAGGCCAGCGCAGCTGCGTTGGCTCTCAAGGCTAATGACGCCATCGGCGTCTTGGCCGAGGTTGGTGCCGATGGAGCATACCTCCGGACGCAATCTTTCTCGATCCACATACCGACGGCGAGAACGGCAACAAACGCACATATTTACGAAGACGCCGCACGAATGGCCCGGCCCACCCGGGCGGTGAACCTAAACCAGCCGAACAACGCCGAGCCCCAAGGAAATGCGAAAAAACCGGGGCGGAATGATCCGTGTCCCTGCGGTAGCGGTGCCAAATATAAAAGATGTCATGGTCGCTAGGAGTGAGCCGGGTCTGCCAATTTAGGTCGGTTCAGGTATTCAATTTTGTCGGTCTTCTGTGACCGCTTCCGATTCAAGAGCGCAGTCCGGAGCGAGGCTAAAAGCAGACAGTAGCGTGCGTTGCTGCTAGATAGGAGAGGGGAATGCAAGATATCAAACAGGTCCGCTTCGAGGCGCTTGCCGCGTACTGCAGGCAGCCAGGCGCACTCATCGCGGCAGAGGAAGTGCGCTGGCTCGAGGCATACGACGAGGAGGTGCTCATCGTAGTGATCCGCGACGTCACAGATGGTGACTACTCGGCGATGCTCCTTGCGCGAGACCTCAAGGAACGGTATCGCTGGGTCGAGATGACAACATTCTTCGAGACTATGGATAAGGCGTTGGCTGCAGCTCCGGCACTTGCCGAGAGGATTCACTCCGACTTCGGAAAGCAGGCGCAGGGCGACGAGAGGGGCAAGCCCGTCGACTTCTTCACCCCCATCGTCGCCAAGGAAAAGCTCAACCGCGATTTCGCGACCATCAGCTCGCTCGAGGGCTACTCACCGGCCGTTGAGTTGATGAAGCCGATGATGCGTTGGTACGAGGACGCGGATGGCAATTTCGTCGAGCAATTTCAGACAACTGGCTTCGATACTAGGCTCTGGGAGCTGTACCTGTTCGCAGCGCTGGTTGAGTCTGGCTACATCTTTGACAAGAGGTTCGCCATGCCTGACTTCTGCGCGCGAAATGCTTTTGGCGAGTTGTGTGTTGAAGCCACGACCGTGAACCCGAGCCGCACTCGCGGCGGCGAACTCGTGCCTCCCCCGCCACTCGACACGGACGGGCAGATGCAGGCATTTCAGAGGCAGTACATGCCTATCCGATACGCAGGACCGCTGACCACTAAGCTCGGTAAGATGTACTGGGAAAAGAAGAGCGTCAAGGGACGTCCGCTTGTCATCGCGATCCAAGATTTTCATGCTCCAAACTCTATGGTCATGAGCAGGACGGCACTGCCAATATATCTGTATGGCATGGCATGGGATTGGCAAAAGGATGCTGATGGCAAGCTCATCATCACCCCCAGAAAGATCGAAGCGCACATTTGGGGGCAAAAGACCGTCGCGTCCGGTTTCTTTTCGTTGCCTGGATCTGAGAACATCAGCGCCGTGATTTCCAACGCGAGTGCCACCATCTCCAAGTTCAACCGTATGGGAGTCCTCGCAGGCTTTGGTTCCAAGCGCGTCCATTTGGTGCGCGAGGGAACCGCTGCCAATCGTGACCCGAACTCCGTGCTTCCGGTTATTTTCACCCACGATGTGAACTCCCCTGACTATAGCGAAACGTGGATGGAGGGTATGGACGTGTATCACAACCCAAATGCCGCGCACCCGCTGCACCCTTCGATGCTTCCGGGGGCTGCGCATCACTGGCTGCGGGAGGACGGACAACTCGAGTCGTGCGTGCCCGAATGGCAACCGTTTGGGTCCGTCACTCGGATATTCGTGGGGAAGTAGCCTCCGGCGCGAATCGATTTGAGGGCAAGCCTTCCCTCCGAGTGACCGCTTCGATCAGTGGTGAGGGACTGCAATAGGTCTGGAGTTCGCATTTGAACAGCGGAGGAGCTGCCGTTAGGGGCGAATTGCTGCTGAGCGGCAGGTGACCGATGGATTGCGGACCGACACAGGTCACCGATTGAAGATCGGCTCCTGCCGAGTTGCTGTCCATGAGCAGTCGTGCTAGACGACTGCTCGACTCTGTAAACGGCCATTGAACCGTGTCGGCGACGAATGACGGCTCGGAGTCGGGAGCACGCGGTCGGTCTTCCTGTCGATCGCCATCAATGCTAGAGCCATCGACTTCGGCTGTTGTCGGCCAGGAGCTGACGGTTGCTCGGTCGTTCCCAATAAGGGTATTCAAGCCTTGCTGGACATCCCCTCATTGCGGTGGATTTACGCTC